>Ga0207927_1001120_pt1 | contig 11441 bp, 7 predicted proteins | sample NGESurdeep072012_2_FD_184456 | JGI IMG/M metagenome (GOLD analysis project Ga0207927, IMG submission 184456) | Arctic peat soil microbial communities from Barrow, Alaska - NGEE Surface sample 210-2 deep-072012 (SPAdes) | ecosystem: Environmental > Terrestrial > Soil > Wetlands > Peat ... | reverse complement strand
GGCCGCAACACTGACCTCGCGACCTCGCATGCCCCCGCCGGCCAGGATTGCCGCCAATCGAACGCCGCAGCGCCCGACCGGGCTTGCCGCCAGCCGGAAACGATCATCTGTCCTGCGGCACCGATGGTCGGCTGCAAAATCAGGGTCTGATTCAGACCAGCGGGCCGACAACCCGTGGCGACGAGACGCATGTGACACTGGCGCCGCCTTCACTGCGACCCGTCTTCCACCGCTTTGGCTCGGCCGGCGAAAACGGTGTGATTCCCCCGTATTCCGACGCCATCAGCGTGCCGACGTGATCGGCGGTCTTACCCACAGCCGCACAGACATGACGCAACTGGTCACGATCGACAGTCGCGCCGAAGATCGAGTACTTGACCATCACGGAGCCGCCGCTCCAGTAGATCGTCGCGATCTCGTCACCGGCGTTGAGGTCATTGATCGCGGGCAGCAATGTGGCCGAGGGCGTCACCCGGGTGGCCGCCGTTGCGAACACCTCGACCGTGGCCGGCTTCATGAAGTCGTGCACGCTGACCCAGCACTCGGCCCCGCCAACCCGGTACCGGTACTCACCGACCGAGTCAGGCACGAGCCGCGACACGCCCCAGATGTCCTGCAGGTAGCGGGCCACCAGCGGACGCAACCAGGTGTTGTCGCCCGGTCCGTACTCCCTAGGGCCCGTCAGCGTGACGCCATCTTCTGGGGGCAGGTGAGTCCCAACCGCAGCCAGTGGATCCGTCATGCGCCCTCACTTCGGGTAGAAACCAGCTCGCCGACGTTGACATCGGTGAGGGTGCTGCCTTCGATGGTCCGTTCAAGGGCGCCAGCCGGTGACAGGAACAGGAGTACCGCCCGGCCGACGGGTTCGCCGGTGGCGTCGCACAGGGCCCGCGCGTAAGCCGCCATCTGTGGCGTGTAGGCCTGCACCCTGGCGTTCAGCGCCGCCGAGGGCACGGCGTCGGTCTTGTAGTCGACGATCACCAACCCATTGGAGTCGTCACGGAAGATGAGGTCGACGAAGCCTTCGAGAATCCTGCCGTCGTCGAGCGTGGTCCCGACGTACGTCTCCCGCCAGTTTGGTCGGCAACGGGCCTGCGTGATGATCGGCGAGTTCAGCGCAGCCCGGCACAGCTGGGTGACAACGGCGGCGTACGGCACAACCCCCTCGGCAAGAACCTGGGCGGCGGCCGCCTCTTGGAGGCCCGCCCAAGTGGCCAGGTTGACCGTCTGCAGGACCCCGTGCACCGCCTTACCGATCGCGGTGCCGTACCGGCCCTTGTTCCACGGCGGCAACTCCAGGTCACGCGGGCCCTTCGCTAGCCCCGCGTCCGGCGCAACGGCCGCCACCCCGCCGCTGACAAGGGACCAAGGCAGTTTCTCCAAGCTGGACGCACTGATGGCCGAGGGTCGTCGCGAGGACTCCTGCGCGAGCGTGATGCCGGCCAGCCAGTCGTCGTACGGCCGCGGAGCCGGCACCGGAATCCCTGCAACGGGCGGATAGACCGCCACGTCCGACGGATCGAGCCGCGCATGGGCTGCTCCCTCAGATGCGCCGGCGAGCAGCTCGGCACTGGTCCGCTGTTGCTCGCCAGGCAAAGTCCGGTCGGTCCGGTGCATGGACACGACGAGGTGGTCGCGCGCCCGCGTACAGGCCACATAGAGCAGCCGCAGCCGCTCGTGGTGGCCCATCTGCTCGTCCAGCGGCTTGGCATTGTCGAAGTCGATTGTTCGTCCGGCAGCGCCGAACTTGTACTGCGGCCTACCGTCGGTTGGCCAGATCACGTCCACGGTCTGCTGGTGACCGCCCGGCATGCTGCTCATCCCGGACACGATGACCACCGGGAACTCGAGACCTTTGGCGGCGTGGACGGTCATGATGCGTACGGCCGCCGTGTCGCTTTCCGGCAGCACTGCCTCGGCGACCCGGGCGGACTCGTCGGCCTGACGTCTCGCCCACGCCAGGTAAGCCCGGAGACCGCCTCGCTCGGCCTCAGTCCACGCGCGTGCCTGGTCGATGACGAATCGGAGCCGCCGCCAGACGTCACGGGCACGGGGCCCGTCGCCGGCCACCTCCAGCATCCGCCGGTCACGGACCAGTTTGTCGAGGACCTCACTCGGGGCGAGCCAGGACCGCTCGTCGTGCAACCCGCGAAGGTAGGCCATGCCGGCTCGGACCGGATGGTCGTCGGGCACTTCAGCGGGGGCGGGAGCCAGCAGGTTCCAAGAGCCGTGATCCCGTTTCCAGGTCCACAGGTCGTCGTCGCCGCAGCCGAACAACGGCGATCGCAGCGTGTTGACCAACGCCATGGCGTCGCTGGGGTCGTCCACGGCCTGGGCCGCCAACAACAGGTCCCGTACCTCGGTTGTCCGGTACACCAGCGAGCTGGCCTCCGCGCGGTACGGAATGCCCGCCTGATCGAGGGCGCTCTCCAGGAACGGCAGCGAGGTTCTGGCCGGGACGAGGATCGCGATATCTCCCAGCTCGACGTCGCACCAGCGTTTCTGGGTCGGGGAGTCGGCTCGCTTCAACACCTGCCAACGGTCGGCCAGGGCGGTGCGGATTGTCGCGACCACATCCGCGGCTTCGCGATGACGAACCTCGTCGGCCTTCACCGGACACCGGTGCGGTTCGACGCCCAGGGCAAGCACATGGGAGCCGCCGGGCGCTGCGTCGCGGTGGGGGTCGAGGGCCTGGTACGCCGGTTGGGAGCCGGGGGACGCGATGATCAACCGGCCGAAGACACGGTTGACCCAGTCGAGCAAGGGGCGCGTCGTACGGAAGTTGGTCGTCAGCGCCCGGGCTCCGCCGATGGTCTCCTGCGCCGTCAGGTAGGTGCCGATGTCTGCCCGGCGGAACCGGTAGATGCTCTGCTTGGGATCACCCACGATGAACAGGCGGCCGGCCGGAACCTGGACGCTGCGCCAGTCCGCCTCGGCGGCCGCAGCACCACCGGCAATACGGACGGCGAGCTCCACCTGGATCGGGTCGGTGTCCTGAAACTCATCGAGCAGCAGCCGCTGGTAGCGGTCGTGCAGACGGCCGCGCACCTCGGCGCCGTGTCCCGGGGAGGACAGCAGCTCGCGGGCCAGTACCAGCAGGTCGTGAAACTCCAGCCGCCCCCGGGCCTGCCGGTCGCGGGCGCCGACAATGGTGGCTTCCGCGACCTCGTACGCCAGTCGGCGCAGAATCGCCTCGATGGCCGCGGCGACAAGTGACTGAGCCTGGTCCCTGACTTCCTTGAGTTCACAGCGGAGGTCGTTCAGGCACGGACTCGGCCAGTTCGCTGTTACTCCGTTCGCGAACTTGAGTGTGGGCGCCTCCTTGAGCACGGTCAGTTGCTCGGCTTCGTCGTCCGCCATGGCGAGCCGGTCCGCCCAGAGACCCAGGTTGCGGAGGTGGCCCTTGAAGAGGTCGCCGTCCTTCAGGCACGTGTCGGCCCTGTCCGCGAGCCGCCGCGCCCGAACGATGAGGGGCCGCACGTCGATTGGCGGCGATACGTCCGGCGGGGCGGCGAGGACGGCCTCGTCGAGCCGGTCCCACTCGGCGTTGAAAGTCTTGGCCAGTCCTCGGAGGTGCTCCAGAGTGATTCCACAGGCCATTGCCAAAACCAGCGTCGGGGCGATGTCTGCGTCTGCAAGCATCTGAGCGCTGAGCTTCGACCATCGCTCGTCGAAGGCGACCTGCGAGCCGACCTCGTCGAGCACCTTGATCAGCGGCGGCATCCCGGCCTCGATCGGGTAGGCACCGAGCAGCCTTCGGGCGAAGGAGTGCAGGGTGCCGATGGCCGCAGAGTCGAGGTCGTCGAGCGCGACCTCGGCCCGGCAGCTCCGCTGCTCGTCAGCGGACCGCATCGCGGCCAACTTGTCTTCCTCGAAAGCAACTCGTAACCGGTCACGTAGTTCGCTGGCAGCCTTCTCGGTGAACGTCACGGCAGCGACGTCGTGCAGCCGTACACCGTCGGTCATGACGATGCCCAGTACACGGTCGATCAATGACTTGGTCTTGCCTGAGCCGGCGCCCGCTTCGACAAACATCGTGCTCGCCAGGTCGTGGCGGATCGCCTCGCGGGCCTGTTCGTCAGCCAGCGGCCCGGTCATGTCGATGCCTCGACGAGGCCGACGTACTCGGCGAGGAGACCGTCATGCTTCTTTCGGTCCCACTGCGCCAGGCGATCCCCGGCGCTGATGCCGTCGGGATTGCAGGCGTAGCAGTCGACGTACTTCTTCCAGGGGGCGTCTGCCTCGGGCCGGCCGGGGAACACTCCACCGGCGATGCCGTCGGCGATGGTGGCCAGCACGGCCGCGTATCGCTGCTCCACCTCGGGTGTCAGGTCGAACCCGATGCGACGGCCTCGATCCTTTGAGCCGATGAACCAGTACTCCGCCCGGACGGGTGCGTCGGGCAGGTCGAGCTCCCGCCGGGCACCGTAGGCATAGACCGGCAACTGCAGCTTGGTGCCGTTGGCATCGGGATTGGTTTCCGAGAGCACCTTGAAGGCGTAAGCGCTGCCGGACTTGTAGTCAGCGACCACCACTGACCCGTCCGCGGCACGGTCGATCCGGTCGGCGGTGCCATGCATCCTTACGCGGCGGCCGTCGGGCAGCGGCACGTCGACGGTGAGCTTCAGCTCGCTGCGTACTTGGCGGAGCTTCCCGTGATGGCGGCGTACCGAGTCCTGGGTGAGGAACAGGTCCAGCGATTGCAGCAGCTGGCGTAGCTGGGGCTGCCACAGCGTGGGGTGGCCGGTGAGGCCATCCCGTTCGGCTTCCTCGGCGGCCGAGAGCGCGCACCGCCGCAGCAGCCGGCGTTGGTCATCGGTCCACTCGGTGTCCGGACCGGGCACCGTGTCGTCCACCTGCAGTCGGGCGAAGAACCGGTCGAGCACCTCGTGCGTGAGGGTGCCCAGGTCGGCTGGTCGGATCGACAGCACGTCCTCTGGCTGGTCGATCGCCCAGACCCCCAGGACGCGGTTCAGGTAGTAGCCGTGCGGACACTTCGCCCAGGCCTCGAGCTTCGTCGGTGAGTACGGGGTCTTCCCGTCGGCGGGGTCGGGGAGCTGCGCCGCATGCTGGGTCAGGTTGCCGTCGAATCGGCTGAACGCATCGCCGTCTCGGCCCTGGATGAGGGCCAGGGCGCCCTGCACCACAAGGTCATCGGGCAGGACCGCGTCCGCCCTTCGACCTCGGTCTCGACCGGCGGCCAGCGCCCGCAGCCGCCATTCCTGCTGGTTCGAGGGCACCGGAGTGCGGGTGACGGTTGCGGCGAACGACGGTGATCCCGCGAGCCATGACCCGGAACAGGCCTCCCACGCCGTGGCGGCCAGGCTCGGCTGACCGGAGAGGCTACGCAGCGACGGCAGCAGCCACCGCGAAGGCAGCCGCTGGGTGCTCCGCCGCAGGTCACCGCGCGGAAATGAGGCCACCGCTCGTGGCGCGGCGGCAAGCGCAGCGAGGAGGTATCGGCGCTGCCGGTCGAACCTCTCCCGGGCGGCGGGCAACTCCCCGCCGGTCACCTCCCGCGCGTGGTCCGGCAACAGGGCATCCTCGTACACGCGGTCGGGATAGGCACCCTCAGCGAGCCCCACCACGAACACCTGGTCGACGTCCAGGCCGACTGCTGCCTGCACGTGGGCGACCAGCACGCCGGTGCCGAACACGCCGACCCGGGGCAGGTCGTCACCGAGTTCCAGCTCGACCACATCCCGCAGGGCGCCGAGACCCGCCTCCGGCTCTATCGCTTCGAGCCCCATCAGCCCCTGAAGTAGCTGCTCCACCCGCCGGGCGGCCCGTGCCTCTTCAGGCGGCAGTTGCCACCGCGTGGGTTCATCGCCGAGCAGGGCGTGGTAGCTGTCCAAGGCCCACAGCGCCAGCTCCGTCCACTCGTTCGTGCTGCGGCCGGCGGCTAGCCTCCCCTGGAGGTCTTCGATGAATGCTCGCAGCGTGTCGGCGTCATCGGCCGTCCGGTTGCACTTCGCCACCAGCCAGTCCGGTGGCGCCGCCCCGTCCGGCCCGGTGGCTGCCCGCCCGCGTTGGCTGTCGGCGTACCGGCGCAGGCGCGGCCCCCAGCTGTCCTCACCGACGACCAGGGCGGCGCGGGACAGGCGTTCCCACCTCGATGACGGCACTCGCTTTCCGTCGGCACCGCGAATGGGCGCCGAAGTCAGCAGTCGGAAGACGGCGGAACGGTCCAACCCGTCCTGGGCGAGCGCCAGCAGGTCGACCAGCGCCCTGGCCATGACCCGTTCGACGGTCGGCCTTTCGCCTGTCCCGTTCACACAGACGCCCGCCGCGGCGAGCTGCTCGTGTAGCAGCCGGGCGTACGGAGTGCTCGATCCGTAAAGGACGGCCACCTTGTGTGCCGGACGGGTGTGGAGCAGCTCGATGAGGTCGCGGACGACCGCCCGTACCTCGTCGTCGGCGTCCGAGGCGTGGCTGATCCCCGTTGCTACCGCAACTGGCAGGTCCGGTGCGCCATCGGCGAGCAGGCCAATCCGCGCGATGGAGCGCTTCACGGCGGCATCGGCCCGGCGGTCGCCGGTGAGACCAGCGATCAGGACAAGATCCGTTGCGGCCGCGACCTGGCGGAGCAATGCTGCTTGGCTCTGGGCCAGGTCCTGCGGCAGGAACGTCACAATGGTCCCCAGCGCGCGCGCCGTTTCGGGACGATCAGCGATGGCCCGTACGGCGGCAGCCCGCAGATCCGCCGCATCGAACCACGAGCCGGCGAGCAGGCCGACGACCTGCCGGTGCAGGCGCACCAGATCCTTGGTCAACGGCCCGCTCGCCGCAACCGCGTCGATGCCCGGCGCAGACAGGTCGCGCAGGGTGCGATGGGCGTCGACGAGCGCTTGAACCGTGGTGGGATGGGCGGCGACGTGCGCGAAGATGCCCGAGTCGGCCGCTAACGTCCTCCGCCAGGCGGCGGCCAGCACCGGGTTGGTGGCCGGCCGGCGCCCCGTGCCGACCAGCGCCGCCGTGGCCAACTGCTCGGCGAGGCGGTCAACCGTCAGGATCTGCAGGCCGGCGATTCCGCGCCGCGGTGGAGAGCCCTCGGTGACGCCGGACGCCAGGAACCGTCGAGTGACAACACCCGCAAGGTCGCTCGGGACAACAACGGTGAGGGGCGCGAGCGGATCGGTCCGCTTCGCCTCCGTGATCACCTCGCGCAGCTCGCCCTGCGCCTGGGCGCCGTACGCCGTCCACCGGACTTGACTCTGTGGCATTGATGTCCCCATCTGACCCATGCAGGGCTACAGCCCAGAGTAGCCGCGCCGACACATTCAGTCAGGTGAGTCACCCCAGGTCGGCAAGAACTCTCACACCCTCCGGTGACACTGACATCAGGGGACGGCGCCGAACACGGACGTGCAAACGCGGCCGCCGTTGGAACCGCGCGTGACCACCTCGAGAGGAATCCGATGCACGTATCTGCCGCGTTAGACGTCGATGTCGTCGCCGTCGAGAACGACGATGAGATCAGCGTCCTGTTCGAGATCACCGCGCCGGCTGCGCCGACGAGCGAGCCCCGGCCGGCAGCGACCGTGCAGATCGTGCTGGACCGCAGCGGCTCCATGAGCGGCGAACCGCTCGACGCAGCCAAGGCCGCACTCGTCTCACTCGTCGAGCGGCTGGACCCCACCGACAACTTCGGGATCGTCGCCTTCGACGACACCGTGCAGATCGTCAGCCCGGCCGGACTGCTGACCGACAAGCAGGTGGATAGGCGCGCGATCGCGGCCATCGACGCGGGCGGGTCGACAGACCTGTCCAGCGGTTACGTGCGCGGCCTGCAGGAGGCGGGCCGTCTCTGCGGTGCGACCGGCGCGACCGTCCTGATCGTCTCCGACCGCCACGCTAACGCGGGCGTCACGGACCCGGTTCAGCTCGGCGGGGTGGCAGCCCACGCGCAGAGGCACGGCATCACGACCACCACGGTCGGGCTCGGACTGGGCTACAGCGAGGTGCTGCCCGCTGCCATTGCCGCCGGGGGAGCGGGCAACCACAAGTTTGCCGACGGGACGGACTGCGCGTGACGCTTGAGAGGCCAGTGCAGCAGGCGCACCTGCTCAACGACCTTCCCGTCGTCACCCTCGCCGACGGTGCCATCGTCGAGCTCGGTGAGCTGTGGGCCGGCGAAACTCGCCGTCTGCTGCTCAAGCTGACCATCCCCGCGGTGGCCGCCCTCGGTCTCGCGCAGGTCGCCACCCTGGAGCTGCGGTACGTCACGGTGCCCGATTTCACCGAGGAAGTCGTCACGCTTCCAAGCTCGTTCAATGTCGTCTCCGCCGATGTCGCCGCCGGCCGCCTTCCCGATCCGGCGGTGACCAGCGAAGTGCTGTTCCTGACCGCTCAGACGGCTAAGCGTGACGCCGAACGGGCGTTGCGCGACGGTGACGTCAAAACTGCGGCCATGATGTATCGAGCGGCCGCCAGCGCCCTTCAAGCCGAGCTGGCGTACGGCGACAACGACGAACTGCGGAGTGAGGCCGAGCTGTTGGCCTCCCTTGGCGCCCAGGCGCTGGGCGGGGACGCCAGCCGGGTCGCCAAATTCTCGACTTCCGACCGCCATTACAAGAGCACCAAACGCGGTTGCGGTTGGACCGCCTGAGGCCAATGGCGATGGGCACGTGCCTGGTCGGCGCGTCGGCAAACTCGCCTGCCCCTCCGGTGTTCGTCGCACGGGGATTTGGATGTGACATCGAGATTGCCGAACGGCACAGAAATGACGTCCTCGGCGTCAGCTATCTCAGGGAGTGCAATGAGCGAGATCGCAGCCCGCTTTCAGCTCGCGCAGTCGTGGTGGATTGCCACGGAGCTGGTGCGTCGCCATCCCAAGCTCACCGTTATCGAGACCCACGCGGGCGGCGGCATGTACGACAGCCTGTCCCTCCTGCGCGACGGGACGAATATCCTGACCATCAACCGTGGTGGACACATCCACGCTCACCTGCACCCGATGGAGCCGGTTCGCCTTACCTGTGCGTTCTTCGACGACGACGCTCACGAGCTCATCTGGCACCTCGAGAAAGCATGCGGACTGTCGACGCCCGCTAGAGCACCGGCGACCACGCCCAAGACGCTCACTTACCGAGTCTTGACCTACCTGTGCATGGCCACAGTCAACAAATCCGTGCCCCTCGACATCCGCAGTGCCTACAACGACACCAGCGGAATGGGAGGTGGCTCACGAAACCTGCTGCCCAAGTTCCCGATTGCCGCCGAACGCGCACGAGAACGTCGGTCGGATGACCCTTTCGGCGTCCCCGAACACCGCTATTGGCTCGTCCTTCGGGATAGTCACGCCCTCGCCGCCGTAGATGTCGATGGCCACGCGTACCTCGGCGCTCAAGTGCTCCACCTGCCAACCGCCTATGAGCAGACCGATCGCAACGTCACTCGGACGGTCGCCGCGACGCTCAGTTCACTTCTGCCGTGAAAATCCGTTCAGGACGTGACGCCTCCGCCGGATCCGACTCGTGTAGTCCAAGGCCCCGCACGCCTGCCGGCGAAAGCCTCAACGAAAGGGGGTTGAGGGTGGCCTCAAACTCTGCGATCGACTCCTTGATTCGCGTGATGGGGATCAACGCCTTGCGAAACTCCGGGGTCGTTCGGCGCAGGACGACGGACGGAATGCCCAGGTGGCGGCCGCGGGCGCGTTGTCAGCCGGTGGGCCAGGGCCAGGGGATAGGTTTCTCATCATGAGGCTCAACTTCCGTACGACAATTGCAGGTCGCTTGGTCAGGGTTGTTGCGGGGACCAATACCCAAACCGTCAACATCTGCACAGCCGCGAATCGGATCGGCGCGTACGAGGCGATTTACCGATTCCCTATCACATCCGCCATTGATGACACTGAGCTGGTCCCCCTGCTTGACCTCGAAGAGCTGCGCGAATGGCTGGAGATGCGCAATGGGGAGTTTGAAGCGGGGTCAACTACCGTTGGGAATCTAGGCCTCGCCAAGCGGATCCGTGCTCCACGGAGCGATGACGCATGGCTTCAAGAGGCGATTGCAGGCGTCGAGCGGGCCATCACCCAAGTAGTCAGAGACTTCATGAAGGACCCTCTAATGCATCGGGTGGAACATTCGATTCATGCACGTCTTTGGTCTCTTCTGACAGCACAGTCGATCTTCAAGAATCCGGTCGCTATCGGCTCGACGGGCATGCGCACCCAGCTCGTTCACAAGGAATGGCCCGAAACGCTTGCGGAAGTCGCTCACCATCGGGGGTTGTTCGACTTGGCGATCCTCTCGCCCCAGCAGCTGGTGGCAGCTTCTCGGAAGCAGTTTCGGCAGGGGCGCATAGACGCCCCGATCGTGATCGAGGTGGGCCTAGACTACGGCTACAAACACCTTCTTCAGGATCATTGGAAGCTGCTGAATAGCAGAGTAGTCGCGCCCTACCTGATCCACCTGTCGCGCCTTCACGCTAGGGAAGTTCTCGCTGAGACACTTATCTGCAATCCCAAATCACCTGTTCGCACCGCCTATGTTCACCACCCTTCTAATGGCCGCCGTGCCTTCAAGAACCTCAATGACTCAAGAGTGTCAACGCGACGATAAGAACCGAACCACGGCCCGGCAATTTGCGTCACCAGGCTGCATTGTCGTTAGCGCTATTGCCGCGCAAGCATCCCGATCCTGGTTTGCGCTCCAGTCTCCCGGTTGACCTCGTGAGTGGTTGGCAAGGGTAGCGCGTGGGCAGTCAATGAGTAGGTCCGGGGTGGGTCCGGGGTAGATACGCTGATTGCGTCAGCCGGATTCGTCTCCAAAATCCATGAGGGCCGCCTTCACGCGTGATGCGACCGGTCCTCGTCGGCCTTGAACACGGGCGACGAGTGGCTGGATCAGGTCGCGTGGCGCGCATTCTTCGTCGCTGAGCAGGTCCTCGTAGGCAGGATCAAGTAGGAAGTCGTGCTCGACGCAGGTCTTGTGAGCGAGAAGGTCTAGCAGGTGGGCCGCTTTGAGATGCGTGGCCGGGAGATGGACGGTTGGGTTCGCGCCGACGCCGACGCCGGCGCCGACGCGGTCGAGGGCGACGACGAGCTGCGGCGCTGGGTGAGTCACGGCGTGACGTACGCGCGCGCGTTGCGACCCAAGTAGCGGGTTCCGCTCAGGTAGGGCGGGCCCTCCAATCGCAGGCTCGGTCGGCGACGCGCGATCCTGCTCCCCGAAAAGCCGCGCGCTCGTGCCGCGAGTCCGGGCCCGGAGTTTCCACGCTCCGCGCTTACCGTGGATTCTGCACCCGGGTCGTCCGTGATGGCAGCCACGATGGCAGCCACGGTGACGCCCAACCACGGCGTGCGGCGCACGCGGGCGGACCGCGCGACCCGTGTGACCTGCAGGAATGCATGGAGCCAGACGCTTCTGGACACCTGCCGGACGTTCTTTTAATCCGCGGGTTCCGGGTTCGATCCCCGGGCGGCCCACCCATCCTGACCT
>Ga0207927_1001119_pt1 | contig 11444 bp, 10 predicted proteins | sample NGESurdeep072012_2_FD_184456 | JGI IMG/M metagenome (GOLD analysis project Ga0207927, IMG submission 184456) | Arctic peat soil microbial communities from Barrow, Alaska - NGEE Surface sample 210-2 deep-072012 (SPAdes) | ecosystem: Environmental > Terrestrial > Soil > Wetlands > Peat ... | reverse complement strand
CAAGCGCCGGGAGAGGTGCCGGAGCGGTTGAACGGGCGCGACTGGAAATCGCGTAACGGGGGCAACCTCGTTCGAGGGTTCGAATCCCTCCCTCTCCGTGCAGTTCTCACTTGTGTCCGGCAGACCCGCTGTGCTGCCGTGCCAGGCCATCGAAGAGGCTCGCCGAGGGGTATTGGACCGGCGAACGGCGCCCAAAGTGGGCGCGGCTCGTCACCGAGGAGATCTGAGCCCGGATCCAGTCTCGGCATCGACGGGCGGCAACGGGCCGGCCCGTCGCGGCGCTGCCCGCTCGCGGTGAGTGAGCGCGTCGGCCAACCACCGAGACAGCGAGCGGCCCACTACGGATGGGTGGGGCTCGACTCGGGAGCATGCTCGGGTGATACCTGTCAGCGATCAGGGAGCGACAAGTGATGCCAGCGATCGATGAGGTCGTCCATGTGAGGACTCTGCCCGCGGGCGTGTGGTCGGTCGACCGGGCGAACTCGAGGGTGGGCTTCTCCCTCAAGCACATGGTCTTACGGACGGTCCGGGGTGGTTTCGGAGACTTCGACGGCGTGGTCGAGATCCGCGACGGCGAGGCGCGTGCCCACGGTTCGGTGTCGGCGGCATCGATCGACACACGCGACGGAGTGCGCGACGAGCACCTGCGGCGCTCACGCGACTTCTTCGACGTCGAGCGCCATCCCGAGATCTCGTTCCGCTCCGGACGGCTCGAGTTGGACGACGGCGTGGTCAGCGCCGAGGGAGAGTTGACGATGCGGGGCGTGACGCGGCCGCTGCAGCTGCGTGGCCACCTCGGCTCACCGGGCTGTCAGGACGGGGAGCCGGCGCTGAAGATGACTCTCCAGGGCGAGCTCTCTCGCAGTGACTTCGGGCTGGTCTGGAATCAGACACTCGACACGGGCGGCGCGCTGCTCGGCGACACCGTCAAGATCGATCTCGAGCTCACGGCCGTCCCCCCAGCCGACGGATAGCCCTGGGCCGCAGGGCGCGGCGCGAAGGAGGCGAGCGCGTGGGTCAGGACGGAATCGTGAGCGCGCGTCGCAGCAACAGTTGCAACGCGCCCGCTTCCCGGAGCGCACGTACGAGACGGTGCCCGCCGCGGCCGAACGGATACAGGCGCGTGTTCTCGACGCCGGCGAGGAGCTCGGCGTGGCGGCGGTCGACAGCGAGCTTCTCGTCATAGAAGAGCTGGTAGCGGGTCCTCCCGCCGACGCGCTCGAGTGCCCGGCGCAGGTCGCTCCAGTCGCGGTCGAGTGCGCCTTCGGCAGCGATCGGCGCGAGCTGACTGTCCCACCTGTGATCGTCGATCCGCGCGAGCGCGTCGAGCTCGAGAACGGTCTGGGGTGCGAACGCGAGCACTGCGTCCGCCTGGAGCAGAGTGCCGAACGCGATCGCCGCGTACCCGCCCGCCGAGTTGCCGGCCATGACGAGTCGTTCGATCCGGTCGCGGTCGATCAGATCGGCGAGGCCGGAGGCGACGCTCTCGAGCGTTGAGCCGAACTCCGGGATGCCACGGTGATACCAGGCCTGGCGCAGGTCGCGGACGAACAGCCGTTTGACGGGCAGGCCGTCGGTTGCGGCCGAGAACTCGAACGCGGGCACTCCGATCTCACTGCCGCGGATGCCACCAAAGGCGATGAGCAACGTCCGCGACTCGCCCTCCATGTCGAGCTTCAGCGAGGCGTCGTCCGGCATCTCCCCGGCGCCGCTACGTCTACGCCTGGCCCTGCGCCGCAGCGCCCTCGCGGCGAAGCGCGCCTTCTCGACCGCTCGGCTGTGCTCGCCGCTCACCGGCCCCCGGAACCCCGCATGGGCGCCAGGATACCCGCTGTCGGACGGCCCCAACGATCGCAGCCGGCGCCGGCCGCGCGGGCGCTGAGGCGCGACGCCGGCGGGTGGCGGCATGGGCGGACCGAGTCGCCTCCAACTAGACTACGTCGCTCTGCGCCCGTAGCTCAGCTGGATAGAGCGTCGGTCTACGGAACCGAAGGTCACAGGTTCGAATCCTGTCGGGCGCGCTCGCAGAGCCTTATGCCGCAGACTTCCGCGGCGACGTCACCCAGGCGCGTGGGCGGCGATGACTGCGAGGTCCGTGGCCATCGGCACGTATGTGTGCCTCACCGGCCGCGGCCTGAGGATGTGCCGCTCGGCGTTGTGTGCACGGCATATCTCCGCCAGCGCGTCGGTCTGCCCCCCCGGCGTCGAGCAGGACGATCGGGTCGGCGGCGTGGGCCATCGCGAGCGCGAACTCGGCCTGCTGGTTCTCGAACGTGTGCGGCGAGTCCTGGATGAACATGCCGGCGTTCGAAGCGCTCGGGCAGTCGGTCATCGCCACGCTCAAAACGACGCCCGCGGGCAACCTCGGCGTCACCAGATAGGCCGGGGCCTAGGCCCCGGCGAGCGCGGCGAAGGAGGGCTTGTGGCTGCGGTCGCGCCGCTCGACGCCGTACCAGTTGTTGGTGGCGTAGTCGACGTAGCCGAACACGTCGACCGCCGCGACAAAGCCGGTTGCCCGTGCCCAGCGCACGAAGCTGCTCACGTTGGCCGCCTGCTGGGCCTCGCTCCACTGCTGCGAGTCGCCCGTGGCCGGTTTGCCGACCGCCGTCGGCCAGCCCACCTCGGTCACATATACGGGCTTGCCCGACAGTTCGTGCGCTTCTTCGACCGACGCCCTGTTGCCCAGCGCGCCTCCGGTCGCTCCCGAGGCGCCGCCGTAGGGATGAACGGTCACGCCGTCGCAGTAGGCCAGGCCGCCGAGCGCCTTCCAGCCGGGGCCGAAGCGACTGCCCCAGAAAGCGAGGACACGCGGGCGGATCGCGGCCGGGAATTCGCTCGCCAGCGCCTGGTGGACGGCCTTGAGCAGGCGGGTGTAGGCGACGTAGTTGTTGGGATCGCTCCAGAACCAGCTGCCGTCCGGCTCGTTGAGCACCTCGACGGCCTGGCTGCCGAGGTCCTTGCGTCCGACCCAGAAGGTTCCGCCCTTGCCGTAGCGCTTGAACAGAGCGACGACTTCGGCGGCGTACCTGACCGGGTCGATCGCGCCGATCGTCCCACCCGTGCCGACGAGCCAGGAGGCCACGCTGACGCCGGCGGCGGCGGCCGCTCCGACTTCGGAGTCGGTCGCGAAGCGGGATTCCAGGCGCACATATTTGGCGGCACCGGCAACGTCGGCGTACGCCGACGGGCCCCAGCCCCCTGCGTTCAGTCCGACGGTCATCGCTTCGGAGGCAGGCGGGGTTTCTTCGGGGGCTTCGCCCGCCTGGGGGTAGGAGATCGTGACCGAATTGGACCACGGGCTGCCGTTGACGGCCGCTTTGACTCGATAGGTCACAGATTCCCCGGGCGCGGGGGGCGGGGTGGTCGCCCGCGCTTCGACGGTCGTGATCTGGCGAGCCGAGGCGGTTTCGGTGAGCAGCCGGTAGCTCGTGCTTTCTTCGGCGACAGTCCACCGCAGTCGTTCGCCTCGTGCGCTGAGGACGGGCGTCTGGGTCGCCTGACCCCCGGCGGGGAGCAGGGCTCCGAGGAGGAACAGGAGGAACACGAGGGCGGTGAGAAGGCGTGATCGCATTTGACGGTCTCTACCCGGCAGCTCGGTCCGGAAGCCCGTAGAACCCCGCATTCGTGTGCGTCGGGGAATGTCTCGAGGCTCTCGGCGATCGCCTGGGAAGTGCCGTTTGGGAGCGCGGGCGAGCCGGGCGGCGGAAGCTTACAGGGTGCCCGCGACCGCGCGCCGGTAGCCCTCAGCCGTGGTGGAGGGGCTTGCGCTCGACCTGCCTGCTGACACGTGCCCGCAGTCCCTTCATCACACGGGCCACGTCGCGGCGGCTGACCTCCCCGGCGGCCAGTCCCTGTTCGAGGTTTCGCTTTCGATCGGCGACGAGCGCGTCGATCAGCCCGGTCGAGGAGCGTCCGGGGGTCGCGTTGGCGATCTCGGCCAGCGACTTTCCGCCGCGCCGGGCGTCGCGCAGCTGCGGGGCGGAGATTCCGAGGTACTGCATGGTCACGATCGCGTAGCGCACGCTTCCGGCTCCGGCCCGGTGGGCGTGGCGCACGGACGCTTCTGCACGTCTGCGCAGGACGGCCAAGCGCGTCTGCTCCTGCTGCTTTGACAGTCTGCCGGCGCGGACGTCTGCTTCGAGTCGCTTGCGTTTGGCGTCGACCAGGGCTTCCAGCAGCCCGGCCACGGACTTGCCGTTGCTCGCCTGGGCAATGGCCGCGAGCGTCTTGCCCTTGCGCAGGTCGGCGCGCAGTTGGGGTCGGCTCAGGCCGATGTAGTCGGCGGCGACCGCCAGGTCGCCCGGCGCGACGGTCGCAGCTGCGGGCCCGGCCGCTGCCCGGCCGGGTGAGCCACCGCGCCCGCCCGAACCCACGATCGCGATCGTGACGGCCGCGATCACCGCGGCGATCGCCACGCCGATCAAAACCCTCTGTCTCGTCTTCCCCGTCATCGATCTCCTCGCTCGGGCGTCCAGCCGCGGCCTGAGGGCCGTGCGCTCGGACATCCTGCCCAAGAGCTTGTCGCCCAGCCCTAAGAGGCAGATTAAGCTCAAGCCGCCGGTCGCCCCGCGACTGCAAGCGCAGTCGGGAACGCCATGTATCCGGCCTCAAGGCAGAGCCGCGGAGCTGTCGTCAACCCGCCTGTCCCGGAGTCGTGGAGCGAGGCCGGCGAGGAAGCCCGTGGGAGATGCGTCGGAAGCGCGTAGTTTCCGCTCTGGAATGCGCCGCCCCGGCGTTTCCCGGCGGCCCGATCCATGCTACGATTTGCCGCTACGTCCCTCCGGATGGGTGGGGGGCGGATGGCGCTACCCGCAGCACACGAGACAAGAGTCGGCATCAGACCCGCTCAACCGCAAATTAGGAGGACGTAGGAGAATGAGAAACTTCAAGGCGACATTTGGGCTCGTCGCCATGGTCTGCCTAATCGCAGTCATGGCGGTGCCCGCGCTCGCCGCCGAATTCACGGCGAGCAAACTCCCGAATAACTGCAGCGAAGCCGAACCCTGCCGCACGAAGGGCAAGGGCATCGGGGAAATCGACGAAAAACACCCCGAATACACGCAGAAGTTTGTAATCGGCGCGTTCACGATCGAGTGCAAGAAAGCTGTCTCCTACGCCAAGACGCCTGCTGAAGGCGCCTTCACGTCGGGCAGCTCCTCGACGTTCTCGACCGAGGTCAAATTCATGTACTGCCTGACCGAGGCCAAATTCGGCGCGTTCACGGGCGGACTGACTACGTCGTTCAACGGCGGGCACCCCGTCAAGTTCGTCTACCACACCAACGGGTTCGCCGAACTCGGCAGCGGGGAAACCGAAGCAGCGGTCGAAATCGGCGGTGCGGAAACGACGTTCAAAATCGCCGGCAAAATCTGCACCGTGGCCCTGCCGCCGCAGACCGTTCCGATCGGCGCGGTCGCAAAACCGAACGGGGAATACTCGGCTGCCGAATACTCCAACGAAGAAGTTGCAGTGTCCGAAAAACTCATCAAACGGTTCCCGAGCGGCTTCCAGACCAAGCTCGTCATCGCCAACAAATTCAAGGGCATGAAATACCACTACGAAAGTGGTCAGTGCACCGGCGAAGGCGGCTTTGAAGAAGAAGCCAAAACCCAGGAAGGCCGCTCGGCCACCTACACGGGCACGCTTGAAGAGGAAGTTCCCGGCGGCAACGTCGGCTTCACGCCGTAGCGTCGAGGTGATGTGAAGGGCGGCACTGCCGTCCGGAGGGCGGGACACGGGTTCGAGCGGACCCGGTCCCGCCCTTTTGCTTGCCCGGCCGCGTGAACGGGCGCAGTGCAGGGAGGCGACGGAGCTCAGCCGTCGGCAAAAGGAGCCAGCGGCACGCCGTGGTCGCGCTCGCGCATCCCAAGCTCGTAGACCCCGCCGTGGGGGCTTGTAAGAGTTCGCGCCGGGGCGCCGCCGTCTTCGCCGTCTGGAATGCTCAGCTCGAGCCTCGCTATCGAGCAGTTGACGACGTCGTGCTCGCCGCCGTCGGGGTCCGCGTAGCGCCAGCCGGCTGCCGACTCGCCGGGGACGGACACGCGTGCTCGCAGCGACAGCCGGTCCTCGCCGGCCAGCTTGATCGTGGCGCCTCGGGCGTCCTCGGCGACGCTGGTCCCGCGGGCCGCGATGCCCCCGATGCGTCGGCGGCGTCCGTCGAGCGAGAGAGCTCCGTTGGCGATCCACGGAGTCATCCGGCCCGCGATCCGCAGGCGACCGAGCGCGACATCGAGCCACGCGTCCGGCTCCTCGGCGAAGCCGATTCCGTGCAGCCAGATCCAGCGCTCGGCGTGCTCGGCACCCCAGTTGTGCCCGACCATCCCGCGCCAGCCCGCGAGCTCGATCGGGGCGCGCCCGTCGAGCTCGAGCGAGCCGTCGAAGCGCGCGGCCGGTGCGGGGCTCGTGAGCTTGGTTCGCGGCACCGGCGTGCGGTAGAGCCACTCCGGCGAGAGGTGCCGTAGGGGCGCCTCCTCGCTGGAGAAGCGCACGGACCAGCTCGCCGGCCCGCAGCGTCCCTCGGCGGTCCCGGGGCCCATGGTGGCTGACTCACCCACGTTGATCCAGCCTCCGGGATCGACCGACAGCGGCAGGCCGCTTACCTTGTGCATGAACGGGCGCCCGCGCCGGGCGTCGAAGACGGTGCACCACACCGACCCGCTCGCTGGGTGGCCGGGGGGCTTGTGGACCGTGTGGCGGATCCAAACTCCGATCGGCTCATGTGGGCTGACGGCCCGCAGGTAGAAGGACTCGTACATGCCCGCTCGCGCGCGGACCCCCGGAAAGACGGCGCCGTCCATGGAGCGATCCTAACCCCGCCCGGCGAATCCTGGGAGGATCACGCGATGGAGCGCCGCCCCCTGGTCGAGATGCCCGCCGCTCTGACCGAGCCGGCGCCGGCCGGCGACTCGCGTTATCTGCTCGGGATCGACGGGGGGGCGACCAAGACGCTCGCGGCCGTTCTCGACCTGGAGACCGGCGCGCTGCACCTCGGCCACGGCGGGCCGAGCAACGAGGACGCCGTCGGCGCGCAGGCTGCCGTGCAGGCGCTGCTCGGCGCGGCCGACGAGGCAATCGACGGGGCGGGGATCGGTCGCGGAGAGCTCGGCGCCGCGGTCCTCGCGATTGCCGGCACCGATACGCAGTCGATCGCCGGCCATGTGCGCGCGGCCCGCACCGACGCGTGGCTCGTCGTCAACGACGTCGTCGCCGCATGGGCCACGGCCACCGGCGCCGGGCCCGGCGTGGCGGTCATCTCCGGCACGGGCTCGAACGTCTTCGGCGTGGGTCCGGGCGCCCGCCCCTGGCGTGCGGGTGGGTGGGGCCATCTGCTGGGCGACGAGGGGTCGGGTTACTGGCTCGGCACCGAGTCGATCAGGGCCGCCCTCCGCGATCGTGAGGCGTCCGGTCCCCCGACGGCACTCAGCGACGCCCTGTGTCGCTTCTTTGCAATGCCCAGCGTCGAGGCGGTCGCGAACCTCGTGTACGCCAAGCCCCTCACCAAGGGGCAGATTGCGGCGTTCGCGGTCGAGACCGGCCGACTGGCCGACGAGGGCGACGCCGTCGCCCGGGAGCTGTACGAGCGCGGCGCACGCGTACTCGGCGAGCAGATCGCCGCGGTGCTCACGCGCACCGGCCTGGCCGAGCCGACGTCGAACGAGTTCCCGGTCGGGCTGATCGGGAGTGCCTTCAAGGCCGGAGCGATCTTCATCGAGCCGCTGAGAAGCGCGATCCACGAGCACGCACCGGGGGCCCGAGTTGAGCCGGTCGCAATGGCGCCGGTAGGTGGCAGCCTGCTGCTGGCTGCGCGCGTAGCCGGTCGTGCAGAGGCCCTCGACGCCGTGCAGCTCGGGCCGCTGATCGAGTCGGCTCTGGCGCGCTGAAGCTCAGGCGGCGGGCGCCCCGACCGCGGCGAGTCGTGCGGCGATCGCGGTGTGGTCGCCGATCGCCTGCGGGCCCGCTCCGAGCATCCGAACCGCGGCTGCCGCCATCGCGAAGCGCGCCGCGTCCTCGGGCTGGCGGCCGTCGGAGAGCGCGATGAAGAAGGCTGCGGCGTACACGTCGCCGGCCCCGAGGTCGTCGAGCGGCTCGACCACGGCCGGCACCTCGAGGCTGATGCTCCTCCCGGCGCCGAGAAGTACCGTCGTCGGGGCCGGGCCGTTGGTCACGGCGACCACTCCGCCTGCGGCCCGGGTCGCCGCGATCATCACCGCGCAGCTCGCGCGCTCGTGCTCGCTGAGGACCAGCGCGTTGCAGGCGCGCGCCAGCTCCTCCGCCTCGCCGACAGGCGGACCGAGCTCGACCGCCGCGCCCTGCGACGCCCATGCGCGCGCGAGGCCCTGCGGCGTCATGCCAAGGAGCCGCGGCTCGCCGAGCCAGCGCCGAGGGGTCTCGCGGGCGATCGGGGCGAGGTGCAGGATCGCCGTGTCCAGCTCCAGGCCGTCGGGCATCGCGCCCGCCCATGCCTCCAGGCGCTGGCGACGCTCGGCACCGGTGCCGCTGCTCCTCAGCGTGGTCGTCTCGGGCGCCGCGACCACGCGGAGATCGAGCTCGGCGCCGAAGGGCGCCAGCAGGGCCTCGATCTCGGCCGGCGCACCCTGAGTGAGGATCAGCGCGCGCAGACCCAGCCGGGCGGCCTGGAGTGCGCTGTAGAGCGCCGTGCCGCCGGGCCGGCGGGTGCCATCCTCCAAGACGTCGATCGTCACGTGCCCGACCGCCGTGTAGTCGTAGTGCAAGCTGCCCTTCACACGGTTGAGTGGTCGTGTGCGACGATCTCGGCGGGCGTCGCCTGCTGCCGGTCCTGCGGCTGTCGAGCGGGCCCGCGAGTCGCGCCCACCACATCGATCGGTGTCGCCGATTGTTGTGCGTGCATGAGGTCCATGATCGTCAGCTTCTCTCATCCTTGCGCCCGGTGGGCCCTCCTCGGCCTGCTGCTCGCGTGCGCCGCAGCCGGTGCGCTCGTTGTCACCTCGCCGCAGGCCAAGGCCGCCTCGGGCTCATCCCGGCAGCTCCACGCCCCGGCGTCGAGGTATCCCGCGGGTGCGACCCGGCCGGTCAGGACGCTCGACTCGACACAGCTGCGCGCCTCGCTGGCCGCCGCGAAGGCCAAGCCCCGAAGGAAGCGCTCAAAGAAGCCGGCGCTGCGCGGCAACCCGGCGCGCGCGCTGCTCGCCTTTCAAGCGATGCAGAAGATCTACTACATCCCCGGATCGGGACTGTATGACGGGGAACCCTTCTCCTACCTCTGGCCCTTCTCCCAGGCGCTCGCGGCGACCGTCAGCATGGCCAACGTCCCCCATCTGGGGGTCTCGTTCACGCATGAACTCCAGGCTCAGATGGTCGGTCTGCGCTCCTACCTGGACTCGGACAACTCGGGTGCGCCCGAAGGCATCTACACGAGCAGGCTCGCGGCCTTCGACGGCACGGTCGCACCGCCGACCGGGCCGGGGGGTCCGAAGTACTACGACGACAACGACTGGGTCGGAATCGAGCTCGCACGCCTGTACAAGGTGAACCACGATCCGTCGGCGCTTGGCAACGCGGAGGCGATCATGGCCTTCGAGATGGACGGCTGGCAGGGCAGCCCGGAACTCGGCTGCCCCGGAGGGCTGCCGTTCTCGAACGCGGCCGAAAACACCGACCGGAACACCGTCACGACGGCACCGGCGGCCGAGCTCGCCGTCCAGCTGTACCGCATCACCGCCAACGTCCAGTACCTCCAGTTCGCCGAAATGGCCTACAACTGGGTGCGCGCCTGCCTGCTGCAGCCGAGCCAGCTCTACGCCGACCACGTCAACCGGAGCGGAGTCGTCGAACCGACGCTGTGGAGCTACAACCAGGGCACGATGATCGGCGCCGGAACCCTGCTCTACCAGGCCACCGGCAACTCCGGCTACCTCTACCAGGCCCGCCAGACCGCTCAGGCGGCTCGCGCGTACTTCACACCTGAACGCCTCGGGGCCGAGAACCCGTTCTTCCCGTCGGTCTACTTCCGCAACCTCATGTACCTCGACTCGGTGACCCACGACCCGCCCGGGCCGAAGATCGCCCAGGCCTACGTCGACTACGCATGGCAGCATCTGCGCCTCGCCAACAACCAGTTCGTCGCCGGCTCGCCCGCCTCCGCGCAGCTCCTCGTACAGGCGGCGATAGTCCAGGTCTACGCGCTGCTCTGCTCGCCGCCGAGCACCTACTTCTAGAGGCCGGTCCAGCCGCAGGCTCCGGACGCCGGACGGTCCGTGAGGAGTACGCTGCTGGCGTGACGCACGAGGCGACGAACCTGATCACGGCCGAGGGGCTTCTCTCGCTCAACGCGGAATTGGAGACGCTCGAAGGGGAGGGTCGCCGCGAGATCGCCGAGCGCATCAAGACGGCGCGCGAATGGGGCGACCTGAAGGAGAACAGCGAGTACCACGACGCCAAGAACGAGCAGGCGCACCTCGAGACCAAGATTGCGCGGCTGCGCGAGAAGATCGCCGACGCTGTGATCGTCGAGGAGGAAAGCGCCGCCGCAGGTGTGGTGGGCTTCGGCTCGACGGTCGTCGTTCGCGACGCCGACGGCGTCGAGAGGACGTGGCGGATCGTCAGCTCTCACGATGCAGCACCCGGGGACGGGCGCCTGTCGGCCGAATCTCCCGTGGCCGTCGCCCTGATGGGCCGCACGCCCGGCGATGAGACGTCGGTCTCGCTGCCGCGCGGCAAGCGCACGCTGACGGTCGTCAGCGTCAGCTAGCAGAGCGCCGCTTGGACGTCGCCCGCAGGCGACGGACGAACTTCTTCGGGCGCGCCCGGTACAGGCGCTCGCCGTCGCGGAGCGCCCGCCTGCGGAGCTTGCGACGCCGTCGCGCGATCTCGCGCCGCAGGTGCTTGGCGCTGCGCCGCCCGATCGCTGTCGCGCGGCGGCCACGCTTGCCGCCCTTGGCACGCTGCGCGCGGATCCAGTCGTCGAGCACCGCGAGGTCGTGGTCCTCCCCCAGCACTTCGCCCAGCGCGTCTGCGCGCCGGGCAAGACGGCTGTGTGAGCCGGGCGGACCGATCGCTTCGGCCATGTAGCGGAGGTCCTTGACGCGTTTGCGCCATTCGTGCATCCGGCGTGCGTCCTTGCCGCTGCGGCGGATCGCCCGGCGATGGCGGGCGCGTCCCTGGCGGTAGACGCGACGCAGTCCCGGCTCGAGCGTCCTTGAGTCATCCGCGCTCGCGAGGTTCCAGGTTTCGACTCGGGCGCGGCATGCGCGAAGCGAGCCGAGGAACGCGGCCCGTGTGTGCGGCTCCGCGAGGGCGCCGGCGCGGGCGCGCTCGCAATCGGCCGCCAGACGCACGCGGGCTCTTCTCACGCCGCCCCGCCCGGCCAGCCTGCGCCTGCCGCGGGCGATCACCCCGTCGAGCGTCGCAAGCATCACCTCGGCGTCGCGAGCCTCCGCAAGGGTGCGGCCGGCGTCGCGCAGGAC
>Ga0207927_1001118_pt1 | contig 11457 bp, 3 predicted proteins | sample NGESurdeep072012_2_FD_184456 | JGI IMG/M metagenome (GOLD analysis project Ga0207927, IMG submission 184456) | Arctic peat soil microbial communities from Barrow, Alaska - NGEE Surface sample 210-2 deep-072012 (SPAdes) | ecosystem: Environmental > Terrestrial > Soil > Wetlands > Peat ... | reverse complement strand
TTTACTATGGAAAAAGCCGCGTAACTGACTCGACGGTCTCGTTCCATGTCATTGCGGAGCGCCTGTAACAGTGGAGGCGCTGGCGGAAAGTCCGAGGGGCACTCTTAGTCGTAGCGCCTGAATAGGTTACGTACCCATTAATCTTCTGGTGATCAGTTCTTAGAGCGGTTCCAGGATTGGCGTGTCCACTTGCACTACCCAAGGTACAACCACTCTGGAATTGCTCCAGCCTAGCCGACTGTCAGAAGTTCCATTTGAACGAGAACTGAAATACCCTTGGACCATATAGCGCGTTGACGATCTGCAACTGCTTGAAGCCTGGTTCGGGAACCAGATAGCAAGTCTGGTTCTGGCTCTGAGCGTCTCCGCAGGTGTTGCCGACGGGTAGGTATTGCACCGGATTCACACCGTTGCCGTTCTGCACATAGTAGTTCGCATGATTCAGCAGGTTGAAGGCCTGCACTTGCAGCGTGATGCTCTGGCGCTCGGTGATCGGAATCTGTCGCGCGAGTCCCAGGTCGATCTGCTGCGTCCAGGGCCCGTAAAACGAATTCAGCCCCACCACCGGGCTGGGGCCAGCCCCGTTGATTCCCAAGGCCGAGTTGGACGTGCTTTGGTTGACAGCGCTGTCGTTCAGACTGCCGCCGGCTCCTACACAATTCAGTTGATCCAACGGAATAGTTCCGAAGGAAGAACTTCCGTTAGAGGCGTTGTATGTCGTGCATGCGTTATCGAGCAGAGCCGCATAGGGACGACCCGAGGAGAAAAGCATGACGGTGCTGACAGTCCAATCCGAGAGCAATCCATGCACAAGCCGTGAGTCGAAGTGCTTGCCGACGAACGGCTGATAGATGCCCGAGATGACGAGGCGGTGCCGCTGATCGAGCAGGTAGGGCGCATGGGTGTTGCTGAAATCGAACTGATTGCTGAAGTCGACGCCGTTCGACATCATGTTCTTGGCATACGTGTAGGCAGCTTGTAGCGCGAGGCCGTTGCTCATCCTTCTCTGCAATTGGATGAATAGTGAGTTGTAGTTGTTGATTCCCGGGCTGATCAGGGCATTGATCTGGCCGAGATTGGGATTGATACGCCCCTCCTGCAACATGCCGCTGTCCAGGTTGGGCAGCACCACTTGCGGGCCGTTACATGGTACCTGTGTCGCGCCGGGCGAACACGTGATATAGGTCGTGGTACCGGTTGGGGGCATCAGGTTCAGGTCATAAGCACTTGAGGAAATCAGGTGGACTCCGTGGGTCCACATGGTGCCGATGCTAAGCGTGGTGTCGCGGAGGATCTCCCGCTCGATTTGCAGGCTCGATTGCAGTACATACGGGAAGCGGAAACTCGGATCGACAATCGAAATGTTTGGCGCGGTGAAGAGGTTTTCACCAGAGATGCGATTAGGAAATACGGGGAGCTGCTGATTCGGAGCCAGGTCCGGGTTGTAGTCGAGGGACACGGAAGACTGCTGCGAGAGCAAGCCATTCGCGATGACGGAATTACGGTAGTTCAGCCCGTTGAAGTTCTCGTAGAACATCCCGAAGCCGCCGCGCACGACGGTCTTGTCAAGCGGCTGCCAGGCAAAGCCGAATCGCGGGGCCAGGCGCTGGTATTGGTTTGGAAACTGCCCGGTTAACGGGAATGCCGGATTCTCCTTGGGCTGGGGGTAGATTTGGAAGTCCTCTCGTATTCCGAACTCCAGCGTTAATCGCGGGAGCACCTGAAACGTGTCTTGCGCGTACAAGCCGAGGTACGGCACCTGGAACGAGAAGTTGGGATTGCCCGCAGCCTGAGAGAAGGAGTCGTAGATTCCCAAGGCGAAGTTAGGAAACGTGGAGAATGCATACGTGCCAGCGAGCGTGCCATTCTCCCGCTGGGCATCGGGGTCGAAGCCGCCGCCGGCCGAGTCGGTGACGTGGGTGATATTTCCTTCAATGCCAAACTTGAAGTTGTGCTTGCCCCAAACGTAGTCCACCTGGTCCGCCAGTTCCCATTGCCATTCCTTCGTCCGTCCCGCCGCAAAGCCGGCGTTCCCCAGTTCGAAAAGAGAAGGCATCGCGAGCAGTATGGAAGGCAAGGTCGGATCCACAAAACCGGTGGGAGTCGAGTACTGCTGATCTTGTGAGAAGCTTACGTGGAAGTTATTTAACAGGTTGCTGCTGAATGTGTGTGTCCAGCCCGCAGCCGCCTGGTAATCGCGAACGTAGCTGTTCGCCAAGGTGCTGATCCCGAATAGCGGCGTGTTCGATGAAGTAATCTCCCCGTGGGGCGAGTCGAAGCGATTGAGGTTAAGGCTGAGATAAAGCTGGTCCGTTTCCCGAAGAGAATAGTCGATCTTGGAAAACAGCGCGAGGTCGTTGCGGTACCGCGACTGGGTTCCCAGGTTCGAGTGGATCGCATTCAATGAATTTGAAACTTGCTGAAGATAAATGGGATTCGTCGGGTCGGGCGCGCTGAGCGAGCTGGGGACAGGCAACGGTCCATTGGGTGGGGGTAGAGCAATACCAAGAGGCACACCGAAATCTTCTTGGGTCACCGACTGGTAGTCAGAATTTATGACAGAAATTGGGTTGTTTTGCGCCTGCTGTTCGTAGTCTGCGAAGAACCAAAGTTTTTTGTGGACGATAGGTCCGCCGATGGAACCTCCAAACTGCTGGAGGACATCCAAAGGTTTCGGAACGCCAGCGGCCTTGTCAATGGCATCGTTGGCCCCAGTGCCCGAGTTACGGTTGTAATAAAAAGCGTTACCATGAAATGCGTCGGTACCGGACTTGGTCACCGTGTTCACGAATCCGGTTGCCCCGCCTCCGTATGCGGCCGAATACGGGGAGACGGTAACCTGGAATTCTTGAATGGAATTTTCGCCGAACACGTATGGCACCCGCTCGCCGCCACGCGCATTCCCAAAGTAGTTACTCGTGGAGCTAGCGCCGTCCAAGGTAAATACGTTGGCCCCGTTACCGTTGGCATAGCCGGTATCCTCACCACCTTGTTCACCAGCGAAGCTGACCAAGCCACTCTGTCCATCGGGGCTCGCATTGGGTGTTAGCAAAGCGAAATCCGTGTAACGGCGTCCGTTCAGAGGCAGACCGTTCAGTAACGAACGGCTAACAACTGTACTCGAACTGGACTCAGTCGTGCGCAAAACAGGCACGGATGCCGTGACCTCCATGGTTTGGCCGTAAGAGCCAGGCTGCAGCCGCAGGTCAACGGTTGTGGTCTGTCCCACGTGCACGGTAATGGAATTCACGTGGGTCGGGCGAAAGCCGGGAGCAGTGACTCTAACCTGATACTCTCCCACCTCGAGTGACGGAAATACAAAAACGCCTTCGCGATTGCTTGGCCGATTTGTTGTTGTGCCCGTCGCCTGTCGTTGCACTTGGACGCTCGCACTGACGAGCACGGCGCCACTTTGGTCGGTCACGACTCCACGAATGCTGCCCGTTGTGACGGCGCTTTGGGCGTGGAGAGTCGAGAAACCAAGACCGTAAAGCAACAGAAGACTGCAGCTGAATCGCGCGAACCGGCTCCGGAGACCTGCGATCATGGCAAAGATAGATTGCGCTGACTGGACCTTACCAACGTACATGATTACCTGCCAAAGAAGAGGAAATGTCATCCAGTTACAGGCCAGGATGGGAGCGTGGGCTTACGGGTAAGCTCCGCTCGGAATTGACTGAGCGAAGCCGCCCACTCGCATTCGGATGCAATTGAAAATGGCCTCCGCCCATCTGTCCGCAAATGAGCGGAGGCAGCTTCAGTGAGCTTTAGTCGTCGTTGTCTTTCGGTTTGGGAGCGTTGACCAGCTTTAACGCTGTCTCATAGAGCTCCGCCTGCTGTTTCTTGTACTCTTTCGAGTTCAAGCGGTCCTGCTTTACCGCGCTTTCGTGAAGGTTGTCGGCTGCCATGGAAAGCCGGCCCAGCCCGCCTAGACGGTGGCTGTCGCGATCGGGAGCGGAGGTGTCAAGCTTTGACACCAGCGACCAGATCTTCTTGCCTTCCTCTGACGGTACGTAGTCGGCTTTCAGCTTGAACTTCAGCTTGTCTGGGGTGATTTGGTTGTAGCGGGACTGGAAGAGGTCGCGGAGATCCGTGGCCAGCATATCGCCAAGATTATTCGGTGGCAGTCCCAACAGCAGTTCTTCCGTTTTGACGACGGAAGCAGTGATGTAGTGACGGGTGGAGTAATAACCCGGTTTCGCGAACGGACTGATCACCACCAGCGGCGAACGGTGTGGATGGATGTGATCCAGCGTGGACTGGGCATCGTCGGGGCTCATGAAGATCGCCATTCCCGTGTCTGACTGTGCATCGTAATACACCGGGCTTTGCATCAGGTGTTGGACTACCATGCCCACCGCAACATCGCCATCGGCGACCTGCTGGACATTGCTGGCGCTGCCGTACACTTGAGCGCTATTGGGACACTGCACGCCGCCGGTGTGTTCGTTCGGGATGTAGAGGTAGATGAACTGAGGCAGAGTGCCAGCGGCCAGCATCCGGTCGAAGTCGGCGATGAACTTCTGCGCCCGGCGCTGGTCGGAGATGTTGAAGTTGTACCCAGGGTAGTTGTGATCGAGGTGTGGCTCACCGTTGGCGTTGTTCTCTCCCATGATGGCCAGGCCCGGCAACTTCATAAAGAAGGATTGGCCTAGGCCCTGCACGGGGCTGGTCACGTCACCCAGGTTAACCAGCGGATTAGTAATGTGGAAGTTGTCCGGATTCAATTCAGGGGCCCCGCAATTTCCACTTTGAGGATCGCTCAACGTCGTAGGCCCGCTGGTTCCGGTGTCAGTCCCGTCAATGCGAGCCGCAAACACACCATATTCTTTGAAGCTGACTCCGTTGCGCGCCGCATTATTGAAGATGTACCCGCTTTCCGGATAATCCTCCGGCTCAAAGTTCTTGTTCACTAGAAGTCCGCGGCCGGTCTTGACCAGCAGCGTTTTCTCGGTGTAATCGGTCGCCGTTCCGGAAGCCGAGAACTGATGGCCGGCATCGCTCTCTTCTGAATCCGAGTAGTAGTTCACCGCTGCCGCGAAGTTCTGCGCCAGCGCCTGATAGTTAAGGGTGACGCCGGTGTACTGCCCGTTCCAGTAGGGAGAACCGTCGGCGTTGTTATAGGTCAAGCTGGCGAACACTCCAAAATGCCCGCCGAGATTGCCGAGCTTGGAGTCGAAGGTTTTGTTCTCTTGCAGAATGAACACGACATGTTTGATCTTCGGGGAAGGCGTTCCTCCAATAGGAACAACCGAGGTATCCGGCACACCCGGCATTACCGCGTAATTGTTCTTGGCGACCGTCGTCACGTCCAAGTGTAGACTCGGCACGTCAATCTTCTGCAGCGAACCAAAGATGTAGTTGCTGTCGGTGATCGGGGTGGAGATGATCCCGGTCGGCGGCGGCGTCCCCTGGCTCGTGTTGGTGTTGGGGTTGATGTCCTCGCCGACTCCCTTTGCGTTCAGTACGTAAAGAGAGTTTCCGTCCGCGCTCAGAACCAGTCCGGTGGGATACCAATCGGTCGGAATTCGCCCAATCAGCACCGGTTGAGCTGGGTTGTGGGTGTCGAGAACAGCGACGGAGTTGATGCCCGCCTCAGCCATGTACACCCTGGTGTTATCCGGCGAGACTGCCAGCGCATTGGGATACGTTCCATGCGCGGCTTTGGTTGTTACAGAAGGTGCAGCAATTAGCGGTAGCTCCACATTGGCGATCTTGTTGCCCTGAAGGTCCATGATCGCGACCGCATCGCTGTTCGACTTGGTCACATACAGTAACTCCCGGCCTCCGCCGCGGACGATGGCGGTGGCGGAAGGATGGGTGTCGCCAATTACGTAAAGGTCATCCAGCGGGTGACCCTGGTACACGGACCCGAGAAGGCTCAACTGGGAGCCATCGCCTCCCGGGGCTGACAAAATGGAAACGGAAGAGGTCTTCGGGTTGCTGCCGGTCGTGCTGGTGACGGGAACATAGTAGCCGTCCACCTCGTTGTTGGGGATCGCCGGCAAAGAATTCAGCTTGCCGTCTGCCCCATATCCGGGATGGGCAAACTTGTATTCGGTGACTCCCCAGTTCGATACCAAGACTTTGGTTCCGTCTTGGCTAACCGAAACCGCGTAGGGGAAGTAGCCGACCGCTACGTGCTGAACCACCCGTCCAACGGTTGTGTCGATGACGGCAACGCTATTATCGCCATCGCATGCAACGTACAGAAACCGCCCGTCCGGGCTGAGCGCGGTGCCCGCGGGAAAGGTAGTCTGCGCTCCGGCCGTCCGGCTGAAGCCCGAGGGCACAGGCGGCTTGAAGCCGTTCCCCTGCACTGTGTTGAAGTACGGATCGGGGGTGTAGTTGGAGACGTAGCCGCTCGTTGACGACAGGATGGGTGCAATTACGATGTGGCCGTTCGAGTTGAGTACCCCCGCCGCCGAAAGCGCAAATAGCTTGACGTCGTTATCGCCGCCTCCGGCAACCCAGACGGTGTATGGGCCAGCGCCCGTCGCCTGCATTCCGACAAAGAACTTTCCAACCTCGTTGATTTGCGACACGACATTCATCGAGGTGGTGTCGAAGACGGTCAGTGTATAGCCACCCAAGTTGATCGGGCTCTGGAAGGACAGGAAGGCATCCTCGCGTTCGTCGTCATTGCTCGTGATGAGGTACCTGCCATCCGGCGTTAGGACCGCGCCAAGCGGGTTCATGCCAATCTGGGCGACTACACCAGCCGGCGTGACCTTCGTGCCATTTGGCAAAACTCCGGCGAAATAGCTGCCGAACTTGTTGGGACCAGCGAACAGCTCGGCGCCGGCATAAGCTCCGGACTCCGAGGTGTTATAGACCGGGGCAACAAATGTTCCCCAAGTGTTCTTGAATTCCACTTGCTGCGACAGCATTGGCAGTGTTGCCGTCGCGATCAGAAAAGTTAAGCCCAGGAGATGTTTCCACGCATGCTTCAAAAACCGCGAATCCATTGCAATGCCTCCCGCCGACAAAATTCGGCATATCAGCAAACAGGTTGACTTAACACGACCAGTGAACGATCAGGCAGAGCGGCCCGAGACTGTCGACGGTCGCACGTGAACGGGAACTTGGGCCAAACCGAGTAGGCGCCGGATTACGATTTGAGGCCCTATGCATGGAACATGCGGGACTCGGGATGGCCACTTCTGGGCATGAGACGCCAGCTAGATGGCGGGAAGATTAACGCGCGAAGAAAGTTCGATGAAAGCTGGCGGTGAGCAACCGAACCGCCAGTCGTCAAGTTGTAATAAACGTGCAGCTTTCTTTCGATCCGGCGATCGGTTGCGATTGCGCAAAATCTCTTGATGCGGCTCGCCAACACTCCTGGTTCGCGCATTTTTAATCTCTTCGTTACCTGCGCTTAACCACAGAGTTCTATAAAGCACCTTGTCGCCAAGGCGGCAGTTGTCTCTCCTTCCAGCACCACCGGACTTCACCAACCAACCACCCTGTTCAAAGGAGTAATCGTATGCGCAATTCGGCAAAGTCTCTTTCCCTCCATAGCAATGCGCTTTGGAAGTTGATGGTCGTGGCGCTTGGCACCGTTCTGATGTCGGGGACGCTGTTGGCGCAAAACCAAATTGCCACTGGAAAAAGGATCACACCTGCAGGCTTCAATGGAGAAATCGCCAGCCTGCCGATGAACATCATCTCGTCACCAAATGGGAAGTTCGCCATTACCAGCGATATGGGATTTCACCAGGAGCTCTCGTCGATTGACACAGGCACAGGTCAGACGATCGGCGAAGTTCAGTTTGAAAACACTTCGGACGCTCCGCACAACGGCCTGTACTATGGAGTGGCTTTCGCTCCGGGCAGCGGACCGGATTACACGTTGTACGCTGCCCAAGGTGAGAACCAGACCATCGCGGTACTAAGCCTCTCGGCTACTGGTGACCTCACCGTGGTAAGTTCGATTGCGACGAAGGCGGGCGATTTCCCTTCCGGACTCGCCACCGATAAGAACGGCTATCTTTACGTGACTAACAACGATCCCGATACCTTCATCGTCCCCGGAAGCGTGGCCATCTACAACCCGAACGGGAATGAGGTAGGGCGGTATCAGTTCACCGCGAGTTACGGAGGCACTCCGAATTTCCCGCTTGCCATCGCAACTCTGCAAGACGGCAGCAAGACCTATGTCGCCAGCCAGCGCGACGGCACAGTTTACGTCTTGAATACCGCCGACCCTACGAATCCAAAGTTAGCAACGACCATCGCAACCGGCGCGCACCCAACAGGCCTGCTATTTAACCAGGCACAGTCACTGCTGTACGTGGCGAATGCGCACAGCGATTCCATATCGGTGGTTTCAACCAGCACGGACTCCGTACTGAGCACACTGCACTTCCAGTTCAGTACGCTGAATGGATTGCCCGGCGCTACGCCCATCGCAGTTGGACTCTCGCCGGACCAGAATACGCTGTATGCCGCCATGGCAGACTTAAATGCCATCGCGGTCGTTGATGTGAACGGCAGCGGATTGACTCTGCGAGGATACATACCGGTCGGCTGGTATCCTACCGGCGTGATCGTCAGCCCGGATGGCAAGCGGATACTGGCAACCAACGCAAAGGGCGTGAAGACTCGCATCCCCTCTACCGGCTACGTCCAGTGGCAGTTTAATGACAATCCCTGGTACGACCTGAACACCATTATCGGCACGATCTCTCTGATTTCTGTGCCCACCCAAAACGAATTGGCCACCTTTACCAACCAAGTACTGCAAAACAATGGGATCGTTACCGCGAGCCAGGGAGTCGGTGTGAATGATCGCCGGCTTGATGCCATTGGTCTGAAGGCCGGCAAGATCACGCATGTGATCTACATCGTCAAGGAGAACCGCACCTACGATCAAGTGCTTGGCGATATACCGCAAGGTAACGGCGACCCGAGCCTGGTGCTGTTTGGCCAGACTGTCACGCCCAGCCAGCATGCCTTAGCACAGCGGTTTGTCTTGCTCGATAACTTCTTCGACGCCGGAGAAGCCAGCGGCGACGGTTGGCCATGGAGCACGCAATCGATGGCCAATGAATATGTAATCAAGAACCTGCCGTACAATTACAGCGGGCGTGGCCGGAATTATGATTTCGAGGGCCAGGACAATGGTTATCCGGCCGGCGGCTTTCCTGCCAAAGACCCGTATGGAAATCAACTTTCGCAGCAGTTTCCCAATGGCCTACCGGCAATTCCGGATGTCGCCGAGGCCCCAGGCCACCACATCTGGGATGCGGTACAGTCAGCCAAGCTGTCGTATCGCAACTATGGGTTCTTCTATACCTTCGGAGTGACAGGTGTCATTCCGGACAACTATCCTGCGGCCACCGGATTACTGCCGGCCGGTCACGATCTGGGCGGCGTGAGCGACTTCGATTATCGCCGCTATGACAACCAGTACCCAGACAGCGAGGGACCTCCCAGCTACGGGTGCCTTTACCGAAATGTCACCTACGGTCACTACAACATGCCCAGCCGCTTCTCTGAGTGGAACCGCGAGTTCCAGGAGATGCTGCAGCAGGACCCGAGCGGCAACTCGGTCCCAGCGTTCATGACCGTCCGCTTCAATCACGACCACACCGAAGGATACACATCCGGCAACTTCAGCCCGCAAGCTGAGGTCTCCGACAACGATTACGCTGTCGGCCAACTGGTAGACACAATCAGCAAAAGCCCGATATGGCAGCATACGGCGATCTTCGTGATCGAGGACGATGCGCAAGATGGTCCCGACCACGTTGACGCCCATCGCTCGACCGCCTATGTGATCAGCCCCTACATTAAGCAGGGTTATGTTGATCACACCTTCTACAACACTGACAGCATACTGAAGACGATTGAGCTGTTGCTCGGTGTTAAACCGCTCACCCAGTACGACGCCATCGCCACTCCGATCCTGGCGTTCGACACCCAACCTTCAAACGGCGCAACGTTTAACGCCATCAAGGCCTCGCAAGATGTAATGTGTCAAAAAGTGTCGCGATTGGTACTGGCCAAAGGAAACCCCATGCGCAAGTGGGCAATCGAATCGGCCAAGATGAACTTCGACATCCCGGACAGCGCACCCTCCGCAAAGCTGAACGAAGTGCTTTGGAAGTCGGTTAAGGGACCGAACTCGAAGATGCCCAAGATACAACACGGGGTTATCACGGCCACGGACAAAGACTAAGCAGTCGGCGCAGTTAAACGGCCTCACAGGCAACGATACTCGCTTCGAGGCAGACAAGCAGTAACATCGAATAGAGACGGGATCCGGCAGAGCTAGCCGGGTCCCGTTCTGTTTGGCGCAACGAGTGGACTGCACCCCGAAAGTGAGACACTCGGACACTCGCAGGGGAAGGACTGCGAGTTGTTCGCCAAAACTAGATCGTGTGCTCCGCAAAGATCTCTGCAGTCGCGCGGTGCATGAGCATCGTGCAAATTCAAGGGCCGTTCACTGGCCAGTGTGCATGAATTTCGTCAGGAGGATCCAAGACTATTTTGACGAGGGTAAATCGCGGAGTGTAGGCAAATTTGTAACTTGTGGTTCATCAAAACTAAGCGCCTCCGAGTTTTCGATGCAGGAGGCCTCTCCTTGGACAGCAGCGCTTCGCATGGCGAGGTCTTCGACCGCTGTCCACCGCTGTCAGCTAGTCGAGCTCTCGCTCGTTTACCAAGATCCAGGCGTGAATCTCCCTCCGAATCCTGACAGCGACCGAATTTGGTTTGGGATTGGAAATTGTTAGGCCGCAACTGCGTAGCGGTGATGCAGCCCACCGAGTCGCGGCAGAGAAATAACGTTGTGACCATTCGAAGGCGCTGACGCCGAAACTCGACCATCAGGAGTGTCCTTCCCGAGTCCGAGATGGGTTCGGTCCTCGTGGTAATAACGGACGTACTCATTCAGCAACCGTCGCAAGTGCCTTTGGTTCAAGACGATCACATGATCCAGGAGATCTTGACGTACACTGCCAACCCAGCGCTCCGCAATTCCGTTCTGCCAAGGACTTCGGAATGCAGTCCGAATCGGATGGCTGCCCATTGCCTTCACGGCCGAGACAACATCGGCACTGAACTTCGCGTCCCGATCGAAGATCAGGAAGCGCTGCGGCTGTTCGCCGCATTCCCAAGCTTCGTGCAGCTGCAACGCAACCCAAAGTGCGTTCGGGTTGCGAGTCACGTTGTGGTGAAGGATACGACGCCGGTCGTGGCCGATCACGAAGAAGCAGTACAGAATGCCGAAGGTCAGTGTCGGCACAGTGAAAAAATCCATGGCGGCAATGGCCTCGCGATGGTTCCGCAGGAAAGTCAGCCAGCACTTCGCGAGATCTGGAGGTCTCGGGGCTCGCCGAATCCATCTCGAAACCGTTGGTTCCGATAGATCGAAGCCCAGCTTGAGCAACTCGCCATGAATGCGTGGCGCTCCCCACGTTGGATTCTCCGCAAGCATTTGAAAGATTAAGG
>Ga0207927_1001117_pt1 | contig 11460 bp, 11 predicted proteins | sample NGESurdeep072012_2_FD_184456 | JGI IMG/M metagenome (GOLD analysis project Ga0207927, IMG submission 184456) | Arctic peat soil microbial communities from Barrow, Alaska - NGEE Surface sample 210-2 deep-072012 (SPAdes) | ecosystem: Environmental > Terrestrial > Soil > Wetlands > Peat ... | reverse complement strand
AGCGAGCCGGCGCCGGCGAGGCAGTGCCGGGACCGCCAGGGCGAGCAGCAGCATCAGGCCGACGTGCATGGCCGCTGCGTGGGGGAGCGATGTGGATCATGGCCCATGCCTTTGTGCCCTTGCGTGGGACGCGACGCTGGTCCGGCGTCGCGTCCGTCGGCCGGACTCTAGCCAGCGGCGATTCCCTCGCCGCCGACAGCGCCCGGGACCGTCACAGACCCGAGCTTGCTCAGCGCTCCCGGGGCGCCGATCGCGAACTCGTCGACGACGCCGGCGGCACCCGCCTGGACGTACAGGTAGCGGCTTCCATCAGCCACCGCAGCGTCGACCGTCCCGGCGTCGGTTTCAGTCGTCCCGAGCAGGCTCAGCAGCTGTCCGCCGGCACTCGACTGGAAGGCACTGAGGCTGGCGCTTCCCGCGTTGGATGTGTAGAAACGCGACCCCGCGCGTGCCACCCAGCAGGTGGCCGCTTGGCCGGTGCCGACGGCGTCGAGCTGGGAGAGCGTCCCGTCTTCATGCAGCGAGAAGCTCGCCAGTGCGTTCGTCCCGGCCTCGGAGACCACGAGGTCTCCCTGCGCGTCGAAGGTGACCCCGAACGGCACGGCTCCCGCCTCGACGTTGACTGTCGGCCTCTGCGAGAGACGCCCGAACGCGTGGACGGCGAAGACATCGATCGCGCTGCCGTTGCCCTTGGTCGTGACGATCAGCTGTGAGCTGTCGGGAGTGAAGGCGACCTGACCCGGAGTGTGAGTGAACTGCGGCGTCGCATTCGGGTCGAGTCCGAGCGCCCGCTGTGAGTGTGGGAGGGGGGTGAGACGCCCGCGGTCGACGACGAAGCCCTGCAGCGATCCGCCTTCCTCCGCGTTCAGCACGTAGAGGACCCCGTGCTCGACGGTCAGGCTCACCGGGAACGTCCCGCCCGAGCTCAGCACCTGACGGAGGGCCAGGCGGTCACCGAGGACGGCGAAGACCGAGATGGTGTTGCTGCCGGCGTTGACGGCGTAGAGGAGGCGGTCCTCGCGGTCATAGGCGAGCGAGCCCTGGGATGCCAGGTGGTCGACGACTGAGCCGGCAAGCGCACCTCCGAGGCCGCCCGTCGCGTAGCTGCCGGCCTGGCTGAGCGTGCCGTCGGCGCCGCGGTCGTAGGCGACGATCTGATTGCCGGCGGCGTTGTCCGTCTGGACGAACACGGTTTGCTCGGTTGAGGATGCGAGGGCGCTCGAGGCGCCCGATCCTACGATGGCCGTCACGGCGATCGCACCGATCGTGCACAGGCGAGTTGCTGCTCTCATTGCGATGCTCCTAGGTTCGGGATGGACGTCCAACGTTCGGTCCGCTGAGCAGCGAACCCGTTACATCACCGCCACCGCCACCGCCACCGCCACCGCCACCGCCACCGCCACCGTCGCCCGCGGCGGCGTGGCGTAGAGGGGCGTGCGCCCCCGCTGTCAGGCTGAGACGGGTGAGGTCTCGGGCGCGGCCTGGCTCTCGCGCGCCTCGGTCGAGTGGGCGCGGCTGTCGCGGGAGGAGATCATGAGGATCGTCAGGATCGCGCCCACGACAGCGAAGCCCGAGCCTACGAGGAAGGCTCGCTCGAAGCCCTTGGTCAGGGCGAACGCGGTGTCGTGCCCGCCGCCGTGGAGGATCGACTTCGTACGGCTGTTGGCGACGGTCGCGAGAATCGCGAGGCCGAGGGCGCCGCCGATCTGCTGTGCCGTGTTGACCAGCCCAGAGGCCAGCCCCGCCTCGTGTGGACGCGTGCCGCTCACGGCGGCGATCGTGACGGGCACGAACGAGAGACCGAGCCCAACCGCCGCGAGCAGCGAGGGCCCGAGGACGTCGGCCGCGAACGTGCCTCCCGTGGCGGGGACTTTGGAGAACCAGAACAGGCCGCCGGCGATGAACAGCAGACCGCTCAGCAGCACCGGCTTGAAGCCGAATCGCGTCACTCCCGCCGACGCGGCGCCGGCCGAAAGGATGATCGTGACAGCGAGCGGCAGGTACGACACGCCGGCCTTCAGGGCCGAGAAGTGCAGCACCTGCTGCATGTACAGCGAGACGAAGAAGAACATCGAGAACAGCGACATGCCGATCAGCAGCGCGACGACATCTGCTCCCCGTAGGGTTCGCAGCCGGAAGATCGAGGAGGGCATCCAGCGGCGCGCGCTGGCGTCGCTCGATCACCACGAAGGCGATCAGCAGCGCCGCCGCGCCGGCGAGGCGAAGGATCGTCGCCGTCGAGCCCCAGCCGACGTTGACGGCGTCGACGAGCGAATAGACGAGCAGCGCGAGTCCCGCCGTGACCGTCACCGCGCCGGGTACGTCGAAGTTGCGGCTCTCGACCTCGGCGCGGCTCTCGAGCAGGATGCGCGGCGCAAGGAAGGCGCACAGCACCCCGATCGGCACGTTGACGAACAGGACCCAGCGCCAGCTCAGCCCGCTCGTGAGGACGCCGCCGAGCAGAACGCCCGCCGCGCCGCCGGCGCCAGCCACCGCACCCCACACGCCGAGCGCGCGATTGCGCTCCTGTCCGTCGGCGAACGTCGTCGTGATGATCGACAGGGCCGCCGGCGAGACGATCGCGGCGCCGAGGCCCTGCAGGGCGCGTGCGGCGATCAGCCACGCCTCCGACTGCGCGAGGCCGCCGAGCAGCGAGGCGACCGAGAAGAGGATCAGGCCGGACATGAACATGCGCCGGCGTCCCATGAGGTCGGCGAGGCGCCCACCCAGCAGCAGGAAGCCACCGAACGTCAGCGTGTAGGCATTGACCACCCACGAGAGGTCGGCCTGTGAGAACTTCAGCGCGCGGCCGATCGAGGGCAGTGCGATGTTGACGATCGAGGCGTCGATGACAACCACGAACTGGGTCATCGCGAGCAGCATCAGGGCTAGGTTCTTGGCACGCGGGGTCACGGCTGCCTCTTTCTCGATCTGGATGCCCGGAGGAGCCCAGTCCTCCTTGTGGAACATGAACTCCGTTTCCAGTTGCGCCGCGCATGATACGGAGGTAGAGTTCCGTTTGTCAATCGATTTTTCCGAGCGGCCCCAGACCGATGACTGAGCTCATAGATAGCAAGCGCCCACTTCGCGCCGACGCGCGCCGCAACCGCGAACGCATCCTCGTGGCCGCCCGCGAGCTGTTCGCCCGCGAGGAGTCCGATGTGCAGATCGACGATGTCGCACGCCGGGCCGGCGTGGGCGTGGGCACCGTCTACCGCCACTTCCCCGACAAGGAGGCGCTGATGGGCGAACTTGTCCGCGAGCGCTTCGGCGTGTTCAACGAGCGCCTGCGGACGGCGCTGGAGGAACGCGATGCCGAGCCCTTCGACGCGCTCACGGGTGCGATTCGCGACAACGCAGCATCGGTCGCCGAGGACGCGGCGACGCGCTTCGCGTTCATGAGCGGCGGCGAGCGCGTCTTCGCCCACGCGAGCGCCGAGCGGGAGGAGTTCATGGTGCTCGCCGACGAGCTCGTCGAGCGCGCGCATGCCGCCGGGCAGCTTCGGCCGGAGTTCATCGCCCAAGACATCCCGATGGTCATGTGCGGTGTCTGCGCGGCGATCGACAAGCGGGCGGCCGGCTGGGACTGGCGGCGTCACCTCGAGCTGATCATCCACGGGATGCGGGCGTAGTTGGCGCTGCTCAGCCCGCCCGAGCCGGTGCCGGCAGTGCTGGCGCGCCCCCACTCGCTGCTCGAGGCTCCGAGGATCGCCGGCGACGGCAGTCTCATCTACAGCGACGTGATTGCCGGCGGCGTGTGGCGAGCCCGCCCCGACGGTGACATCGAGGAGCTTCTCCCGAAGCGCCGCGGCGTCGGCGGCATCGTTCCCCACGCCGACGGTGGCTGGGTGCTCAGCGGGCGCACGGTCGTGCACTGCTCGCCCGAGGGCTCTCAGCGCGAGCTGCTCGCCGACGAGCACGCGTGCGGGTACAACGACATCTCGACGACCGCCGCGGGGGAGCTGTTGGCGGGCGTCCTTCGCTACCGCCCGCTCGCGGGTGAGCCGCCCCGCCCCGGCGCGCTGGTGCGGCTCGGGCTCGACGGCGCGCTGAGCGTCCTCAGCGAGGACGTCGTGTGGCCCAACGGCATCGGCGTCTCCCCCGACGGGGCGACTGTCTACATCAGCGACTACTCACGCGCCGCGGTCCTGGCCGTGCCGAGCACGGGTGGCTCGGCCGGCGAGTTCTGCGGCTGCCCGGACGGCTCCGCCGACGGGCTCGCGGTCGACTGCGAGGGCGGGGTCTGGGTCGCACTCGGCGACGCCGGCGCCGTCGCGCGCTTTCACGCCGACGGGCGCCTCGACGAGGTGATCGACATCCCTGCAGGGTTCGTCTCAAGCGTCTCCTTCGGCGGGCCTGACATGTGCGACGTGCTGATCACCACGGCCGACAACCGGGTGAGCCCGGACACGGGCGGCACCCTGCTGCGGGCGCGCAGCGAGATAGCGGGACTCGCCGTAGCGCCCGCGCGCGTGTGAGCCGGTGCTCTAGCGCTCGCGTCCGGCCGACGCGCGGCCGGACGTCGCGGCCGAGAGTGCCCGGCCCCGGATGACTTCGGCGCAGGCGGCCGGGTCGTCGTAGAAGGGGACGTGGCCCCCACCGAGGGCCACGTGCGTCGCCGATGGCACCAGAGCCCGCGCGCGCGGCGCCTGGAGGCGGTAGGGCAGCAGCTTGTCGCGGATGCCCCATGCGATCGACACCGGCGTGTTGCGCAACTGCTCGGGCGAGTCGAAGCGGTAGGAGGAGAAGCTGCGGAGCGTCGCCCCGAAGGCGGGAGAGGCCCACGCGTCACGGAGTGTCGCCACCGCCTCCTCGGCCGGCAGCCGCGCCGGGTAGCCGAAGTTCTGTGAGAACAGGGCCACACGGCCCGCGCGTGTGCGGGCGAGGGCCTCGATGTGGGGGCGCAGAGCCGCCGGCACGCCCGCGAGCAGCCCGAGGGAGAGCTGGCAGAAGCGCAGTTCGGGCGTCGTCCAGAAGCCGGCGGGCGAGAACGCACATGCGGAGCGGACAGCCCGCCGGCGAGCCAGCTCGAGCGCGATCGCGCCGCCCATCGAGTTGCCGGCCACGTGGGGGCGTTCGAGGCCCAACTCGGCGAAGAACCACTCGAACGCGTCGACGTAGGCGGGGATCGTCGGCTCGATCGAGCTCGGTAGGGCCGTCGAGCACCCGAAGCCGGGCGTATCGCAGGCGATCACGTCGAACTCGCCGGCGAGGAGGTCGATCACGGGCCGCCACGCCTGCCAGTGGTGGCCGACCCCGTGGAGCAGGACGAGCGTCGGGCCCTCGCCCTGGCGGTGATGGTTGATCGAGGCGCTCACGCGCGGCCCCGGATCAGGTCGGACGCCCGCTCGGCGATCATGATCGTCGGTGCGTTGGTGTTTCCGCCGACGATCGTCGGCATGATCGATGCGTCGACGACGCGCAGCCCCTCGATGCCATGCACCCGCAGCGAGGAGTCGACCACGGCGCTCGGGTCGGTGTCGCTCATGCGCGCCGTGCCGACGGGGTGGTAGATCAGCATCAGGCGACGGCGCAGATCGGCTTCGAGCTGCTCGTGGTCCTGGGTCTCGGCGCCCGGCTTGAGCTCCTTGATCGTGACGTCCTCGAGCGCGCTCTCTGCGGCGATCCGACGCGCGAGGGCCATGCCGGCGAGCATCGATTCGACATCTTCGGGCTCGGACAGCGCGTTCGTGATGATTCGCGGCTTGGCCGTCGGATCGGCCGATCGCAGCCACACCTGGCCACGGGCCTTCGGCGAGACGAGGACGGGTGCGATCACCATGCAGTGACCCTCATAGGTCTCGGCGCCGTGGTCTTCGAAGTAGGCCGCGCCCATGTGGAACTGGATGTCGGCCGCCGGTAGGCCCCCGCGAGTGCGCGTGAAGGCCACCACCTCGGCCACCGTCGAGCTGAGCTTGCCCGATTTACGCAGCAGCCACTCCGCCAGCGCCGCGGGCTTTTCAGCTCCGTAGAGAGTGTCCTGGTCTGAGACTTCCCAGATCATCGTCACGAAGGGGTGGTCCTGGAGGTTGCGCCCGACCCCGGCCAGCTCGTGGCGCGGCTCGACGCCGGCGGCGCGGAGCTCATCGGCGGCGCCGATGCCCGACAGCAGGAGCAGATGCGGCGAGCCGATCGCTCCGGCCGACAGGAGAACCTCGCGTCCGGCGCGCGCCACCTCGACGCCACGCCGGCCCCGGCGCAGGCGCACCCCGACCGCGCGCTCGCCCTCGAGCTCGAGACCCAGGACAGTCACGTTCGTGCGGACCTCGAGGTTCGGACGGCCGAGCACCGGACGCAGATAGCCGTCGGCGGCGCTGAAGCGGCGTCCATTCTTCTGCGTGACCTGGAACATCGAGACGCCGTCCTGCTCGGGGCCATTGTAGTCGGCGATCCGCGGGATCCCCGCCGCCTCGCTGGCGGCGAGCAGGCGGCGGTCGAGCGGGCGCGGTGAGCGCTGCTCGCTGACGTGCAGCGGACCGCCGGCGCCGTGGTACTCCGACGCGCCGCGCACGTTGTCCTCGGAGCGGATGAAGTAGGGCAGCACGTCGGCATAGCTCCAGCCGGGTGCGCCCTGCGCCTCCCAGCCGTCGTAGTCGAGCGGGCGGCCGCGGACGTAGAGCATCGCGTTCATCGAGCTCGACCCGCCGATTGCCTTGCCGCGGGGGATGAACAGCTCGCGCCCGTCAACGTGGGGCTCGGGCTCGGTCGCGAAATCCCAGTCGAGCTTCGTGTGGAACTGTTCGGGGAATGCCGCCGGGATCTTGATCTTCAGCGAGCGGTCCTTGCCGCCGGCCTCGAGCAGCAGCACCCTGACCGACGGGTCCTCCGTGAGGCGGTTGGCGAGCACGCATCCGGCCGAGCCTGCCCCGACGATTATGTAGTCGTGCATGGTCAGGCCTCCCGTTGCCTATGCTCGTGCCGCGGCGCGGTCCGGTGAGGGAATGAAGTTGAACTCATTCGGGTCCAGACGGCTCGTCTGCTCGAGGTAGTCGCGCATGTAGCCGGGCCAGTTGGCGACGATCCGGCCGTGCTCGTCGCGGTACCAAGAGTCACACCGCGTCCAGGCCGTCCCTGCGAAGCGCGCCTGCAGCGCGCGGTCGCTCGCCGCCTCGACCTCCGGCAGCACCTCGAGCGCGGCGGCGTCGCGGGCGAGCAGCTGCTCGAGCGCCTGGCGGACGTAGGCGACCTGCGCCTCCAGGTAGACGATGATCGAGCCTCCCGAGGTGTTCGTGTTGGGCCCGTAGAGGATGAACATGTTGGGAAAGCCGGGCACCGTCATGCCGAGATGGGCATGGGCGCCCTCGCGCCAGGACTCGCCCAGCGCGGCGCCGTCGCTGCCGCTGACCTGCATCGGGAACATGAAGTCGTTCGTGTTGAAGCCCGTCGCCCAGATCACGCAGTCGAGCTCGCGCGTGGCGCCGTCGGCCGTCACGATCCCGCTCGGGGTGATGCTCGTGATGTGCTCGGTGATCAGCTCCACGTTCGGGCGCTGCAGCGCTGGCAGGAAGTGAGAGCTGAAGAGAATCCGCTTGCATCCGAACGTGTAGTCCGGCCATGCCCGCTCGCGCACCTCCGGGTCGCGAAGCTGGCTGCGCATGAACGCGGCCGAGCGCAGTCGGGTCAGCCGTCCGACCGTCCTCGGGTGGCGGATCGCGAGCGTAAGCGACTCGGTGTACTGGAAGACGAACTGCCGGCGCATGGCCTGGAGGGCCGGGATTCCGGCGACGGCAGCGCGGATGAGACGGTTGTAGCGACGGTTGCGACGCGGCATGAACCAGTTGCCGGTGCGCTGGAAGACGCTCAGGTGGGCCACCTCCCCCGCGATCTCGGGCACGAACTGGACGGCGCTCGCGCCCGTCCCGATCACACCCACGCGCTTGCCCGCCAGCGGATACTCGTGATCCCATTCGGCCGAGTGGAACGAGTGGCCGGCGAAGTTCTCCGCGCCGTCGATCGCCGGCCGCGCCGGCTGGTGCAGCTGCCCGGTCGCCAGGATCACCACATCCGCCTCGCGACTGGCGCCGTCCGCGGTCTCGACCGTCCAGCGGCAGCGCTCGCTGTCCCAGCTGCAGGCCGTCACCGTCGTGTTCGTCGTGACCAGCCTGTCGACTCCCTCCGAGCGGGCGACGTCGTGGATGTAGGAGAGGATCTCCGGCTGCATCGAGCACAGGCGCTCCCAGTCGCGGCGCTGCGCGTAGGAGAAGGAGTAGAGGTGGCTCGGCACGTCGCACGCCGCGCCGGGGTAGCTGTTGAAGAACCAGGTGCCGCCGAGGTCGGCGCCCTGCTCGAGGATCTCGATCCGATCGATGCCGTGCCTGCGCAGCTCGATCGCGGCCGCTACGCCGCCGAAGCCCGCGCCGACGATGATGACCTCGAGGGCCCGCTTCGCCGTTGGCTCTGGCCTGACCGTGGTACTCGACACGCGACCGCTCCTCTCCATTTCCCAACCATCCCCGCCGGGAGGCAAAACCATATGCGCTTCCGCGCTCCCCTGCTCAGGGCCCGGCGGAGCCTTCGCCGAAGAGCGTCGCCCCGATCCACGCGCGCGCCGGCGGCAGGTGCGCCGGGTCGATCCTGTGCCCGACGCTCGACTCGTGGTACTCGACCTCGATGCCACCCCCGCGGAGCGTCGCGACCGCCGAACGGCCGAACTCGACATCGATGACCGCGTCGCGGTCCCCATGGGCGACGAACACCCGTGTGTCCCCGCGGCCCGTGAGGTCCGGCGCGAAGCCCTCGGCCTGAGGGATGAACCCCGAGAACGCGAGCAGGCCGGCCATCACCGGGCGCTCGCCGTCGAGGCCGAGCGCGTAGCTCATGACCGCTCCCATTGAGAAGCCGCCCAGCAGGGTGCGAGCGGGCGGGACAGCGGTCAGCTCGGCGAGCTCGTCGTGGAGCGAGCCGAGCTGCGCGCGCGCCGAGTCGAAGCTCGCGCGGTCCGGGTAGCCGACGCGCGGCACCAGATACCAGTGGTAGCCGGGCGAGCCCGCGAGCTGCAGGGGAGCTCGCGGCGTGACGATGTGGAGGCGGCGCTCGGGGTCCAGCAGCTCGCCTATCGCCAGCAGGTCGTGCTCGTCGGTGCCGCGGCCGTGGTGCAGGATCAACATGCCCTCGGGCTCTCCGGCCGGCCGGCGCTCACGGTAGATGAGCATGTCGCTCACGGCGAGTGCGTCAGCAGGATCGACGCCACGCCTTCGATTGTCTGCTCGCCGTAGGCCATCGAGGGATCGCCGTCGGTGAACACGGCGATCGTGAACGTCACCCCGCCGCGCTCAAGGCGGGCGACCTCGTTGAAGAGGCCCTGCGACGGCAGCGCCCCGGTCTTGAAGAACACCTGCCATCCCGGCCGCGCGACCGGCGGGACGCCCCAGCTCTGCGACGGCTCGATGCCCGCCATCAGGCCGCGCGCGTATGCGTAGAAACGTCGCGGGATCAGCCGGTCCAGCTCGAAGAAGAAACGTGCCTGGTCGGCGGCCGAGGTCTGCGTGTAGGCCCACCAGCCGACGCCCGGCGCGTAGTCGCTCATGCCCGATTCTCGGGCCACGCGCGAGACCGCGTCCGAGCCGACGATGTTGAACACGGCCGACGCCGCTTCGTTGTCGGAGATGTGGATCATGGGGTAGAGCAGCGCGTTGTCCGCCGAGCTGACGGGACGGTCCTGCGCGCTTCGCATCTGCAGGAAGGCGGTGAGCATCATCACCTTGACGACGCTCGCTGTCTCGAAGTGCTCGCGCAGGCGCGTGCCGTCGAGCCGGCCCTTGCTGTCCACGACCGCGAAGGACGTCCGCCCGGAGCGGCCGTCGAGATAGCTTCTCGCCGCCGCGATCGCGCCCGCCGAGGGGAATGCAGCCACCGGGATGCCTCGGGCCCTGCCGCCGTACTCGAAGGCGGGCGACGGGGAGGGCAGCGACGCGATCGAGACTGCCGCGGCTAGAGCGAGCAGCATCGCGGCGACGGCGCTGCGGCGGATGCGATCAACGGACATTCGCTGCGACCTCATAGCCTGTGACCGGGCACCGGCCGTGGGCGGCGCGCGCTCCCATCGCGTGTTCCCATCCGGGGTTCAGACACGCCCGGTAGACGAAGTGTGCAGCGGGCGGGTCGACGATCGTGCTCGCGTAGCTCACGCCCCGCGCGATCTCGCGCATCGGCGTCGAGTCCGCGAGGTGGAAGAGCCGCGTCCCCCTCGCTGCCACGAACCACGCCACGCTCGTCCGCGTCGACCCGGCGTTGACCGTGTGCCCGACGCGGATGCTCAGCCGCGTCCGTCCCGGCCCCAGCGTCCGCGTGCTCAGCGCGACGCTCGGATCGACGATCACCGGCACCCGTTCGCTGACGACCGCGGGCGAGCTCTCGAGCACGACCCGCAGGCGGGTGTTGCGGTCGAGGCGCAGTCCGGTGAACGAGAAGCGTCCGTCGGGCGCGCTGGCCTGCCGCGCGATCGTCGTATATTCACCGAACGGATAGCCATCGGATTGGAGCGCGAGCGCCGCGCCCGCCAGCGGGCCGGCGCCTTCGCTGATCGTGCCGCTGACCGACGTCTCGGAGCCGATCGTCATCTCGGCAGGTGTCGCTGTAGCCGAGATCGCCGCCACCGGCCCGGCCGCCGGTGCCGCGCTCGTGGCGAGCAGCACGACGACCAGCGCCCCGGGGAGCGACGCCGAGCGCAGGACGCGGCGTCTGGCGGCTGATGCTGCGCTCATCGGGTGGGTGTCACGCCTCGCGCGGGATGTGCGGGGCCAGCTCGCGCCTGGCGATCGCCATCTTGTGTACCTCGTCGGGACCGTCCGCCAGTCGCAGCGTGCGCAGGTGGGCGTAGGCCGCGGCGAGCATGAAGCCGTCCGAGACGCCGGCGCCGCCGTGTACCTGGATCGCGCGGTCGACGACCTTCAGGGCGACGTTCGGGGCCGCGATCTTGATCGCCGCGATCTCCGTCCGGGCCTGGCGGTTGCCGACCGTGTCCATCATCCAGGCCGCCTTCAGCGTCAAGAGGCGCGCCATCTCGATTTCCACGCGCGAGTCGGCGATCCAATCCTGGACGTTCCCGCGCGTCGCCAGCGGCTGGCCGAACGTCGTGCGCGAGACCGCCCGCGCACACATCGCCTCGAGTGCCCGCTCGGCCGTCCCGATTGCTCGCATGCAGTGGTGGATCCGCCCCGGACCCAGGCGCGCCTGGGCGATCATGAAGCCGTCGCCCTCGCCTGCGATCAGGTTGCTCGCGGGGACGCGCACGTCGACGAAGTCGACTTCGGCGTGGCCCTCCTGGTCGTCGTAGCCGAACACCGGCAGGTTGCGCATGACCGTCACGCCCGGCGTGTCCATCGGGACGAGGATCTGGCTCTGCTGCTTGTGGCGCGGGCCGTCGGTCTGGGTCTTGCCCATCACGATCATGATCTTGCAGTGCGGATGCATGGCGTTTGAGGTCCACCACTTGCGCCCGTTGAGCACGTAGTCCTCGCC
>Ga0207927_1001113_pt1 | contig 11481 bp, 10 predicted proteins | sample NGESurdeep072012_2_FD_184456 | JGI IMG/M metagenome (GOLD analysis project Ga0207927, IMG submission 184456) | Arctic peat soil microbial communities from Barrow, Alaska - NGEE Surface sample 210-2 deep-072012 (SPAdes) | ecosystem: Environmental > Terrestrial > Soil > Wetlands > Peat ... | reverse complement strand
TGCGCGCCGTCGGTCCCACCTTGCGGTGCGCGCTGCCGACGACGGGCTGCACGGTCGGCACGCCAAAGATCGCGCACGTCGCGCCCGTGTTGGTAAAGACCAAGGGGTAGTAGATCGTCCCGGCCGTGCCTTGGGACGCGCCGTGCGTGACGGTGATCTGTGCCGAGACGCAGTTCTTCGCCGCTGCCGCTGACGCCGCCACCGAGCCAATGACCGGCAGTGATCCGCCAGCCACGAGGCCACTGACGCTCAAAGCCACCGCGACGATTGCTTGCTTCATTGATTTCATGGCGCTGTTCCTTCCGTGCCCTTTTATGGAATGTGTCCGGCCGACGAGGCAACTTACCTGGGGCCACTTCGACAGTTCTGAGGCCGATGACGGTGCTTCGCAAGCGTGCCGTTGGACCTGCGGCGTCGTCAGCGGAAAGTTCCAAGAGGGACTTGTTCTAATTATGACTATCCCGATAGGATTTAAGGTAATTAGGGATCGTCGTTAAGAAACGGGAAGAATCAATGACATTGATCGAGGGATCGCCCACCGCCGAAGAGGACATCAAACGGTCCAGCGATTTCTTGCGCGGCGACCTTTCGTCTGAACTGGCCACCAGCGCCGCCTCGGTCTCGGGCTCGTCCGTGCATCTGCTCAAGTTTCACGGGATCTACTCCCAGGACAACCGCGACGTTCGACGGGAGCGCTCACTCGCCGGCGAGTCCCTCGAGTACATCTTCATGGTGCGAGTCGCCATCCCCGGCGGCAAGCTCTCCACCGAACAGTGGCTGGCGCTCGATCAGATCGCGGGTGACGTCGCCGACGGCACGGTTCGATTGACCACGCGCCAGGCCGTGCAGTTCCACGGCGTCTTGAAGCAGGGTCTTCGACCCATGGCCTACGAGCTCGACGCCCATCTGATGACCTCGTTCGGCGCCTGCGGGGACGTCGTGCGAAATACCGTCATGTGTCCTTCACTCATCTCGAACCCCTCCGACCACCGCATGCTGGACATGGCCGATCGCATTGCTAGGACCTTTAAGCCGACGACCAACGCGCACTGGGAGATATTCGTCAACGGTGACAAGAGCGCGTCGCGCGAGTTCGCCGAGGAACACGAGTTCTACGGCGCTACGTACCTGCCGCGCAAGTTCAAGATCGCCATCGCCAATCCGCACGAGAACTGCGTGGACGTCCTCGCCCAGGACCTGGGGCTGATCCCCGCGGTTCACGAAGCACTCGGTGAGGGTTTCAACGTCGTCGTCGCGGGCGGTCTCGGTCGCTCGTACGCCCAACCCGACACGTTCGCCCGTCTCGCCGATCCACTCACCTTCGTCGCCTACGAGGAACTGAACGACGTGATCCGCGCGGTGCTCGCCACCTACCGCGACCTCGGTGACCGGACGAACCGGCGGCGCGCTCGCATGAAATACGTTGCCGCCGACTTCGGATTCGCGGCGTTTCGCGCGTCGATCGAGGAACGTTACGGACGGCCGTTGCGCGAGGCGCTGCCGGTCACGTTCGATGAAGCCGACGATCACCTTGGTTGGAGCCAATCGAATGACGGTTCCTGGCAACTCGGCATTCGCGTCGGTGCGGGACGAGTGAGCGACGTGGGGCCGGGCCACGGTCTGCGCAGTGCGCTACGCGAGATCGCCCATCGCTTTGACGTCTCGTTTCTCATCACTGCGCAACAGGACCTGGTGATCACCCAGATCCCCGAGCGTGACCGCGTCACGATCGACGCGCTGCTCGGCGCGCACGGCGTACGTGGGGTCGACGAACTGGGCAGCGTCGAGCGGTCGGCGCTCGCGTGCCCCGCACTGCCGACGTGCAGTCAGGCTCTGGGCGAGGCGGAACGAAAGTTGCCCGATCTCGTGTCACTGGTCCAAAGTGAACTCGACAGCAATGGACTTACGAAACGACGTCTGCAGCTGCGCATGACCGGTTGCCCCAACGGTTGCGCCCGCCCGGCCGTGGCCGAGGTGGGCGTGGTGGGCCGTACCAAGAACTCCTACGACCTCTACCTCGGGGGTGGACCTCGGGGCGACCGTCTCGCGTCGCTCTACCAGGAGAAGGTGAAGCTGGACGACATCCCTGGCGTGCTGCGCCCCCTTCTCAAACGTTGGAAGAGCGAAGGGCTCGCCGAGGAGTCCTTCGGCGACTTCTTCGCGCGCGTGATCGATCAGTGACCGTCTTTCTCGTTGGCGCCGGTCCCGGCGACGCGGACCTGTTGACGGTTCGTGCCGCTCGACTCCTCGCTCAGGCCGACGTCGTGGTGCACGACCGCTTGATAACCAAGGAGGTCCTCGACCTCGTGGCGCCCGGGGCCGAGCAGATCGACGTGGGCAAGCACCCCGGTTTCTCTGACACCCAAGAGAGCATCAACGATCTCCTGGTCGCGCTCGGACGTCGTCACGGTTGTGTCGTGCGCCTGAAGGGGGGAGATCCCTTCGTGTTCGGTCGCGGTGGCGAGGAGGCGCAGGCCGTGGCGGGGAGCGGCATCGACGTTGAGGTCATCGCGGGCGTCACGTCGGCGTTCGCCGGCCCACTGCTCGCGGGCATTCCCGTCACCCATCGCGGACTGTCCCATGGGGTCACGGTCGTGACCGGCAGTGCGGTCTCCGGAGCCACCGTCGACTTTCGTCGACTGGCCAATCCTGATCTGACGCTCGTGGTGTTGATGGGAGTTCGCCGACGCCGAACGATCGCGCGTGAGTTGGTCGAAGGCGGGCTCGATCCGACGACGCCGGTCGCGGTCGTCGAACGGGCCTCCACCGATCAACAGCGGGTGCTGCGTTGTACCCTCGCCCAATTGGGCGAAATGAACGTGAGCTCGCCGGCGGTACTCGTCATCGGCGCCGTCGCGGCGTTGGACCTCGGGCGCGTCGGCGCCCTCGCGGCGTCGTACGCGATGAGTACGTGATGTTCCCGCTCGTCGTCGACCTTACGGGCCGCCGGGTCGTGGTCATCGGCGCGGGTAACGTCGGCGTGCACAAGGCCGCCCAGTTGCTCGAGTGCGGCGCGCGCGTCACCATGATCAGCGAGCACTTGTTCGCGCCGGTCCCCGACGGGCTCGAGGAACTGTTGGTTCGCTCCTACCGACACGGTGACTTGTCGGGCGCCTTTCTCGTCGTGGCGGCGACCGCCAACGGCGAGGTCAGTGACGAGATCGTGCGCGAAGCCAACGAGTCGAATCTTCTGATCAACGTCGTCGACGATCTCGCCCGATCGAACTTCTTCTTCACTGCCGTGCACCGCGACGGCGACGTCGTGGTGTCGGTGTCGACCGGTGGCGCGTCGCCCGCGCTCGCGCAGTGGGTGCGCGCAACCGCGGCCCGGTCCCTGCCTACAAATCTTGCCCGCGTCGCGCGTCAACTTCGCGACGAGCGACGCGCGCTGCACGAGAGGGGCGAGAGCACAGAGGGACGACCCTGGATGGACCGCGTCCATGAGTTGCTGGGCGATTCAGATCTCGACGACGACGCGTCCGTCTTCACTGGTGTTGATTTGACGGCGGAGATTCAGCATCAGGGCTGATCCCACCAGCGCGGTGAGTCCAGTACTGAGCGGCCACCAGTTGCCAAGTCCGTTGTTGAAGTAGAGCGCCGTGATCGCTGGCGCCATCGTGCCCGCGATACCCCACGTGAGTCCGGCCGCTGCGTTGTAGCGTCCGCGCAAATGCTCGGGCGCGATCTCGTTGACAAGCGCTTGACCGACCGGCTGGAGCATGGTCTCTCCAATCGCGAAGACGACCATCGCCATACACAGCGAGATCACCGCCAAGTAGGCGGGCAACGCGAGCGCCAGATCCAGGATCACCCAGAAGACGAACCAGAAGAGCCCAACGACCGCCATGACGCGCGTGCGGCTTCGACCCTCAATACGGTTCAAGATCCACAACTGGGCGACCACGATCGTGGTCGTGTTGAAAAAGAAGATGATCCCGATCACGTGCACGGGCAGCTTGAGGTCGTTGACGACGAAGAGACTGAAGCCCGCCTCTTGGGATCCGTAGCCACCGATCATCAAGACGAGTGAGGCGAGTACGTACTGGATCAGGCGGCGGTCGCTCATCACCACGCGCCAGCCTTCGGCGCTCTTCACCGGATCGTCGTGATGTCCCTTGACGGGTCCGCCGTGCGCGCGAAGGGTCAGGTAGTTGAGCCCGGCGAGCACCATGACGCCGGCATTGATGAGGTAGAGCATCGTGAACGTCGCCGGGTGGTGCAGATCGACCATCGTCGCCGAGACCAGCGCGCCAAAACCAATGCCGAGATTCACCAGCATGAAGTTGAATCCGAAGGCGCGCTGGCGGTGCTCTTCGGGCACGAGTCGACTGAGCATGGTGCTCATCGGCCCCCAGCCCGCGCCGCCGAAGATCGCCAGTATCAAGCCGGCGCCAGTCGCCTGGAGCTTGGTGTGCGCGAATGCCCACACCACCAGCGCCGCCGCTTCGGCACCGAAGCCAACCAGTATCACGCGCAACGGGCCAAACCGGTCGGTCATGGTGCCCCAGAAGGGACTCGACACCAACCCCGCGATCGCGGCGAGCGCGAGCAACAGCGTCGAGAAGTCGGTCGAAAAGTGGCGCACGTTGTGTAGGTAGACAACGAACAGCGAAAGGGTCAGGCCGTTGCCCAGTGAGCCCAGGAAAGTGGAAGTGTAGAAGCGTCGGATTGTCGAGTTGAACGTGCCACGAAAGTCCGGAGGGACCAGAGAATCAATGAGATGCACGAAAGAGACAGGCTACTTCGTCCACTTGTGCAGCGAATCACAAATGAAATTGGGTGAATTACGGAAATGTTATAAATGCGCATTACCATTGAATTCACTGCGCCTCAGCAGCACGACCGGAAGAGTCACCTTGGCGGTACCGCGAATCCCCAAAAGCCGCAACGATCTCCTGACCGAGATGGCGCCCGACGTCGAGCGCCTTTACAACCGACACCTCGAAGCGCCGCGGCTCTGGTTCCCTCACGAACAGATCGACTGGGGACAGGGCGAAAACTTCGCCGACCGACCGTGGTCGGCGGCCGACTATCCCCTCGCCGACGGCGTGCGTAGTTCGATCTACGTGAACCTGCTGACCGAAGACAACCTTCCGTACTACACGAGCACGTTGCTCGGCCAGGCGCCGAAGGGTCACCCGATCGTGGACTGGAATCACCAGTGGACGATGGAAGAGAACCGTCACGCGATGGTCATGCGCGACTGGGTCCACATCAGCCGATGCATCGACCCCACGTTGCTCGAAGAAGGTCGCCGCGTGCAGATGAAGAAGGGCGAGGTGCCCCAACCCGAGACCTTCGCCGACCTGATCTGTTACGTCTCGTTCCAGGAGCGGGCCACGCAGATCGCGCACCGCAACACCGGCGCCCACCTGCCCAAGTCCGACAAGATCGGGCGCAACGTCCTGGCGTTGGTGGCCGGAGACGAGACCAAGCACTACCTCTTCTACCGCGACCTCGCGCTCGCCGCGTTCGCCATTGACCCTTCGACGATGATGATCGCCGCCGCCAAGCAGGTCAGCGCCTTCGCGATGCCGGGCACCGGCATTCCGAGCTTCACGCGCCACGCGGTGCGCATCGCGCGCGAGGGAATCTACGGACTCGGCCAATTCCTGCGTGACGTGCTCGAACCGGTACTCGGGCTCTGGGACGTCGGGCACCTCGAGGGACTCTCCGCAGAGGCCGAGCGTGCGCGCCAGGACCTCGCGGTCTTCGTGGAGAAGGTCTCCCAGAGCGTCGAACGGATGGCCCAAAAGGCCGCCGGTGTCGCACCGGTTCATTCCTAGGACGTGTCGCCGGGTGAAAACTCGGTCGTACGCTGACTATTCCTTGGTGTTCGCGATCGTTCGGATGTAGTCCTCGAACGCCTTCTGCTGGGACTGCACGGCTTGAATCTGGCGTTCGTGCATCTTGCCGCCCCGGGTGATCAGGTAGATGAACGCGCCGAGAAACGGCAGGACGAAGAGAAACAGCACCCACAGCGCCTTGGCGAAGCCACTGAGGTCGTGGCTGCGGAAGATATCGGTCATGATCTGAAAGACGAGCATGATCCACAGAATGAACACGACCACGTAGATGGTGGTAATGAAGACATCGAGCATTGGGTAGTTGCTAGCAAACATTCGATGGTCCTTTCCTCGCGCCGGACGCCCCCAACCCTACCGTGACCTCGTCAGGAATCGAGAAGGAGTTCATCGAGTCGTTGTCGCATTCGCTCGTCGTCACCCTTGATCGCGACGAGTTTGGTTCGTGAGCGAACACCTCGCACGAGGTGGACCGCACTCGGTCGCACACCGAAGGCGGCGGCGAGCACGCTCAGCGCTTCGCTCGTCGCGCCGCCCTCGATGGCGCGACTGGTGACGTGGACGACGAGCGCGCCGTCGTACTCGCCACCCGCTTTCTTCTGACTCGAGCCGGGATGGACGTGGACCGCGAAGCGAATCACGACGCTCCGGGTCCGACAGGGGGAGGAGCGCCCGATAGCATTTCTCCGTTCTAGCAACAATGCGTCGGCTCCGTGGACGCGCCTAGGATTTGGCTTCGTTCGAAAGGAAGGGTTGTGGGACTGAGTTACGAAGACGCCATCGCGGCCGTAGCAGCGCCCGGTCAACCCTTTGAAATCCATTCGGTCGAGGTCAATGGCGTCACCAACCGAGCCTTCAAGAACTCGCCGCCGACCCTGCGCGACTTCTTCAACCTGGCCCGGGGCAAGGACGCGACGTTCCTCGTCTACGAAGACGAGGAGTGGACCTTTGACGAGGTCATGAACGAGGTGGACGCGCTGGCCTACGCGTTGGTCCACCACTACGGGATCAAGGTTGGCGACCGGATCGGCATCGCGATGCGCAACCTGCCCGAATGGGTGGTCTCCTTTGCCGCCATCCTCTCGATCGGGGGCGTCTCGGTCTCGCTCAACGCCTGGTGGACCCAAGACGAGCTCGACTACGCCATCCACGACGCGGGACTCAGCGTGCTGATCGCGGACTCCGAACGGATCAATCGTGCCCAAGGACCGTGCCAACGCGCCGGCGTGCAGATCCTCGGCGTTCGTCTCGACGAGCTGCAGCCGCTCGGCCCCGGCGTCGAGGACTGGCACGACGTGGTCGTGCGCGGTGCGGTCATGCCCGACGTCGAGCTTCACCCAGAGAACGACGCGACGATTCTTTACACCTCGGGCACGACCGGCTTTCCCAAGGGCGCCGTATCGACGCATCGCGCGGTCTGCCAAGCCATCATGTCGTTCTCGTCGGGTGCTTCGATCATCGACGCGCGTCGAGGACCCGAGGAGACCGGCTCCGGTCGAGCACCGTGCTTCATTTTGATCGTGCCACTCTTTCACGTCACGGGCTGCATACCGGTCATGATGTCGTGCTTCTCGTGGAACTTCAAGTTGGTGATGATGCACCGATGGGAGCCGGATCGGGCGTTGCAACTCATCGAGCGACACCAGGTGACCAATTTCGTCGGTGTGCCCACGCAGTCCTGGGACCTGGTCGAGAGCCCGAACTTCGCCAGTTACGACACGAGTTCACTCACTGCGGTGGGCGGGGGCGGTGCGCCGGCGCCACCCACTCTGGTGGCACGGGTCGAGAGCTCGTTCATGCGGGGTCGGCCCACGCTCGGCTACGGGATGACCGAGACCAACGCGTACGGTCCGGGCAACTACGGCGACGACTACGTGAGCCATCCGACCTCGACCGGTCGCACACCCACGATCGTCATGGACGTCGAGATTCGCGACGGCGACCTCAACGCACTGGCACCCAACGTCAACGGCGAGATATGGCTGAAGTCGCCGACGATCATTCGCGGCTACTGGCAGCGACCGCAAGACACGGCGGCGTCGATCGTCGACGGCTGGGTGCGAACGGGCGACCTCGGACACGTCGATGACGAAGGTTTCCTCTACATCGATGACCGCGTGAAAGACATGATCATCCGCGCGGGGGAGAACGTCTATTCCGCCGAGGTCGAGGCCGCCATCTACGAACAACCCACGGTCTACGAGGCGGCGGTGTTCGGGCTGCCTCACGAGCGCCTCGGCGAAGAGGTGGCCTGCGTCGTGATGCTCAAACCGGGCATGAGCCTCGGCGACGACGAACTGCGCTCCCATCTCGCCGCGCGACTCGCGAACTTCATGATTCCCACGCGCGTCGCCTTCACGGACGAGCAGTTGCCGCGCAACGCGGCGGGCAAGTTCCTCAAACGCGAGATGCCCGCGCTTTACTTTCCCTGAGCGTCGCCAATCGCCGCGCGCGCGTAGTCGGCGAGGTTCAACGACTCGAGGTCGGCGAGGGCGAACCAACCGGCGTGGTCCGTCGTGCCGTGGACCTCGTGTTGCAATTCGCCACCGGCCATCGCGACACGGTAGATGACGCGCACCGTGTGGATCCGGTCACCGTTGTCACGTCGACGCACGTCGCTCGACACACCGAGTAACACCGGGTCGCGGACCTCGAGGCCGGTCTCCTCGACGAACTCGCGTAGCAACGTGTCCTCGGGCGACTCACCGAAGTCAATGCCGCCGCCCGGCAGCCACCAGAGCGGGGGCACGTGGTTGGGGTTACTGGAGCGAACGAGGGCCACTCGACCGTCGTGTATTAAGACGCCGTAGGCGCGGACACTCGTGTGTTGCTTACTCATGTGATGGTTTTCGTCCTAATTCGAGGCGTTGACCAACCCCGGGTGCGGGGCTCGTTACGAAGGTCGATCGACAACCTTCGCCACAGAAATAATAGGTCGTCCCGTCTGAGCCGACGGCGTACGGCGCCGACCATTGGTTAGCGCGTCGTGGGAAAGCCGAGGTCGATCTGGGACTCGGACGGTAGGGGCCAACGAGTGGTGATCACCTTGGCCCGCGTGTAGAAGGCGAATCCTTCGGGACCATAGATGTGCGAATGACCGAACAGAGAGTTCTTCCATCCACCAAACGAGTACGAGGCGATCGGCACCGGTATCGGTACGTTGATGCCGATCATGCCGACGCTCACCTCTCGACTGAACAGTCGGGCGGCGTTGCCGTCGCGCGTGAAGAGGGCGACGCCGTTGCCGTAGGGATTGGCGTTGATCATGCGCACGGCCTCGGCGTAGGTGGCGACGCGGGCGACGCCCAGCACCGGGCCGAAGATCTCGTCGTCGTAGGCCTTGGTACCCGGGCGCACGCCGTCGAGCAGGCAGGGTCCCACGAAGAAGCCGGGTCGATCCGCCAGCTTGGTGCCGTCACGCACGACGGTGATGGCGTCGGCCGGAGCGCTGGTCACGTAGCTGACGACGCGGTCTCGGTGCTCCCTCGTGATCAGCGGACCGAAGTCACTCTTGGGATCGTCGCCGGCGCCGACGTGCAATCGATCGAGTCGTTCGCAAATCTTCGCGACGAGTGGATCGGCGACGTCGCCGACCGCCACCACCACGCTGATGGCCATGCACCGCTCGCCGGCCGAGCCGAAGCCGGCGTTGATCGCGGCGTCGGCCGCGATGTCGAGGTCGGCGTCGGGCAGCACGACCATGTGGTTCTTCGCGCCACCCAGTGCCTGGACTCTCTTCCCGTTGGCGGTACCGGTCTGATAGACGTGACGCGCGACCGGCGTCGAACCGACGAAGCTGATCGCGTCGACACCGGGGTGATCGAGGAGTAGTTGCACGGTCGTGGCGTTGCCGTGCAACACGCTCATCACGCCCGCGGGCAGTCCCGCTTCGATCAGCAGTTCCGCGAGGCGCACCGACACCGACGGGTCGCGCTCGGACGGCTTGAGAATGACGACGTTCCCACTGGCGAGGGCGTTGGAGGTCATCCACAGCGGGACCATGACGGGAAAGTTGAAGGGCGTGACCGCGACGACGACGCCGACCGGCTCGCGCACCGAGTGCACGTCAACGCCGTCGGCGACCTGACTCGAGAAGTCGCCCTTCAGGTGCTCGGTCAGTCCACAGGCGTACTCGACGTTCTCGAGCCCTCGCGCCAATTCTCCCTTGGCGTCGGCGATCGTCTTTCCGTGTTCGCTGGTGATCAGTGCGGCGAGTTCGTCCGCGTGCTCGACGAGCAGTTGGCGAAAGGTGAAGAGGATGTTCGTGCGCTGGGAGAGCGACGAAGCGCGCCACGTCGTCAACGCCACTCGAGCGTTCTCGATGACCTGGTCGATCAGCGCGGCGTCGGCGATGGGTACCTCGGCGATGACCTCGCCCGTGGCGGGGTTGAAGGCGTCGATGGACCCTGTTCCCGTGAGCTTCTTTCCGTCGACGAAATGGGGAATTGTCCGCATATCAGCCTCTTTCTACTCCGTCAATCTACCGGCTGACGTGGGCGACGACGTTAGGGTTGCTCCGTGAGTAGCACCGAACCATCTCGAGCGTTGCGCGACGCCGCCGCGGTCGAGCCGCTGTCACCCGGACGCTTCAGCGTCGAGCTGTCCGAGTACTACACCATCGTCGGGCATCCCAACGGGGGGTACTTGCAGACGGTGATGGCGAGCGGCGCTCTCGCGGGCGCCGCCGAAGCCGGTTCGCGCCACGTGCACGCGACCGCGGTCACGACGAACTACATGGGTGGGCCCGCGGTCGGTCCCGCCGAGCTGCGAACCGACGTGCGACGGGTGGGTCGTGGCGTCTCGTTCGTCCACGTGACGATGCGCCAGGACGACCACGTGACGACCGAATCGCTGGTCACGCTCGGAACCTTGCGCGATGACTCGGTCCCGCACTATCAAGACGCGCCCGTCCCGGCGCTTCCCGCGCTGGAGGACTGCCTCTCGTGGAACGAGGACGACGAGGTCAACATCCGACGCGTCATTGACGTGCGGCTCGATCCCGAGGGCGCAAAGTGGTGGAACGGTGAGTTCGACGATCGCGGTGAAATCCGCGGCTGGCTGCGACTCAACGACGGCGTCGCGGCGTGGGATCCGTGGAGTGTGCTGATGGCGAGCGATGCAATGCCCCCCGCGACGTTCCCCCTGGGATCCTCGGGCTGGGTTCCGACGCTGCAGCTCACCTCGTACGTGCGTCGCGTGCCCAGGAGCGAATGGCTCCGCGCCCGCCAGTGGTGCGTCGTCGTTGCCGACGGACTCGTGGATGAACGATGCGAGCTCTTTGACGATCGCGACGAGCTGGTCGCCTCGTCGAGCCAGCTCGCGATGGTGCGGTTCCCCGGTGGTCATTGAGCGGTCGTGACGAGAGAACCTCACCTCCAAGATGACGGTTCACTGTTCATTCGATCACGGCTGACGATTCCCGGCGACGAGGTCGAACTGCGCGTCACGACGTCGGGCGGCCCGGGCGGCCAACACGCGAACCGATCACTCACGCGGGTCGTGGCGACCTTTCACGTTGGCGCGTCCGAAGCCCTCAGTGACGCTGAACGATCGTTACTGCAAGAGCGATACGGATCGGCGGTGCGCTCGAGCGCGAGTCGGTTCCGGTCCCAGTCGCAGAACCGCAAGGCCGCGCTCGACCAGCTCGCTCGACGTATCGGTGACGCGGTCATTCTCC
>Ga0207927_1001110_pt1 | contig 11500 bp, 9 predicted proteins | sample NGESurdeep072012_2_FD_184456 | JGI IMG/M metagenome (GOLD analysis project Ga0207927, IMG submission 184456) | Arctic peat soil microbial communities from Barrow, Alaska - NGEE Surface sample 210-2 deep-072012 (SPAdes) | ecosystem: Environmental > Terrestrial > Soil > Wetlands > Peat ... | reverse complement strand
TGCCTCGTCGAGCACGATCAGACCTCAGGCTTGGCGACGTCAGATGCCTCGACAGCCGTGTCGTCTTCGGCGGCCTTCTCAGTCTTCGGCTCAGCCTTCTCAGTCTTCGGCTCAGCCTTCTCGGCCTTCGGCTCAGCCTTCTCGGCCTTCGGCTCAGCCTTGTCGGCCTTCGGCTCAGCCTTGTCAGCCTTCGGCTCAGCCTTCTCGGCCTTCGGCTCAGCCTTGTCAGCCTTGTCAGCCTTGTCGGCCTTCTCGGCCTTCGGCTCAGCCTTCTTCCGCTTCGTGGTGGCGCCGTCCTTGGGCTCCGACATCGCGGACTTGGTGGCCGCCTCGTACAGCGCCGTCTTGTCGGGCTTCGGCTCTGCAAGGCGCAGGGTGCCCTCGGTGCCCGGAAGGCCCTTGAACGTCTGCCAGTCACCCGTGATCTTCAGGAGCGCCGCGACCTGCTCGGTCGGCTGCGCACCGACCCCGAGCCAGTACTGCACACGCTCGGAATCGATCTCGATGATCGAGGGCTCGTGGGTCGGGTGGTACTTGCCGATCTCCTCGATCGCCCGGCCATCGCGCTTGGTACGCGAGTTCATGATGACGACACGGTAGAACGGTGCATGGATCTTGCCCATGCGCTTCAAACGAATCTTGACGGCCACGGTGGTGGTGACTCCTGTTTCTTGTCTGGGTTGAGTCGACACGGCATCCGCGTGGGGATACGGCTCGTGACGCTCGGATGGACACGTCCGAAGCGGAGAGAGGGGCCGCAGACAGACGAGTACGCCCGCTAGTCTGCCAGATGAGGCGCCAACCTTCGAACCCACGCGACGATCCCGGTAGATCACCCCTGTGAAGCGCCCGCAGATGGCCTTCCCGAAAGCCAGTAAAATGAGTGGAACGTCGGCACATTGCCGGCCGGAGCCGAACCACCATACGACTTGGGAGCCATGCTCTACACGCTGACCAGAAATGTGCTTGGCCCGGTTGCGCGGCTGGTTTATCGCCCGGTCATCGAGGGCCGGGAGAACATACCCCGCACCGGGCCGCTCCTGCTGGCCAGCAATCATCTCTCGTTCGTCGACAGCCTCGTCATCCCGCTGGTCGCACCACGGCGGGTCGTGTTCCTGGCCAAGTCCGAGTACTTCACCGGCCACGGCATACGCGGGGCTTTTCAGCGTTGGCTCTTCACCGCTGTGGGCGCCGTCCCCATCCAGCGCGGAACCACCGGCGCAGCCAAGGAAGCTCTGGACTCTGCTCTTGAGATCCTGCACGACGGGCTCGCCTTCGGTATCTACCCCGAGGGAACCCGATCACGTGACGGTCGCCTCTACCGCGGTCGCACCGGCGTGGCCTGGCTGGCGCTGACCGCAGGGTGCCCGGTCGTGCCAGTGGCGCTCTCGGGCACCCAGGACATCCAACCGGTGGGCTCACGGGTCCCACGGATCCGCAAGATCACTATCCGGTTCGGGAAGCCACTGGACTTCAGCCATCTGCAGGGCGCCAAGCCCGGCCCGGCCCGGCGCGAGGTCACCGACGCAGTCATGGCGGCCATTCACGAGTTGTCTGGCCAAGAGCTCGCCGGGCACTACAACCGCCGACTGCCGACCTGACCCGGTTTCGTCCGGCGCCCTTACCTGGGCCGACTGCCCGTCCGCGCCATTCTGCTTGGTGCTCAGCCGCCGACGACGACACCCCGGCGCCGGCGGATTCCGCGCTCGATCCCGGAGAAGACCGCGTCGACACCGATGCCGATCGCCAGGATCGCCAACATGAGGGCGATCATGTAGGAAGTGTCGCCCAGCTCGCGGCTCTGGTTCAGGTATTGGCCGAGACTGGGCCGGTTGGCGATGGAGACCATGAGCTCGCCGGCGAGCAGGGAACGCCAGGCGAAGGCCCACCCCTGTTTGAGGCCCGACACGATGCTCGGCAGTGCGGCCGGCAGGACGACATGGCGATGCAACGACAGTCCGCTGGCACCCAGGTTGCGACCGGCCCGGACCAGCAACGCAGGCACGTAGTCGACGCCGCCGATGACGCCGTTGGCGATCGATGGCACGGCGCCAATCAGGATCACGAACAAGATGGCCTGCTCGGACATCTGGAACAACAGAATCGCCAAGGGAAACCAGGCGATGGACGGCATCGTCTGCAGTCCGGTGATCAGGGAGCCGATGGCGGCCCGCAGGAGGCGCGACCGGGCAACGAGAACGCCCAGAACCAGACCCAGTGCGGCGGCTATGAGGAATCCGGCGACGCCGCGGGTCATCGTGATGCCCACGGCCTCCCAGAAGCCCTGGACCAGGAGCTGGTGGCCGAGCTCGACGAGTACCGGCACCGGGCCGGGAAGGACGTAGCTCTGCCTCCAGCCGCTGCTGGCCACCAGCTGCCACAGGCCCAGTGCAATGGCGAGGGCGGCCAGCTTGGGCCACGTCGCCCGCCATGCGGCGTGCGCGAGCGGCGGCGTCGAGGAACCGATCTGGAGGGCGTCGAGCCCTCGGATCTCGCTCTCCTGCAGCGCATCTGGGGAGTCCACAACGTGAACCGTTGCATCTGGTGACTCGCCCCGGCGTGCATCGAGGTCAAACGCCATGACGGGCCACCTCCTTGCGCAGGGCATCGGTGATCTCCCCGGCCAGCTGGGAGACGTCCCGGTCCTCGATGCGACGCGGCCGGTCGATGGCCACGTCGTACTGCGAGACGATGCGTCCGGGGCGGCTGGACAACAGGACGACCCGGTCCCCCAGCCGCACGGCCTCACGCACGTTGTGCGTGACGAACAGGACGGTCAGGTTGCGCTCGGCCCAGATGGACTCGAGCTCGTCGTGCAACAGGTCGCGCGTCATCGCATCGAGCGCGCCGAACGGCTCGTCCATCAACAGGACGGGGGCTTGGGTCGCCAGCGTCCGGGCGATGGCAACGCGTTGCTTCATGCCACCGGACAGCTCGTGGGGGCGACGATCTGCGAAGTCGGCGAGGTGAACGGCTTCCAGGTAGTCGCGAGCCTGTGCTTCGCGATCCTTCCTGCCAACTCCTCGCAGCCGCAATGGTGTTGCCACGTTGTCCAGGGCGGACAGCCACGGGAACAGTGCGTGCTCCTGGAAGAGGAAGGCGGCCTGCCCGTCCACCTGTACGGACCCGGAGGTGGGCCGGTCGAGGCCGCTGACGAGGTTCAGCAGGGTGGACTTGCCGCAGCCCGAGGCGCCGACCAAGGTGAGAAACTCACCCCGGCGAACCGACAGAGTGATGCCGTCCAGGGCGAGAATCCCGTTGTCACCCGCATAGCGCTTGGTAACCTGCTCGAGGGCGACAGTCGGTCGCGGGAGCGAAGGTAGGTCGGCCGGCGGCGCGGACACGGTTGTTGAGGGGGCTGTAGTCGCTGCGGCCGCCGGGATCGACGGAGCCGTCTGAGTCTTCATTGGGTCACCTCTGGTTTCCCACGTTCTTTGAGCAGCTGGTTGAGCAGGGTGAGGTTGACCAGGCCGTCGAGCTTGGGCTCCTTTGTCAGCACTCCCACCTGGTAGGCATGCCGGGCGCCCATGAGCAGTGAGGGGGTCACCGGGTCGACGGTGAAGCTGAGCTTCTTCCAAGCCGCCGCGATCACGGCGGGGTCAAGGGGCTTTCCCGCGGTGTGGGCGATCAGGTCAGCGACGTCCTTCTGGGCCTTGGCGGGGTTCTTGGCGATGAAGTCCACGGCATCAAGATCGCCCGAGAGCAGCGCCGAGACGGTCTGCGGATGCGCTGCGAGGAAGTCCGTGCGCACGGCGAGCACGGTGATGGCGAACTTCTTACCCGGCCACAGGTCGCGCTCGTCTACCAGGACGGTGCCCCCGGCCTGGACAAGCCGGGTGGCGTACGGCTCCGGGACCCAGGCGCCGGCAATCTGCTTCTGCTTGAAGGCGTCGATGATCTGGGCGTTGTCCTGCGGAAGGACACTGACGTCGCCGCCGCCCTGCAGATCGGTCTTGAGGCCGTGCTGCCGCAGCCAGTAGCGCAGGGCGATGTCCTGGGTGTTGCCGAGCTGGGGCGTGCTCACCTTCTTGCCCTTGAGGTCAGCTGCGCTCCTGATCGAGGGGTCGACGACCAGCGAGGTGCCGCCGGTGGCCGCCCCGGCGACGACGGTGAGGGCCTGGCCGCCTGAGTTGAGGTAGGCGTTGGTGGCCGGACCGGGACCGACGTACGTGGCGTCGATCGCACCGGACTTCAGCGCCTCGATGGCCGCAGGTCCCGCGTTGAACGTGGAGACCTCCAGCTTGGTCGCCCCGAGGTGCTTACTGAAGAAGCCCTCCTTGTCGGCAACGATCGCCGCGGCGTGCGTGAGGTTGGGGAAATAGCCCAGGCGCACGACCGTCGCAGCGGCACCAGAAGCCTGGGTGTCCCCGCCACAGGCCGTCAGTCCCACAGTGGCGACGACGGCGCCAACGGCAAGTGCCAGCCAAGCAGGGGGTCGAGACATCAAGGCTCCAGGTTCTCCGCGCGACCACCGGCCGCGCTGACTCGCGCCTCGTGCGGCGCCCGCCATTCCTATGGGACGGGTGGGAGTCTTCTATAGCCTGACGTTATCGGTCAAGTAACTTATCGTTATGTCTCGGATGCTGGAGCCCCGGCGGCGATCTGCAGCGCGATCCGAACGACGCCCGCGCGCTGCAGGTTGTGGCTCGTGTCCACAGTCAGAGTCGGTCCGAGCCCCAGCGGGCGTTCCGACGCGTTGCTCAGCCCCCCAAGACACCAGACCTGCGGGACGGCCTCCGGATCCAGCCCACAGCGCTGCAAACCCTTCGCCACGGATCGGGCATCGTCGCGCCGAAAAGAGCTCTGCACCAGGCCACCGACCGGCGAGTCTGCCAGCAGCGCCCACAACGCGTCGTCGGAACCGGCGACGTCCCTGGAGAACAGCGGGATCCTCAGCTCGGCGGCAAGCTGACGGGCCAGGGTGCTCGTGTCGGAGCCGGCCGCGCCGTTGACCACGGCGATGACTTTTCGGCCGCGTGCCATCGGGTAGGGCTGGGCTGGCCACTCATCTCGCAGCACGACGTAGGAATCATGGTCCCGCCAGGCGTTGTTGCCATCGGCACCTGGCAACCAGAGCAGGCGGGGGGAGAAGCCTTCACGCTGAAAACCCAGTGACCGCAACAGTCCAGCCGAACGCACGTTGCCCGGCTGGACCTTGGCCTGGACCCGGTGCAAGCCCATGCCGCCCTCAGGCTCTGGCGTGAAGGCCAGGTTCAGGACCAGTCGCAACCCTTCGGAAAAGAGCCCGCGACCGGCATACGGGTCATAGGCGTCGTAACCCATGCCGGCTGACTGGAACCGGCCACGCACCGCGTCGACGACGTTGATCTTGCCCACGATGTCGTGCTCGCCCTCAGGGGTCAGGGCGTGGATGAGGAACGTGCGACGTTCACGAGACTGCAGTGGCAACGCTCTGGCGAGATCGTCCGGATCTACCGGGTTCCACCTGATCAGACGGGTGCGCGACTGCTCGACCGCCCGCCGGTATGGCGCGATGTCACGCTCGTGGACAGGGCCGATCCATACGCGATCGCCTCTGGAATGCAGGGTCTTCGGCTCGAAGTACTGGGCTGCCGGCTCAGAGGACAACTGTGCCTCGCATGACGATGTGCTCCGGTGCCGCCAGAATCCCGATATCTTCACGCGGGTCCCCCGGGTAGATCACGAGATCAGCACCGGCGCCCTCCTGCAGACCTGGTCTGTGCAGCCACGATCGAGCACCCCAGCTGGCGGCCGTCAGCGCCTCGATGGTGCTCAACCCTGCTCTGACCAGCTCGGCTGCCTCCTGGGCGACCAGCCCGTGCGGCAAAACTCCCCCTGCGTCGGTGCCCAGATAGATGGGCACACCGGCGTCATGTGCAGCTGCGAAGGTCTCGTAACGGCGGGAATGCAGGTCTCGCAGGTGCGCGGAGTAGACCGGGTACTTGTCCTGTGCGCCGGCCGCGATGGAGGCAAAGGTGTCAATGTTCACCAGGGTCGGGACGATGGCAATCCCTTGTGCGGCGAAAGAGTCGATGGTGTCCGGCGCCAGCCCGGTGGCGTGCTCGATGCAGTCGACGCCGGCCGCCGCGAAGTCGCGCAGGGACTCCTCTCCGAAGCAGTGAGCGGTCACCCGGGCACCCTCCTCGTGCGCGGCAGCGATGGCCGAGGCCAGTGCCTCACGCGGCCAGCAGGGACTGAGGTCCCCGGTGTCCCGGTCGATCCAGTCGCCGACAAGCTTGACCCAGCCATCACCGGCGCCCGCCTCCCGGTGGACGTACATGGTCAGGTCCTCCGGCTCGATCTCATGGGCGTAGTTGCGGATGTAGCGACGCGTCCGGGCGATGTGCCGGCCGGCTCGCACGATGCGTGGCAGGTCCGGGCGTTCGTCGATCCAGCGCGTGTTAGCCGGAGAGCCCGCATCGCGCAGCAACAGCGCGCCCGCGTCACGGTCGGCGACCGCCTGGTCTTCGGTCGTGGCGTCGTCCACAGCTCCATGGGCGCCGAGTCCGATGTGGCAATGGGCGTCCACGAGACCTGGAAGCACCCAGCCAGTCACGGACTGGACGTCCGCGCCCGACGAAGGCCTGTCATAGGTGATCTGGCTCCCGACGATCCAGAGCTCCTGCCGGACCTCCTGCGGTCCGACCAGAACACTTCCCTTGATGTGCAACACCGGCGAGGTCATGCACGCGACCCTATCCACGCCGCCGGGTAGTTGCCGCGCGGACGCCGGTCAGCGGGCACAGGTCAGCGGTACTGCTGGTTGGGCTGCACGACGCCGAACCGCTGCCCCCGGTCCCACTCACCGCGCTGGTTGCCATATGCGGGGATGCCGCCGGCCTGCTCGATCATCCGGGCGAGGTGCAGGAGGTTCCACGTCATGAAGGTCGTGTTGCGGTTGGTGAAGTCGTTCTCTGGACCACCCGAACCTTCGTCCAGATATGACGGGCCCAGCCCGATGTCCCCGATCCACCCCGCGTCCGCCTGAGGGGGGATGACGTAGCCCAGGTGCTGCAGGCTGTACAGGATGTTCATGGTGCAGTGTTTGACGCCGTCCTGGTTGCCGGTGATCAGAGCCCCACCGACCCGGCCGTAGAAGGCGTACTGGCCCTGGTCGTTGAGCTGGCCGGACTGGGCATACAGCCGTTCGATGATCTGCTTGGTGATGCTCGAGTTGTCACCAGCCAGATCGGCCCGGCGATGACCAGGATGTGAGCAGCCTTGACCCGCTCCCAGATCTGCGGCCAATCGTCGCTCGCCCACCCCTGCTCGGTCATGTCCGGATAGACGCCGGTTGCGATGTCATGGTCGATGGCCCGCAGCACCTCGACCTCCACCCCGTGCGCCCGCATGATCGAGGCACTCACCTCGATGAGCCCTTCGGTGTTGGACACCTCTGGCGAGCGCTTGAGCGTACCGTTCAGGAACATGGCCCGCAGGCCGCTGAAGTCCCAGATCTGCTCGGTGTCAGCCATGGACGTCACGCTACCCACGGGCGCGGGTTGACCAAACCCTTGCTGCGCTTGTCGATTCAGGTACTGGCGGACGCCTACTTGCCGAGGAACTTCTCGAAACCCTTCGGCAGATCAAGGTTGGCCGGGTCGCTCGGATCGGCCGGGTTGGGATCAGTGCCCGTGGCTGGGCCCCCGGGCATACCGAAGGCGCTCTTGGCCGCCGCCATCCGGGCCCCGGAGCTCTTGTCCGCCGCGGCCTTCTCCTCCTGTGCGCGCTTGGCCGGATTGCCGCTCTTGCCCTTCTTGCGTTGCTGGCCCTTTCCCGCCTTCTTTGCACCGCCCATCCCGGGCATTGCCGGCATGCCCGGGATGCCTGAGCCGCCGCCGCGGCGCAGCGAACGCATCATCTTCTGGGCCTGACCGAAACGCTCGAGCAGGCCGTTCACCTCGGTCACCGTCACCCCTGACCCGCGGGCGATCCGGGCCCTGCGTGAGCCGTTGATCTGCTTGGGATGAGTGCGTTCGAACGGCGTCATCGAGCGCACCATGGCCTCGACCCGGTCGAACTCGCTCTCGTCCAGGGAGTCCAGCTGGTCACGCATCTGACCCATACCGGGCATCATCTTGAGCATCGCCTTGAGCGAGCCCATCTTCTTGATGGCCGCCATCTGGTTCAGGAAGTCGTCGAAGGTGAAGTCCTCGTCCTCCATGAACTTGCGGGTCATCTCCGCGGCTTCACCGTGGTCGAAGGCCTTCTCAGCCTGCTCGATCAGGGTCAGCACGTCACCCATGTCCAGGATGCGTGAGGCCATCCGGTCGGGGTGGAAGACCTCGAAGTCGTTGACCGTCTCACCCGTGGAGGCGAACATGATCGGCCGGCCGGTGACCTTGGCCACCGACAGCGCCGCACCACCGCGGGCGTCGCCGTCGAGCTTGGTCAGGACCACGCCGGTGAAGTCCACGCCCTGCTGGAAGGCCAGTGCGGTGTCGACCGCCGCCTGGCCGATCATGGCGTCGATGACGAACAGGACCTCGTCGGGCGAGATCGCTGCCCGGATGTCGGCGGCCTGCTGCATGAGGTTCTCGTCGATGGCGAGGCGACCGGCGGTGTCGACGATGACGACGTCGTGCTGTTTGGTGCGGGCCTCGACCATGCCCTGGCGGCAGACCGTGACCGGGTCACCGAATGACCTTGTGCCATCACCGGAACCGGCGCCGGCGTCATAACCGGCGACATTGCCGCGCTCGGGGGCGAAGACCGGGACCCCGGCCCGCTGCCCGATGACCTGGAGCTGCGTCACGGCGTTGGGCCGCTGAAGGTCGGCGGCGACCAGGATCGGGGTGTGACCCTGATCCTTGAGCCACTTGGCCAGCTTGCCGGCCAGGGTGGTCTTACCGGAGCCCTGCAGACCCGCGAGCATGATGACGGTCGGCGGGTTCTTGGCAAACTCGACCCGGCGGGTCTGTCCACCCAGGATCGTCACGAGCTCTTCGTTGACGATCTTGACGATCTGCTGGGCCGGGTTCAGGGCGCCACTGACCTCGGCGCCCAGGGCTCGCTCGCGAATGGCGGTGGTGAACTCCCGCACGACGGGCAGCGCCACGTCGGCATCGAGCAGCGCGACGCGGATATCGCGAATCGTCGCGTTGACGTCCGATTCGGACAGGCGTCCCTTGCCGCGCAGGTTCTTGAAGGTGGCGGTCAGTCGGTCAGACAGGCTGGTGAACACCAAGCAAGGTTATCTTCCCGTTGGCGTGGTGGCTTCGCATGCATCCATGAGCATGGAGATCGTCTGGGCGACCCGCGCCGGAGACAGGGTCAGGCCCCCGTACTCGCTCACATAGAACGTGTCCAGGGTTTGACCGGCATAGGTGGCGATGTAGGCACTGTGCACGCTCAGACCCGCGCGCGCAAAGGTCATACCGATCTCGTGCAGGAGCGCTGGGCGGTCATGGGCCCGGATCTCGATCACCGTCGAGTCCTCAGAGGCGTGGGGTACGACCATGGCGCGGGTCTGTGCACGCGGACGAGCCCCGACGAGTTCTGCCATGAGGACGCTGCGGCGACCCAGGGCGAGCAACGGCTGGCGATCCCCATCGCGCAGGCTCGCGAGCCCACGGGCGATCGCTGCCGCATCCGGGGCATCACCGCTTGGTGAGTCGACCTGCCACTGGTTGGCCGCGATGCCTTCCTGAGTGCGCACACGCGCGGTCCGCACGATGAAGCCGAATGCCGCGAGCAACCCTGCGGTGTCGCCGAACAGGCCCAGGCGGTCACGGTCGAACACGTCGATGCGGTAGGCGCCCCCGATCGGATGAACCACCACGTGAGGCTCCCCCATGGCAACCTCGGCCACGACCTCAGGCGTCAGGAGATCGTGGACCTGCTCAACCGGGGCCACCGGACCGGCAGTCTCGCCCAGGGCCGCGCGAGCGTTGACGACGAGATCTCCCAGAAGGGCGGCGCGCCACTCCGTCCAGGCAGCAGTGCCCACCGCCCTGGCGTCCGCCTCGGTCAGGGCGCGAAGCAGCTCCAGCACGTCACGGCGGCCTTCGACCGCGTCAGTCACCGCCGAGATGGTCTGTGGGTCGGCCGGGTCACGGCGGGTCGCCAGGTCGATGAGGGTCAGGTGTTCGCGGGTGAGCAGCTCGACGACCTCGACCTCGGGCTCGTCCAGGCCCAGCCGGCGGGCCGCCGCGGCGGCTAGTGGGGCTCCGACCACGGCGTGGTCGTGGGCGCCGGCGATCTTGCCGATGTCATGCAGCAGGGCCGCCAGCAGCAGCAGGTCCGGTCGTTCGACATCGGGCAGGAAGGCGGTCGCCATCACGACCGTCTCGATCAGATGCCGATCGACCGTGTGCCGGTGAACGGGGTTGCGCTGTGGTCGGCTCCGCACCTGCGACCACTGTGGCAGCCACGAGTCGATCACGCCCGCGAGGTCCAGTCCCTCCCACACCGGTATCAGTCCGGGACCCGCGGCAAGCAGGTCGGTGAACAGTGACCGGGCAACCGGACTCCACGGCGCGGTCATGGCCGGTGAGTGCGCAGCGAGGTTGGCCAGGGTCGCCGGGGCCAGGGGAAGACCGCGGCGGGCCGCGGCAACAGCGGCTCGCAGAACCAGCAACGGGTCTCTGGAGGGGTCAAGGTGGGCACCCAGGACCACCTCCCCGTCGTGCTCGAACAGTCCGAAGCCCAACGTCTTCAACACCGGCCGGCGTGGACCGACCCGCAGGGTGCGCGCCCGCTGAGACTGGGCGGCACGACGCACCGTCCCGTCTATCGCGTAGCTGACGGTGCGCGCAGCTGTTCCGACGACCGACAACATCGCGTCGGCATCGGGATGACCCAGCAGTGCAGCGACCGAGTCGTGGTCCTCCAGTCCGAGACGATCGCGACCCCGACCGGTCACCACCTGCAAGGCGTCTCGGGCGTCCAGCAAGGTGCCGTATGCCGCGTCGACCTGGCCGTGCGGGCGGTCGGCCAGCCAGGCGGCGGTCAGCGCACGCAGTACGGACATGTCTCTCAGGCCCCCACGCGCCTCCTTCAGGTCTGGTTCGATGCTCTGAGCCAGGTCCCCGTGGCGGTGATGTCGTACCTCCAGTGACTCGACCAGCTCCGGCAGCCTGCGACGGGCGTTGGCGCGCCAGTCGTGCCCCACGGTTGAGCGGGCCGCCGCGACCACCTGCTCGTCGCCGGCCACCAGCTCGAGGTCCAGTAGTCCGACCGCGGCCGACAGATCCCCGGCGGCGACGCTGCGGCACTCACCAACCGTCCGGACGCTGTGGTCCAGACTGGCGCCACCATCCCAGATCGGGTACCAGATGCGATCGGCCAGGGACGTGATCTCCTTGCCCGACATGGAGCGGCCGTCGTGCAGCAACACCAGGTCGAAGTCGCTGAGCGGTCCTGCGTCACCGCGGGCCAGGCTGCCGACGCTGGCCAGGGCCACCCCGTCCATGCGGGCACCGTAGGTTGCCGCGATCCAGACCTCGTGGATCCAGCGCCGGCCCAGCTCCGCCATGGCCGCGCGACGTGCCTGGCCGGCACCCGGGGCGGTGAAGCC
>Ga0207927_1001109_pt1 | contig 11500 bp, 9 predicted proteins | sample NGESurdeep072012_2_FD_184456 | JGI IMG/M metagenome (GOLD analysis project Ga0207927, IMG submission 184456) | Arctic peat soil microbial communities from Barrow, Alaska - NGEE Surface sample 210-2 deep-072012 (SPAdes) | ecosystem: Environmental > Terrestrial > Soil > Wetlands > Peat ... | reverse complement strand
CGCACTTCCCGTGCTGGCGTTCCTCGCGCCGTGGGTTCCGGGCGCCAGATGGACGTAACTGATTCGATTTCATAGACGATTCCAATCGCAGACGCGCCGATTTTTTGGGCAGGAACGTAGCACCAGGCCAACCAGCGCGGTTTGTAAATGTGGGAGCCCCGCGACCCGCGGGAAAACGAACGTAACTAAGAGAGCAACATGAATCAAGGATCGAATCCTCCTTCCGGCGGACAGCCCGGAGGGAAGGGACGTAGACGGCGGCGCGGCCGCCGGGGACCTGTAGCCCAAGGCGCGGCACCACAACATGGACGAGGCCCAGGACAAGGTCAGGGCCAGGGTTCTGCCCACGGGCAGAATCAGGGCCAAGGCCAAGGCCCCGGCCGGAACCAGAATGCGCGCCGCTTCGGCAAGAAACGTCCACCCGGACGCAAACCAGGCGGGCATTCCAGCCAGCGTGAACCGATCGGCGGAGGCATCTACTCCGCTCCCATGGACCACAGCTATCGGGCTGCGCAGGGCAATAACGACGGCAATACACACAACCCAAGCCGCGGCCGTGGCGCCCAGTCCTTCGGCAAGCAGTTCTCGGTTCCCGAGCCTGAGCCGCTGGCGGTAATCAGCGACGCACCCGCGCGCATTTATGCGTTCGTGGATGACCTGTTCTTCCTGGCGAAGATCCAGGAGACGGCGCGCAAGATGAACATCAAGGTCGAATTCGTCAAGACCGATAAGGATGTTTACGAGCGCATGGGGCAGAACGGCAACGGCAAGCCAACGCTGATCATTGTTGACCTGAACAATGCCGCCGCCAAGCCGCTTACCGTAATCCCCAAACTGAAGGCCAAGTTGAAGAAGGAAACCAATATCATCGGCTTTGTCTCTCACGTGCAGGGAGAGCTGAAGATGAAGGCCACGGAAGCCGGCTGCGACATGGTGCTGCCGCGTTCCGCCTTTTCCCAGAATCTCGCGCAACTCTTGCGCCGCCACGCGGTTCAAGAAGAAGAGTTACCGGAACACGGTCAACAGAACTAGGTGCAACGCGCCATGCCGGTCTTGAAACGGCACAGCTTTTAGGCTACTAGCAGATCGGGCTTTCGCTGTGTTTTGAAGGGGCACGGCTTAAGCCGTGCCGTAAATGAGTCATTTGGATCCGGGCTTTAGCCCCTGAGGGACTTCGGTTTTCACCAGTTCAGTATTTGTCAGATTGACGCTTGCGTTGGACGTGAACCGTTGACTATCCGTGGCAATCGCTGGGGATTTTCTCAAGCCGCCATCGTTATCGCTTTTCTCGCCGCACTGTTGTCGTTAATTTCCCCAGTCCACAGCGCGCCGCTCCCGCCAAAGCCAAATTCCAAGCCGACGTTCTACAAAGACATTTTGCCGATCCTTCAAGACCACTGTCAGGTGTGTCATCGCCCCGGCGGGATCGCTCCCATGTCGCTGGTGACGTATCAGAATGCAAGAAACTCAGGCGCAGCGATTAAGCAAGCCGTGGTGTCCAAGCAGATGCCACCGTGGTTTGCCGATCCACGCTTCGGAAAATTCTCCAACGATCCTTCACTCACCGCGCAACAAATCGAGATGATCTCCAGTTGGGTGAATGGCGGAGCGCCCGCTGGTTCTCCGAGCGACGCGCCTCCGCTAAAACAATGGGAGGCGGGATGGAACATTCCGGAGCCGCAAAAGACTGTGCAAATGCCGGTGCCGGTCGCCATTCCCGCACATGGCGACGTCGAGTACACATACGAGATCGTTCCGACTGGATTCACCGAAGACAAGTGGGTGCAATTCTCTCAAGTTCTGCCGTCAAGTCCGCAATACGTCCATCACGCCGCGGTGTACGTCCGGCCGCCAAATTCAACATCGCTGCGCGCTGCGCCCGTAGCGTGCCATTCACGCCATCGAGTTTTTCCGATCCCAAGATGCGCGCCGAGGCGCACGAGACCACGACCGACATGCTGCTGGTTTACGCGCCGGGAAGTGAGCCTGACCGCTGGCCCGATGGAGTCGCCAAGTTCATCCCTGCAGGTTCCGACCTGGTTTTCCAGATGCATTACACGGCGAACGGCAAGGTGGCGGGCACCGACCAAACCAGTGTCGGCATGGTATTCGCCAAGCAGCCGCCGAAACAGCGCGTCCTGACGTTGCAGCTCACCAACCATACCTTCATCATTCCGCCACGGACCGATGACTATCGCGTCGAAGTGTCGGGCACCATGCCCAACGACGCCACGCTCCTCAGTTTCTTCCCGCACATGCACTTGCGAGGCAAGCGCTTCGAGTACAACATCATTCATGCCGATGGCACCGTCGAGACGCTGTTGCGAGTGAACTATCACTTTCACTGGCAGCTCAGTTATCGCCTGGCCGAGCCGCGCTTCCTAAAGGCCGGAACGCGATTGCAGGCGGTGGCCTAGTATGACAATTCCTACGACAACCCGTACAATCCCGATCCCAACAAGTCGGTGATGTGGGGCGGCCAGACCTATGAAGAAATGATGGTCGGTTTCTTTGACGTGGCCGTACCCGCCGGCATGGATAAAGAGCAGTTCTTTGTGCGACATGCCGAGATGTCCGCAACAAAGTAAGAACCTGGGTGCCCCATCCTGTCGCCCGCTTTTGGCGACAGGGTGGGAGACGACCTCGTTACAATGGTTCCTCTGATGCTCCCACTGTCCTCCCGCGACTTGGTCGCACTTCGGCGATCGCTGTTGCTCTGGTACGACGCGCATCGCCGCGACCTGCCGTGGCGGCGCGATGTCGATCCCTATCGTGTATGGGTCTCGGAGATCATGCTGCAACAGACCCGCGTGGCAGCCGTGCTGGAGCACTACGCCCGATGGATGCACCGCTTTCCAACTGTGGAAGCGTTAGCCAAAGCTCGTGAACAGTCGGTGCTCGCGCTTTGGAGCGGACTCGGCTACTACCATCGCGCCCGCCGGCTGCATCAGGCCGCCAAGATAATCGTGCGCGAGCACCACGGGGAATTCCCCCGGACCGCAGACGCGTGGCGCGAGCTTCCCGGCATCGGTCGCTACACTGCCGCTGCCATCGCGAGCATCGCGTTCGGAGAACCTGTCGCCGTCGTCGACGGCAACGTGGAGCGCGTGCTGGAGCGCCTGTTCGGCCGCACCGAGGGAAGGGAAGCCGCGTGGCAGCAAGCCGAATCCCTGCTCGATCGTGCGCGCCCCGGCGATTTCAACCAGGCCATGATGGAGTTAGGAGCGACCCTCTGCACGCCTCGCATTCCACAATGTCTGCGGTGTCCGCTGCATACATGGTGCCAGTCGCGAGGCGCCGCCGTACCTAACCCGCAGCCTTCCCGCAAGCGCAAGCAACTTCACTACGCCTTGGCGCGCAAGGGAGATTCGGTGCTGTTGGTGCAGCGCCCGTCCAACGCTGCGCGCATGGCGGCGATGTGGGAACTACCTGAGACGGATGCAGCAAAATCCGGCAACGACGTGCTGGCCAAGTTTCGTCACTCCATCACTGACACGGATTACCAAGTGGAAGTGGTGCAAGCGCCACCAAGATTAATCAGCACGCTCGACGGCAGCGCGCGCTGGTTCACCCGCAAGCAGTGGCAGAAACTCGCACTCACCGGCCTGACACGCAAAGTGCTGCTCAAGCTGGTGGCTGAGTCCACGATGCGTGGAATGGAGTCTAATAAGAAAGTGAAGTAATGGGAGGTCTTGCTGAATGGCTGCATTAGAAGCGGGAATCGTAGCGCCGGATTTCACTCTGCGCACGCTTGAAGGCCACCAGGTTTCGCTGCAAAACTTGCTGCATCGAGGGCCCGTGGTGCTGGCGTTCTTCAAGGTCAGTTGCCCGGTGTGCCAATATGCGTTTTCGCTGTACGAGCGCATGGCCCAGGCGAACAGGGACGCCAGTGTCAGCGTGCTTGGCATCTCTCAAAACGGCCCTTCCGAGACTGCTGACTTCCGTCACGAATACGGGGTGAATTTCCCGCTAGCCATGGATGACGACAGCAATCACTACGCCGTCTCCAGCGCTTACGGCTTGACCAACGTGCCCACCCTTTTCTACATCGCTCCCAACGGAAAGATTGAATTGTCTTCGGTGGGATGGTCGAAGCGCGATGTCGACGAAGTGAACGCCAAGCTTGCCGCGTTATGCAACCTGAAGCCTTCTGTGCTGTGGCGGCCTGGCGAATCTATTCAAGATTTCCGCGCTGGTTGAAGCTCCAGGAACTGATTCGCGGTCCGCGGATTCACATTCCCGGTAAGAAACAATCGTCACTACGAAAGAGTCGACGTCTCGGATCTGCTACGCCGATAGCCGTTGGTGCAACGTCAGGAAATTCTTCCAGGGATCGCGCGCCAGGCGATCTTTCCACTCGTCGAAATCAGCGACCTGAAAGACAGGACGCTTGGGCAGCTTGAGATCAGCCCAGTTCAAGGGTAGAGCCACAGCCGCGCCCGCGCGAGCGCGAGGAGAATACGGCGCAATCGCCGTGGACCCGCGCTCGTTGCGCAGATAGTCGATGAAGATGCGACCTTTGCGAGCAGCCTTACTCATCTTGGTCAGGTACAACTTGGGCCGCTGCTGTTCCATCGCCAGCGCGAAGTCGTGGGCAAACTGCTTGACCTTCGCCCAATCCAGCTTCGCGTCAATCGGGATGACGACATGCAGCCCCTTTCCTCCGGTGGTCTTGAGAAAACTTTCCAGGCCTAATGACTTGAGTTGCTGGCGAACATCGGCGGCGCTGTCTGCGAGGGTGCGCCATGAAATCGCCGTGTCGGGGTCAAGGTCGAAAATGATGACGTCGGGACGTTCGAGATTGTCGTTCTTCGAGCCCCAGGGATGAATTTCGAGAACGCCCATTTGCGCCAGTCCAGCCAGCGCCTCGGGGGTGGACAGTGTGATGTAGGGCTCGACTTTGCCGGTCTTCTTGTCGGGCACATCGACGGACTCCACGCCCGGAGGAAGGGTGCCGGTCACGTGCTTCTGGAAGAAGCAAGGATGTCCGCTGCCTTCCGGACAACGCACCAGCGAGACCGGACGCCCGGCGACGTAGGGCAGCATGTGCGGCGCAATCGCCCAGTAATAGTCCGCCAGTTGCTGTTTGGTGAGTTGAGATTCGGCGTCCAGAATTTTATCGGGATGCGTCAGGCGAACGGGCGCGTGTCCGCTTGCTGACTTCGCCGGTTTCGCTGACTTGGTGGGTCGGGTGGTCTTGGCCGCAACGTTCGGCGGCGCGACGAGGGAAGCGTGCTTCGCCGCGCGCGGCTTGGGCGACACCGTCGGCTCTTCGCGACGAACTTCGCTGGCTGGTTTGTCTTCGCGCAGGCCTTTGAAAGCGGCCTGGCGGACTAATCCGTCGGAAGTCCACGTAGCAAAACTCACCTGCGCGACGAGTTTAGGTTTTACCCAGATCGCGCCCTTAATGGCCTCGACCGGCGGGCTGTGGAAGGGTGTTCCGGTCTGGCGGAGCTTCTCCAGTTGGTCACGCAAAATGTGATGTGTCTTCTGCGTGAAGCCGGTACCGGTACGTCCGGAATAAAACAGCTTGCCGTCTTCGTAATATCCCAGCAGCAGCGCGCCGACACCGTGACTCTTGTTGGCAAGCTCGGTGAAGCCGCCGACCACGAACTCCTGTTCGTGAACGCACTTCAGCTTGAGCCAGTCTCCGCCGCGGCCCGAGTGATACGGACTGGCGGCGCGCTTGGAGACGATGCCCTCAGCCCGCAGTTCGCAAGCCTTGCGGAAGATCATTTCGCCGTCGGATTCGATGTGCTCGCTGTAACGCAGAACGCCATCGACGTCTTTTACGATCGGGGCGAGGACCGCCTTGCGATCGATGAGCGGCAGTCCGCGCAGATTGTGGCCATCGAGGTGGAGCAGATCGAAGGCGAAATAGGCGAGTGGCTTGTTGGCGCCTTCCTGAAAGGCAGCCTGCAGGTCGGCAAAGCTGGTGGTGCCGTCTTCGTTCAAGACGACGACTTCGCCATCGAGAATTGCGCTTTCAGCGGGAATGTCTTTGACCTGCTGCGCTATGGGCCTCATGCGGTGCGTCCAGTCCAGCCCTGTGCGGGTGAGAAGCCGCACGTGCGTCCCGTCTTTGCGGACCTGAATGCGGTAGCCATCGAGCTTCAACTCATGGAGCCATCCGGCAGTCCTGGGAGGAACGCTGGCCGACAGCGCGAGTTCCGGAGGGATGAACGTAGGCAGCGTCTCTTTCGGAGCCTTGCTGAGTGCGGCAGTCAGCCGGGGAGAATATTTCGGTTTAGCGTTCGCTCCACGCTTTCTTGCGACAGACTTTTCTTCCGCAGAGGGAAGCTTGTCATTGCGATACCACGCGTTGCCTTTGGCGGTGTCCTTCGAATTCCAGACATGGTCTTCGCTATGGGCGATCTGGTCGATGTCGCGTCCGGTGACAACGCTGTTGGGCTCGGCTTCGGTGACCGCAGGCTCGTCGCTCTGGCGCTCGAACTCGTCGTGCTCCTTGATGAGCAGCCAGTTGGGTTTCTTTTCGTTGGCTGCCTTGCCGCCCATGCGAATCAGCGCCCACTTGCCTTTCATCTTGGTGCCGTGCAGGATGAACTTCAGCGAACCCGCCCGCAGCGCCGCGTCCACATCGGCGCTGATCGCCTGCGGCTTCCACGTACCCTGGTCCCACACCATGACGGTGCCGCCGCCGTACTGGCCTTTGGGAATGATGCCCTCGAACCCGCCGTACTCCATGGGATGGTCTTCCACCTGGACGGCGAGCCGTTTGTCCGCCGTGACGTAGCTGGGGCCTTTAGCGATGGCCCAGCTCTTGAGCACGCCATTCCATCCCAGCCGGAAATCGTAGTGAAGGTGCGACGCCGCGTGCTTCTGGATAACAAAAGGAAGCGCCTGCTGCTTGGACTTCGATGAGGTTTGTTTGCCAGCGGGTTTCGCGGGGGCCTTACCGCTGGGTTCGGCGGTGACCTTGAAGTCGCGCATCTCGCGGTAGCGCGCGAGCTGGCGATCGACAGCGTTCGAGGCGGTGGCCCGTGACTTCGAGGCCGCCTTGGATTTGGTTGCCATCGCCTATGCAGACTTGCGCTTGCCGCCTTTGCCCGCTTTCACCAGTGAGATGCCCTCTCTCGCGCTGGCTGCCCCAGCCTTTTGCGGGGTCTTCTTGCCCAGCGCAGGTGTCTTGTCGCCCTGCACGCTCTTGCGCAGCGCATCCATCAGGTTGATGACCTTGGCGGACGTCCGTTCCGGCTCGTCCTGCGGCACCGGAAGGTGCTTAATCTTGGCTTCGACCATCTCGCGCAGCGCGGCTTCGTACTGGTCAGTAAATTTTTCCGGATCGAACTTCGCGGTCTTGCGCTTGATGAGTTCCTTGGCCAGCGAAAGCTGGTCGGCCTCAACCGAGGTCTTCTTTACGTCCGCAAAATAGCTGGCAGGCTTGCGCAGCTCTTCAGCATACCGCAGCGTGTAGGCGATCATGCCGGGCAGCTTGTCGTCCGACGGCGCAGTGACGGCGATGAGGTGTTCGCGCCCGCTGAATGCGATCTTGCCCAGCGCGACCTTATGCGTGGTCTGCAGCGCCTTGCGCACCACCGTGAAGGCCTCAGTCTGGCTCTCGTCCTCGGGCACGACGAAGTAGGGCTTCTCGTAGTATTCAGGATTGATCTCACCCGCATCGACAAACTGCGTGACTTCGATCGTGCGCTTCGACGGGATACGCAGGTTCTTGATCTCGTCGGGCTCGATCATGACGTATTCGCCCTTGCGATACTCGTAGCCCTTGACGATGTCGCCCTTCTCGACCGGGCCCTCTTCGCCTTCGCCGGTGACTTTCTGGTGCCGGATGCGCTCGCCGGTCGCACGGCTAAGCTGATGGAAGCGAATCTCGCTCTTTGATTCGGTGGCGGGAAAGAGGTTCACACCGAAGGAGACGAGAGAAATCTGTATCTGACCTGTCCAGAAGGGTCGCGCCATTGGAAATTCTCCAAACTCAGGTTTACGCGGCAGTTCAACGGGGAACATGCCGCGACATTAACCAGAACCTATCTCACAAATGCGCTTTGAAAGGGCACGGCCTTACAGCTTGCGAAAAGGGAGCCTGCTTTCAAGCCTTGAAAGGGCACGGCTTTAAGCCGGGCCGTCCAGACCCGATGAATATTGGGCTTTAGCCCCTGAGGGAGTTCGACTTCCCCACGCACGCCATTTGTGAAACAAGTTCCAAACAACATAGAGCCCAAAACCGCCGAAATTCCTGACCCCGGACCGCGGCTTTGCGCACACCCGCACGCCAGAAACCCATTTTCGGCGCACACCTACCCGTGGCCGTGAAAACGGGCATCTATGTTCTCGCGTTGCAGGTGACAGAGTCAAGCATTACTTCGGAGAGGCGAAAGAATGGCGAAATCAAAGCGGCTTGCTGGAGTGGCCCTTTGCGCGAGTAGCTCGGACAGCTCGAACGCCCCCGTTAATGTTTCACGTACAATCAAGGGTTTGCTTAGTGTTCATGTTGTTATCTGGAGACCATTCATGTCCAAACCAGTTTCAATCGCACTGTTAATTACGGCGACCGCCTGCCTTGTCTTCGCCCAGGCCGCCGCTCCCGCCGCACCGCCGACCACCATCCCTCCCGTCCCGAAAATCGCGGCACTGCCTCCTGCGGCCGAGCAGGCGATGGCCTCGATCGATCCCGAAAAGATTCGCGCCCAGGTCAAGTTCCTGGCGCACGATCTGCTGGAAGGCCGCGGCACCGGACAGCGTGGTGGCGACGTTGCCGCGCAATACATTGCGACGCAGTTTGAGCTCTATCGCCTGAAGCCCGCGGGAGACAACGGCACGTATCTGCAGAAGGTTCCCATGGTCGGCATCACCACGGAGGCCAGTAGCACATACTCTCTGCTTCCCGCCAAGGGCGAGCCGATCGTGCTGCGCGGCCGCGACGACATCGTCGCCATGGACGAGACCAGCCAGACCTCGACCGACATCGACGCGCCCATCATTTGGATCGGCTACGGCATCGATGCGCCCGAGTACAACTGGAACGACTACAAGGACGTCGATGTCAAAGGCAAGGTACTGCTCATGCTGGTGAACGAGCCGCCGTCGGACGACCCGAAGTTTTTCGCCGGCAAGGCGCTCACCTACTACGGCCGCTGGACTTACAAGTTCGAGTAAGCGGCGCGCATGGGAGCGGCCGGCGTCATCCTGATTCACAAGACCGAAATGGCCAGCTACGGATGGGACGTGGTGCGCAATTCGTGGTCGGGCGAGCGCTCCTACCTGCGCAACGATCCTGCGCCCAAACTCAAGATGGCCTCGTGGATGCAGCAGGACCTCGCGCGCAAACTGGCGCAGGACTGCGGCAAGAACCTCGACGACATGATGGCCGCTGCCGCCAAGCCCGGCTTCAAGGCCGAGGCGCTTCCCGCCAAGTTCAAGGCGCACATCGTCAGCCAGGTGCGCCCGTTCGATTCCAACAATGTGGTTGCCGTGCTGCCGGGCTCCGACCCCAAGCTGAAAGACCAGGGCATCATGTATAGCGCGCATTACGATCACTTCGGCATCGTTCCCGGCATGCCCGGCGACAACATTTTTAACGGCGCGCAGGACAACGCGACCGGCGTGGGCATTCTGCTGGAGATTGCGCGGGCTTACGCCGAGGCCAAAACGCCTCCGAAACGGTCCATCTACTTTGTGTCAGTGACGGCCGAAGAGCAGGGCCTGCGTGGCTCGGAGTACTTCGGCAAGCATCCGCCGGTTCCGGCCAAGCTGCTTTCGCTCGGCCTGAACTTTGATGACATACCGCCGCTGGGTGTGCCGGAAGAAGTCAGCGTCTCCGGCGCAGAGCGCACCACGTTTTATCCCACAGTCGAGAGCACGGCCAAGGCGTTTGGGCTGGCGATCGCTCCCGACTCCAATCCCAACGCCGGGCACTATTACCGCTCCGACCACTTCAGTCTGGCGCGCGTAGGCGTGCCCGCGTTCTCCGTCGGCGCAGGCGATCTCTATCAGGGACACGACAAGCAGTGGGGACTGCAGAAGGCAAAAGATTTCGTCGCCAACACCTATCACAAACCCAGCGACGAGTACCATCCCGAGATGGACTTCCGCAGCGATGCCATCATCGCCCGTTTCGGTGTGGCGTTGGGATGGCAAGCCGCCAACCAGGCGAATGAAGTGGGATGGAAGTCCGGCGACGAGTTCGACAAAATCCGCATCGCCAGCGGAACGGGAAGATAGTTACAGAGTGATCTACAAATCGTTTGTGAGAGCGCTGCGCGACTGAGAAGCTTGAACCGTTTCCTTACCTCGCGTCTGCGGAAATTATGATGAAGGTAGTTTCACGTCCGATCCACTTGCTGTTGTTGTGCGGCGTGTTTTTGTTTCCACAAGTGGAAGCCACCGGACAGATCGCGGTGCGCCATACTGAGGGGCTTGTACACGGTTTTCTCGTGTTAAAGACGTCGGAAGGCGAGACCCTGGCCCACGGCGACTTGAGCCAGACAGCACATGGCGTCAATGTCACCTCACGTCTCACATTCCATTTCAAAGATGGCTCGCAGCGAGAGGAAACGGCGGTCTTCTCCCAACGTCGCTATTTTCAATTGCTGCGATATCACTTGGCGGAGAAGGGGCCAGTCTTCGAGCACCCGCAGCAACTCTCGATAGATGTTCCCGCCGGTAAGGTCGAAGTGCGGTCGATCGACGGCGATGGCAAGCAGAAGGTGATAACGGAGAACATGAAACTCCCACCCGACTTGGCCAATGGGTTGATCTTCATCCTGCTGAAAAACATTCTGTCCAATGGCGCAGCGACGAAAGCCTCGATGATTGTCGCGACACCCAAGCCACGGCTGGTAAAGCTGGCTATTTCCGCTGAGGGCGAAGATGAGTTTCAGGTCGGCACCGAGAAACATAAAGCTACCCATTACGTTGTGAAGATCGAACTAGGGGGCATCACAGGATTGGTAGCGCCAGTGATCGGTAAGCAGCCACCGGATATCCACGCATGGATTTTGCAGGGTCAGGCTCCCGCATTCGTTAAGTCGCGGGGACCGCTGTTTGCGAATGGTCCGATATGGCAGATCGAATTGGAGAGCCCGGTCTGGCCCCGCGAGGCGCAGCCGAAATAGACAACGACGACTCGACTCACGAGTTATCATCACGAGCCTGCGCCCGCGGGCGAGAGATCTGCTTTCGTCGCAACGACTAAAATCTGGGTGCCCCATCCTTTCCCCGCTTTTGGGAAAGAGTGGGAGAGACGAGTCTTAATCCAGTATTTATTCGGCGCGTGTGACTGTCATGGTCCCACCCTTTTTACCTCGCAAAAGGATAGGATAGGCCACCCGGCGATGCCGTCATCGCCCGCTTCGGCGTGGCGCTGGGATGGCAGGCGGCGAACCAGGCGAATGATGTGGGCTGGAAGTCAGGCGATGAGTTCGACAAAATCAGGATCGCGAGCGGGACAGGGAGATAGTCCGTCGCAACGAGCGTCAACTCGCCCAAGCAGCCAAGAGCAGTTTGTCTGGATTACCCGGCG
>Ga0207927_1001108_pt1 | contig 11524 bp, 7 predicted proteins | sample NGESurdeep072012_2_FD_184456 | JGI IMG/M metagenome (GOLD analysis project Ga0207927, IMG submission 184456) | Arctic peat soil microbial communities from Barrow, Alaska - NGEE Surface sample 210-2 deep-072012 (SPAdes) | ecosystem: Environmental > Terrestrial > Soil > Wetlands > Peat ... | reverse complement strand
TGATCGATGGGGAACCAATAAGCCACGGCGTTTACGTCGAGCGGAGCGGTATCGATCTTCGGACTGGTATAGCGATAGAAGTACCAGGACGAATCGACAAAGGTGTCCATGGTATCGGTCTCGCGGCGCGCGGGACCGCCACACTTCGGACAAGTCGTGTTGACGAATTCCGGCACCGCGGCCAGCGGCGAGCCGCCCGCCAGCGTGATCGGTACGTTGTCGGGCAACACCACCGGCAGGTCCTTCTCCGGCACGGGAACGATTCCGTCCTGGGGGCAATGCACCATCGGGATGGGCGTGCCCCAGTAGCGCTGGCGGCTGATGCCCCAATCGCGCAGCTTGTAGATGACCGTGGCCTTGCCGAAGCCGTGATCTTCGGCATACTTCGACATCTTGGTGATGGCTTCCTGGCAGGGGAGCCCGCTGAATTCGCCGGAATTGATCACCAGGCTGTTGCTTTCGGTGAACGGCAGCACCGGCTCGTTGGGGCTTCCGTCAGCGGCGTCACCTTCGCGGCGCGGCAGGATCACCACGCGGATGTCTAGGTCGTACTTCTTCGCGAACTCGTAGTCGCGCTCATCGTGCGCCGGGACGGACATGATTGCGCCGGTGCCGTAGCCCATGAGCACGTAATTCGCGACCCAGATCGGCACCTTCTCCTCGTTGTATGGGTTCAGCGCATAGCACTCGGTGAAGACACCGTGCTTTTCGATCTCGCCAATGTCGCCCACTTCCTTCGCCTTGCGCTGCTCGGCCATCAACTTTTCAACTTCGCTGCGCAACTGCTCGTTGCCGCCGACCAGGTCGGCTACCAACGGATGCTCGGGCGCCAACTGCAGCGAGGTCGCGCCGTAAATCGTGTCCACGCGCGTGGTGAACACGGTGATCTTGTCGCCCGCGGCGGCAGACTCGCCGTCGAGTTTGAAATCGACGTAGGTGCCTTCGCTGCGTCCGATCCAATGACGTTGTTGCGCGGTGACGCGCTCCGGCCAGCCGGGCATCGAATCCAGCGAGGTCAACAGTTCGTCGGCGAAGTCGGTGATGCGCACGAACCACTGTTCCAGTTCGCGCTGCTCGACCGGCGTGGACTCGTGGCGCCAGCAGCATAAGTTCGAAAGCACCTGTTCGTTGGCCAGCACGGTGGCGCACTCGGGACACCAATTGACTTTGGCCCGCTTGCGGTAAGCCAGTCCCCTCTCCAGCAGCTTGAGGAAGAACCACTGGTTCCAGCGGTAGTAGTCGGGCAGACAGGTGGTAATTTCGGTGGACCAGTCGTAGGCAAAGCCCAGGCGCTTCATCTGCGCCTTCATGCTGGCGATGTTGTGGAGCGTCCACTCTTTCGGGGGAGTCTGGTTCTTGATGGCGGCGTTCTCGGCGGGCAAGCCGAAGGCGTCCCATCCCATGGGATGCAGCACGTTGTGGCCCTGCATCCACATGTAACGCGCCAGCGCATCGCCGATGGAGTAATTGCGCACATGTCCCATGTGCAGCGCGCCCGAGGGATACGGCAGCATCTCGAGCAGGTAGTACTTTTTGCGCTTGCTGTTGGCGGGCTCGGCCTTGTAGAGGTCAGGGTTCTGCGCCCAGCGCTCCAACCACTTCTGCTCGATGGCTTGGGGTTCGTAGCGTTCGGGGCGCGCACCGGCGGCAGCGTCGGACTGCGCGCTGACGGAAGGAGAAGATGGAACGGGCTGCTCTGTTTTCGATTCGGCCATGTATGTACTCATTAGATGAGAAAGGGATAAACTTCGATTTTACAACGGGAGTCGCGAGGCTAGCGGCGGGTGGAGGGTTTCGTCGCCGTGGCTTTCGGACGGGCGTTGGCCTTGACTTGCGATGAATTTTTTGCGGGATCGTGGACGCGCCCACGAGTTCCTTGAGAGCATTCACATTCATCAGATCGTCTAACGGCTGGTCGATTGGAGTCTCCGCAATGAAGGCTGCGCTGGCCAGGCGCTTGTCGTTCCACTCAGTGCGGGTAGCAGCGTGTCGCGCACGAACCTGCGTTTTCATTGCTCCGGACGCAGGCGAACGGTACACTAGTTAGTCACAAGGGGTTGTTTATGCTTGTTGTCATGAAGGCCAACGCATCGGAAGAGCAGGTGCGGGCTGTTTGCCAGAAGATTGAGAGTTTTGGACTGCGTGCCCATTCCATGCCCGGGGCCACTCGGACCGCCATCGGCATCACGGGCAATCGCGGAGAGTTGGAAACCGGCACCTTCGAAGCACTCGAGGGCGTGCAGGAAGTTATCCGCGTCAGCAAGCCCTACAAACTGGTGAGTCGAGACGTCAAGAATGAGGACACCATCATCCGCTTTCCTGATTCTGACGCGACTATCGGCGGCAACGAGGTCGCGGTCATCGCCGGTCCCTGCGGTGTGGAGTCCCACGATCAGGCTTTCGCTGCAGCCGAACGTGTCGCCAAGGCTGGCGCCCGCTTCTTCCGCGGAGGCGCCTACAAGCCGCGCACTTCCCCTTACGCATTTCAAGGACTCGGCGAATTGGGCCTGCAAATCCTCGCCGAAGTTCGCGAGCGCTTTGGACTGCTGATCGTCACCGAAGCTGTCGATCACGAATCGCTGGCGCTGGTTGACGACTACGCCGACGTGATCCAGATTGGCGCGCGCAACATGCAGAATTTCTCACTCCTCAAGGCCGCGGGACGCGCGCGCAAGCCGGTGCTTCTGAAGCGCGGCATGTCGGCCACGCTGGAAGAGTTCCTTATGGCCGCCGAGTACATCATGAGCGAGGGAAACTACAACGTGGTCCTGTGCGAGCGCGGCGTGCGGACCTTCGCCGATCACACCCGCAACACGCTGGACCTTAGCGTCGTCCCGGCGGTGCAGCGGCTGAGCCACCTGCCCATCATCGTGGATCCCAGTCACGGCACGGGGAAGCGCAACAAGGTCACGCCGTTGTCTCGTGCTGCTGTTGCCGTGGGGGCCGATGGCCTCATCATTGAAGTCCATCACGATCCTGATCACGCCCTCAGCGACGGCAACCAGTCGCTCTATCCGGACCAGTTCGACAACCTCATGGATGAGGTGCGCCAGATTGCCGAGGTGCTGGGCCGTACGATCGCCGATCCGGTCGCCAACCCTGCTGCGCGGCGTTCCGCCGGTGCGGCTGCCGACTGATGCCCGCTTCAGTTCCGGGTCGCCGGTCAATGCTCAAGTTGGCCGCAGCATGCGTGTTGGTGCTATTCGGGATGGCCTGCCGCCAACGTGCCGATTTTGATCCCGCATATCACGAATTCGCCTATGTCAGTAATGGCAAGAGCGACTCAGTCAGCGTGATCGACACCCAGGCGCTGCGCAATGTGAAGACGATTCCCGTCGGCAAGAACCCCTCTGGTTTGGCTGACAATCCGACGCGTAACGAAATTTACGTCGCCAATACCGAGTCCAACAACGTCTCCATCATCGATGCAGAACGCAATGAAGTTGCGGCCACCATCGGCGTGCACCGCGCCCCCTATTTTGTGTCGGTGTCGTCGGATGGCAAACGTGCCTACGTAGCCAACTCGGGATCGTCGAATGTGTCGGTCATCGACCTCGACAAACGCACGGTGATCGCAACTATTCCCGTGGGCAACTCGCCTGGACTGGCAAAGGTTTCGCACGATGGTAGCGTAGTCGCGGTAAGCAACCGAACATCCAATTCGGTTTCGCTCATCGACTCGCAAAAGCTGGCTGTGCGCAGCAATGTGCCGGTATGCGCTCAACCGCAGGACCTGGTGATTTTGGCTGACAACAGCCAGGTGTTCGTCTCCTGCCCCGGTTCGAACCAGGTTGCGTCTATCGATCTCAAGACGGATCGCGTGCTGGCGCTGCTTGATATTGGAAAACTCCCGATTCAGATGGCTTTGAAGCCGGATGGAGGCGAAATCTTCGTTAGCAACTTCGACTCCAACAGCTTCTCTATCGTAGAGGCCTACACCAACGAAGTCAGCGGAAGCTATCTCATTGGCAGCAACCCGGTGCGTGGCCTGGTGACCTCCGACAATACTCTGCTCTACGTGAGCAACTTCGGCTCCAACTCGATCAGCGTGTACGCCATCGACGAAGGCCGCGTGATCGGCTCGGTGCCGGTCGGAAGTCAACCCGATGGCTTGGCGCTCACGCCAGACGAGGAGCACCTGCTGGTGGTCGACACCAAGTCGGGAGATGTGGCAGTGGTGCGCACCGTGAAAACGCGCGACAATTCGAAAATCAGTGCTGCTCGCGCGCTGATTACTCTGATTCCGGTTGGCAATCAGCCCAACGACATTGTGATTAAGGCCTTCAAGAGCGGCGGGAAATAGCTTCAAGTCGAAAATAGAAAAAGGAGCTTCCGTGAAGCTCCTTCATTTGTCGTGCGATGGGCTTGGTTAATTGGCGGTGACAGGCTGTCCGCAGTGCTGTGCGGACGCGCCGGCCAAGCTGCGCGCGATGTCCTCGGCGGTGCGGCTTTCGATCTCGCTGCGCGGAACGAAGTGCACGAGTTCCCCATTGCGAAATAGCGCCAAGCTAGGCGATGAGGGCGGATACGATCCGAAGAGCTGCCGTGCCCGCTCAGTGGCTTCCTTGTCTTGTCCAGCAAACACGGTGTACACGCGATCAGGCCGGGCCGAGTTCTGCAATGCCATGCGCACGCCCGGACGCATCTTCCCCGCGGCGCATCCGCAGACTGAGTTCACCACGACCAGCACGGTGCCCTTGCTGTCCGCCAGTGCGGCATCGACTTCGGCCGCGGTGCGCAACTCCTTCGCGCCGGCTCGCGTCAACTCCTCACGCATGGGGATAATCAGAATCTCTGGATACATCTTGGCTCCTGTTGGTATGGGATTGATTGTCTTCATACTGATGCTTGTCAGGCATGAAAGGAAGCAACCCACAGCGGACTGGGGAAACCTTCCAGCAGGCGAGTGGTTTCGCCACCTGAACGGCGAGAACAGACAGCCGTCAAATCGCACCCGCAGATTCACCTTCACCACCATTTATAGTGGCTCTAGGCCCATGATGATCCGCGAACGAGTGCCGCTGGCTCCGCTCACCACGCTCGGCGTGGGGGGACCGGCGCGTTATTTCGCTGAAGCTCGAACCGAATCTGACGTTCGCGAAGCAGTTGAACACGCGCAGTCGCGCGATTTGCCGCTGTTTGTTTTGGGCGGCGGAAGCAACCTGTTGGTTTCCGACGGCGGGTTCAATGGCTTGGTGCTGAAGATGTCGTCGCGCGGTATTAAGCAAGCGGCTGGTGAGGGCGAGCTCGTGAACTTCAGCGTGGCCGCCGGTGAAGACTGGGACTCCGTCGTCGCCCACGCGGTCGATGAAAGCTGCGCGGGCATCGAGTGTCTCAGCGGGATTCCCGGCTCGGTCGGCGGGACTCCGGTGCAGAATGTCGGAGCTTACGGCCAAGAAGTTTCGGAGACGATCTGCGAAGTCACGGCTCTTGACCGGCAATCTCTGCAACTGAGGACATTCACCAACCCAGAGTGCGGATTCGGCTATCGCGCGAGTATCTTTAACACTACCGAGCGCGAACGATACATCATTCTCCGGCTGTCGTTTTCGCTTCGCCGCGGCGGCAAGCCCACAATCCGATACGCTGATCTGCAGAAAGCGTTCGTCGACACGACCTCCGATCCCACCTTGGCGCAAGTGCGAGCCGCTGTGCGCGAGATTCGCCATCGCAAGGCGATGCTCATCGTTCCCGGCGAAGACGATGCTCGTAGCGCGGGTTCGTTCTTTAGGAATCCGATTGTTCCTCAGCATCAATTCGAGGATCTAGAGTCGAATTTGCGCGTGCGTGGCCTCATCTTACCGAGCTATCCCGCAGTTGAAGGATTCCGCAAACTCCCTGCGGCATGGTTAGTCGAACGCGCCGGATTTGCCAGGGGTTACACCCGTGGTGCAGCCGGAATCTCCCGCCGACACTCGCTGGCGATCGTGAATCGCGGGGGCGCTACTGCAGCCGATATTGTCGCGCTGAATGACGATATTCAGTCGCGCGTGTTGTCTGAGTTCGGCATCCAATTGCAGCCCGAGCCGGTGTTCCTGGGATTCTAAGACGAGATCGGCGGCACGCGCTGGTGCCACTCCGCCGCCTGCTCGTAGGCGTGAGCCAGGCGCAGGGTGACAAGGTCGGCTCCGGGCGCAGCCGAAACTTGCATTCCCACGGGCAAACCGTCGCTGGTAAATCCGCATGGCACGGACACGCTAGGCCACCACAGTGAGCTGAACGGAAACGTGTTCTTCAGCAGGTAGCGAAGTTCAAACTGACGTAACGCCTGCGAGTCGAGCGATTCTAGTTCTGAAAGTGAGGGTGCCGCGATCGGCACCGTCGGAGTCAGCACAACGTCGAACGTCTCGAAGTCGCGCACGCGCCGCTTGAACTCGGCCAGGTCGCTTACCGCCTGCCGATAATCGGCTTCGCTGACGCCTGCGGTATCACGCACCCGATCGAGCGTTCGCGGATCGTAGAGCTCCGGCGTGCGGTGCAACATTTCTTTGTGATAGCGGTAGATCTCGTAGCTGCGAATCGCCGGCGGAGTCTCCCAGTGCAATTCGAACTCCGCCACTCTAGCGACCAAACCGAAGATCGTGGCCACCGCCGTGTTGAAGCACCGCGCGACTTCTGGATCGCCATCATCGGATAGATTTCGTGCGATGCCAACCTTCAGCTTCGAGACTGGTTCGTCCAGACCGGCGGACACATTCATCGCACCCGGAGCGGACAAGCAGTCGAGAATTATCGCCGCATCTCGAACCGTACGTGCGATGGGCCCGGGCGTGTCGAACGACTGGGCGAGCGGAACGATTCCGTCGTTTCTCAGCACTCCGCGGCTGGGACGATGGCCAACCACCCCACAGAGAGCCGCCGGGCAACGCACCGATCCTGCTGTATCGGTACCAATCGCCGCAACACACATGCCCGCTGCTACGGCCGCTGCCGAACCCGACGACGATCCGCCAGTGATCCTCTCCGTATTCCAAGGATTTCGAACCGCTCCGAAGGCGCTGACAATGCCACTGCCGCCGAAGGCGAACTCGTGGAGATTGTTTTTCCCTACGATCACCGCGCCTGCTTGCTTTAATCGCGTTACGATCGCCGCATCTTCTGTCGCGATGCGGTTGGTGAACTGCCGGCTCCCAGCGGTTGTACGCACACCTGCCACATCGATCAGGTCTTTCAACGCGATGGGAATTCCATGCAGCGGGCCGCGCCATTGACCCGCCGCGATTTCGGCGTCGGCTCGTTCTGCCTGTTCCAGAGCCAGGTCCACCGTCACCGTTATGAAGGCGTTCAGCACCGGATTCAGCTTCTCGATTCGATCGAGGCACTCGCGCGTCAGTTCCACAGCAGACAGCTTGCGACTGCGTAACCCTTCGGCGGCTTCAACCAGGGAGAGCATTGCGACGGACACTAGGCGACCGGGCGCTTGACTTTCGCCCTGCATTTTTCGCACACACCGTAAATCTGGAAGGTGTGGCGGGTGGTGACGTACTTGTATTTGCGGCCGATCTCGCGCTCGATGCGCTCGATGTCGGTGGAGAAAAATTCGACCGAGCTGCCGCATTCGGTGCAGACCATGTGATGGTGATTGCGGCGATTGTACTGGTGCTCGTAGCGCGTTATGCCGTCGTTAAACGCAACTTCGCTGGCTAGGCCGCATTCCGACAGCAACTTCAAGGTGCGGTAAACCGTGGTGAATCCAATGCCATCGTCCTGCTTCTTCACCAGGCGGTAGAGTTCGTCGGTGGAAAGATGATCGCGCGTGTCGAGAAAAGCGCGAAGAATGGTGTCGCGCTGGCCGGTATGTTTCAGACCCACGTGTCGCAGGTGATCGTGGAAGATGGTCTCCGCTTCGCGCACCATTTCGCGCGAAATGTGCGGCTGATCGTCCACTCGCTTCTGCAGCAGGCTCCGGCTGTTGGCTCGTTTCGTACCCATGTTTGGCGCGTCCGCGGCGGCGTCCGGATATCAGCATAGCACCGAAGCCTGACGGGATTAACGCGGAGCGAGGATGTTTGGCGTCGCGGGTGGCTCGATGCCAGCGCAGTTGCCTCTTCACATTCAAATAGTCTGCCCCGCGACGCTGGAAATCGGAAGTTGTGCTGTTGTCGATATAATCGTTGGTTCCCATGGAAGCCACAATTGCTGTACGCCCATCCTCCGCCAATCCTCCAAAGCCACGATTCATCTTTCGCACGGTTGTCGCGATCCTGGTCTTGCTGCTGATCGCCTTCCTCGCCTTCGACGTCTGGTTTTACCGCGCGGTTCGCGCTGCGCTGCCGCAGGAAGACGGCACCCTCCAACTCGCTGGCCTGACCCAGCCCGTGATGGTCACTCGCGACTCGTTGGGCATTCCAACTATTACGGCCTCCAACCTCGACGATCTGTTCTTCGCGCAGGGCTACGTTACGGCGCAGGAGCGGCTTTGGCAGATGGACATGACGCGACGCTTCGCGTCCGGCGATCTCGCGGTGATTCTCGGCCCTGATTTCGTCGATACCGATCGCGAGCAGCGGATTCTCGGGCTGCGTCAGGCGGCTGAGAAAGCTGCAACGCAGATGGAGCCTGCACAGCGCGCTCAATTTCAGGCCTATGCCAACGGGGTGAACGCCTACATCGCCCAGCACAGCAAGACACTTCCGCTGGAGTTCCGCTTTCTGACCTATGCTCCGCATGTTTGGACAGTCGAAGATTCCCTGCTGGCGGGCCTGTCCATGACGGAGTTCCTGAACCATGGCTATTACAAGGAAGAACTGCTGAAGGAGAAGGCGCTGGCCAAGCTCGGCCCCGAACTCACGGGAGAGCTGTTTGTGAACTCTTCCTGGCGCGACCATCCACCGGGATCGGAAGGCCAGTCGCTGGAGAACGAGCCGCCCAAGGAGCTTACGCCTGACGAGGAGGAAGGGCTCCCGCCCAGGATGAAAGGCGCGAAACCCTCGCCCATCAAGGCTCCCGCGCGACAGCCCGTTCCTCACGCTGGACTGTTCCCCTTCGCGCTACCATCGCCTGGCTTGGCTCTTGAGGTCCGTTTCCATCCCGGCTCGAATAACTGGGTCGTCTCTGGCGCTCACACCGTCACCGGCAAGCCGCTTTTGTCCAACGACATGCACCTCGACTTGCGACTGCCGAATACGTGGTACGAGGCCCACCTGATTTGCGGAGACTTCGACGTTGTCGGCGTGACCTTGCCGGGAGTGCCCTATGTGATTGTCGGGCACAACAAATACGTCGCATGGGGATTCACCAACTTGGGTCCAGCCGTCGAAGACGTCTACATCGAGAAGTTCAACGACAAGGGAGAATACCTCACACCTCAAGGATGGGTGGAACCCGAGCATCACCAGGAAATCATCCGCGTCAAGGGAAAGCCCGAGGTCAAGGTCGATGTGGTCGTGACCCGTCACGGGCCGATCATCACCGACCTGGTTCCCGGTGAAACCCGCCAGCTTGCGCTCAAGTGGGTCATCTATGAACCAAGGACCTCCAGCGTCGTGTTCTACCAGGTCAACTCGGCGAAGAATTGGGATGAATTCCGCGCTGCATTTTCGAACTTCGGCGCGCCGGGACAGAACGTCGTCTATGCCGATGTAGACGGACACATCGGCTACCAAGCTACGAGCTTTGTTCCCATACGGGCCTCTGGTGACGGCTCGGTGCCGGTTCCGGGTGACACCGACGCCTATGAGTGGACGGGCTTCATCCCTTACGATCACATGCCGCGCGTCTTCGATCCGCCTTCTGGAATCATCGCTACAGCCAATGGCCGAATCACCCCGGACGGCTATCCGTTCCCGATGAGCATTGAGTGGGATTCGCCCTATCGCACCGAACGCATCTACAAGTTGCTTGGCCAGCCGAAGAAGTACATGCCGGCGGACATGCTGGCGATCGAAACCGATGTCGTTTCTGAGTTCGACCGCTACTGTGCCGAGCGCCTGGTTTACGCCATCGACCACACTCCGAAGGCTTCGGAGCGAGCCAAGGCTGCAGCCGACATCATGCGTGGATGGGACGGCACCATGTCTACGGAATCCGCCGCGCCGTCAATTGCTTACTTCTCGCGCGGCAAGTTGAACGAGCTGTTGTTGAAGCCGAAGCTCGGCGACGAATGGAAGGAGTACACGCGCTGGTTTATGAGTCCGGTATGGCTGGAGAACGTCTTGTCGCATCAGCCACCGCAGTGGCTGCCCGCTGGCTACGCCAACTACGATGAGCTACTCACGGCTGCCGTCGAGGCTGCGGTCACCGACTCAAAAACCCCCAAATCGCTTAACCTTTGGACTTGGGGCCGCGTCCACCAGATCGACGTCAAGCATCCGTTCTGGAGCAACTTCCCTATCCTCAAGCGAACCGCAGGACCAGGACCTCAGCCGCTTTCTGGGGATGGCCTGACTGTTAAGCAGGCGGGCAAGCAGTTCGGCCCCTCCGAACGCTTCACCGCTGATATGGCGAACCTGGATAACTCCACACTGAACATCGTCAACGGTGAGTCTGGAAACATTTTCGACGAACACTACAACGATCAGTGGGATGCGTATTACCACGGTCACACGTTCAAGCTACCATTCTCTGCCCAGGCAGTGGACCAGGCGGCGCGGCATCACTTAAATCTTCAGCCACAGTGATCCCTGCAGGCTGGAGTTTGGCATCAAGTTTGTCATCCCTCACCCGTCGCGGCGGGTGGGGGATCTGCTTCTTCTTCCCACTGTCATACTGCGCGGGGTGAGGTCGCAATGGCCACTGAACACCGAACCTTTTCTTCCTCCCGTAGACCTGCCACGCGCAGCCAGCTTAGGTTACTAAAGTTTTTTCGAACCCCTGAATCTTCTTGCACCGCGAGTTCACCGGGAGAATACTGCTAATTTGGGTGCTGTGTCTCGACGAGACGCCGCGTCGCTCATTGCGACAGCTGCTGCACAGTGAGCTCTTTGATAGCTTCGGGCTCGTTGATTGACCTTGCTAATAGGGCCGACGCTGGGAAAGTGCGGCAACAAACGCCGTTCGAGCCATACAACTCTTTTCATATGAGGACTTTGCGAATAACCCACATGGAATGAGGACTTTGCGCGGGAAATCCCGCTAAAGTCCTGACTCTAAGGAACCGAGGGGGAGGGGGTACCGGTTCACCGCAAAACTCCTAGTCTGGAACAACCGCCCATTCACCTCATCTGGCCGTTTCCAGAGCTTATTGCTAATTGCTGACTGCTAATCGCTGGCTTCTAATTGCCAATTTGCTGCTCTCCTCGCACTTCCCTACAATCAAAGATTCCCCACCTCAACAGGGAAGGTTCATGGCGCTACAGCTTTTCAATACTCTGTCTGGCAAAGTCGAAGAGTTCCATCCGCTTGAAGACAACCTGGTCCGCATGTACGCCTGCGGCCCAACGGTTTACGATTACGGCCACATTGGCAACTTTCGCACCTTCGTCGCGGTTGACGTGCTGCGCCGCTTCTTGAAACAGAGCGGCTACCAGATTAAACACGTCATGAACATCACCGACGTCGAGGACAAGATCATCCGCAACGCCGC
>Ga0207927_1001105_pt1 | contig 11527 bp, 12 predicted proteins | sample NGESurdeep072012_2_FD_184456 | JGI IMG/M metagenome (GOLD analysis project Ga0207927, IMG submission 184456) | Arctic peat soil microbial communities from Barrow, Alaska - NGEE Surface sample 210-2 deep-072012 (SPAdes) | ecosystem: Environmental > Terrestrial > Soil > Wetlands > Peat ... | reverse complement strand
CGAAGATCGACTTCGACATCACCGACGCGATCGGGCGCAAGTGGCAGTGCGCGACGATCCAGCTCGACTACAACGCGCCGGAGCGTTTCGAGCTGAAGTACGTCGGCGCCGACAACACGGAGCACCGGCCGGTGGTGATTCACCGCGCGATCTTCGGCAGCTTCGAGCGGTTCATCGCCATCCTGATCGAGCACTACGCGGGGGCGTTTCCGCTGTGGCTGGCCCCGGTTCAGGCGATTGTGCTGCCGATCTCGGACCGCCACCTCGTGTATGCCGCGTCGGTCCGCGACCAATTACGGGCGGCCGGGCTGCGGGTCGATCTCGACGAGCGCCAGGAAAAGATTGGATATAAGATCCGGGAGGCCCAGCTGCAGAAGGTCCCCTACATGCTGGTGGTGGGCGACCGGGAGAGCGAGAATGGCACTGCCTCCGTCCGAGGCCGGGCCGACGGCGACATCGGCGCGTATCGAGTCGAGGCCTTTGCTGAGCTCGCGAAAAGAGAAGTCGCGAACAAGGGCACGCAAACTGTGAAGGGCTGGCTCGACGCTGGCACGGAATTCAAGAGTACCTAGGAGGCATTTATCGCTTTCGACAGAAGTCCTCGCCGCGACGATCGTGTGCGGGTCAACGAACGAATCCGCGTCCGCGAAATCCGGGTGATCGACGACACGGGCAGTCAGCTCGGCATCATGCCGCCGCCGCAGGCCCTGGCCATCGCCAAGCAGAAGGGGCTCGACCTGGTCGAGATCTCGCCGACGGCGGTGCCGCCGGTCTGCCGGATCATGGATTTCGGCAAATATCAGTACCAGGAGCAGAAGCGCACGCGCGAGGCTCGCAAGCACCAGAAAGTGATCGAGGTCAAGGAAATCAAGTTTCGTCCCAAGGTGGACGAGCACGATTACCAGTTCAAGAAGAAGCACATCGAGCGCTTCCTCGAAGACGGCGACAAGGTCAAGGCGACCATTTTCTTCCGGGGCCGCGAGATGGCGCATCCCGAGATCGGCCGGCGCATCCTCGAGCGCCTGCTGCAGGAGCTCGCGGACGTGGCGGTCGCCGAAACGACGCCGCGGATGGAAGGCAACCAGATGCACACCATCCTGACGCGGAAAGCGTCGGGCGGCGGCGGCAAGGCGAAGCCGGCGGCGGCGACGACCGCGAGATAAGGACTATTGAGATGCCGAAACTGAAAACACACCGCGGCGCCGCCAAGCGCTTCAAGCGGACCAAGAGTGGGAAGTTCCTGCGGAGCAAAGCGTTCAAGCAGCACATCCTGAACAGCAAGTCGACGAAGCGGAAGCGCCGCCTGCGGGGCACGGTGGTCGTTGCCGCCGTCGACACGCCGAAGCTGCGGCGCATGCTGCCGTACAAATAACGTAAGGAGCCAGGAAGATGCCGCGTGTCAAAAGAGGAACAGTCCGTCGCGCCAAGCGGAAGAAGCTGCTTGGCCTGGCGAAGGGCTACTACGCCAACAAGAGCAAGCTGTATCGCGCCGCCAAAGAGTCGGTCGACACCGCGCTCAAGTACGCCTTCGTCGGCCGGCGCCGCAAGAAGCGCGACTTCCGCCGGCTCTGGATCGTCCGCATCAACGCCGCCGCGCGCCTGCACGGTCTCACCTACGGGCAATTGATCAACGGGCTGAAGAACGCCGGCGTGACGCTCGATCGCAAGAGCCTGTCGGAGCTCGCGATTGCGAGTCCGGCCGCCTTCGCGAGCCTCGCCAAGCAGGCCAAGGCGAAGGCCAAGACCGCGGCGAACTCGAAGCCGGCGGCTCCCAGCGCGAAGGCAGCCGCTCGCGCTTGACAGTCGTCAGTCCCACTCCCGACACCATCGCGCGTCTTCGCGACGAATTCGGCGCGGAGCTGGCGGCGGCCGAGACCGATCGGGCGCTGCAGGCGGTGCGCGATCGCTACCTCGCACGCAAGGGCGGCGTGATCGCCGCACTCATGAAGGCGGTCGCCGCCGCCGCGCCCGAGGCGCGCCCCGCGCTCGGGAAGCTCACCAACGACCTCAAGACCGACATCGAAGCGCGCGTCGCCGACAAGCGTGCCGCGCTCGACGCGTCGCGCGCGCCGGCCGGCGCCGTCGACGTCACGCTGCCGGGACGGCTGACGCCGCTCGGCCACCGCCATCCCCTCACCGTCGTCCGCGACCAGATGGAGGACATCTTCACCCGCATGGGGTTCGCGATCGTCGAAGGGCCCGAGGTCGAAGATGAATGGCACTGCTTCGACGCGCTGAACATGCCGGCCGAGCACCCCGCACGCGACATGCAGGACACGCTGTATCTCGCGACGCCGATGCCTGGCGATTCGCATGCACGCCCGGACGCCGCAGGCGGCCATGGAGACAAAGACGTGCGGACGCTGCTCCGGACGCATACCTCGTCGATGCAGATCCGCTATATGCAGGCGCACACGCCACCGATCCGCATCGTCGTGCCCGGACGCGTGTACCGGCGCGACGACCTCGACCTGACGCACACGCCGGCGTTCTCGCAGGTCGAAGGACTGGTCGTCGGCGAAGGGATCTCGCTCGCGGATTTGAAGGGGACGCTGACCGCGTTCGCCCGCGACATGTTCGGCCCACGATCGCGGCTGCGGTTCAGGCCGAGCTTTTTCCCGTACACCGAGCCGAGCGCCGAGGTCGACATCAGCTGCTGGAAGTGCGACGGCGACGGCTGCGCGATGTGCAAGCGATCCGGGTGGCTCGAAATCCTCGGCTGCGGCATGGTGCATCCGGCGGTGTTCGAGTCGGTCGGCTACGACGCGGAGCGGTACACCGGATTCGCCTGGGGCATGGGCATCGAGCGCGTGGCGATTCTGCGCTATCAGGTCGAGGACATCCGGTTGTTCTACGAAAACGACCTCAGGTTCCTGGAGCAGTTTCCGTACTAGCCATGCGACTACTGGTGTCGTGGGTTCGTGATTTCGTCGACGTCGCGGCCTCCCCCGAGGAGATCGCCGAGAAGCTCTCGATGCGCGGCTTCGAGGTCGCCTCGATCGAGCCCATGCCCGGGGGCGACGCCGTGATCGACTTCGAGGTCACCGCGAACCGGCCCGACTGCCTGAGCGTCCTCGGATTCGCGCGCGAGATCGCGACGATGTACGACCTGCCGGTCCATCTGCCCGTCGATCTCCCGTCGAGCGAGTCGGGCGCGAAGATCGCGCTCCGATCGACCGCGGCCGGCGATTCCGAGCGTTTGAAGGTCTCGGTGGAGGACACCGAGCTATGCCCGCGCTACGCCGCCGCGATCGCCGATGTGACGCCCGGCGCATCGCCCGCGTGGCTGACATCGCGGCTCCAGGCCGCCGGCGTCCGCCCGATCAGCCCCATCGTCGACATCACCAATTACGTCTTGATCGAGCTCGGCCATCCCCTGCACGCCTTCGATCTGGCGAAGCTGGCGGGCGCCGAGCTGCGCATCCGGCGCGCGAAGCGGGGTGAGATCATCACGACGCTCGACGGCGTGGAGCGCAAGCTCGAGCCCGAGATGCTCGTGATCGCCGACGCGAACCGCGCCCAGGCGATCGCCGGCGTGATGGGCGGCGCCGCCTCGGAAGTGTCGCAGGCGACCACGGTCGTCGCCTTCGAGAGCGCGTACTTCAAGCCGGCGTCGGTGCGCCGGACGAGCAAGCGTCTCGGCCTGAAGACGGAAGCCTCGTCGCGATTCGAGCGCGGCGCGGACGTGAGCGTCCCGGTCGTCGCCCTCGAGCGCGCCATCGCGCTGATGGAACGGCTGGGCGCCGGGCGCATGTCGGGACCGATCGTCGACCGCTATCCGCACGTCCGCCAGCCGGCGCAGCTGCACCTCCGGCGCGCGCGGCTCGCGCGGCTCCTCGGCACGGAGGTCGCCGATCGCGAGGTCGAGCGCATCCTCCGGCATCTGGGTCTGGAGGTGACGGCGACGCCGGACGGGTGGGATGTGATCGCGCCGACGTTCCGCGTCGACCTTTCGCGCGAAGTCGACCTCATCGAAGAAGTCGGCCGGCACCACGGGTTCGACGCGCTCGCGCCGACGTTCCCCGCGCAGACCGCACCGGCGCCCCCGCCCGACCCGCGCATTCCGCGCGATCGTCTCGTGCGGCGGGTGCTGACGGCCGCGGGGCTGTCGGAGGCGGTGACGTTCGGGTTCATCGAAGCGAAGGCGGCCGAGGCGTTCGCGCCGGGAGCCGCCGCCGGCCTCGTGAACATCGCCAACCCGCTGTCGGCGAAGTTCGACACGCTTCGCGCATCGCTCCTGCCGGGGGTGGTCGACTCGGTGGCGCACAATCGCCGTCACGGGCGGGCTGACGTCGGCCTCTTCGAGATCGGCGCCCGGTTCTCGTCGATTGACGGCGAAACGCGTGGCGTCGGCCTCGCGTGGACCGGACATGCCGCCGACGATTGGAAGAGCGGATCGCGGAGCGTCGATTTCTTCGACGTCAAGGGCGTGGTGGAGCGTCTGTGCGGCGCGCTGGGCGTCAACACGCGGTTCGAGCCCATCGAGTCCACCGGGGCGCCCTTTCTCGTGCCCGGGCAAGCCGCGGCCGTCTTTGCCGACGGGGCGGCCGGCACGGACGCCGGCGGCGGCGTGCGTGCCGGCGTAATCGGCCTCCTCGCGCCGGCGATTGCCGACGAGCGCGGCGCGCCCCGGAAGGACGAGATCTTCGTCGCCGAACTGAACTTGGATGCGCTCTGGGCGGCGCGCATACCGCGAGACGAGGCCATCGCGCCTCTGCCGCGCCACCCCTTCGTCGTCCGCGATCTGTCGATCGTGGTCGCGGACACCTTGCCTGCGGAGATCATTTCTGGCACCATTCACACGGCCGGACGCGCGTTGGCCGCGCCGCTCATCGACGTCAGGTTCTTCGATCGCTATCAGGGCAAGAGCGTGCCTGGCGGGAAGGTCAGCCTGTCGGTGCGTCTGACGTTTCAGGCGCCGGATCACACGCTGACCGACGCCGACGTGCAAGAGAGCTTCGACAGGATTGTCGCCGCGCTCGCCGGCGCGCACGGCGCGGTTCAACGATAGGGGTAATCCAGATGGCGAAAACAGCGACTCGCAGCGTCGACCTCGAGCCGATCGATCGTCTCGAGGAAAAGCTGAAGCTTCTCGTGGCCATGGTCGACCGGATGAAGGCTGACCAGGCGCGGGCGGCCGAGGAAAATCAACGGCTGGCGCGCGAAGTCGACGCGCTGCGTGCCCGGCTCGCCTCGACCGAAACGACCTCGTCCGAGCTCTCGGCGCTTCGCGAGGAGCGCGACGTGATCAAGACGCGGGTCGCCGAGATGCTCGATCAGCTCGAAGCGCTCAATTTGTGACCGATCACGGCCGCGTCATTCCGGTCGAGATTCACGGGCAGCGGTATCCCATCCGCAGCACGCTGGATCCGGAGTACGTCGCGCGTCTCGCGATCTACGTCGACGAAAAGATGCGCGCCGCGGCCGACTCGACGCCCACGGGCGATTCGCTGCGCCTGGCGGTGCTCGCCGCGCTCAACATTGCGGATGAGCTCTTTCGCTGCCGCGACAGCAACCACGTCCGCGACGGCCGCTTGGCGGAGCGCGCCGAAGAGCTCGAGAAGATTCTCGATCGCGTTCTGACGATTTAGGGTGCCGGGCGCACCCAGCACCCGCACGCCGCACCAGGCACCAGTCACCAGGCACCTTGCACCCGGCACCCTCACGAGATTAAGATCCCCCCAGCGTTTGAGTTTCCCTGCTTTGCGCGTGATGGCGGTAGGCTCGTTTGAGCCAACGTTTCATCCAAGTGAGTCGCGATGCCGCGTGGTGTGCATGCCTCTGTTTGAGGAAGCCTAAAGCGCGGCTTGTTTGAGCGGTTCCACCTGCTTACGCAGGTTCATCGACCTCCCCACACGGCAAAGCGGGGGCTTTCGTCTTCGCTTCCCTCAACTTCTTCCTCCGGCGGCGCCGACCTCATCAAGCCCGATGTCGGTCGTGGGAAAGGACGTCACGCGTGCTGCCGATTGGCTACGTCGTCAACATCGTCCTGACCGCCGTGACGGCGGCGGCTGTCTTCGCCGTGTGGCTCGCCAACCGCAAGCGGGTCGCCGCGGAGACGGTCGGCCGCGCCGAGGAGACGGCGCTCCGCATCCTCAAGGACGCCGAGCGCGACGCGGAGACGCGCCGGAAGGAGGCGCTGCTCGAAGCGAAGGAGAAGGCGCACGACGTCCTGATGGAGGCCGAGCGCCAGGCCCACCAGGAGCGCCAGCACGCCGCGGCGCTCGAGCAGACGCTGGCGCGGCGCGACGCGGCGCTGGCCGAGCGCCAGACCGGCATCGAGCGGCTCGAAAAGGAGCTGAACGGCCGCGACCGCATCGTCGCCGAGCGTGAGAAGAGCGCGACGGCGGCGGCCGCGAAATACGACCAGCTGGTGGCGCGCCAGCAGCACGAGCTCGAACGCGTCGCGAGCCTGACGGCCGACGAAGCCAAAGAGCTGTTGCTGAAGCAGATCGAGAACGACGCGCGGCACGACGCGGCGAATCTGCTCAAGCGGCTGGACGCCGAGGCGCGCGAGACGGCGGTCGATCGCGCGAAGCAGTACATCACCGAGGCGATCCAGCGCTGCGGCGCCGAGCACGCCATCGAAACGACGGTCTCGGTGGTCGACCTGCCGAGCGACGACCTCAAGGGCCGCATCATCGGCCGCGAAGGACGCAACATCCGCGCGCTCGAGCTCGCCACGGGCGTCGATCTGATCGTCGACGACACGCCGGGCGCGATCATCCTCTCGGGGTTCGATCCCTACCGGCGCGAGATCGCCAAGCAGGCCATCGAGCGCCTGATCGCGGACGGTCGCATTCACCCCGCCCGGATCGAGGAAGTCGTCCAGAAGGTCAAAGACGAAACCGACGACGCGATGCGCAAGGAAGGCGCGGCGGTGGCGTTCGAGCTGGGGCTGCACGATCTGCATCCGGAGATTCACCGACTCATGGGCCGCCTGAAGTACCGCACGAGCTACGGGCAGAACGTGCTCGCGCACTCGGCGGAGGTCGCGCGGCTGGCCGGCATCATGGCGCGCGAGCTCGGGCTCGACGCGCACGTCGCCGTGCGCGCGGCGTTCGTGCACGACATCGGCAAGGCGATCGACCGCGAGATGGAAGGCACGCACCTGCAAATCGGCATCGACTTCCTGCGCAAGCACGGCGAGAGCGAGGCGGTGGTGATGGCGATGGCGGCGCACCACATGGACATCGACTGGCCGTCGCTCGAAGCGATGATCGTCCAGGCGGCCGACGCCATTTCCGCCGCGCGTCCAGGCGCGCGCCGCGACATCCTCGAGTCGTACGTCAAGCGCCTCGAAAAGCTCGAAGGGATCGCCGACTCGTTCAAGGGCGTCTCGAAGTCGTTCGCCCTCCAGGCGGGACGCGAGATCCGCATCATGGTCGAGAGCGAGAAGATCAGCGACGAAGAAGCGATCTGGCTCTCCAAGGACATCGCGCGGCGGATCGAGAACGAGCTCGAGTATCCTGGCCAGATCAAGGTCACGGTCATCCGCGAAACGCGCGCCGTCGACTACGCCAAATAGTGGCTGGTGACTGGTGGCTAGTGGCTTGGACTCGGAACCCTTGATTGTGCGGGCGCCCGCTACCGTCTCCAGTCTGACCGAACGCGATCTCATCGCGCGCATCCAGGCGCGCTTGCCCGCGCCGCCGCCGTGGATGATCGTCGGCATCGGCGACGATGCCGCGGTCGTCGAGCCGGAGCGCAACCGTCTCGAAGTGCTCAGCGTCGACGCGCTCGTCGAAGGCATCCACTTCGACCGCGCGTTCACGCCGCCCGACGCGATCGGCCATCGCGCGCTCGCCGCCAACCTGAGCGACCTGGCGGCGATGGGCGCCGACGCGCGGCTCGCGCTCCTCTCGCTCGGGCTGCCTGAGACGTTCCCGGTCGCCGACTTCGACGCGCTGATTGACGGCCTCGCCGCGCTGGCGGCGCGGCATCGCCTGCACGTGGCCGGCGGGAATCTCACGCGCTCCCCGGGCCCGCTCATCGTCGACGTGACGGTCGTCGGCACCGTGAAGCGCCGGCGCGCGCTCCTGCGCGGCGGCGCGAGGGCCGGCGACGAGCTCTACGTCAGCGGGACGATCGGCGCGGCCGCGGCGGGGCTGCAGATGCTGAGGGCCTCCGTCTCCTCCGTGGTAGAACCTTGCGTCAGTCGCTATCTGTACCCGGAGCCGCGCGTGCGGCTGGGATCGATCCTGGGGCGGACGCGCGCGGCGACCGCGTGCATGGACTTGAGCGACGGCCTGGCGGACGCCGTGCGGCAGGTCGCCGATGCCAGCGGCGTCGGTGCGATCATCGAAGCCGCCGAGCTGCCGATCGAGCCTGAGGCGCGGCGGTGGTTCGAATCGCGCGGCGCCGACCCGGTGCACGAGGCGATGGTGGGCGGCGACGACTACGAGCTGCTCGTCGCCGTGAGGCCGCGCAGCCGCGGCCGCCTCGCGGCGGCTCAACGGCACGGCGGTGTCGCGCTGACGCGCATCGGCGTGTGCACGGCCGGCGGCGGCGTCCCTCGCGTGAGTGTCCGCCGCAACGGCGCCCTGGAGCCGATGCCGCGGGGGTATACGCACTTTCGATGATTCATCTGACACGCGCACTCGTCCGCCGGTGGCTCGACGCGCTGCTGCACATCGCCGACACGCCCGAGCGGACCGCCGCGGCCTTCGCGCTCGGCGTGTTCTTCGGCTTTTCGCCGTTTCTCGGCCTGCACACGCTCCTGGCGATCGCGGTCGCGTTCCTGCTGAATCTGAACCGCGTGGCGGTCCTGCTCGGCGTGTATTCGAATCTGCCGTGGATCATCGCGCCGTATTACGCATTCGTGACGATGGCGATCGGCGCTCCGATGACACGCCATAAGATTCCCCGAGGCTTCGAATCGCAGATCGGAGTGCTGTTCCAGCTTTCGCTGTTTCATCTCGAATTCTGGCATCGGCTGTTCGTGATCATGAAGCCGTGGCTCTGGCCATACACCGTCGGCTCGATGATTGGCGCCATCGTCCTGGGCGCGATTGCGTATCCCCTGGCCTTGGCATTCGTGACAAGCCGGCGGCGGATCCACGACATGATTCATCATCAGAAACATCACGCATGATCATTTCCACTTCATAGAGACGGTCCACATCATTCGGTGCTTGGCGCCATCGTTATTTGGTGCAATTGCGCATCCTTTCGCCTTCGCCTTCGTGACATGCCGATGATGGATCCATGGCATGATCCACCATCGGCACTGTCGGATGATTATTTCCACTTCGATCTGGCGCAAGACTGTCGTGACGGTGTTCGCCGTCGCCGGATTTGTGTCGTTGTACGAAGTGACCACGCTCGACTCGAAGTACGCGGCGCGGCAAGCGGTGCTCCGTGAAACGACGGCGCTGCCCTCGCCGGGCGCGCGGCTCGCCTTCAGCGCGACGGCCTACTGCAAAGGCGTGACGACGACGTCCGGCGTGGCGGCGCAAAGCGGCGTGGCGGCAGCCGATCCAGAGCTGTTGCCGGTCGGATCGGTGATCGAGATCGACTCGCCCGACGCGCACTACAACGGGATCTACACGATCATGGACACCGGTCCCGCCGTGCAGGGCCGTCATATCGACGTCTACATGTGGAACTGCAACGAGGCGCTGCGCTTCGGGCGCCGGCCGATTCGCCTCGTCGTGTTGCGCCTGGGCTGGAATCCGCACGCGACGACGCCGAGCCTCATGGAGCGCCTGTTCAAGTCGGCGGAGCCGCCGCTGCTCCCGTCGCGTCCACTCCCGTCGCTCGAGACGGCGCCAAGGCACTAAGGCCCAGGCGCTACTCGTTCTTGTCGACGTTCAGGATGACGGGCAGGCCGTTCTTGCCCGATCCGATGATGACGATCTTGGCGTTCTGGCTCTTCGACAGGGTTTCGGTCGCCTCGATGCCCTTCCACTGCAGCAGATTCGCGTTGATGCTCTGCGACACGATCGTCTGAAAATCCGAGACACCCTTCGCCTCGATGCGCTTGCGCTCGGCTTCCTGCCGCTCCTTGTCGAGGACGAACTGCATCTGCTCGGCCTGCTGCGCCGCCTCCAGCTTCGCCTCGATCGCGTTCTTGACCTTGTCGGGCAGCTGGATCTTCCGGAGCATGACCTGATCGACGATGAATCCGGTCGCGCCCTTGAAATCCTCTCGCTGCTCGAGAAGCGACCGCATCCGCTCCGTCAGGAGATCGTGCATTTTCTGCGGCAGCGCTTCGCGCTTGGTGGAATAGGCCTCCTGCGCGGTGAATCCCGCGATCGCCTCGCGGACCGCCGTGCGCGACGCGGGCCGGATGATCTTGTCCACGTAGTCGGCGCCGATGTCGCGATAGACGCGAGGCGCGTCGCTGCCGACGAGGCGGAACGCGATCGTGATGTCGAGCGGCATGAGCAGCCCATCGGAGGACAGGGCCTGGATCGAATCGTCGCCCCGCATCGGCCCTTCGTTGCTCGTGGCCGACATCGTGTAGGTCTCGGTCCGCACCGACATCTCCTGCACGTCGACAAACGGGTTGATGAGCTGGATGCCCTCGGTCAGCGCCGTGGGTTTGACCCTGCCGAAGAGCACCTGCACGCCGACGTGACCGGCCGGAATGATGACCGCGCACGAAAAGGCGAACATGAGCGCCGCGACGACCAGGAGGGCAGACGAGGCGGAGCCCAGACGCTGCGCGCTAGAGCCTCCCTGGACGCGCAAGTCCTTGCCGACGTTGTAGGCAAACCATCGGAGACCGACTGCGACGAGAGCCGCGATGACGGCGAAGACAACCATGATGTTCATTCTCCTGTCGGGAGCGCCGTGGTGACGCGCCCCAACCATATCGCGGAATCTCCCCGGTACCGTTCACAATCTCAGCGCATGAAGGGCATGCGGCTCAGGCGGCTCCGCCCTTGTACTGCAGCTCGAACAGCTTGAAATAGATCCCGCGCGCCGCGAGCAGCTCCTGATGCGTCCCGGCCTCGCGCAACTTGCCTTTGTGCAGCACGAGGATCTGATCCATGTCCTGGATGGTCGACAGCCGGTGCGCGATCGCGATCGTTGTCCTTCCCGCCATCAGCACGCGCAGCGCGTCGCGAATCAGAAGCTCGGTCTCGGTGTCGACGCTCGACGTCGCCTCGTCGAGAATCAGCACGCGTGGATCGAACGCCAGCGCGCGCGCAAACGACAGCAGCTGCTTCTGGCCGACCGACAGCGTCGAGCCGCGCTCGGCGACCGCGCTCGCCAAGCCGTCTGGCAGCCTCTCGATGAACGCGTCAGCGTGCACCGCTCGCGCCGCCTGCTCGATCCGGGCCCGGTCGATCGACGCGTCGCCCAGACGGATATTGTCCGCAATCGTTCCAGAGAAGAGATGCACATCCTGCAGCACGAGGCTGAAGAGCCCCCGCAGATCGGCGAGGCCGAGGTCGCGGATGTCGACGCCGTCCACCGTGATGCGGCCGCGCTGCACGTCGTAAAACCGCAGCAGCAGACTGATGAGCGATGTCTTCCCCGCTCCGGTCGCGCCGACGATGCCGACGCGCTGGCCGGG
>Ga0207927_1001101_pt1 | contig 11536 bp, 9 predicted proteins | sample NGESurdeep072012_2_FD_184456 | JGI IMG/M metagenome (GOLD analysis project Ga0207927, IMG submission 184456) | Arctic peat soil microbial communities from Barrow, Alaska - NGEE Surface sample 210-2 deep-072012 (SPAdes) | ecosystem: Environmental > Terrestrial > Soil > Wetlands > Peat ... | reverse complement strand
CGGGCCGACGCTACCGATCCCTGCGGCCATTGCCGTACCCGGCGCCGAGGCTGCGGGCTGAATGGCTCATGATCCAGTCGACAGTTGGTTCGCCGTGTTCGCGATGGCCGTGATCGCCGCAGCCACGCTCATCGAGCCGGTCGCAGCGGCGTGCAGGTTGGTGTACACAGCGTGGGAGAACTGCGGGTACCAAGCGGGCGCACCTTCGGGGAAGACCGGCTTGCTGGTCTTCAGCAGATTGCTGAGCTGAGCGCCTTCGATGAGTTTTCCCTTGCTCGTCAGCTGACTGAGGCCGGTCGACCGGGACGGGATGTAGAAGCCAGGTATCACCTTGTCGGGTCCACTGGCGCCGGCGAAGTCTGACTGGTTCTGCGCCGAGGTGAACCACTCGATGAACTTTGCCGCCGCGGCAGGGTACTTCGCCTGGCGGGGAATACCGATCCCGTCCGGGTTGCCCAGGTTCGTAGCGACGCCGTTCACGCCGGGTGTGGGCAGGTACGTCACCTGGTTGACCACTGTGGAGGAGGCCGGCAGGTCGTAGAGACTGCCGACGTTTCCGGAGTAGTCAGAAAAGATGCTGGCCACTGTTCCCTTTGCCATCAGGGTCTGCGAGCCCTGGCTGTCGGTGACGTTGATGTTTCCCGGCGGCACGAGACCGGACTTGAGGGCGTCGGTCATCCACTGTGCCGCCTTGTAGCCTGCCGAGTCGGGGGTGGCGAACTGGGGCTTGCCCTTGCCATCCAGGATCGTGCCACCGAACGCGGCGGTCGTCTGGTACCAGTAGGTAGAAAGTCCCTCAGCTGCGGCGAACGGGATGTTGAGGGGGTACTGGCTCACGCCCTTTGCCTTGATCTGCTGAAGATCCTTCGTATAGGCGCCGATCGTGGTCGGCAGGGTGGTGATACCCGCCTTGGCGAACAGCTGCTTGTTGACCGTGGTGACCATGAACGATGCGTCGTACGGGATGCCGATCACGTGGCTGTTCGACGTGAAGGAGTTCAGCTGTGGCATGTCCGCTGCAAACGCCTTGGTGTCGACGTACTTCTCCATCGGATAGAACCAGTCGAGCTTGCTCAGCTGACCGACGCGAGACCAGTCCACGTCCGTGGCGTCGGCGAAATAGGTCTTGGCCGTAGCGGCTGCCGAGATCTTGGTCTGCAGGCTGTCCCAGTCGACGTTTGTCCACTTCACGGTAATGCCCGTGCTCTTGGTGAAGGCGTCCAGCGCTGCGCGGGGAGGAGGCTCGAAGGACAGGGCCACAGTTATCGTGACGCCCTTCGTCTGCGTCGAGGCGGAGCTCCCGCCCCCGCTCCCGGAACATCCTGCGACGATCAGGCTCAGACACGCGAGGCCGGCGACCAGCACGGCGCCTCTCGTGTGGTTCCGCATCGATGTCATCTGCTCTGGCCTTCCTTGGTGGTACTAGGGCTAGGACTCGATCACGTGAGTTGCGCAGATCGCGCATTGTTCACCAGTTCGCCGTAAGGTTTGCACATAGTGCGCAGGTGGGTCAATGTTCGAGCCAGGCAATAGATGCTTGGTACGGCTATATATGCGCAATTACTTGCTCGGGCCGGTTGAAAGCGCGCAGTCGAAGTGATCAGTTCGTGCTAGGTTGGCCACATGCAGCGCAAGCAGAGGTTGACTCAGATGGTGTCAGCCATCGTCGAGAAGGGAACTCTGGACGTCGTCACGCTCGCCGAGCAGTTTGCCGTCTCCCAGGCCACGGTCCGGCGCGATCTGGAGGTGCTCGAGAGGCAGCGCCTGGTCAGTCGGACGCACGGCGGAGCGAGCACCCATGCGGCGTTCAACGATCTGCCGCTCAGCTACAAGACCGCTCAGGATCTGACCGAGAAACGGCGTATCGCCCGGCAGGCCCTCGAGTTCTTGGACGGAGCCCGGGTCATCGGGATGACCGGCGGTACGACCGTGACAGAGTTCGCCCACCTGCTGCTGCACAGGGACGGGCTCACCGTGGTCACCAACGCGCTCAACATTGCCACAGACCTATTGGCCAACCCAGGTATACGTGTGTTCGCCGCAGGTGGAGAGGTGCGCAGCAGTAGCCAGGAATCCGTCGGTCCCACTGCAGAGGCGTTCCTGTCCGGATACAACATCGACGTCGCCTTCATCGGAGTCGACGGCGTGGACGCCGCAGCCGGGTGTACGAACTACGACCCGGTCGGAGCGCGGGTCAACGCCAGCCTGCAGCAGCGCGGCAGGATGAGTGTGGTGCTCGCCGACGCCACCAAAATCTCGAGGGTGGCATTGGCACAAGTGTGTGCGATGTCGGATGTTGACGTGCTCATCACCGACAGCCGGGCCCCCCAGGCAGCGCTGGACCAGATCCGCCGGCAGGGCTGCCGCGTCGTCTGCGTGTGACCGCGTCGTCCCTGTCAACCAAACCGATCCGAACACTCATGAACATCGCTCACTAGCTGACCAAATCATGCGCATTTGATACTCACGCTTGTTCATGTGATGCGCGACATGTAATAGTGCTCGCATGGTCAAAGTAGCGTTTATCGGAGCCGGCAGCGTCGAGTTCACCCGTAACGTCGTCACAGACTTGTGCAGCTTCGGCGAGCTACACGGGGATCTTGAGCTGTCGCTGCACGACATCGACGCCGAGCGGCTCGGGTACGCCGATGCGCTGGCCAAGCGGATCAGTGGCCAAAGTGGCGCCGGCGCCAATGTCGTCTCGAGCATCGACCGGCTGAGCGCCATCGAAGGCGCGGACTACGTGGTGAACGAGATCCAGGTCGGCGGATACCGCGCGACCCGCACGGACTTCGACATCCCGGCACAGTATGGGATCCGCCAGACCATCGCGGACACCATCGGCATCGGCGGAATCTTCCGCGGACTGCGCACGATCCCAGTGATGACCCAGATCGGCGAAGACCTGGCCAAGGTGGCCCCCGACGCATACCTGCTCAATTACAGTAACCCGATGGCGATGCTGCCCTGGGCGGTCTACGCGGGCAGCCCATTTGATCGCGTGGTCGGGCTGTGCCATTCGGTGCGCGACACGCACCGCTTCCTCGCCGGACTCGTCGACCTCCCTGTGCCAGAGATCGACTTCGTGACCGCAGGTTTCAACCACCAGGCATTCGTGTTGAAGTTCGCTCACCAGGGCGAGGACCTTTATCCGCGGCTGCGCGACGTCGTTGAGTCCGACCCGGAGCTGCAACGTCGCGTTCGCGTCGAGATCTTTCGACGGTTCGGCTACTTCCCCACCGAGTCCAGCGAACACAGCGCTGAGTACGTGCCGTGGTTCATGGGTAACGAGCAGGAGATCGACCAGTTCCGCATCCCCGTCGGCGAGTACCTGCGACGGTCCGAGAGCAACATCGACGAGTATGAGACCACCCTGCACACGCTCCAGTCCGACACGCCGCTGGAGCTGGCGCCGACCTCGGAGATGGCATCGGAGTTCATTCACGCCCGCGAGACCGGACGACCCGCCGAGCTGTACGTCAACGTGCGCAACTCCGGACTGATCTCCAACCTTCCCGAGGAGTGTTGCGTCGAAGTGCCCGCCGTTGTCGACGCCGACGGTCTGCACCCCCAAGCGGTCGGTTCACTGCCGCCGCAGCTGGCCGCACTCAACCGGACCTTCCTCAACGTCGTCGAGCTGACCGTCAAGGCGGTGCTGGAGGGAGACCGCAACCACGTCTACCAGGCCGCCTTGCTCGATCCGAACACCGCGGCCACCCTGACCACCCACCAGACCACCCAGATGTGTGATGAGCTGCTGGCCGCGCACGGTGACCTCATGCCCGAGGCCCTAAGGCTCTGACGCGGTCATCACCGAGAGCCCCATCAGCGCTACGCGGCTCGCCGCCTTCACCGATCACGGCATCGATGTCATCGTCGCCTGATGCCACGCACACTGATCCACTCCGCCCTCGTCGTCACCGACGGACTTGTCCGCCAAGACGGCTGGGTCCTGTTCGATGGCAAGACCATCGCGGCCACAGGCCAGGGCAGACCCCCAGCTGCCGACCTGGGGCTGGCGTCGAGAACGCAGATCGTGGACGGACGAGGCCGCTTCCTGACCCCCGGATTCATCGACATCCACTGCCACGGCGGCGGCGCCTCGTTCAGCGACGGCGCACCGGCGATCGCCGCTGCCCTTGACGTTCACCGGGCCCACGGCACGACACGCAGCGTGCTGTCCCTGGCGACCGCGACGATCGAGGATCTGGAGGGCCAGCTCGACACCGTCGCCGCCATCAGCGCGCGCGACCCGCTCGTTCTGGGCTCACACCTCGAAGGGCCCTTCCTCAGCAGGAGCCACAAGGGAGCCCACGACGCCACCTTGCTGCGCAGGCCCGACCCGAGCTCCATGAGCAGACTGCTCGACGCCGGCGCCGGCACGATCCGCCAGATCACCCTGGCCCCCGAGCTGCCCGGCGGGATGGAGGCGGTGACCCGGTTCGTCGAGGCCGACGTCGCGGTGGCGATCGGTCACACCGACGTCAGCTACCAGGGCGCGTGTGCCGCGTTCGGCGCCGGCGCCACAATCTTGACCCATGCCTTCAATGGCATGAACGGTATGCACCCCCGGGCGCCAGGTCCGGTGCTGGCTGCCATCCGCTGCGCCGGGATCACCCTTGAGGTCATCAACGACGGCGTACACGTCGACCACGAGATGGTCGCCCTCGCCTGTAACGAGGCGCCCGGGCGCGTAGCGCTCATCACGGACGCGATGGCCGCCGCATGCTCGCCCGACGGGGAGTACATGCTCGGAACACTCCGAGTCCTGGTGCGTGACCGGGTTGCCAGGCTCGCCGATGGCTACTCGATTGCCGGCTCGACGCTGACCCTGGATGCGGCACTACGCCAGGCGGTCGAATCTGTGCGACTACCGGTCCAGACCGCGGTCGCCGCGCTCACACAGGTGCCCGCACGAGTCATCGGCCGGAGCCATGACCTGGGCCGGCTCGCTGTCGGGTACGCCGCCGACGCCGTGCTGCTGGACGAGACGCTCCACATCAACGCAGTGTGGGCGGGCGGGCAGCGCCTACGCGCCGCGTCGCCCGGCCAGTAGTCGCCGGCGCGGTGACGGCCTACCGACAGTGGTGCGTGACAGGTAGTGGCCGGACCTGTTCAGATGACGCAACGACTAGGGCAACACGGCCTAGCTGATGAGTCAACTCGGGCGCTCGAGTCCGCAACGAGTCCGCGCGAACGCGAGAACCACACCGACAGCGCGCAAGGCGCTGAGAGGTGGCAGCGGACTACGCCATGGGAGCCAGCCGCACGCCTGTCGCCTCGGCCCCGGTTCTCAGCTTCTGGTCCCACACGGCGAAGAGCGTCTCGGCTGCTCCGACTGCGAGCAGGCTGGCAAGGTGCACCGCGTCTGCGCCTCGCAGGGCGTGTCGACTGGCCAGGTGACCGGCATGTGCGGTGATGGTCTCGGTCAGCTCGACCGCCCTTGTTGCCGCCCAGAAGTCCTCCCACAGCACTTCGGCATGCCTCTGTTCGGCAGGGTCCAGGCGGTGAGCGCGCCCAGCTGCGGCCAACGCGGCGCGCACCTCCGGATACGCGAGACGGCTGGACACTGCCGCATCGCAGCCGTCCCACAGCGTGGCGGCAACCTCGCTCCCGTCCTCTTCGACGACCAGCTTGACGAAAGCACTGCTGTCGAAATACACGATGGTCATGAACGTCAGCGCCGCTGCTCGCTCACCAGCTCCGACACCGGGCCGCTCGCATGTGCCCTCGCCACGCCACGGGCAGCGGGCCGATCTTCACGGCGCGCTTTGCTGATTACCCCACTCGCGATGAGCTGGTCAAGTAGCGGCGCGGTATCGACAGCTAGCAGGCGCGCCACTGGCGTGCCTCGTTCGGTGACGACGATCTCTTCGCCGGAGCGAGCCCGCTCGATCCACGTCGACAGCTCTGCGCGCAAGGTGCTGATCGCTACGTCCATCTACCAAATGTACAACAGTTCAATCGAAATTTGTACAACATCTAGGGGTCAGAGGACGGATCCCGTTGTGAGTGCCGGGGTCGAACCGTGGCCCTTGCAGTAGCGTGTCAATTGGGTCTTCGACCTGACCCGGGTCGAGCCCCAGGGGTTGAGATTCCGAGGTCAGTAGAAGGAGAAGCCTCGAAGGTCCAGTGGCACATTTGTGGCACACAAGAGTGAGAAACGCTGTCCAGCAGGGTCAGTCAGTGTCAACCAACCACGCACGAAACGGTGGATCACGAACCTTTCCAACGGGGTTCGGCCGCTCTTTTAATCCGTAGGTCGTCGGTTCGAGCCCGACGGGGCCCACCAGGAGACTTTACTGGGACGTTTGTGCTGCTCAGAGGCTTGCAGTCCGTGTCATATCCTCCGGAACTGCCCCGGGGTGCGTGCCATGTGGACGTTGAATCAGGCACATTGAATCCGCAGGTCGTCGTTACGAACGCGGCTGGGCTCACCATAGGTTTGCGCACGTCAGATGGCCTGTGAACCCTTCGCCCCGTATGCGGAGCAAGCCGCAAACCCCCGCAGTCCGCAATGAGTCCGCACGAGCCAGAGACGGCCGCACCGAGCCACTCCAGGACGGCGTCCATGTCGTCCGTAGAGCCCCCGCGTGAGGGTCCAGCGTCACCGCCGCCGACTCGCGACTCAGAATCGACTTCACTGCCTTGAGCACCTGAGGTGTCAACCTGAAGCGGCCCACCGGACACACGACGTTGACGCCGACCAGCGTCGGCGCGCACTAGACGACACCCGGAAACCGGCCCTCAAACACGGGGCGCACGAAGGGGAGCCATTGATGACGCCAGAGGACGGCGGCTAACATGGCGTTGCTGGTGGTCTGGAGTGGGATGACACCACTTGCGACGTCGGCGAGCTTGAGCACCTGCGCGTCTCGATCGTCATGCACAAGGACGTGCGTCCGCAGCAGCCTAAACGTGATCGTTCGATCCCATCCGCACCAACTCTCGCATCCCAGCTAAGGGGTTTCCTTTGAGCTCGCCGGCCCATATCTTGAGCGCTCTTCTGCCCGGTGAGGGTCGGCGGCGACCCCGTGCGCACGCCGTATCCGACGTGTCCCGGATTGACCTTGACGGGAAGTGGCGGTTCAACCTCGTTCCGCGGGCCGACCTCGTCACCGACGGATTCGAGGCGCCAGGGTTCGAGGACGCGGGCTGGGCTCAGATCGAGGTTCCGGGCCACTGGCAGCTACAGGGCCACGGCAGCCCGGCATACACCAACGTCAACTACCCCTTCCCCGTCGACCCGCCCAACGTGCCGGACGAGAACCCCACCGGCGAGTACCGCTGTCTCTTCCAGCTGCCGGCCGGCTGGCCTGCCGGCGAGGCGGTGCTCCGGTTCCTGGGCGTCGACTCGGCGTTCACGGTGTGGTGCAACGGGGCCGAGCTCGGCTGGTCTTCGGGAAGCCGGCTCACGACCGAGTTCGAGGTCGGCTCACACCTGCGCGCGGGAGCGAACGTCGTGGCGGTGCGGGTGCACCAGTGGTCGCCGGCGAGCTACCTGGAGGACCAGGACATGTGGTGGCTGTCCGGGATCTTCCGCGACGTGAGCGTGATCTCCCGGCCGGCCGGGTCCATTGACGACTACTTTGTCCACGCCGACTTCGACCATGTGAACGGGACCGGCACGCTGCGGGTCGTCACCGACGTCCCCGCGTTGCTCACCATTCCTGAGCTCGGCCTTCAGCAGGTGCCAGCTGCGGGCCCGCATCTGCTGCCCGACATCGAAGCATGGTCGGCCGAACAGCCCCGCCTGTATGACGGGACGCTTAGCGCGGGCGGGGAGACGATTGCCCTGCGCGTCGGTTTCCGCACCATTGCCGTGCTCGACGGCCTCTTGACCGTCAACGGCCGGCGCATCCTCCTCCGGGGCGTCAATCGCCACGAGTGGGACCCCGACCGTGGTCGCGCCCTGACCGCGCAGGACATGCTCAGCGACGTCCTGCTGATGAAGCAGCACAACATCAACGCGGTCCGGACCAGTCACTACCCGCCGCACCCGGGCTTCCTGGACCTCTGCGATGAGTACGGCCTCTATGTCATCGACGAATGCGACTACGAGACGCATGGCTTTGTGCTCAACGAGTGGAGGCGCAACCCGAGCGACGACCTCCGGTGGCAGCCGGCACTCCTGGACCGCATGCAGCGGACCATCGAACGCGACAAGAACCACCCCAGCATCATCATGTGGTCGCTGGGCAATGAGGCCGGCCATGGGCAGAACCTGTCTGCCATGTCAGCCCTGGCTCACGAACGCGACCCGGGTCGGCCGGTGCACTACGAGGGCGACTGGGACTCGGCGTACACCGACGTGTACAGCCGGATGTATGCCTCGCACGACGAGGTCGACGCCATAGGCCGTCTCGCGGAGCCCATGACGGAGAACCCGAGCCTGGACGCCCACCGGCGCGGCCTGCCGTTCCTGCAGTGCGAGTACGCCCACGCCATGGGCAACGGGCCGGGCGGTCTGCTGGAGTACCAGCGACTGTTCGAGAAGTATCCGCGATGTCAGGGCGGGTTCGTCTGGGAGTGGATCGACCACGGCATCCGGGCACGCACCGAGGGGGGCCGCGAGTTCTTCGCCTATGGCGGGGACTTCGGCGAGCCTCTGCACGATGGCAACTTCGTCGCCGACGGGCTGGTCTTCCCCGACCGCACCCCGTCGCCGGGCCTGGCCGAGTACAAGGCGGTGATCGCGCCGTTGCGCTTGCTCATTGAGTCAGGGCACGTGACCATCACCAACCTGCTGGACTTCGCTGACACCACACCCCTGCGTTTCCTGTGGACACATGAAGCCGACGGTGTTGAGGTGGACAGCGGCGAACTCGACGTGGCACCCGTTGCCGCCCAGGAGTGCGCAACCATGCCCCTGCCAACTCTCGCGACCGTCCCGGGCGAATCGTGGCTGACCATCCGGGCGGTCCTGGCGCAGGACACCGTCTGGGCGCAGGCCGGCCACCAGGTCGCGGTGAGCCAGGCAATGATCAACCGCGCACCTGCCCGGTCCGCACGCGGGGGAAGCCTGAGTCGGGACCTCTTCGACGAGCGCACCGGCGTGCTGATACGTGTCGGCGCCATGCTGGTGGATGGCCCGCGGCTGGACCTGTGGCGAGCCCCGACCGACAACGACCACGGCACCCACGGCCCGCCGGTGGAGGCCGGATGGCGCGCGCTGGGGCTGCATCGCCTCACCCATCGGGTCATCGACCGGCAGTGGACCCCTGACGGCTTCGTGCTGCGCACGAAGGTCGCACCCGCCGCTACCGATCTGGCCATGCTCGCGACCTATCACTGGATGGCGGACGGAGAAGCGCTGGTGCTGCGGGTCAGCGTCGAGCCCGAAGGCGACTGGACCGTGCCCCTGCCCCGGCTGGGTCTCCGGATGGCGCTACCCGTCGGGATCGACGATGTCGAGTGGTTCGGAGGCGGGCCCGGCGAGGCATACTCGGACAGCTCCCAGGCTGCGATCATCGGTCGCTACCGGCGCAGCGTCGACACCATGCAAACGCCCTACGTCTATCCGCAGGAGAACGGGAACCGCCTGGGCGTGCGGTGGGCGCGACTGCGCGGGGCCTCTAACGGCGTTCGGATCGAGGGAGACCCGACCTTCGACCTGACCGTCCGTCGTTGGACGACCGAAGACCTCGACGCGGCCCGTCACACCAGTGACCTGCGGCCCCGCGACAAAGTGTTCGTCAACCTCGACCTCGCTCAGACCGGCCTCGGCAGTGCTTCCTGCGGACCAGGTGTCCTACCGAAGTACGAACTGCATGCCGCCCCGACGAACTGGACGGTTCGCCTCATGCCAGACAGCGGGCACGGTGTTTAGAAACGGCGACAAGAGGCAAACATCCGGAAGTGAAGAACTATCTCGCCTCGATCACCGATGGCTGCGTCGCCAGGTCCCGGCGATCATCAAATCGCTGCATCAGAGCGCTCGGAAACATCAGTTCCACGTGCGAAACACGGCAGGCGCGTGCGCTCGGTGCCACGGACAGATACACCGTGATCTCGGTGCATGGCTCACGGTGGCTCAGGTCGACCGCCCTGCGGAAGTAACAACCGAACGGCACGTCCGGCATCGCCGCCAGTAGGTCGCCGGTAGGTCAGGGATGAGCCCGGGAGCCGCGAGCGTGATGCCACCGCCCTGGCTCCCGCCGGCGACAGCGACCCGCGCCGGATCGACGTCAACATCCTCTTGCGGTTGGGCGTACGGCGCTGACGCCACTGAGAGAAACGAGTGGTTCGATCGCACTATTGCGACACATGGCGTACGAGCACCGGAACCGCGGTTTCATTGCCCGCTTCCTTGATCAGGCAGGGGCAATGAAACAAGGAACACCGCAAGGGTCAGGTGCCAGTCGACCGGCTTCCCCGCGGTGGCCGCGAGACTCGTCACCCAAGGATCGGCATACAGGGTGCAGCTTTGGTGCCATCAGCCACTAGGCCAGCGGCTTTGCCAACCGGTGCTCGGCATACCGGCCGCCGTTGAAGGCGGGCACCTCCTCGTAGCCGAGGGCGGCATACAGCCGGTGGAATTCGACGAGGTCGTGGCGGGTGTCCAAGCGCAGTAGTGCCATTCTGGTCGTCTCGGCCAACCGAAAATTGCAACCAGCGGCCACGATCCGACGCCGTGCTCGAGTCCGCACGCGCTAAAGCCGAGAACCACGCCGGCTACCCGTACGCCGGCGTCCGGAACCTCCAGACTCTGAACGATGCCCCCCATTCCTCGCGAGGTTCTGATGTGGCCGGCCCGCGTCAGGACTCGCGCTGAGCAGATCCTCCCGCTGTGACAGCGAAGCAGTGGGGTGCACTGAAACCGCTGTCGGCAAAGGCATGCATGACGGCCGAGGTCACATCGGCTGTGCTGTCGGTGGGCACCAGCGCGATGGCCGAGCCGCCGAATCCCCCTCCGGTCATCCGGGCGCCCAAGGCGCCGTGAGTCGTTGCCACCTCGACCGCCACGTCGAGCTCGGCGCAAGAGATACCGAAGTCGTCGCGCATGGAGAGGTGTGAGGCGTTGAACAGTGGGCCCACGTCGGGCAGGCGCCCTTCGCGCAGCAGGGCCACGGTCTGAGAGACGCGGTCGATCTCGGTCACGACATGTCTGGTTCGCGCTCGAATCTCATCATCCGACAAGCGATCCAAGGTCACGTCGAGGTCGCCGACAGCCACCTCTCGCAGTGAGGGCAGGCCCAGTTACCGTGCGGCCTCGTCGCAGCTGGCACGCCGCTGCGCATACTGCCCGTCGCCCAGCGCGTACCTAGCGCGGGTGTCCATGATGAGCAGCGAAAGGCCATGGGCGGACAGATCGAAGGGCACTTGGCTGATCACGCCGTCACGACAATCGAGCAGCAGAGCATAGCCGACCTGGCAGCGCAGGGCCGCGGACTGGTCCATGCCACCGGTCGGAGCCTGGGCGATGGTGTTCTCGGCACTAACCTCGATCCTCGGGACGTGTGGTTGCGGTAGTCGTCTTGAGGTTTTTAGCGTGGTGGGAAGCCGAAGCGAAGGCTTCGGCCGCCCCACCAGGGGA
>Ga0207927_1001100_pt1 | contig 11539 bp, 12 predicted proteins | sample NGESurdeep072012_2_FD_184456 | JGI IMG/M metagenome (GOLD analysis project Ga0207927, IMG submission 184456) | Arctic peat soil microbial communities from Barrow, Alaska - NGEE Surface sample 210-2 deep-072012 (SPAdes) | ecosystem: Environmental > Terrestrial > Soil > Wetlands > Peat ... | reverse complement strand
GGTCGTCGATGATGACCGTGCAGTGTCGGGTGAACCTGACGGGGAGACCGTCGCGGCGCTAGTCTTCGCCCGCGGAGGCAAGACTCACGCCATGGTGGAGTTCGGAGATCTCACCGATACCTTCTCTGACACCTTCCGTGACCTGTTCGGCGTGTGGCGCTGGCAGCCCTACACGGACCCAAATCCGCGATACAGCACTCGGTGTGCCTGGTATGCGCAGCACGTCGCAGGTCAAGAAGTTCTCCCACCATTCATGCGTGCCCTGGCCTGGCTGAAGGCCCAACCTGAGGTAGCGCCGTAGTCGCCTCAGTGGCATTGGGTTCGGTTGAGCTGCCTTGGAGATCTTTTGACCGCCACAAGCGGTCGCAAGCGGCGGTACGGTCGTCGGGCCCCTCCTGGCCCAGGAGGTGCACGATCGGATCGCCAAACGCTTCGAGGTACACCGTGTCCCGCTGGTGAGCGAAGTCCGGACGGTGCTTGCGGAAGGGACCGAGTTCGTTCTCGTGGACCGGTCTCGCTGGCAGCTTGGCCGGGAGGCCAGCCCGTGGCGAGGGCAGTACTCCAGTACGGCAGGATGAGAACGTGTCTCGCACCCTGACGTTGCCGCCCGATTACGCCATACTGCTCGCCGACCTCAAGGCGCAGGTGCGCTCAGCTCAGCTGCGCGCGCACCGGGTGGTGAACACCGAGCTCCTGGGGCTGTACTGGCGGATCGGGGACGCCATCCGCGTCCGCCAGGAAGCCGCGGGGTGGGGCGCGAAGGTCATCGACCAGCTCGCCGCAGACCTGCGAGCAGAGTTCCCCGAAATGACCGGGCTCCGGCGCACGAACGTCTACGCGATGCGCGCCTTTGCGACCGCGTGGCCCGAGAATGCAATCGTCCGACAGCCCATCGGACAACTTCCCTGGGGGCACGTCATCACGCTTCTCGAGAAGCTCGACGACCCCACCGTCCGTGACTGGTACGCCGCCGCGACAGACACCCACGGCTGGTCCCGCAACGTCCTGTTAAACCAGATCATGTCCCGCGCGCACGAGCGCGTCGGTGCAGCCCCGTCGAACTTCGTCGAGCACCTTTCGACCACAGACTCCGAGCTCGCCCAACAGCTCGCGAAGGACCCCTACGTCTTCGACTTCCTCGGCCTGAGCGCCGGCATCGCGGAGCGCGACCTCGAGCAGGCGCTCATGAACCAGATGGTCGACACCCTGCGTGAACTCGGGGCCGGGTTCGCGTTCGTCGGCCGCCAGGTGCACTTCGAGGTCGAGGGCGACGACTTCTTCATCGACCTCCTCTTCTTCCACATCACCCAGCTCCGCTACGTGGTCGTCGAGTTGAAGATCGGCAAGTTCAAGCCCGACTACACCGGGCAGCTCGGGTTCTACGTCACCCTCGTCGACGACCGGCTCCGGCTCGCACAGCACCGCCCGACCGTCGGACTTCTCCTGTGCGCCGACCGCAACGAGTCCACCGTGCGGTACTCCCTCGGCGCCGCCGGTGCGCCGATGGCCGTCTCGACCTATACCTACGACACGCTGCCCGCCGACGAACGGGCCGCCCTGCCCTCCGACACCGACGTCATGTCCGCCCTCGCCACGCCGGTCTCCCTAGGCGACCGACGCCTGACCCTTACCGAGCTCCTGACCGAGCGCGAGCCTGACAGCGAGTAACGCGAAGCCCTATAGCGCCAAAGGGGCTAAGAGTTGCGCTTAACGTAACTCTTGTCAGGAGGGTGTTGGCCTGGCCTCAGGCTCGATATTCGGCGGAATACGAAGGTCACGGAGCAGCTTCCTGTACGCATCCACACGCCGGTCAACCCTCGCAGCGACAGCACCGGGCCGGGCCCATTGAATCCCGTCTCTGGTCGCGGCATCCAATGCGACCCGCACGTTCGTGCTCTCGGCGGCCAGGCCTGGATTCGACGACCGTGGCACGACCAGACGGTCCTGCCACACCTCGGCAAAGCCGCTCCCACCCCCGACGGACGCCGGACAAGCTCGCGCTGAACACACCAGCCTCGACCCCGGTGATAACCCCAGCGCTTTGTGCAGCTGCGCCGATAGCCGCAGCGTAGGCGGTCAACCGTGCCTCGGTCTGCGCCTCAGCCCGCGGCTCCTAGGCGGGGGAATAGACGCTCGGCGTTACCTCGGCCGATGGCGTAGCGCAGGTCGGGGTCGAACGGGTATTTCTCGAATTCGTTGCCGAAGAATCGCACCACGTCTTCGGGCGCTGCGGGCCAGTCTGATCCGAACGTGATGTGGGTGTGATCGGCAAAGGCGAGCAGGCTCGGCAGTGCCGTTGGACTCGATGAGAGTGCCAGGTCGAAGTAGAAACGTTTGAGGCCGGCGAGAACTTCATCAGTCCGATCGATGTGGCCACCCGCGAGCATCGGCAGGATCCGATAGATGATGTACGGCAGGAAACCGCCGGCGTGAGCGAGGATTATTCGCAGGTTGGGGCACTCGTCGAGGGTGTGCGCAAGGATCAGGTTGATTGCCGCGCGAGTGGTGTCAAGCAAAAAGTCGGCGGCAAACGGAGGAATTGTTGGGACCGCCGGCCCGGGGAGGTCACCAGGATGTACGAAGATGACCGCGGATCGTGTGTTCAATTCCTCCATCAGCGGCGTGAGGCTCGCATCCCCGAGATAGACGCCCCCCGTACTGGCCATCAAGACAACACCGTCGGCGTGCAACACGTCGAAGGCATAACGGGTCTCCTCAAGGGCCGAGTCCATGTCCGCCATCGGGATCGTCGCGAGATAGCCGAAACGACTGGGGCTGGAGGCAACCGCGGCCGCACCCGCCTCATTCACACTACGAGCCCAATAGCTCGCATCCTTCACGGAGCCGAAGCTGGGCACGGGAGTGGAGAGCATGCCCGTCCCGATCTCGAATCGATCCATGAACTCAAGTGCCAGCGTCGGGCTCCACTTGGGCGCCTCGCCGATTCCGCCCGTCATCCGACCGGTGTCGTCGAGCATTTTGCGGTACGCCTCCGGAAAGACGTGCTGATGAGTGTCGATTGTGAGCATGAGATTCTCCAATCCGAATCATCGGTGAGGCGTCGTGACCGAGCCTATACCGGCCGCGAGACTTGTTGAGGCGGCGCAGTGGGTCCAGCGCGCCCACTGCGCCTCGTTCTGGGCTGCATGTCTAGTAGAGCGCGAACCCTCGTGTCGTTGTCATGTGAAGGCCGAATAGCGGTGCCCCGAGGGTGGGCCGCTGTCACGAACGTAAGGGTTGCGCGTACTCCCGTGCGTGGCAACGAGATGTTGCAATGTCCCGGCGGGGATGAGGCAGGGCGGAGTTCTTCTGGACAACGGGGTAACCCAGCGCTCACTCTGAGGGTCCGGTGTCGCTTTTGCGGCCTCGTGGTTATCGGGACTCTGGTGTGAGGTTCGAAGTGTTCGAGTTGTGGCTGCCGATGGGGCCGGTCAGGTAGTGCTGGATGACGGGTCCGATCGTGAGAGCAAGCTCTTCTGTGGTTGCGTCTCTGACTCCAGGGACGCCCAGCACATATCTACCGAGGAGGAGCCCGGCCATCTGGGTGCCTACGAGCGCAGCCCGCAGCGATTGGCGGTCCTGGGCGACCACGCGCGCCAGGGCGGTATGGATGGTGCGGCCCAGCAGGTCGCGTAGTACGCCGGCGGCGTACTCGTTCGACAGCCCGACGCGGATGAGCCCCAGCAGGTGGCGCCGGGTCTGGGGGTCGGCCTCCCACATCGCGAGCACTCGGCGAACGACCAACTCACCAGCGTGTTGGAGGTGGTTGTCGAGACCAGCCAGTAGTGCGGCCGGGTCGACGGGTAGGACCAGAGCCGCGGCGAGCAGGCCTTCCTTGTTGACGAAATAGTGATGGATGAGGGCCGCGTCGACGTCGGCCCTGGCTGCCACCGCGCGCATCGTGGTGCGCTCGAACCCGAGCTGTGAGAACAGCTCGCCGGCCGCGGCCAGGATCTGCTCGCGGGTATCGGGGCCGCCGACGGGACGTCTCCCGCGGGGAGGCATCAGGGTGCCTTGGGGGCACGGGCGAGCACCATCATCCGTTCCTCAATGGTGGCTGGCACGCCGAAGACCTCGGCCGTCATCCCGGCATCGGCCAGGACCGAACGTACCTGGTCGGCGTCGGCGTCGGCGACACGCACGTCGCGGCCCGCCAGCATCACCGGCTGGCCGGCCTGGTTGAGCACCGCGAACGCTCTAGCCCAGTCGGTGGTGCGGATGGCGACGGCGGTGGTGGAGCCGATGATGTCGGCCTGGCTGCCCTGCGCGACGAGGCGGGCCTGCGACATCAGTAGCAGCCTGTCGCACTGCTCGGCCTCGTTCGAACTGCCGACGTGACTCCCGGCCGTCAGCTCGAGTACGCGCCGGAGCTGGCTCAGGAACCCTGTCGACTCTGCGCCAGGGCCGCATCCGAGGCGGTGCGCCGACTAGCTCACTCTCCCTGCCCGGCGCCGGACGCGACCTCCATCGGACGTTGTTGGATGAAGTACGCCAGCACCGACCCGACCAGCGCCACTGGGATGCCCCACGCGAAGATCGGCGGCATGGCAGCGCTGTAGACCGCCGCGATCGCGCCCTGCACCGGCGGGGGCAACGTCGCAAGGATGGCGGGCGTCAACGAGTTCACCCCGTTCCCCGCAGCGGCGAGGTGGCTCGCACCGAGAACCGCCGAGCCTGCGATCTGGTTCGTGAGCCGACTGACGAACATCGCGCCGAACACCGAGATGCCCAGCGACCCACCGATCTGGCGCACGTAGTTCTGCGCGGAGGTGGCGGTCCCGAGTACCGCCCGCGGCACGGAGTTCTGCACAATGAGAGTGAGGTTCTGCATCGAGCAGCCCACGCCAAGCCCGACGACCGCCATTCCGGCCGCGATGAACCAGTAGGACCACGACACTGCGATCTGCGAAAGCATGAACAGGCCGACGGCGACCACCACACCCCCGATGATCGGGTAGATCCGGTACTTGCCGGTGGCCGTGATGAGTCGTCCGGTAACGATAGAGCTCACCAGAAGGCCGAGTGTCATCGGGATCATCATGAGCCCGGACTCCGTGGCGGTCACGCCTCGGACCATCCCAACGCGGGTGCAAGCCCAGTCGGACCGGCGCCGGCGTTGTTCAGCTCAGACGTCGCGTCGGCGCAAGACGTATCCGGCGGCGACGAGCGCGAGCACCAACCAGGCGACGAACACCGCGATGCCCGCGCCTGCGCTGAGCATGTCCGCCGGGACAGTGACCGAGTCGAACGACGATGCGGCGTTGGACGGCAGGTATTTGAGGACCTCGCTCCAGCTCTCGGGCAGGAGGGCACCGATGATTCCGGGCAGGATGAGCAGCCCGCCAATGAGGGTCGAGATACTGCCCGCAATGCTGCGGAACAGGAAGCCGAGCGCGAGGCCGAGGAGGCCGACGCCCAACAGGTAGCCGACCGTACCGACGATGGCCCAGCCGGCCTCGCCGAAAGTGACCGTCGGGGCGCCGCCGTTGGACAGGATCGCCATGCCGACCCAGAAGGCGCCGAGGACCCCTGCCACGACGGCCGGCAGGAGTGCCACAGTGAGTGTCAGAGCCTTGGCGGCGAGGACGGCGAGGCGGCGCGGCACGGCGGATACTGAGGTGCGGATCATGCCGGAGGTGAACTCACGGGCCCCGACCAGGGCGCCAAGGGTTCCGACGAGGAGCACGGCGAAGGTCGAGCCCATCATGACGATGGAGAACGGGTCGGCGGCGAACCTTCCGGGTCCAGGATCGCCGTTTCCCGTCGTGACGTGACCGGTCGAGACGGAGGCCGCGAGGGCGCCGAAGCCGACGAGGATCGCCACGACGACGAGAAGCATGATGGTCGTCGAACGCACCGACCAGAGCTTGATCCACTCGGAACGGAGCACGTGCCAGGCGGTGACTCGCGGTGCGTCGGAGGCTGCGCCGGCCATCGGCGTCGCCGGATGGCTCATGGCTGGGGTCTGCAGGTCGGTGCTCATGCTGCGTCCTTGTCTGCGGCGCCGACGGCGGCGAGTTCGAGGTGGGGGTGCGTCGCGCTGCCGTGGAACTCGACGGCGTCGCGGGTCATGGTCATGAACGCCTCCTCCAGGGAGGGCTCGATCGGGGTGAGCTCGAACAGGACGAGACCGGCGGCGGCGGCGCGGGTGCCGATCTCCCGGGCGGTGAGGCCCTCGATGTCCAGCACGCCAGGGGCAGCGGATTCCACTGCGACTCCCGGGGCCGCGAGTAGGTCACGCAGAGCCGAGCCGTCAGGGGTGACGACATGCACGTGGTTCCCGGTTGCCTGCGCGATGAACTGCTGGATCGGCATGTCGGCCATGATCCGGCCGCGCCCGATGACGAGAAGGTGCTCTGCGGTCAGCTCCATCTCGCTCATCAGGTGCGAGGACAGCAGCACCGTCCGGCCCTCTGAGGCGAGCTCCTTGAGGAGGTTCCGGATCCACAGGATGCCGTCCGGGTCCAGGCCGTTCACGGGCTCGTCGAGCATGACCGTCTTCGGGTCGCCGAGCAGCGCCGCTGCGATTCCCAGGCGCTGTCCCATGCCGAGCGAGAACGAGCCGGCCTTCTGCCGAGCGACGTCGGTCAGGCCGACGACCTCGAGCACCTCATCGACCCGGGCTGAGGTGAAACCGACGGTAGCGCCGATCGCGCGAAGGTGATCCCTCGCCGACCGGGCCTTGTCGGCATTGTGTGCGTCGAGCAGGGCACCGATCTCGCTGATCGGAGCCTGCGATCGGGTGTAGTTGCGACCGTTCACCAGGGCATGACCAGACGTGGGCCGGTCGAGCCCGAGGATGAGCCGAATCGTCGTGGACTTGCCCGCCCCGCCTCGAGAAACGACACCTGCAGCCGTGCAGACGACCACGATCACCGGTGCAGACGACCTCGAAAACTGACAGGCACGACGCAACGCGTCGAACTGCGGCCGCGTGTCCTGGTCGACCGTGCTGACCCGGGCGTAGCCCCAGCTGGTCACCGCCCCTCCTCCGCAAGCCTGCTCAGCTCCGATCGGGCAGTCGCGTACCGCTCGGCAAGGAGGCCGTTGTAGTGCGTGATCTCGGCGCACGTATCAGGGTTCGGCTTCACCATCAGCCTTAGCCTCGATCTTTCGTCGGGCGGCCTCGGGTGGTTGTGACGGCTTGAGGATCACCGTGCGGGACTGATTCTGCCGGATATGGGTGTGACAGATGGCCCGTTGTCGTCACGGGGTGCGGGGTTCCACGGTCCGGGTGGTGCGGCTGCGCGGGCGGTCGGTGGCCGGGGGGTCAGCCGGGCGAGGCGTTGAGGTGGTCGAGTCGGGTGATCGCGTCGATGGCGACGTGGGCCCAGGGTGCCCGGGCGGATAGGTGCAGAAGCGTCTGGCGGGCGGTGCGGGCGATGCTGGCGGGGATGGTGAACAGGCGCAGTCGGAGCCGTTTGGGTTCCCAGCGGCGGGCGTCGTGGCTGGTGAGGGCGAGCATTCCCATCCAGGCGAGCAGGTCGGATGCCAGTGCCACGATGGCGCACCAGATCTGATTGGCCGCGAAGCCGTGCAGGGGCAGGTTCCGTAGCCCGGTGATGCTCCTATAGTGAGTCAAGCGGCGGTGAGCCAGTTCCGGTACCGGGCCACGAGGTCGTTGTCCACGCGTTGGCCGAGCTCGAGCTGGGAGAGCGCCGAGGGCCACACCTTGAGCTCGGCCGCGACAGCGGCGAGGGTGAGGTGGCGGGCCTGGCGAGCGGGACGGAGGTCGCTGTAGTCGGGAACGGGGCAACGTCCACGAAGGGCGCGGAAGACCTCGCGGGCGACGGCACGTTTGAGTGCTCGATCTCGAACGGGGTCGGCTCGTTCGCGTACACCGCGTAGCGTCGGCCCAGGCGCTCCCCGGTCACCGGATCCAGGCCGGCGCCGAACAGCAGCTTCATCTGCTCTGCCGTGACCTCATCCCCCAGGGCGAGACCCACCCCGGCCAGGCCGCCGCCATACCAATGGCCGGGCGACTCGCCCCTCGCGCTGTAGTAGTCCGAGAGTGTGGAGTGGCCGCGGCCCGTCGCATCCAGGGCGGCGACCTGACGGGTCAGGTACTCATACCCCGAACCCGCCGACAACTTCTGCATCCCGATCGCCACTGTGCCTCCTCTCACCTTCCAGAAGCGCGCAACACCGGCCCTTGCGGACAACTGAGCGGCTAAGAAGACCCCGAGAAATGGGGGACAGGCCCGTTGAGCCACTCTCGCTGCTGGTCTTGGACGCCACGTCTGCGTCCCCGCTCTGTTCAGGGCTTCACCGTCGGCCAGGTCCTGCTCACCGTGGATGACACCACCCGCCAGGGCACGTACCGCAACGCGCTACGGACGTTCGACCGGCTTGCTCGAGCTGGGCATCGTCCCTGTGGTCAACGAGAACGACACGGTCGCCACGCAAGAGATCCGCTTCGGTGACAACGACCGGCTGGCGGCCCTGGTGGCTCATCTCGTACGGGCGGACGCCCTGTTCCTGCTGAGCGACGTCGACGCGCTGTACACGGCGCATCCGGAATCGCACGGAGCCGAGCGGATCACCGAGGTGCACAACATCGACGACCTCGCCGCTGACACCTCCCGAGTGGGGAGCGCGGTCGGTACGGGCGGGATGACGACCAAGCTCGAGGCTGCACGGATCGCGGTCGGCGCGGGGATCCCTGTAGTGCTGGCTGCCGCAGAGCAGGTGTCAGAGGCACTCGCCGGCCAGGCGGGGACCGTCTTCCACCCCTCCGGCAAGCGGCGCTCGTCACGGCTCAACTGGCTCGCTCACGCGTCGCGGCCCACCGGTGAGCTGGAGCTCGACGAGGGCGCGGTGAAGGCCATCACCAAAGGCAAGGCGTCCCTGCTACCCGCTGGCATCACGGCTGTACGTGGCGCGTTCCACGCTGGTGAACCCGTCTTGCTCGTGGATCCTGCAGGGACGCCCGTCGCGCGCGGGATCGTCAACTACGACTCCGACGTACTCCCCGCATTGCTGGGCCGCAGCACCAAGGACCTCGCCCGCGAGCTAGGCATCAAGTACGAGCGCGAGGTCATCCATCGCGACTCCCTCGTCCTTCGCAAGCCGCGTCGTAGCGACGCCGCGCCCGAGGCCTAGCTCTGCGGGCCGATCATCACGTGGGCGGTCCCCCGCCCGCAGGAGGCTGACCGCCGCCGCCACCGGTAGGGAAGCCACCGCCGGTCGGGAAGTCCTGAGGCTGCTGCTGAGTTGCCTGCGACGACCTCGACGACGTGATGCTCGCGCCCGGGACGGCCTTGTCGACGTCAGCGATGACGACGCTCTCACCGGCCGTGACTCCGCTGACGACCTCGATGGTGCTCTCGCCGAGGGCCCCGGTCACGACGCGCTTGGTCGAGAGGATGCCGTTCGTGACCACCTGGACCGTGCCTGATCCCGTGCCTGTCGGCGTGACCGCCGAGGCGGGCAGCACGACCGCCGCGTTCACCGTCTTCGTCGTGATCGTCACACCGACTCGCGACTGCTCGGGCAGGAGGTCGCCACCGGACGGGATGGTGATGACCGTGGAGTAGGTCGTCGTCGTCTGGCTGGATGCGCCGCCTGAGGCGGCACCCGTTGTTGCCGCTGTGATGGAGAAGCCGGTCGTCGTCGTGGGCAGGAGGCTGATCCTCGTGATCGTGCCCTGGAGAGCCGTGCTGCCGATGGTGCTGGTGACGGTCGCGGCCTGACCGGTCGCTACCTGGGCCCGCTTTGCCAGCGGCACGGGCACGCTGACCTCGATCGCGCCGTTACCGATGATCACGGCCGCCGCGGTGGCGCTGGCCTGCTGGCCCACGATGAAGGGCATCGACGCGACCTTGCCCGCGATCGGGCTGGTGATGGTCGCCTGGCTCAGCTGGTCCTGTGCGGTGGCGAGCGCGATGCGAGTGGTCTCGATCGTGGACTGATCGGTGATGAGCGTGGCGGCGGTCACTGCGCCTCCACCACTGCGCGAGAGACCCGCGCCGGCTGCAGCCTGCAGCGCCGAGTTGGACGAGGACAGAGTCGACGACTGCTGCCCTGCTGCACCTGCCGCAGCGCTCGCGGCGGCGGCCGGTGCTGCCTGCTGCTGCTTGGCGAGCGTGGCCGCTTGCTGCTGCAGGCTGGCGGCTTGCGCGTCGAGGGCCTTCACGGCGGCGGCGAGTGCCACGTTGGCGGCCGTCATCTGGTTTGGAAGGGTGGACTGGCTCGCTGTCAGTGTGTCGATCGCTGCTTGGCATTTCGCCGAGAGGGGCGTACTCGCCGAGGAGGTCGCGGTGGATGACGCGCTGGCCTTGGGCGTGGTCGAGGACGCCGCGGGTGATGCGGTCGAGGCGGCGGAGGAGGCCGCCGTGCTGCCGCTGGCCGCGGCCGTCACCGTCACCGTGGCGGTATGGGTCACCGTGACCGTCTTCGTCACTGTCGCCACGGGGCTCGCGGTCGTCGTCGGAATGAGCGGGATGCATTCGGAGATGAAGATCGGAAGCGCGGTCTCCACGGTCTGCACGCCGGTCTGGAGCGCTGCGATGGCGTCCGTCGCTGCCTTCACGGCGGCTGCCGGATCACTTGTCCCACCGCCACCAGGACCGCCGCTTCCACCGCCCGACGGAGTCCCCGTTCCTGAGGGAGCACCGCTGGACGCCTGTGACGAGGCGATCGTGGACTGGCGAGCCGCCGATGTCGTCGCGGCTTTGGTCGTGCTCGTGGTGCTCGACGACGCGTACGTCTGCTGGTCGGTCTGGTACTGCGAAACTGCCGACTTGTACGCGGCGTCCGCGGCCAGGACCGCGTCCTGAAGCGGGGTGCTGTTGATCGACGCCAGCGCTTGACCCGCGGTGACGGTGTCGCCCGCCTTGACGCTGACGGCTGTGACCATCCCGCTCGTGGGGAAGCCCACGCTGACCTGCGTGACGTGGTGGACCGTGCCGGACAGCGCCAGCACCTGCGTCACCGTGCCGGCCGCGGCGTTCACGGTGCGGTAGTGGTTCGCGTTGTTGCTCGTGCCGGCAGCAGCCTGGTAACCGAGCAGTCCGACGGCTGCCAACGCGACGATCGTGATTCCGACCGCAGCTCGGCCCAGTGTCTTCTTGGTGCGCTTCGTGGCCATGGATTCACTCGTTCCGTAGTGCGTCGATGGGGGCCAACTTTGCGGCACGCCAGGCCGGGTACACGCCGGCCATGATGCCGATGGCCAGCGAGACGGTCAGGGCGAGGGCGGTGGCTTCCACTGAGATGATGATTTGGAAGTTGATAACCTTGCTGAGGATCTGGCCGACGACGATGCCCAGGCCGATGCCCAGCGCCCCGCCCATGAGGCCGAGCATGCTGGCTTCGACCAGGAACTGCAGCATGATGATGCTCGGCCTCGCACCCAACGCCTTGCGGAGGCCGATCTCTTTGATCCGCTCGGTGACGCTGACCAGCATGATGTTCATCACGCCGATGCCGCCCACGAACAGTGAGATTCCGGCGATGCCCGAGAGCAACGCGGTGAGGACCGTGGTGAGCGAACCGATGGTGTTGACGAGCGCCTGCTGGCTGGAGACCGTGAAGTCCG
>Ga0207927_1001099_pt1 | contig 11546 bp, 10 predicted proteins | sample NGESurdeep072012_2_FD_184456 | JGI IMG/M metagenome (GOLD analysis project Ga0207927, IMG submission 184456) | Arctic peat soil microbial communities from Barrow, Alaska - NGEE Surface sample 210-2 deep-072012 (SPAdes) | ecosystem: Environmental > Terrestrial > Soil > Wetlands > Peat ... | reverse complement strand
AAGAGATCCTCGTCGGCCTCGGGAAAGCCCAGCATCTTGGCGATGACGCCCGGCGAAATGTACTGCGCGTACTTCGACCCCGCGTCGAACTCTTTCGCGTCGCCGAGCGCGTCGAGGTGCTTGGTGCAGAGCGCTCGCACTTGGCCCTTGAGGGCATTCACGGGTCCCGGCGCGAAGGCCGGCAGGATCAAGCGGCGCGCAAACCGATGAAAGGGCGGATCCGACGTAATGGGCGGCGCTCCCCCCATCGGCGCTGGCGGGGCGTTCGGCGGGAACTTGTTGTTGGTGACGACCACCATACGGCTCGTGAAGTGCTCGGTGTCGTTGGCGATCGACGAGACCATCTCGTGCGTCGCTGGGAACCACCCACCGTTGAAGCGCTCGGTGTGCGCCACGGGACAGCGCCCACGCAGGTCTTCCCAGATGGGGTAGGGATCGTTGACCCACTGGGGGTCGGTGTGATCCCAGTCCGTGGCGAAATCCTTCACGGGTTGCTTGTCAGTCATCTCCCCCACCTCTTCAGTACCCCTGGACTACGACGAGTGATCCCTACGCCAAAACTCGAAACGGAAGATTCCGCGGTCCCCGCACCTGGCCCTGAGCGAAGGTGACGGCCCGCGAATCGGCGACCTCGAAGCGGGGATAGCGCTTGATGAACTCTTCGATGGCGACGCGCAACTCGAGGCGCGCGAGGTTCGATCCGGCGCAGCGGTGAATCCCGAGGCCGAAGGCCAGGTGACGATTCTCCATCCGATCGATGATGAACTTGTCGGCGTCCTTGAAGACCGCGGGGTCGCGATTGGCCGCCGGGAAGCCCAGAAGTATCCAGTCGTACTCCTTCATCGGCACACCGAGGTAGTCCATGTCGTGCTTGACGAGACGGGCCATCGTGACCGGTGCGTAGAAGCGCAAGAACTCCTCGATCGCGAACGGCATCAACTCGGGCTCATTCACGAGGCGCTCGAGGTCGTCGGGGTGGGTCGCGAGATGCAACAACGACGCGCCGATCGCGGACCACGTCGTGTCGATGCCCGCCACCAGCACGAGGAGCATCGTGCCAAAGACGTGCTCGATCGCCAACTTCTCCCCGCCGAGTTCGACGTTGAGCAGGTAGCTCGTCAAGTCGTCGCGCGGGTTCGCCTGGTGATCCTCGATCTGCGTCGTGAAGTATTCCTCGATCGGGGCAAACTCCTCGATCCGCTGTTCGACGGGATGGTCGACGCCCTCGAGCACGATGTGGACGAACTCACGAAAGATGTCGTCATCCTTCTCGGGAAAGCCCAGCATCCGGCTGATGACCGCGGCGGGGATGTACTGGGCGTAGTCCATTCCTCCATTGACGATCTCTTGGCCCTGGATCTGGTCGAGCAGTTTGACGCACAGTTCACGGATACGCGGCTCGAGCGCGTTGACCGGTCCGGGCGCGAAAGCGGGAAGGATGAGGCGGCGCGCAATCTGGTGAAAGGGCGGATCCGAGGTGATGGGCGGCGCGACACCGATCGGTGCAGGCAGGGCGTCCTCTTCGGGTCGGCCGTTGCCGATGATGACGGTGCGACTCGTGAAATTCTCGGTGTCGTTCGCGACCGCGCTCACGCCGGCGTGGGTCGCGGGGAACCACGCGCCACCGTAGCGGTCAGTGTGCGCGACGGGGCAGCGGGATCGAAGGTCCTCCCAGATGGGATACGGGTCCTGCACCCACTGTGCGTCGGTGTGGTCCCAGTCGGTGGCGAAGTCCTCGACGGGGGGCTTGACGGTCACGCCGACTCTTCGATCGAGATGGCGTGCTCGGGGCAGTTGGACTGGGCGAGACGCGCGAGATCGATGGTTTCGTCGTTCAACGAGCCGTCGCCGATCACCACGCCGTTGCCGAGTTCGTCAAATTCGAAGATGGCCGGCGCCAGGGAGAAACAGCGCCCGTGCCCCTGACATCGCGCCGCGTCGATCACAACCTTCACGACCCCTCCTCCGTGTTATTAGTGGAGACCCTACTACCCAGTAAGCAGCAAAACGCCGGGTCATTTCGGGAACGCTCGGCGAACAACGCGATGGGACAAGGCACGAGACACCGATCCGGGGACGTCCGCCGCGACCGACACCGAGGCTCAGTGGGGCGATGTCGCGACGACGCCAAAAACGAAGGATTCCGTGTTCCGGTGATCACGGCTCACTCGGCCTCGATCTCCTCGCGACTGATGCCCAGAAAATAGAGAACCGCGTCGAGGTACGGGACCGAGAGCGCGGTGTCGGCGTGCTCTTGCACCGCCGGCTTGGCGTTGAACGCAATACCCAAGCCCGCGACCGACAGCATGTCGATGTCGTTCGCCCCGTCGCCAACGGCGACCGTCTGTTCGATCGGTACGCCAACGTCGTCGGCGAAACGTTGAAGTGCCCGGGCCTTGCCGGCCCGATCGAGGACATCACCCGAGAGCTGTCCCGTCAACTTGCCGTCACGAATCTCGAGTCGATTGGCTTCGTAGTGCTCGACCTGGAGATCGCGCATGAGCGGTTCGAGGACTTCGAGAAACCCTCCCGACACGACGGCGGGGACGTAGCCGAGTCGCCGCAGGGTTCGCACGAGCGTTCGTGCCCCCGGTGTCAGACGTAACTTCGCGCGCACGTCATCGATCACCGTCGCCGGAAGTCCCTCGAGCAACGCGACGCGTCGGCGCAGCGACTCGGCGAAGTCGATCTCGCCGGCCATCGCGGCGTCGGTGATCTTGGACACCTCCTCGGCACAACCGCAGGCGTCGGCCAGGAGGTCAATCACCTCGTCTTGCAGGAGCGTCGAGTCCGCGTCCATCACGACCAGGTGCTTGGAACGTCGGTGCAGTCCCGCACGCTGGACCGCGAGGTCGAGTCCGAGCTCACTGGCGACGGTGGTGAGGCCCTCGCGAAGCGCGACGTGATCGGCGCCACGAACGACGAGTTCGTAGCAATCGACCGGGTACGAGGCGAGATGGACAATTCGCTCACAGGTGGCGTCCGTCTTGGCGATCGCGCGAAAGACGCCATCGAGTTGCGACGCGCTGATGGTGGGCGCGAGCAGCGTCACGAGCAGCCGGCGCCCGTCGGCGACGTCACTCGGTTGAACGGACTGCACGGTCGCGGTGATGCCCTCGGCGATGATGTGTCGCGCGAGCAGTGCCTCGTTCACCATGAGTGGCGTGACCGAGTCATCGACGGTCACCTCCGCGCAGAGCACCAACGTGCCGCGAATGGTGATCTGCGCGACGTCGGTCAGTCGGCCGTCGTGGACACTGAGAGAGGAGAGCGCCGCGAACAGCTCGGCGCCGACGCCGACGCGGTCCGGACCACTCACCGTCACCAGATAGTTCGTTGATGTCATGCAGAGAGCGTAGAGCGCGATTCAGCTATCGAGGCGACGCGGGGTCCTGACGAGCGCGCAGTTCGCGTACCTGGGCGACGTGGACGTCCGTTCGATTGTCAAAGGCCCATAGTCGCGGCAACGCGACCGCGACGGCGCCGACCGATCCAGTGCAGGCGAGGCCGCCGAAGGTGAGCGAGAAGCGCAGCGTCGTCCACGCCGCCATGAGACCCGCGCGGAACTGCCCCGCCGTCGGGCCGAGCGAGTACGAGATCATCTCGATACCCGCCATTCGACCGCGCACCTCGGGAGGGATGGACTCGTTCCACATCGTGGAGCGAAAGATTCCGCTGATGGCATCGGCGCCGCCACCGATCGCGAGTCCGAGCAGCGCGAGCACGAGTGACGTCGCGTAGCCAAAGGCCGCGATGCCGAGTCCCCAGACCGCGGCGGCAGCGACGACGGCGCGCCCGTAGCGGTGCACGTGCCGGGTCCAGGACGACAACAGTGTCGCCACGAGCGCTCCGGCCGGCAACGCGCAGTAGAGCAGGGCGAGCGCGTAGGTCTCGTGGAAGCGTTCGGCCACGAAGGGCAGCATCACGACGGGATAGGCCATCACCATCGCCAGCAGGTCAATGACGTAGGTCCCCAGGAGGTCCGGTCGCGACAGGGCGTAGCGAAGTCCTGAGCGAAGCGCCGAGAGGTCGCCCGCCTCTGCCGTGTCGAGTGGCGCCGTGGGTCGCAACGTGAAGAGCAACGCCAGGGATCCGCTGAACGTCACGAGGTTGATCGCGTAGACCGACGCGGGACCGATCGCCACGGCCAGCAGTCCGCCGAGCGCCGGACCGAGAATCGACGCCCCGGTGTAACGAATCGTCACCAACGTCGACGCGGCGCGCTGGAGATCGTGCGGGACGAGTTGCTGGTTGAGCGCCTCGATACTCGGACGCTGCACGCTGGACACGCCCGCCACCACGAAGGCGTCGGCGTAGAGGATCCATTCGAGAGGGTGCCGCAGCAGCGCGTTGACGAACAGCACGACCGTCGACAGCATCATCGCCTGCTCGGTCAACAGAATCAGACGGCGGCGGTTGAGCCGGTCCGCCAGCACCCCGCCGTAGAGGCCGAAGACGACGAGGGGCACCAGCTCCACCAATCCCAGCGCGCCGACGGCGAGTGGAGAATGCGTGAGGTTCTTCAATTGGAACGGCACCGTCACGTACGTCGCCTGGCTGCCGAGGGACGTGACGAATCCGGCGATGTACAGCCGTCGGTACTGCTTCGACGCGCGCAGAGGAGAAAGGTCGATGCCGAACGCCTTGGAACTCACCGGGAAGGTCCAGCCTGCCAACCACTATCGACAGTGAAGTGACGCAGCACCTTCGCGGGAACGCCGCCCAGGACCACGTGATCGGGAAACGTCCCGCGCACCACCGATCCGGCCGCGACGGTGGTGTTTCGCCCGAGCACCGTGCCCGGCAGGATGACGACGTTGGCTCCGAGCCAACTACCGGATCCGATTCGAACCGCGGTCTCGGTCGGCGTCTGCCAACCCACCGGTTGATCGGGATTGTCGTAGGAGTGGTTTTGGTCGGTTATGTACACGTAAGGTCCCGTCTGGATCTCGTCGCCGAGTTCAATCGACCAGTGTCCGATGATGTGCGAACCGCGCCCGATGATGCACTTGCGACCAATGGTCACGACGGGCGCACGCAGCATCTCCTGTTCGGCGCTGATGCCAGCGGTGAGACAGACGTTGGGACCGATCATCGTCTCGTCGCCAATGGAGAGATAGCGCTCGTTGTAGATCACGCCCTGAGGTGCGAGGAGTACCGCCCGAGAGCCGAAATAGAAGAACGAGGTGGCGTAGGGGTCGTCGGGGCCCACGGCGGCGACTTCGTTCAGGTAGCGGCGAGTGGCGCGGACGCGTGCCCCGAGGAAACGGCGGAAACGTAGGCGCGTACTCACCTCGGTCACGCTACCTGTCCCACCCATCGAAGGAGGGGGTTGCCCCCTTGGCCGCGGGCGGGTCAGTCCAGCGTCAGCGGACTGTCCACGTCAATCTCGGCGTTCGTGCCCACCACGTCGGGTAGTAGAGCGTTCGCCAGGTGTTCGCGCACTCGACCGTCAAGTTCGGCCATGAGCTGAGGACTTTCGCGTAGGAACGTCTTGACGTTCTCACGTCCCTGGCCCATCTGTTCACCCTCGTACGTGAACCAGGCTCCGGCCTTCTTCACGAAACCCAACTCGACGGCGACGTCGAGGACCGAGCCCTCGCGACTTATGCCCTGTCCGTACATGATGTCGAACTCGGCTTGCTTGAACGGCGCGGCGCATTTGTTCTTCACGACCTTCACACGCGTGCGGTTGCCCACGACCTCGGTGCCGTCCTTGATCGACTCGATGCGACGGATGTCAAGTCGGACCGACGCGTAGAACTTGAGTGCCCGTCCACCGGGCGTCACTTCGGGCGAGCCGTAGATGACGCCGATCTTCTCGCGTAGCTGGTTGATGAAGACCGCCACGGTGTTGGACTTGGAGAGACCACCGGTCAACTTGCGAAGGGCTTGGCTCATCAGTCGAGCCTGAAGTCCGACGTGCGAGTCGCCCATGTCGCCCTCAATCTCGGCGCGAGGCGTCAACGCCGCGACCGAGTCGATGACGATGACGTCGAGGGCTCCGGAGCGGATGAGCATGTCGGTGATCTCCAGGGCCTGCTCGCCGGTGTCGGGCTGGCTGATCAGCAGGTCATCCACGTTCACACCAATGGCGCGGGCGTAGACGGGGTCCATTGCGTGCTCGGCGTCGATGTAGGCGCACACGCCGCCGTTGCGCTGGGCTTCGGCGACCACGTGCATTGCGAGTGTTGACTTGCCCGACGACTCGGGACCGTAGAGCTCGACGATGCGTCCTCGGGGTAATCCACCGATGCCGAGCGCCATGTCGAGGGCGAGCGCCCCGGTGGGAATCGACTCGATGTTCATGTGTAGGTTCTCGCCCATGCGCATGATCGAGCCCTTCCCGAACTGCTTCTCGATCTGGCCCAAAGCGGCATCAAGAGCCTTCGCGCGGTCATCAGTTGCCATTACGTTCTCCTTGTTCTTATTCACTCGCGGCACGCTAGGTACCTGTTGTGACATCGGTCGGGCTCCACCCGTCTTCAGGGTACTACGAACAAGTGTTCGTAGATGGGATTTTCGGGCCTCCCTCGAACGGATTCCCCAGGGTCCCGAGGTGGGTCATCGTCGCCTCCTGACTAGTCGACCAGTGCCTGGTAGACCAGCTGCTGCAGGTCGCGCCGGATGGGGTACGTGCCGCTCGGCAGCAACTGGGTGTAAAAGCCGACGGTGAGATCCTCGACGGGGTCGACCCAGAACGCCGTCGACGCTGCGCCACCCCAGGCGAAGGATCCTTCCGAGGTCAGGCTCTTGTTCCTGCGCCGGTCGAGGACGACAGAGAATCCGAGCCCAAAGCCGACACCGGCATGGTCCACCGCCGAGAACGAATCGGTCGCCATCTTCTCAAGGTCCGCGTCATCGGGCAGGTGATTCTCGGTCATGAGCTGCAAGGTACGGTCGGAGACCAGCCGCACGCCGCCGAGCTCACCGCCACGCAGCAGCATGCCCATGAAGCGTTCGTAGTCGTGCGCCGTCGACACCAGTCCCCCTCCGCCGTCGAAGAACTGACGGGGCCGCGTCGCGGCGTGGGCGAGGTCTTCGTAGCGGAACGAGTCCCCTCCGAATGGGACGTACAGCATCGCCAGACGATCCTGCTTGTCCTCGGGACACCACCAGTCGGTGTCGTCCATGCCCAAGGGATCAAAGACGCGCTCTCGAAGAAAGACGTCCAGGGTCTGGCCGCTCCACAGCTCGACGAGGCGACCCAGCACGTCGGTGGAAACCGAGTAATTCCATCGGCTTCCCGGCTGGAAAAGGAGCGGGCTCGTGCACCAGTCGTGCACCGCCTGGACGAGGGTCGCCTCGGGGGCGTACGCGAAGTCGTAACCCTTGTTGCGATAGATCTCGTCAACCGGGTGCGTGTGTTGAAAGCCGTAGGTCAGACCGCTCATGTGCGTGAGCAAATGGTGCACGCGTACCGGCTCGAGCGCCGGTACGGTCACGGGACTACTCGCTGGACCGCTCACGTACACGCGTGGTTCACGCAGATCCTCGATCCACCGGCCGACCTCGTCGTTGAGGTCGAATCGACCCTCTTCGTACAGCATCATCGCCGCGATCGACGTGATCGGTTTGGTCATTGAGTAGATGCGCCAGATCGTGTCGTCGGTCACCGGTAGGTCGAGCTCTCGATCGCGGTGGCCACCCTTGCCGGTCCACACGAGTTCGTCGCCTCGCGACACGGTCGCGAGCCATCCCGGCAGACGCCGGTCGGCGACGTAAGCGTCAAAGTGGGACTGGATCCTCTCCAGACGTGCCGCGTCGAATCCCATCGATGACGGTTCCACGCGAATCTCTAGTGACGACATGCGTTCCTCCGCGTTCTCATCGCGACACTACGTGACAATCCACGAGGTCAGCTCATCCGGTCCAACGTGCGACGCAGTGCGTCGAGCGCGCTGATGGCGCTGTAGGCCCGCACTCGTGGACGGTCACCCGGCAGGTGCACGAGGACGTGTTCGACGCTGTCACCGATCGCGACGCCGATGAAGACCGTTCCGGCCGGTTGGCCGTCCTGTTCGTCGGGTCCCGCGACGCCGGTGACACTGAGACCGACGTCAGCGCCCAGCACGCGGCGCACGCCCACAGCCATCTCCTCAGCCGCCGACGCGCTGACGACGGGTCCGCGCGCCACGCCCAAAAGATCGAACTTCACGTCAGAGGCGTAGCTGACGACGCCACCGCGAAACCACTGCGACGCACCGGCGACGTTGACGAGTCGACTCGCGATGAGACCACCGGTCACCGACTCGGCGACGGCGAGCGTGGCGCCACGGGCCAACAGGCGCGTAGCGACCGCGTCCTCCATCGTCTCGTCGTCGACACCGAAGATGATGTCGCCGAAGCTCGCGCTGATGAGATCGCGAATGAGAATCTCCTCTTCGCCGAGCAACGCCGCGGCGTGCTGCGCGTCGTCACCGCGCGCGGTCAAGCGGACCTTGATGCCCTCGATCCCCGAGGCGAGAAACGCGATCGTCATCCGCCCGTCACCGGCCAGGGCGTCGAATCGCGCGCCGACGGCTTCGGCGAGACCCGACTCACTCGCCCCCCACGTTCGAAGCACGCGGCTCGTGATCACCGACGTACGCCCCAAGGCTCGTTCACGTCGCAAGAGATCGGGCAGGATCGCCCGTTCGAACATGTCGGCCAACTCATAGGGCACACCCGGCACGGCGTAGACGACCTTCTGGCCGACGGGACAGATGAGTCCGGGAGCGGTGCCGCGGGTCTGGGCGATGACCGAGGCGCCGCGCGGCACGTCGGCCTGCAGGAGGTTGTTCTCGGGCATGGTGCGTCCGCGTGTCTCGAACATCCTGCGAATCGTCGCCACGAGTTGTTCGTCACGCTCGAGTTCGACGTTCATCACCTCGGCGAGCGCCGCCCTCGTGATGTCGTCCTGGGTCGGTCCGAGTCCTCCGCAGACGATCATCGCGTCGCTACGCGCCAACGCGGTGCGAAAGGCCAGAACGATCCGCTCGTGATTGTCGCCCACGTGTTGGTGGAAGTGCGACGCGATACCGTTCGCCGCGAGCTGCTCACCCAACCACTGCGAGTTGGTGTCGGGAATCTGGCCCAGTAGCAGTTCGGTTCCCACCGCGACGATCTCAACTCGCACGCACGACCGCCTGTTTGCCTTGCGCGTAGTACTGCCAACCGGTGTAGAGCGTCAACACGACCGCAATCCAGATCGTCACCACCCCGAGGAGGGCGTGGTGCGCCGTCACCGGCAACACGCAGAACGCGATCGCCCAGTCCTGGGTGAAGGTCTTCCACTTGGCGAGCTTGCTGGCGGGGATCGAGATGCCCCGCTTCGCGGCGCGCGAGCGGTACACGCTCATCCAGATCTCGCGCAGGGTTATGAGGATGGCCGGGGCGATGAAACTCTTCAGCCCGTGGGGTCGCGCCGCGACCAGGGCGTAGAGCGAGCCGAGCACGATGATCTTGTCGGCGAGCGGGTCGAGGAACGCGCCCGATCTCGTCGTGCCGTGACGGCGCGCGACGATACCGTCGAAGTAGTCCGACGCGGCGGCGAGGAATCCGACCAGCGACGTCCACCAGGAGATCCGGTGCACGATGATCAGGTAGATGAAGAGCGGCGCCACGAGGAGGCGGAACGCCGTCATGAGATTAGCGGGCGTCATGAGCGCGGACTCACCGTAAGTAGGTTGCCTGGCTGTCATACCCGCACCGCCTCCAGATCCGTTCCGTGGCTCGCCACTATTTCACAGTCGACCATGGTCCCCACGCCCAATGTGGAGTCCACCATCACAATGCCATCAATCTCGGGACATTCGCGCACACTACGACCGACACCCGGCGCGTCGATGAGCAGTCGCTGACGCGATCCCACGAGCGCGTCGCGTCGCCGAGCGGTGATCGCGTCTTGCACTTCGCTCACTTCACGAAGTCGCTCGAGCGCGAGCTCCTTGGGGACCTGTGAACCGAGTCCTTCAGCGAACGTCCCGTCCTCGGCGGAGAAGGTGAAGAACCCGGCCCAGTCCAACTGGGCCGCTTCGATGAACGCGAGCAGCTCCTGCTGGTCCTCTTCGGTCTCTCCGGGATAGCCCAGGATGAACGACGAGCGAAACGTGGCCTCTGGATCGGCCGAACGAATCGCGGCGAGGCGTTCGAGGAAGCGGTCCCCGTCACCCCAACGTCGCATCGCTCGCAGCATCGGTCGCGACGCGTGCTGCAATGACAGGTCAAAATATGGCACGCCGGTCGAGAGGATCGTCTCGATCAATCCGCTGGTCAGACCCGACGGGTAGAGGTACAAGAGACGAACCCGATCGACTTCACCGCGCAGCGTGTTCGTCAGTTCGATGAGTGGTTGGGTCCCGCCCTCGTCGAGGACCTCGACCGCCTCGCCGCGCCCGGCGCGGCGCCGGTCGTGACCCCAACTCGCGAGGTCCTGGGCGATGAGGACGATCTCGCGCACGCCGCCACTCACCAGGGCTCGCGCCTCCGTGAGGATCTCGTCACTCGATCGCGATCGTTGGTCGCCGCGAAAGGTCGGAATCGCACAGAAACCACAGCGGCGGTCGCACCCTTCGGCGATCTTGACGTACGCCCACGGCGACGTCGTCGCCGGTCGCGGAAGGTTCAGGAGGTCAAAGGCCGGCGCCGGGCGACGGCGCAGCGCCACCGGCGTTGACGGCGCCGGTTCAGTGAGACTCTCGCCGAAACCGGCCACCAAATCGACCTCCGGCAGCGCGGCGGCAAGTTCGTCGCCGTAGCGCTCGGCCATGCAACCCGTGACGACGAGTCGGGCCCCGCGATGCTTTCTATCGGCGAGTTCGAGCACGGTTTCGATCGACTCCTCACGCGCCGCTTCGATGAACGCGCAGGTGTTGGCGACGACCAGATCGGCATCTTCGGCCGACGAGGCGACGTCGTAACCCTGAGACTGCAACAGACCCGCGAGCTTCTCCGAGTCGACGTGGTTCTTGGGGCACCCGAGTGTCTCGATCCAGTACCGCACGGGCGTCTCCTCATTAGATGGCAACACCGAGCGCGCTGCGCTCGGTGTGACGGCGGAGAGGGAGGGATTTGAACCCTCGGGCCCGCGTTAACAGGCCGCATTCTTAGCAGGAATGTGGTTTAAACCGAACTCACCCACCTCTCCCAGCGGAGCCATCATAGTGACTCACCGCCCAAGGAGGGAAATCTTTGAAGAATCTTGACGGCGCTCAACGTCCGTTTCATCACTCATTGGCCAGCTGGATTTGCGTCGTGTTCGTCAGTTCAAGCCCTCGAAGACGACCTCGACCGGCGTTACACTACGAAACACCAGAATCTGGACGGTCCTGAAGGGAATCAGATGCGCACAATTCGTCTCACGCTCGCCGGTATCGTGGGTGCTTCAGCGCTCACCGCATTCTCATTGACCTCGGGTGTCGCCGCGAACGCGACGACGCCGTCGCTCGCGTCGTGCAAGACCACGATCGGCGCCCAGGAATACGCGAAGGGCAAGCTCACCGTCGCGACGGACAATCCCGTCTACACGCCCTGGTTCGTCAACAACAAGCCGTCCAATGGAAAGG
>Ga0207927_1001097_pt1 | contig 11548 bp, 10 predicted proteins | sample NGESurdeep072012_2_FD_184456 | JGI IMG/M metagenome (GOLD analysis project Ga0207927, IMG submission 184456) | Arctic peat soil microbial communities from Barrow, Alaska - NGEE Surface sample 210-2 deep-072012 (SPAdes) | ecosystem: Environmental > Terrestrial > Soil > Wetlands > Peat ... | reverse complement strand
TCGCGGGTCTTTGGCCCCATCGACGAGAGCGACGTGATCGGCCGCGCCTTCCTCCGCTACTGGCCGCTGCCGACCATCGGGATCCTCCAGACCCCGTCCTACTCCGGCATCGCCGCACCCTGACGCGCGCTTCCACGCCGTGACGTCCGCCCTCGTCCTGTTCGCGGTCCTCGTCGTGCTGCTCCATGCGGTCCTGCTCGGCAGCGCGGACTGGGCTTCCCTCGGCCCGGAACGGGAGCCGGCCGCAGGCACACCGATGGCGGTGCGCAGCATCGAGGCGAGGCCCGACCCCGCTGACACGGAACCGGCCGCCGTCGCCAGGCCGCCCCCCAGTCTTCCGAAGCCGCCACGCCCGCCGAAGCCGCGACGCCCCAGAGTCGCCGCCTCGCCTTCGGCCGAAGCCAGCGCTCGCTCCGTCGAGCCGCCAAGCCCGGTCGCGAGCGAGCCTGTCGTCGCCGAAGCGGAGAACGAGCCGCCGCCTGCGGCGAGTGCTCCGGCAATCGACGCGGCGAACGCGGCGCCGGTTCCTGCGCCGGCGCCTTCGCAGGCCGCGCCTGAAGTCGCGATCGCGGCTTCCGCACCGGCTTCGGCCGCCCCGCTCTCGTTTCTGGGCGCCGGCGAAATGCCGCCGCCGACGTATCGAACGAAACTGCCGCCATCGGTGACCTTGCGCTACGAGGTGCGGCGCGGCTTTCTCCGCGGCACGGGCGAGATCCGCTGGCAACGCGTCGGCGACGACTTCGGCCTTCGCCTCGAAGCGCGCATCGCCGGGCTGACCTTGCTCGCGCAAACCAGCCAGGGCGTTGTCGACGCCACGGGTCTGGCACCGGTGCGCTTCCTCGACCAGCGCGCACGCCGCACCGCGCAGGCCGCCAATTTCCGCCGCGACGCGGGAACGATCACGTTTTCGGGCGCGTCGGTCGTATGGCCCTTGCTGCCGGGAACGCAGGATCAGCTGAGCTGGATGATCCAGCTCGCCGGCATCGTCGCCGCCGAGCCGGAACGCGCGAGCGCTGGCGGCAGCATCTCGATGGTCATCGTCGGCGCGCGCGGCGAAGCGGGCGTGCGGACGCTTCGCTACGCCGGGCGGGAGGACGCCCAGACGGCCTCGGGAACCGTGCCGGCGCTGAAGTTCGTCGTCGATTCTCGCTCCGCGTATGACTCGGGCTATGAAATCTGGCTCGATCCGGCGCACGACTACCTGCCTGCGCACGCGACGCGACGCAACGGCGCCGGCGAGTCGGAGTTCGATCTCCTGCTCGAGCGCATCGAGCCGATCTCTTGAGCCGCCTTGCAATCGGGGCGACGAGCCGCAGCTAAGGGCAGGAGAATTTCGTCATGCACATGCTTTACAACTCCGACAGCTTCGCTGTCGTCATGTTCGAGATCCCGCAGGCGCCGGTCGCGGGTGAGGAAGCAGCGGCATCGCGCGGTGGCTTCGAGATCGTGGACAAGTTCGCGAAGAAGGACATCTTCATCGACGGTGCCGTCGCCGAAAGCTTCAAGGCGGGCGTCGAAGCGCTGATGGCGGGCAAGCCGAGCGAGGAAGACATTGACGAGTACATCGGCCGATTCACGTCGCTGATGCCGCAGCCGCTCGTCCTGCACTAGGGCGAAGCCTCGGGGCGGCACGAAGCCGCCTCAAGTTCCCCTCGCCGCAGCCGATATGCGGAAGTGGTGGCGAAACTCGAGTTCGCCACCCGCTTCCCCGTGTTTGCGTCTGACCGCCCATGAGCGCCGAGCTGGCGATGAGTCCTGTGATGCATCCGGTCATGCCGGCTGCGCTGCTGCTGCTGCTGAGCCTGGGCGTCAGCACGCTCGCGGCTTACGTCGCCCTCGACCTGGCGCGCCGCGTGCGCGTGCTCTGGACACGTGCCGGCATCCTCTGGCTGCTCGGTGCCGCCTGGGCGCTTTCGCTGGGTATCTGGTCGTGTCAGATCATCGGCGTCGCCGCCGAGCCGCTGCCTTTTTCACTCGGCTACGACGGCCTCGGGTCGCTTCTGGCCTGGGCCGCGGCGATCGTCGTCTGCGTCGCCGGGCTCGGCGCCGTCAGCGGCCGTGTCGCGACGCCTTCGCGCCTCGGCTTCGGCGCCTTCGCGCTCGGCGCCGGCATCGTCGGTGCGCATGCGCTCGCCCTGGCGCCGCTCGGCCTGCAACCGGGAATCGACTGGCGCTTCCTGCCGCTGATCGCGGCGATCGCCGGCGCTTCGGGCGGCTGCATGATGGGGCTCGGCGCCTTCTTTCGCGGCGGCGACCGGACCCGTCCCGCGACGCTGCCGTGGCAGGCAACCGCTGCCTTGGTGCTCGGGGCGACGCTCGTCGCCAGCCAGCAGCTGGTGATTGGCGCCGCCGTCCTCGGCGAGCAGGTCTCGTCGGCCAACGCCGGGCAGGTCTCGCCGGCGACGCTGACACTGCTGGCCTCGCTCGGCTCGGTCTCGCTGCTCCTCGTCGGCCTCATTTTCTCGATCCTCGAAGCGCGGCTGCGCCTGTCGCTGCGCCGCGCCGAGACCGAGCTGCAGAGACGCTCGTATCGCGACGGACTGACGCGCCTGCCGAACCGCCTGATGTTCGACGGCATGCTGGCACAGGCGGTGCAGCAGGCCGAAGAGAGCGGCGAGCGGATGGCGCTTCTTTTCGTCGATCTCGACGGCTTCAAACCGATCAACGAGACGCTCGGCCACCACATGGGCGACCTCATGCTGCGCGAGGTCGCGGCGCGGCTGAAGCGCTTCTCGCGGCCCGGCGATCGCATCGCGCACCTGGGCGGCGACGAGTTTTTGGTCCTCATCCGCTCCAACCCGAGCGCCGAGGACGCGCGCATCTTCACCGATCGACTGCAGGCTTCGATCGGCGAGCCCTGCAACATGAACGGGCGCGAAGCGGCGGTTTCGAGCTCGGTCGGCATTGCCATGTACCCGGAACACGGCAGCCTGTCGGAGCTGATCGCGCATGCCGAGGCGGCGATGCGATCGGCAAAGAGCAACGGCGGCGCCTCGCTTTGTTTCTTCGAGACGCGGATGGTGAGCGGCGCCCGTGAGCAGTTCGACCTGCTGCGCGACCTGCGCCGCGCCCTTGCCGAAGGCCAGCTGCAGCTTCTCTACCAGCCGAAGGTGCACGCGCCAAGCGGCGAGATCACGGGTGCCGAGGCGCTGATGCGCTGGCACCATCCGCAGCGCGGCCTCGTCGGCCCGGCTGTCTTCATTCCCATCGCCGAGCGCTTCGGCCTGATCGGCGCGATGGGCAACTGGCTGATCGACGAGGCCTGCCGGCAGGCAGGCGTCTGGCGCGACGAGGGATTGCGCATGCGCGTGGCGATCAACCTCTCGGGCTACCAGCTGCGCCACGCCGATCTCGCCGATCGCATCGACGCCGCCCTGCGCCGGCATCGCATCAACCCGCAGTTACTGACCTGCGAGATCACCGAATCGGTGGCGATGGAAGATGCATCGAACGCCATCCGCATGGTCGAAAGGCTCGGCGCCATGGGCGTCAACATCTCGATCGACGATTTCGGGACGGGGTATTCGAGCCTCGCCTACCTGAGAAAGCTGCACGCCGGCGAGCTGAAGATCGACCGCAGCTTCGTCCTCGACCTCGAGACGAGCGCCGACGCGCGCGCTGTCGTCGACGCCGTCGTCAAGCTGGCGCAGGCGCTCGGCCTGAAGGTCGTCGCCGAAGGCGTCGAGACCGAGGCGCAACACCAGATCCTTCGCTCGTTCGGCTGCCATGAGCTGCAGGGCTACCTGTTCGCCCGGCCGATGTCGGCGGCCGCGCTCTCGGCCTGGGCGATGGAAGACGAAAGCACACGCGGCATCGAGTTCCGCGATTCGCTTTACAAGCCCACCGCGGCCGGCGCCTTGCACTGATCCTTGCTTCGGGCCTGCGGGTCGCAGGGCCATCGACGCGTTTCCTACAATCGCGTCATGAATACGCCGGCCTACACGCGCGCCGCGGCGCTGCCGCAGATCCTGAAGAATCGCATCGTCATCCTCGACGGGGCGATGGGCACGATGATCCAGCGCCACCACCTCTCGGAAGCCGACTACCGCGGCAAGCGCTTCAAGGATCACGCGAAAAGCCTGAAGGGCAACAACGATCTGCTGCAGCTGACGCGGCCCGACGTCATCGCCGCCATCCATGCGCAATACCTCGAGGCCGGCGCCGACATCATCGAGACGAACACTTTCGGTGCGACTTCGGTGGCGCAGGCCGACTACGACCTCGGCGCCTTCGCCCGCGAGATCAACGTTGCCGGCGCCCGCCTGGCACGCGAGGCCTGCGACCGCTCGACGAGCGCGGACAAGCCCCGCTTCGTCGCCGGCGCGCTCGGGCCGACGCCGCGCACGGCGAGCATCAGCCCCGACGTCAACGACCCGGCGGCACGCAACGTCAGCTTCGCCGAACTGCGCGATGCGTATCGCGAGCAGGCCGAGGGCCTGCTCGAAGGCGGCTGCGATCTCTTTCTCGTCGAGACGATCTTCGACACGCTGAACGCCAAGGCCGCCATCTTCGCCCTCGACGAGCTGATGGAAGACACGGGCGAATGCCTGCCCGTGATCGTCTCGGGCACGGTCACCGACGCGTCGGGCCGCATCCTCTCCGGCCAGACCGTCGGCGCGTTCTGGCACAGCATCCGCCACGCCCGGCCGCTCGCGGTGGGCCTCAACTGCGCGCTCGGCGCGGCGCTGATGCGCCCTTATCTCGAAGAGCTGGCGCGCCTCGCCGGCGACACGTTCGTCAGTTGCTATCCGAACGCCGGGCTGCCCAACCCGATGAGCGAGACCGGCTTCGACGAGACGCCCGAGATCACCGCCGGTCTGCTCGAGGAGTTCGCGAGCGCGGGCTTTCTCAACATCGCCGGCGGCTGCTGCGGCACGACACCCGAGCACATCCAGAAGATCGCCGAGCGCGTCGGCCGATACCGGCCAAGGTGCGGCCACCGCGGCGCGCTGTTCGGCGAGCTCGAAGCCGCATGAGCGGCGATTCCGTAGCTGCTCGAATGGCGCCGGCCCCCTCGGGGGGCGACGCCGCAGGCGGCGGGGGCACCATGACTCCGCCAGCGGCAGTGGCGAAGCCGCCGCCGCTCAAGCTCTCGGGCCTCGAGCCGGTGCTGATTGGCGAAGGATCGCTGTTCGTCAACATCGGCGAGCGCACCAACGTCACCGGCTCGAAAGCCTTCGCCCGCCTCATCCTCAACGGCCAGTTCGAGGAAGCGCTCGCCATCGCCCGGCAGCAGGTCGAGAACGGTGCCCAGATCATCGACATCAACATGGACGAGGCGATGCTCGATTCGAAGGCGGCGATGGTTCGCTTCCTGAATCTCATCGCTGGCGAGCCCGAGATCGCGCGCGTGCCGATCATGATCGACAGCTCGAAGTGGGACGTGATCCAGGCCGGGTTGCAATGCATCCAGGGCAAGGGCATCGTCAACTCCATCTCGATGAAGGAGGGCGAGGCGGCGTTTCGCCAGCAGGCCAAGCTGGTGCGCCGATACGGCGCCGCCGCTGTCGTCATGGCCTTCGACGAGAAGGGCCAAGCCGACAGCTACGAACGCAAGATCGCGATCTGCGCGCGGGCGTATCGGATCCTCGTCGAAGAGGTCGGCTTTCCGGCCGAAGACATCATCTTCGATCCGAACATCTTCGCCATCGCGACGGGAATCGAAGAACACGACAACTACGCCGTCGACTTCATCGAGGCGACGCGCTGGATCAAGGCCAACCTGCCGGGCGCCAAAGTGAGCGGCGGCGTCTCGAACGTGAGCTTTTCCTTCCGCGGCAACGACCCGGTGCGCGAAGCGATCCACACCGTGTTCCTGTACCACGCGATCAAGGCGGGCATGGACATGGGCATCGTCAACGCCGGCATGGTCGGCGTCTACGACGATCTCGATGCCGAGCTGCGCGAGCGCGTCGAGGACGTCGTGCTCAATCGGCGCAAGGACGCCGGCGAGCGCCTCGTCGAGATCGCCGAGCGCGCCAAGGGCGCGGCGCGCGACGATTCGGCGCGCCTGGCCTGGCGCGGCACCGCCGAGCATCCGAAGACGGTCGGGGAAAGACTGAGCCACGCGCTTGTCCATGGCATCACCGATTTCATCGTCGAAGACACGGAAGCGGCCTGGCAGAAGATCCGGGCCGAAGGCGGCCGGCCGCTGCACGTCATCGAAGGCCCGCTCATGGCCGGCATGGACATCGTCGGCGACCTGTTCGGCCAGGGCAAGATGTTCCTGCCGCAGGTCGTCAAATCGGCGCGCGTGATGAAGCAGGCGGTCGCCCACCTGCTGCCCTACATCGAGGCCGAGAAGAAGCTGCTCGTCGACGCCGGCGGCGAAGCGAAGGCCAAGGGCAAGATCGTCATCGCCACGGTCAAGGGCGACGTCCACGACATCGGCAAGAACATCGTCACCGTCGTCCTCCAGTGCAACAACTTCGAGGTCGTCAACATGGGCGTGATGGTCGCCTGTCAGGACATCCTCGCCAAGGCGAAGGTCGAAGGCGCCGACATCATCGGCCTCTCGGGCTTGATCACGCCGAGCCTCGAGGAGATGCAGCATGTCGCCAGCGAGATGCAGCGCGACGACTTCTTCCGCATCAAGAAGATTCCGCTCCTGATCGGCGGCGCGACGACGAGCCGCGTCCACACGGCGGTGAAGATCGCGCCGCACTACGAAGGCCCGGTCGTCTACGTGCCCGACGCGAGCCGCTCGGTCGGCGTCTGCAGCGATCTGCTCAGCGACGAGCGCGCCGCCGCCTACATCGCCGATCTCGAGGCCGACTACGTTCGCGTCCGCGAGCTGCATGCGAGCAAGAAGCCGACGCCGCTGGTCTCGCTCGCCGAGGCGCGCGCCAACAAGACGCCGATCGACTGGGAGGCGTACGTTCCTCCGGGGCCCAAGTTCGTCGGCCGGCGCGTCCTGAAGAACCAGGATCTGGCCGAGATCGCCGAGGTCATCGACTGGGGCCCGTTCTTCCAGACCTGGGATCTCGCCGGCCCGTATCCGGGCATCCTCACCGACGACATCGTCGGCGAATCGGCGCGCCGCGTTCTCTCGGACGGCAAGCGCATGTTGCGCCGGCTGATCGAAGGTCGCTGGCTCACCGCCAACGGCGCCGTCGGCCTGTACCCGGCGGCGACGGTGGGTGACGACGACATCGAGATCTACACCGACGAGTCGCGTCGCGACGTGCTGATGACCTGGCGCGGCCTGCGCATGCAGAGCGTGCGCCCGATCGTCGAGGGTGTGCGCCGGCCGAACCGGTGCCTGGCCGATTTCATCGCCCCCCAAGGCTCGGGCCGCAACGACTACATCGGCCTTTTTGCCGTTACTGCCGGCATCGGCGTCGACAAGAAAGAGCGCCAGTTCGAAGCCGATCTCGACGACTACAGCGCCATCATGCTGAAGGCGCTCGCCGATCGCCTCGCCGAAGCGTTCGCTGAAAGCTTGCACCGGCGCGTGCGCACCGACCTGTGGGGCTATGCGGCGGGCGAAACGCTCCCGATCACCGATCTCGTCGCCGAGCGCTACCGCGGCATCCGCCCGGCGCCGGGCTATCCGGCGTGCCCGGATCACGGCGTCAAGCGTGAGCTGTTCCGCGCCCTCGGCTGCGCCGACATCGGCATGAGCCTGACCGAAAACCTGGCCATGCTGCCGGCAGCGAGCGTCAGCGGTTTCTACCTCGCCCACCCCGCCGCCGCGTACTTCAACGTCGGCAAGATCGGCCCTGACCAGTTGCGCGACTGGGCGCGTCGCAGCGCCCTTGCCGAAAGCGATGCCCAGCGGGCGCTGATGCCGCTTCTCTGAGAGCTCCGAACGGCTGAACAGTCGCAACGGCTACAGGGAGCGCAACTGGGATACCCGCGCCGGCGCGTCGAGCTGAAGATCCCAAGCTGCGCCAGGGCAGGCCCCCGGGTTTCTGAAGGCCACGGCGTACGGCCGAGAAGGCGCTCACGGCCGGCATCCAGGAGGCCTATGTGCAGGGCATCTCCACCTGCTCGGTGGGCGCCCTCGTCAACGCGCTCGGTACGAGCGGCGGGTCCAAGAGCCAGGTCAGCCGGCTGGGTGGCGGGCTCGACGAGCGCGTGGGCGCGTTCCTGGGCCGCGCCAAAGTACGTGAACATGGTCGTAATGGCGGCGGCCGGCGTGAACACCGAGGCCCAGCGCGAGATGCTGGGCCTGAAGGTCGGCGCCAGTGAGGCCGAGCCCTTCTGGACCGAGTTCCGCAGAAGCCTCAACCGGCGGGGACTGCGCGGCGTCAAGCTGGTGATCAGCGAGCCAAGAGGGCATCAAGGTCACCGTATCCTGGGTGCTCGACGCCACCTGGCAGCGTTGCCGAGCGCACTTCATGAGGAACGCCTTGGCACACGCAGGCAAGACGCAGGCAAGACGCAGGCAAGACGCAGCGGCGCAGGGTCTCGGCTGCCATCGGAACCGTCTTCGTTCCAGACTCGGCCGACGCGGCGAGCGCGCGGTGGCGATCCGCAGCCGATCAGCTCCGAGGCAAGTTTTCAAAACTCGGAGCGCTCATGGACGAGGCCGAGAAGACGTGCTCGTGCTCATGAGCTTCCCACGGACGCACTGGACCCAGATCGACAGCACCAGCCTGCTCGAACGGCTGAACGCGGAGATCAAGCGGCGCACGAACGTCGTGGGCATCTTCTCGCCGCATCGATCACGAGACTTGCCGGCGCCGTGATGCTTTTCCCAACTCGGCTGCCCTCTGTGGCTCACTGAGTACCGCGCATCTCAGCCTGTCCGGGCTGTGGACTTACATCAGGCGCTGGGACACGACCTTCGACGTCGTCACGGCCCACATTGCATGAAAAAACGGCCCCTCAGGGCCGTTTCATAAAACCTGCAGACGGAGGATCAAACCGACTTGCGGCGCCGAGCAAGCATCCCAATGACACCTAGGCCGGCAAGCAACAAAGCATAGGTTTCGGGCTCAGGGACTGCCGTGGTGAAGCTGTTGTGCATATCCTGGACCACCCCTCCTGTTTGAGCTTGGAACGCGTCGTTCACCCCGACGGCTACTCTGCCGGCAAATTGCGCAGCGTCGGGAGAGGGCGGGACGGCCAAGCTCGCGAAAGGAGCTCCGGGCGGCACGTTATAGAGATTTTCCACCACTTGGGGCGCTATCGTCCCCGTCTGCGTGATGCTCAGTTGAGCTGAGTTGATCAGGTTACTAGAACCGCCAACGACCGTGAGGCTGTAATCAAGGTTACCACTGCCAGCATACCCACCCGGGAAGCCAGCGTTGGCGTCCCAGGAGACACCGACGTCGTAGTGATCCTGCCCGGCAATCTCAAGCTCGGATAGGGTGATGAATCCTGTCGTGCCGTCCGGAATGCTCGCGCTCGAAAAGGTGAACGCCATGTCGCCATCGCCGTCAACGATGCCGGTACTGCCAGCGGCAGCCCAACTCGCCAACGTCCCCGTCCAGGACCACGGCGCAGCTGTGGCGACGCCACTCGCCATCAGGCCACCGGCCACGAGCATTCCCGCCATCAGTCTTGACTTCATGATCAACTCCCGCGAAAAGGTTAGACGCAACATAGAACCGGTTCGATAAGCGTGAAGTATTCCCGGCACAGTGGTTCGATCTTATTGCGAATTCGCAAGGAGTTGCTGTTGATCCTACCCCCGAAACAGGGGGGTAAGCCGCCTATGCCGGGGCTCAAGGGCCGGTTGATTCCCCAGGTAGCGGCTTGCCGCGCAGCGGCGGCCGTCCCGATCAGGATGCCGGATAAGGTTGAGGTGCGACCGACCAGCACTTTGTCCAAGAGGGAACCACGATGACCAACTCCACTATGGCGCTTGCCGAGCTCGCCGAGAAGAGAGCCGATGTCGACGTGCTGCGCCAGACGGTGCAGCTTCATGGCCCAGCGCCTGATGGAGCTCGATGTCGATGCCCAGCGGGCGCTGGTGCCGCTTCTCTGAGAGCCCCGAACGGCTGAACAGCCGCAATGGCTACAGGGGAGCGCAACTGGGATGCGCGCGCCGGCAGCGTCGAGCTGAAGATCCCCAAGCTGCGCCAGGGCAGCTACGTCCCCGGGTTTCTGAAGGCCACGGCGTACGGCCGAGAAGGCGCTCACGGCCGGCATCCAGGAGGCCTATGTGCAGGGGCATCTCCACCTGCTCGGTGAACGACCTCGTCAAGGCGCTCGGCACGAGCGGCGTGTCCAAGAGCCAGGTCAGCCGGCTGTGTGGCTAGCTCGACGAGCGCGTGGGCGCGTTCCTGGGCCGCGCCACGTACGTCAAGACCAGGGAGGCCGGGCGGATCGTGAGCGTGGCCGTAGTAGTGGCGATCGGCGTGAACACCGAGGGCCAGCGCGAGGTGCTGGGCCTGAAGGTCGGCGCCAGCGAGGCCGACCCCTTCTGGACCGAGTTCCGCAAAAACCTCAACCGGCGGGGACTGCGCGGCGTCAAGCCGGTGGCGAAGGTCATGGAAGACGAAGACCCCGAAAAGGCGCCGTCGCACAACGACAGCCCGGCATTGTGAACGGCGCGTGCGCGGGCGCGCCGACGATGCGGCGCTATGCGGGGCACCACTACAGTGCGGCCGCGGCGCGTCGATGCGCCTTGGCTTGGTGCTTCGCAGCGATCCGCGATGCATGACGGCATGTGCGCAGGCGACGAAGCTGCTGGGCGGTGCTTGGCACGCATCGTGCAAAAGTGCATGCAATCCCCACGACTCCGCGGAGCTTACTGATGAAGAACAAGTCGCTGATCCTCTTGCCCGTGCTGGCGCTCGCGTTCGCGTGTGCGCAGGCTCAGACCGCGGCACCCGCCGCGGCACCTGCCTCTGCGCCCGAACCCACGCCGTCGGCATTCACGGGCAATATCAACCTGACGAGCAACTACAAGTTCCGCGGCCAGGACCAGGGCACGCTGAAGGCCTGGTCGCCGGCGGTCCAGGGTGGCTTCGACTGGACGCAGAACGGCTTTTATCTCGGCAACTGGGACTCCAACGTCAGCTTCGCCGGCAACATCGAGATGGACCTGTACGGTGGCTACCGGGGCGAGATCACCAAGGAGCTGACGTACGACGTCGGCATCCTGCAGTACTACTACCCGAAGAACGGCAACACCACCACCATCAACTTCAACACCACCGAGATCTACGGCTCGCTGGCCTACAGCTTCTTCACGTTGAAGTACTCGCATACCGTTTCCAGCGACTACTTCGGTCTTGGCCAGATCAACCAGGCGAACGAGGGCCTGTCTTCGCGCCCGAAGGGCACCAACACGGGCTACCTCGACCTGAGCGGCAACTACGAAGTGGTCAAGGGCCTGACCCTGAACGGGCACGTCGGCTACACGCGGCTCTCCAGCGATCTGCGCAATGCCGTCAACACCGTGAGCGGCGTCTCCGAGACGACGACCACGACGAACGCCTACTCCAACTACGTCGACTGGAAGGCCGGCGCCACCTACGACCTCGGTTCCGGCTTTTCCCTGGCGGGTGCGGTCGTGGGCGCGTCGAAGAAAAGCGTATGGGGCGACGTCAACAAGACGCGCGCCATCGTCACGATCAGCAAGACCATGTAG
>Ga0207927_1001095_pt1 | contig 11552 bp, 9 predicted proteins | sample NGESurdeep072012_2_FD_184456 | JGI IMG/M metagenome (GOLD analysis project Ga0207927, IMG submission 184456) | Arctic peat soil microbial communities from Barrow, Alaska - NGEE Surface sample 210-2 deep-072012 (SPAdes) | ecosystem: Environmental > Terrestrial > Soil > Wetlands > Peat ... | reverse complement strand
GCCCGGGTGACCGCTGGAAGTGGTCCGCCTTCTATGCGATAGCCGAGTTTCTTGAGTTCCCTCACCATGCGTGCGGCGCGCGTGCGTTTGGACTTGGCACTCACCGCTGGCCCCCGTTCCTCGTAGCGGACCCCCTCATGGAGGATCACCCACAGCACTCGGCAGAGTCGATGGGCGATGGCCCAGATGGCCTGCTGGTACCCCAGACGCGGCAGCAGCCGGCTGAAGGTCAACTCGAATATGCTCCCTTTGACCTTTACCGCCGATTGGGCTGCCTGATTCAGCAGCCGCCGCATGTGGCGATTGCCCTTCGGCGAGCGTGTGCTGTGCGACTCCCCTGCGCTCTCTTCATTCCCCGGACACACCCCCACCCACGAGGACAGCTTCTTCGCCGTTCGGAAAGTCGCTGCCTTGGGCCCCACTTCGGCAATCATCTGCAGCGCCGAATCCGGTCCGAATCCGGGCACTTCCGCCACGCGTTGCACCACGTCCTGATGTTCCTTCATTAGGTCCATGGCTTCCCGCTCCAACTTCTCGATGTGCGTCTCGATCAACTGCAACTCATCCAGCGCCATCTGCAGAAGCCGACGGAAAGTTCCATTCAGTTCCGTGCAGGCGCCCAGCGCGTCGCGCAATTGCTCCGGCGTCGCCCGCAGTCGGCAATCGGCCAGAGCCGCCAGCGCGGCCGGGTCGGTCTCGCCTTCCGCCAGGGCCTTCAACATGCGCCGCGCACTGAGGCCCAGAAGGTCCGACACAAAACTCGACAACTTGAGGTGCGCCTGTTCCAACAGGCTCTCCAATTGGTTCTTATAAACCACCTTGGCGCGCGTCAACTGGTGCTTCCGCCGCGTCACCGTTCGCCAGAGCCGCTGTTCCGGATCCGGCACGAAGCTCAAAACCAGTTCCTGCGCCACCAGTCGCTTGACCATCCTTTCGCCGTCGAGGAAATCGTTCTTTCTCCCGCGCGGCCCGTGGTTGCTCTTGGCTTGGCACAGGTGCAGCGTACCGCACATCTGGCTGGCTCCCTCCCGCTGCTGGCGCACGGGCTTCCAGAACCGCTCCAACATTCCCCACACCGGCTTCCAGTACTGTGCGGTCGATTCCATGACCACTTCTTCGACCTCCTGCTGGTCCAGCCATTGGGCCAGCACGTGCAATTCACCGGGGGTAGCGCCGAACTTGCGGCGTTCAAACTCATACTCGCCTTCCCCGGCGACGTCTGTCACTACCACCGCCAACATCTTCTTGTGAACGTCAACTGCTGCGATTCGATAAGACATTATGCTTCTCCTGGGCGGAGCGGAGAGCATGCCAAAAGGTATTCCCAGGCAGGTTCACGTGGCTATCGTCGCTCCCGTCAGGGAGACGAACGACGCCCAATTATTCGCGCAGAAGCGCACATGCTCCAGGGTCAAACAGAGTCACGATCTCGAATTCTTCACTGTCCAGCCGACCTCATCGCTCCCGCCATTGCCATGATGCCAGTTTTTCATGAGCTTTCGCGGGCCGGCGGCCCATCCCAACAGAGTCGGAGGTGCACCCAGGTGTCGCCCGTTTTAAGGCAGTCCTCGCAGCCCTTCTTAGCGGTATGCCTTATCTTGATCTGATCGAGATGCGTGCAGGGTTCGGGCATGTTCAGGTCTCCAACTTCGCGCGGTCCCATTTAGCAAGACGCGCTCCCACATCATACGTGCTCTCCAAGAACTCGTATAGAGTTTCCTCTGGCGATTCCGCACCGCGGACGTCATCGTACCGCAGAATGAACTCAGAGAACTGCCTGTTCCAACTCGCGCTCTTGGGGTGTACAGGCTGCGTTTCCATGCCTGGAGGTTGAGGCACCGTATACGAATAAAATGCCGGATCCACGCCGCCTCCGCCAGGCCAAAAGCCGGCGCTCGATACTTCGTCCGAATAAGCCGGGCCGCTGATTACACCTTTGCGCGCCGGCGCGGGCCGCCCGGAAAAACGTGTACACGCCAGGTCAAAACTGCCCCAGAAAAAGTGAACCGGACTGCATTTCCCCGTGAACTTCGCGCGGAACCGCTCGAGCACCTTGGCGCTGGAGACGAGAATTTTCCAAAAACGACTCGCGTACTGGGGGTCGTAGGAGCAGTTGGCGAAGTCCCGGTCGAACGGAACGCCGTCCGCAACCTCCTGCGGCTTGAGATTGATCCGCACCGCGATGCCCAGCGATTCCAGCGCCTCGAATATTCCGCTGTGAAAGCCGGCAACTGACTCGGCTCGCAATGGCCGCGATGCGCTGGGGCCTTCGCTGGTGGAGATGTTCAGCTCATGCTTCTGAAAGTCAAACTGAATTTCGAAGACGCCTGGCGCGTACGGTATCGGTCCCGTTGTCAGCCCACGGGAGTTGACATATAGCGCGACGTGCCACCAATGATTCATGGGCGGAGAGAGGGCCATGCGGACCTTGCCGACGATCTGCGTCCACATGTGCAGGGTGCGGTAGGTATCCTGCCATTCGTTTAGCGGCAGGGCTGGCCAGCGCTCCGAGTGACTCATACGTTCCGTGTCGCCAGTTTACCTCAAGAGTAGTTAACCTCGCCGTTGCACCCGTGCGTTGTGGTACTTAATCATACGGTCCGTCCGCGACGAACGCCCGCGGTAGCAGTAGCGGCTTGGTATATACTGATGGGAACCTGGGATGCGCAAATGAATCCTGAGTAATGTCACCTGATGGCGGTCCTGGTCGAGTTTCGCGGTGTAACTTACCAAATCGGCGGCCGTGAGATTCTCCACGGAATCGATCTGTGCGTCGAAGAGAGCGAAACGGTGGCGCTGCTGGGGCGGAGCGGCTCGGGGAAGACCACTTTGCTCAAGATGGTAAACCGGCTGGTCGAGCCCACGGGTGGCGAAGTGCGGTTCGAAGGCAAGCCCGTCACAGACTGGGACCCGATTCGCCTGCGGCGACGTATAGGCTATGTGATCCAGGAGGGCGGGCTTTTCCCGCACGCGACCGTGGCTGAGAACGTCGGGCTTGTTCCTAAGCTGGAAGGCTGGCCGAAGGAACGAATACGAGCCCGCACGATGGAGCTGCTTGACGCCATGGGCCTGCCCGCGCCGGTATATGGATCGCGCCGTCCAAGACAGCTTTCCGGCGGCGAAAAGCAGAGGGTTGGCATCGCACGCGCGCTGGCGGCGGATCCGCCGCTGCTGTTGCTCGACGAGCCGTTCGCGGCGCTCGACCCGGTGACGCGGTTTGAGATGCAGCAGCGCTTCGCGCGGTTGCGGCGCTCCTTCGGTAAGACCGCGCTTTTCGTGACCCACGACATTCGCGAAGCGCTCATGCTCGGAACCCGGATCGCGCTGTTGAAGGAAGGGCGGCTCGAAGTTGTGGCGCCGGCGGATGAGTTTGTTCAGGCGCGAACGCCAGAGGCGACGGCGTTCCTGGCGACACTGGGAGAAGGGACACTCGACGAATCCCATGCTGCCGGCTGAGATCGTCAGATTGTCGGCCGAACATCTGTGGCTCGTCGCCATAGCGGTGTTCGCCGCGGTGGTCATCGCCGCGCCCTCGGCGGTGATCCTGACGCGGCGCGCGCGGCTGCGCCGCTGGACCCTGGGCGTGGTGAACGTCGTCCAAACCGTGCCAAGCCTGGCGGTTTTTGGTTTTCTCCTGCCGCTCCCGTTTCTAGGCGTAGGGAAGTCGACGGCGATTGTCGCGCTCATCTTGTACGCTCTTCTGCCGATTCTCCGAAATATGGTAGTCGGCATTCTGGGCGTAGACGCAGGGATACGCGAATCGGCCGTCGCCATGGGGATGACGGGCCGTCAGATTCTGTGGGGGGTGGAACTGCCGCTGGCATTTCCGACTATCCTCGCCGGGATTCGCATTGCGACCGTGACCACGATTGGAACGGCCACCATCGCGGCCGCGATCGGCGGCGGTGGGTTGGGGACCTTCGTTTTCCGCGGCATCGCAATGGCCGACACGAAGACGATTCTGGCCGGCGCCGTGCCGGCCGCGCTGATGGCGATCGCGGCAGACGAGGCGCTCGGATGGATCGAACGGCGATTCTCGTCCTGATTGCCTCGCTCGCGGCCGGATGTTCGTCCCAGCCGCGCGTGGTAGTCGGGTCGAAGAATTTCACGGAACAGGTGCTGCTCGGGGAGATCGTGGCGCGCCATATCGAACGGCGTCTCGGCTTCGAAGTGGACCGAAAACTCAACCTCGGAGGTACGCTGCTGGCTCACGAATCGTTAAAAGGTGGTTCCATCGACCTGTATCCCGAATACACAGGGACCGCGCTCACGGCCGTGTTGAAGCAGCAGGCCGTCAAGGACGCAAAGGCTGCGCTCGAGCGCGTCCGGGAGGGCTATCGGCCATGGGGGATCGAGTGGCTCCCTCCGCTCGGGTTCAACAACAGCTTTGCGATGGTGGTACGTGCCGACAGCGCCCGCGAGCAAGGCTTGCGCACACTGAGCGACGCGGCACGGCGGCCCAGGCCGTGGCGGCTGGGCGTCGGATATGAGTTCACCCAGCGGCCCGACGGCCTGAGCGGGCTGGTCCAAACCTACGGGTTGCGCCTAGACGGGCAACCGGTGGCGATGGATCTGGGACTGCTCTACCCGGCCCTTCAGGCGAACAGGATCGAGATGGGCGCCGCGAATGCAACGGATGGAATGCTGGCGCGTCCCGAGTTCGTCGTCCTCGAGGATGACAAACGCTATTTCCCGCCGTACGAGTGCGCCATCGTCGTTCGACAGGATACCCTCGCACGATATCCCCGGTTAAGGGCGGTGCTGGCAGAGCTCTCGGGCCGCATTTCGGACTCGACTATGCGCCGCATGAACGGAGCGGTGGACGTCGGCCACCGGCCCGAGACGGAGGTTGCCCGCGATTTTCTGAACGAGTGGAAGTGAGTGAATCACCATGGCGACACAAGCGCTTCCCATCGAAGAACTGGGCCGAGTACCCGGGGTAGCACGCAAAGGGCCGGAATCCGGCAAACGGCGCGAACTCTCCGGGTCGATGCCGACCGCGAAAAAGTTGTCCACGCCGCGCGAGGCAGCTCCTTCTTGCACATGTCCACCACGTGCGCATACTCTGCCGTCCTGCGAGGGCCGGCGTGACCCCGGAAAACCTTGCACGGCCCGCACGATTCCTGCCTGCGTGGCATGTTTTCAATTCTGATTCGAGTCTCTGGTACCCACGGGACCGGAGGTGACTGCACCGCGGAAGCGCGCGGAACGCATCCCCGGTGGGTCAGTGTATCCGCACCGTGGCCAGCACGAAATCGCGCAGGTGTGACGCTGCTGTCATGGCCTATGCGGCTTCTTCCGGCCGGACCTCTTGTGGGAGGTCGTCAGGGTACCGGCTCTCGATGTAGTATCGTTTGAGGAACACGGCGTCATCCACGAGCCGTTGGAAGGAATCGTCGAGTGCAATGCAGTCTTCGAGCAGCACGTCGAGGTGATGAATTCGCTTCGGTGGTTGCCTGCAAAGCAGAAGATACCCCTTCAAATACTTCTCAGCCACTTGCTGGCAAAGGAAACAGATGGTGGCCGCCGGACCTCCGTGTTCAGCCAGGATCGATGCAGCGGTGAGGTCCTCTTCAGCCTTCAGGCGCCACGTCTCGAACGTTGTCACATCGTAATCTGGCGTCATGGGCGCTGATAGACAACCTGACCAGTCGACAGAATCTCCCGGATGAAAGGACCGTTGCGACGCAGCCGCTCCTCCACTTCCTCAGGGGTCAACACTAACAAATCGTACGGCACGCCAGAGCCGAACAGTTGCCGGGTAAGGCGAACCTCGCGCTCTCGGCGCGGGAGCGTCGAGCGGCTGATCACCAGCAGATCGATGTCGCTGCTTTCTGTAGCCGTTCCGCTGGCGTAAGAACCGAAAAGAATAATCTTCTCCGGCCGTTCCGCCTCCACGATCCGGGCTGTTAACTGCGCGATCTCTTCGTGATACATGTTGCCGCGCGAAATTCTCACGCGTGCCCCAGTATACAACGACAGTGCTTGCGCTTCGGCCGTGACCCCGCGCCGTATGATACAGTGCAACCTCAGAATCGAGTTCCGATATGAGTTCCTCCCGCTTCAACCGCCGCCAGTTCTTCAAGACCGCCGCTCTCGGCGCGACCGCCTCCACCGGTCTCCCGGGCGCAGTCCCCCGCCCCGTCGCCATCGTGCTCGATCCGGCCGACCCTGTGGCGGCTGCTCCCCCGTGTCGCTGGGCCGCCGCGGAACTGTCCGACGCGCTCGCGTTCCGCGGCGTCTCGGCTCGCACTGTGTCCCGCGTCGCCCAGGCCGCCGCCGCCGACCTCTGCATCGTCGCCTCCGGCAACCAGCAGGGGCGCGCGCCGTCCGTCCCGGAGGCCCTCGCGCTCGGCCCGGCCCATGCCGGAGGGCGCGACGTCCTGCTCGCCGCCGGCCACGACCCACGCGGTCTCGTCTACGCCCTCCTCGATCTCGCCGACCGCGTCCAGAACTCCTCCGATCCTGCCGCCGCCCTCGCCGTCCCGTCAACACTCGCGGAGCGTCCCGCCAACGTCATCCGCAGCGTCACCCGCCTCTTCACCAGCGACATTGAAGACAAGCCCTGGTACAACGACCGCGAGATGTGGCCGCGCTACCTCACCATGCTCACCGCCCAGCGCTTCAACCGCTTCAACCTGAGCTTCGGCATCGGCTACGACTTCCTCCGCAACGTCACCGACGCCTATTTTCTGTTCGCCTACCCGTTCCTCCTCGACGTCCCCGGCTACCGCGTCCGGGTTCCCCAACTCCCCGACGCCGAACGCGACCGCAACCTGGAGATGCTCCAGTTCATCAGCCAGCAGACCGTGGCCCGCGGTATCGAGTTCCAGCTCGGCATCTGGATGCACGGCTACGAGTGGATCAACAGCCCACGCCCCAACTACACCGTCGAAGGGCTTACCGCGGATACGCACGGGCCCTACTGCCGCGATGCCGTCCGGGCGCTGTTGAAAGCCTGCCCCGCAATCAGCGGCGTCACCTTCCGGATACACGGCGAGAGCGGCGTTGAAGAAGGCAGCTACCAGTTCTGGAAGACCGTCTTCGAAGGCGTCGCCACCTGCGGCCGCAAGATCGAGATCGACATGCACGCCAAGGGCATGGACCAGACCATGACGGACACCGCGGTGGCCACGGGCCTGCCGGTCAAGATTTCGCCCAAATACTGGGCCGAGCACCTCGGCATGCCCTACCACCAAGCCGAAATCCGCGAGGTCGAACGGCCCAAACCCGGGCGCGAGGCTACCGGCCTGATGAAGCTCAGCTCCGGATCCCGCAGCTTCCTGCGCTACGGCTACGGCGACCTGCTGCGCGAAGACCGCAAGTGGGGCGTGCTGCACCGCATCTGGCCCGGCACCCAGCGTCTGCTTCTGTGGGGCGACCCGCTGACCGCCGCCGCCCACTCCCGCGCGTTTAGTTTCTGCGGGAGCGATGGCGTCGAAATCATGGAGCCGCTCTCCTTCAAGGGCCGGCGGGGGTCCGGCATCGCGGGCAACCGCACCGCCTACGCCGACGCGTCTCTGACGCCGCGCTGGGACTGGGAGAAATACGAATACGGCCATCGCATCTGGGGACGTCTGCTCTACAACCCCGATGCCTCGCCCGACACCTGGGGCCGCTACATGACGTCGCACTTCGCCGCTGCCGGCCCGGCGCTCGCTGCGGCGCTGGCGAGCGCCAGCCGCATCCTCCCCACCATCACCACGGCCCACGCGCCCTCCGCGGGCAACAACACTTACTGGCCCGAGGTCTACCTCAACCACTCCCTGGTCGACGCGGCCCATCCCGGTCCTTACACCGACAGCCCGTCGCCCAAGGTGTTCGGCGCCGTCAGCCCGCTCGATCCACAACTTTTCGCGCGCATCGACGATTTCGCCGGCGAGCTGCTGAAAGGCGAGCGCAGTGGAACCTACTCGCCCATCGAGGTCGCGCAGTGGACGGAAGACTACGCCGGCGATGCCTCGCGCCAACTTGCCGAGGCCGCCGCGCTGGCAACCGGCAAGGACCGTCCCGAGTACCGCCGCATGGCCATCGATATCGAGCTGCAGGCGGCGCTCGGCCGCTTCTTCGGCGCCAAGTTCCGCGCCGGCGTGCTCTTCCGCATTCACCAGCAGACCGGCAGCCGAGCCGCGCTCGAAGCCTGCCTCGAACGCTACCGCGCCGCGCGCGAGATCTGGGCCGGACTCGCCAACCGCGCCAAGGGCGTCTACGTCCCCGATATCACGGTGGGCGAATTGCGCCAGTTGCGCGGCCACTGGCTGGACCGCCTGCCCGATATCGATAAGGACATCGCGATGGTGGCGGCCCGGCGCGAGCAAGCCAGCCCCGCCGAACCAACGCCAGCGGCCAAATCCGCCATCGCGGAAGCCCTCGGCCGGCCGGTCCGAGAGGCGATTGCGTGTACCCACGCCGTGCCGTCCAGCTTCCGCCCAGGGCAGCCTCTCGCGCTCGAGATTGCGCCCGCGAAAAAGGTCGCCACCGTGCGCCTGTACTACCGTCACGTGAACCAGGCCGAGCGCTGGGAAAGCGTGCCGATGACCGCCGCCGGATCGCGCTGGCGTGCGACCATTCCCGGCGCCTACACCGCCGGCACGTATCCTATCGAATACTACTTCGAGTTGCGCCAATCGCCCGCGAGAGCGACACTTCATCCGGGTTTCGCCCCCGGCCGCGCCAACCAGCCCTACTTCGTCGTGCGCTCGGTGGGGTAAAACGGCGGCGCTCGATAAGTTAAGATTTGCGTGAGGTCGCAGAAATGATCCGCAGCGCGCTTGCCGTTGTTTCGATGCTCCTGTTGTGGATGTCGCATCCCGCCGCCGCCCAGACGGGCTCGCTGCCGACGGAGGCGCCACCCTCTGTCAGGATTTCCTGGGACTCCGTGGCGCGGGTTTCCAATACCACCGCATCCTTGCAGGTGGTGGTCAACCCTCCGCTGCGCCGCGGCTCCAAGATACACGACCGCGTTTTCCAGGCGCTGCGCGACTTGCAGCCGGATTACGCGCGCTTCGTGCCGTGGCTGCCGTACCCGAGACTGGCCGTGGCCGAACTGGAGCCGCCGCATGACGGCCAGACTTCGTGGGACTTTTCCCTGATCGATCCCCTCACCATCGATTTTCTGGAAGCCACCAAGGGCCATCCCGCGGTTCTGAACTTCAGCACCACGCCGCAATGGATGTGGATCACGCCGAAGCCGGTGGCCTATCCGGCAGATCCGGAGGAGCCGGTTTGGAACTACACGCAAGGCGCCGAACTGCGCGACCCGAGCGGGCAGGAACTGGCGGCCTACTACGCGCGGCTGGTCGGTTGGTATACGCTGGGCGGCTTCGTCGACGAATACGGCAAACGCCACGAATCTGGCCACCATTACCAGGTGGACTGGTGCGAAGTGCTCAACGAACCCGACCTGGAGCATCGCATTGGCCCCAAGAAGTACACGCAGATCTACGATTGGATCGTAACGGCCATCCGCGCGGTTGCGCCCCGCATGAAGTTCGTCGGCATCTCGGTGGCCGGACCGAGCCAGCAAGCGGACATGTTCGAATATTTTCTGAATCCGCAAAATCACCAGGCCGGTGTTCCGCTGGATGCGATCTCGTATCATTACTATTACTCTCCGGCGAAGGACGAGCCCGCGGAAGCGCAGCAGTTCACCGCCTGGGACCAGACCAACGGCTTTCTGAATACCGTGCGCTACGTGGAATCGATCCGCCAGCGGCTTTCCCCCAAGACGGCCACGATGATCAACGAAGTCGGCGCGATTTCCGCCGACGACCGGGAACAGAATCAGCCCGGACACGTTACCAAGCCGATTCCCAACTCCTATTGGAATCTGTGCGGCGCTCTATACGCGTACCTGTTCGGCGAATTGGCAAACATGGGAATCGAAACCGTAAACGCGTCGCAACTGGTGGGCTACCCGACGCAATACCCGAGTGTCTCGCTGGTCGATTGGGAAACCGGACAGCCCAATGCGCGGTTCTGGGTTCTCAAGCTGTTGAAAGATCACTTTGCCCCGGGCGATAAATTGGTGCGGACCGCGCAGCCGGGGCCCTTCGTCTACGCACAGGCTTTTTTGAGCCGTGGCAACAAACGCCGCCTGTTGCTGGTGAACCGGCGCAACCGCGATATCGAGGTCGCGGTTGCTGGAGCCGCCGGCGCCACGATGCGGTTTGTCGATCAGACGACCGAGTTTCAGCCGCCGTCCTCCACCACACTCAAACAGGAAGTGGTGCGGCTCGGCGGATACTCCGTCGCCGTGGTGGAGTTCTCCGAAGGCGATGCGCATTAGGACATACGGCAACCGCTCCCTAAGAAGCCAGTGCCCGCGTGCCACGGGGCCATTCCGGCGAGGAAGTCTGCTCGTGTTTGCGGCCGAATTGGCGTCTTATGGGTCTCTCGTCAATCGACTGTTATCGATGGCTTGCGGGGCGCTTCCTTAAAAGCTGTGAAAAAATCGCTGAGATCGCCGGGGTGACAGACGAAAGGTCGCGGTAGGGATGCGAGTTGCCTCGCACCCCCCGCACGGATCCGTACGAGCGGAATTACCGCATACGGCTCTGACCTCGGATGGGTGGCGGCAAAGCGCTGCTCCGGGTATGGATGCACCACCCTGGGACGAGGCAACCAACGTGTGAAAAGACGACCCAGCCGGATGGCAGAGACTTTCCCCTTTTGTGAGCGCCGGCGTAACACCCGGCCCCAGTGACGGGCTATCCTCTCCCGAAACAGCCCCAGACTCGCCCAGTTGCCCGGTATGCCGAAGTATTGGTAATGCCCGTCCAGCACACGTTTCAACCACTCCCCGACCTTCGCTACCGGCTCGTGCATACGGCTGCGCAGCGTCTGCTTGATCTTCTGCAGCTTCGCCTCCAGTCGTTTCCTCACCGTTTGCCTTCGGATCTTGAAATGGCCCTGTCTGGTGGTTCCACAGCTGTGCGTAAACCCCAGAAACGTGAAACTCTCCGGCTTCCCTTCTCCCCGCGCCCCGCGCTCCCGTGCGGCGTTTGGTCCGAACTCGATCAACCGCGTCTTCTCCGGATGCAGTTCCAGCCCGAACTTCGCCAGCCGTTCCCCAAACTCCTTCAGGAACCGTTCGGCCTCGTCGCGGTGCTCGAACCCCACCACCAGATCGTCCGCGTAGCGAATGGCCATCACTTTGCCCTTCGCCACCTTTTCCCGCCATACCTCGATCCACAGATCGAAAACGTGATGTAGGTACACGTTGGCGAGCAGTGGTGAAACTACTGCCCCTTGCGGTGTCCCTATCGTCGTCTCCGACCACTCGCCGTCTTCGCTCACCCCCGCTTTCAACCATTTCTGGATCAGGCGATGGATTCGCTTGTCGGCGACTCGGTGTTGGATGAAACGCATCGTCCATTCGTGACTCATGTTGTCGAAGAAGCCCCGAATGTCCGCATCCACGATCCAGTTCACTCCCTTCCGTACGATCCCCACGCTCAACGCATCCAATGCGTTGTGGGGGCTCCGCCCCGGCCGGAATCCGTAACTGAAACCCCGGAAATCCTCCTCGTATATGGCGTTGAGGATCGTCA
>Ga0207927_1001094_pt1 | contig 11576 bp, 14 predicted proteins | sample NGESurdeep072012_2_FD_184456 | JGI IMG/M metagenome (GOLD analysis project Ga0207927, IMG submission 184456) | Arctic peat soil microbial communities from Barrow, Alaska - NGEE Surface sample 210-2 deep-072012 (SPAdes) | ecosystem: Environmental > Terrestrial > Soil > Wetlands > Peat ... | reverse complement strand
TCTGCGATTCATCCGCTCGGTGGTCTGCATCCCGTCGCGGGCGCGTCGGGGGACGACGTCATCGTCGTCCTCGGCCCCGACGTCGCGATCAAGGGATAACTAACCCGGCCGGGGCATCGTCACGGCGTAACGCTCGAGGGCCACACGCAACACGTCGACCGCCATTGGCCGCAGTTCTTCGAGGGGACGATTGCGGTGACGTCGAACACCGAGGTCGACCTGGGCGACAGCGTGCGCGCCGAAGGCACGTGCGACGTCGATCAAGAGAGCGATCTCAACCTGGTACCCGGACGCCAACACGATCGATTCGAGCGCTTCGCGCCGCACGGCGGTCTCACCGGCGAGCGGTTGGCGGATCTCACCGAGGCCGGGAAAGAGCAGCGAGAGGATCGGGCGTGCGGCGAGCTCGTTGACCCGTCCACCGCCCGTCGGCATGTCGAGCAGCGGTCGCTCGTAGAAGCCCTTCACGAGTTGGACGTGGGGACATTCCAGCAGGGGCTGAATGAGGCGAGGCACGAACTCCATCGACGAGTTCAAGACGTCGGCGTCAAGAAAGACGACGATCTGCGCGTGCGACGCCGTGAATCCCGCGGCCATCGCCTCTCCCTTGCCGCTCGGACCTTGGAGGGCCACGACGCGCGCCCCGTGAAGGCTCGCGACGGTTGCGGTGTCGTCATTGGAGTGGTCGTTCACCACGATCAACTCGTCGACGAGATCGGAATAACGAAGGACGTCGTCGAGGACCGCGCCGATGGTGGCGGCTTCGTTCCGTGCGGGGATGATCACGGCGATCGTCGTCGCTGCCTTGAGGCGACGGATTCGGTCGAGGTCGAATTCGTCTCGGTGAAGTGTCCAGGGGGCGTCGCGGTCGGTCATTCGAATGAGGTTAGGGGTGAGGTGACGAGATCGCACTTGACACGGCCCGCCCCAGCCGTCAGAATTGAGGGGTCATCAAGAGCGACTGAGGGACGGGCCCGCTGAAGTCGCGACAACCAGTGTGAACTACGAGTTTCTCGCCACACCAGGTGCCAAAGCCCGAACGATGAAAAGGGAGTCATGAGTTTCGCCACAGGTCTTATTTGTCGAGAGTGCGGTACCGCCTACCCCGCCGAGGCTCGTTACTCGTGTGAGTTCTGCTTCGGGCCACTCGAAGTCGCCTACGACCTCGAGGGCGCACGGGGTGTCGTCACGCGCGAATCAATCGAGAGCGGTCCCACGTCGATGTGGCGATACGCGGCGCTCCTTCCTGATCCCGGCGAAGAGCCCGTCGATCTCGGCGCCGGATGGACACCACTGCGCCGCGCGACACGCCTCGCCGAGGTGCTGGGCGTGAAGGAACTCTGGCTGAAGGACGACACACGCAATCCGACGGGCTCGTTCAAGGACCGGGTCGTGTCGGTCGCCATGTCGAGCGCGCGCCGTCTCGGCTTCTCCACGGCGGCGTGCGCGTCGACGGGTAACCTCGCGACGTCGGTCGCCGCGCACGCGGCGTTCATTGGTTGGACCAGCGTGGTGATCATTCCCGCGGACCTGGAGAAGTCGAAGATCGCGATGACCGCCATCTTCGGTGGCACGGTGCTCGGTGTCGAGGGCAACTACGACGACGTGAACCGACTCTGCGTCGAGTTGGTGGCCGAACATCCCGACTGGGCCTTTGCCAACGTCAATCTGCGGCCCTACTACGCCGAAGGTTCCAAGACCCTGGCCTTCGAAATCGTCGAGCAGCTGGGTTGGCGCACGCCCGACCAGGTCGTCGTGCCGGTCGCGTCGGGAAGCCAACTCACGAAGGTGGCGAAGGGGTTTCACGAGTTCATCGAACTCGGCCTCGCCGACGGTTCCGCGCCCGTGTTGTTCGGTGCCCAGGCGTCGGGCTGTTCGCCCATCGCCACGGCGTTCGCGTCCGGTGCCGAGGTCATCACCCCGCAGCGCCCCCACACCATCGCGCGTTCCCTCGCGATCGGCAATCCTGCCGACGGTCCGTACGTGCTCGACGAGTTGCGCGAGCACGGTGGCGACTGTGGCTCAGTCGACGACGACGAGATCCTCGAGTGCATTGGCCTGCTCGCGCGCACCGAGGGCGTTTTCGCTGAAACGGCCGGCGGCGTCACCATCGCCTCACTTCGTCAGATGATCGCCCGCGGGACGATCGACCCGAACAAGTCGATCGTCGCCATCATCTCGGGTCACGGTCTGAAGACGCTCGACGCCATCGTCGACACCGCGACCGTCAGTTCGACGATTACTCCTTCGCTCGCCGCCGCCGAGGACGCCCTTCGCTTTCATCAACTGGTCGCGGCGTCGTGAGCGTCATCGTCCGCCTGCCCAGCCAGTTGCGCTCCCTGGTCGGTGGCGTCGGGGAGGTCTCGGTCGAGGCGGACAACGTCCGCGAGGCGATCGAGGCGGTCGACGCGGCCTATCCGGGCATCGCTTTTCGGGTCCTCGACGACCGCGGGGTCCTTCGCCGGTTCGTGAACGTCTTCGTCGCTGACGAGGACATCCGGTTCCTCGACGGTCTCGACACGGTGCTCGTGGCGGGCCAGACGGTCTCGCTCGTGCCCGCCGTGGCCGGCGGGTAGTTCGCGTTAGCACTCACCCCCCTAGACTGCTAATATTGCTTTGCACCAAAAAGGTGCGAACTCGCACTAGGAGGATCCACAGTGGCGAAACTGATCGCTTTCGATGAAGAGGCCCGCCGGGCGCTGGAGCGCGGCATGAACAAGCTGGCTGACGCGGTACGCGTCACCCTCGGGCCCAAGGGTCGAAACGTCGTGTTGGACAAGAAGTGGGGAGCCCCCACGATCACCAACGACGGCGTCTCGATCGCCAAGGAGATCGACCTCGAGGACCCGTACGAGCGCATTGGCGCCGAGCTGGTCAAGGAAGTCGCCAAGAAGACCGACGACGTCGCCGGTGACGGCACCACCACCGCGACGGTGCTCGCCTGGGCCATGGTCCGTGAAGGCCTGAAGAACGTCGCCGCGGGTGCCAACCCCATGTCGCTGAAGAAGGGCATCGAAGCGGCCGTCGAGGCCGCCGTCGCGTCGCTGGCCGACCTCGCCAAGCCCGCCGACACCAAAGAGCAGATCGCCCAGGTCGCTTCGATCTCGGCCGCCGACGAGGAGATCGGCGCCATGATCGCCGACGCCATCGACAAGGTCGGCAAGGACGGCGTCATCACCGTCGAGGAGAGCCAGTCGTTCGGCATGGACATGGACCTCGTCGAGGGAATGCGCTTTGACAAGGGTTACATCTCGCCCTACTTCTCGACCGACACCGAGCGAATGGAAGCGGTGTTGGAGAACGCCTACGTCCTGCTCGTCTCGAGCAAGATCACTTCGGTACGCGACGTACTGCCGGTACTCGAGAAGGTCATGCAGTCGGGTCGCCCGCTGTTGATCATCGCCGAGGACATCGAGGGCGAGGCCCTCGCGACGCTCGTCGTGAACAAGATCCGTGGCACCTTCAAGTCCGCTGCCGTCAAGGCGCCGGGCTTTGGAGAGCGTCGCAAGGCCATGCTCCAGGACATCGCGATCCTGACCGGCGGCACCGTCATCTCCGAAGAGGTGGGTCTCAAGTTGGAGAACGCCACGGTCGAGCTGCTCGGTACGGCCCGCAAGGTCGTCGTCACCAAGGACGAGACCACCATCGTCGAGGGTGCGGGCACCGAAGAGGACATCAAGGGTCGCATCAACCAGATCAAGGCCGAGATCGAGAACACCGACTCGGACTACGACCGCGAGAAGCTCCAGGAGCGCCTCGCCAAGTTGTCCGGTGGTGTCGCGGTCATCAAGGTCGGTGCCGCTACCGAGGTCGAGTTGAAGGAAAAGAAGCATCGCATCGAAGACGCCGTGTCGACCACCAAGGCCGCCATCGAAGAGGGTGTCGTGCCCGGCGGTGGCGTGGCCTTGCTGCGCAGCCAGACGCGCATCCTCGAAGCGGCGGACAAGCTCCACGGCGACGAGGCGACGGGCGCGCGCATGGTCGCCAAGGCCGTCGAGGCGCCGCTCACCCAGATCGCGGTCAACGCCGGTCTCGAGGGTGGCGTGATCGTGGACAAGGTCCGTCACCTGAAGAAGGCGACCGAGGGACTCAACGCCGCCACTGGCGAGTACGAGGACCTCATCAAGGCCGGCGTCATCGACGCTGCCAAGGTGACGCGCTCGGCGTTGCAGAACGCGGCGTCCATCGCGGCGCTGTTCCTCACCACCGAGTGCGTGATCGTCGACAAGCCCGAAGAGAAGGCGTCGGCGATGCCCGGCGGCGGTATGGACGACTACTAGACAGTTGAGCTTGAAGGGGAACCGCGGGGCGAAAGCCCCGCGGTTCTTCATTTCTGCGTCTCGTTCGCGAAAAGTACCTGGCCCGTAACATTGCTGTTTGGATTTCAGTGGAGTCTCGTGGCCCGGTTTCGTCCATGCTCGCGATCGTTTCCTCGCCCCGTACGGCCGGTCGGGGCTACGAGGATTGATATCTACTTAGGATCTGAGCATGGCTCGTGATGACTATCTGCTCGACAACCAACAGGCCGAAGCGGGCGGGCGCTTCGGCGCACTCGCTGAACTGTTCAACCCTTCGACATTCCAGCGCATGGACGCCCTCGGACTCTCTCGCGGCTGGCGAGTCTGGGAGGTGGGGGCCGGGGGTGCAAGCGTGCCTTCCTGGATCGCCGCACGGACGAACGGCTACGTGTTGGCGACCGACATCGATACCTCGTGGCTCGAGGGTGCAAGTGCTACCTACGAGGTCAAGCGTCATGACATCGGGACGGACCCAGCTCCCGACGGCCTATTCGACCTGGTGCACGCTCGCTTGGTGCTCGTCCATGTGCCCGAACGCGCAAACGCACTTCTGACAATGATCTCGGCCGTTCGGCCTGGTGGCTGGCTCTTTCTGGAAGAGGCCGACCCCGGCCTTCAGCCGCTCGTCTGTCCCGACGAGTTTGGAGACGAACAGCGTCTCGCCAACAGACTCAAACTCGCGTTCCGATCACTGATGTCCGAGCGAGGGGTGGACCTTTCCTTCGGACGGACGCTTCCGAGACTGTTGCGGTCGGCCGGGATGATTGACGTTCGGTCCGATGCCTACTTCCCGATCGGCGGACCGGTGTGCAACGAACTTGAGCGGGCGACCATCGAGCAGATCCGAGACCGCCTGATCTCACGCGGCTTCGCCACCGTCGATGAGATCGAGCAGCACCTGACCAATGTCGCCTCCGGCCATCTCGACCTTGCGACCTCCCCGATGGTGTCGGCCTGGGCTCGAAAACCAGATTGACCGCACGGGTCGGTGCCGCCAGCCGTGCCCCTTGAACGCCGGGTCAGTGGGGGACTCTCCGTTGCGCCTGGTATCGAGTGCTGACGTTCGTGACCGGCGCAACTTCCTGAAATGCGAAGTGCCCGTAACATGGGGCCATGACCAACCCCGCACCCCTTGGACCGTCGCGCGGTCTGAACGTCGTCCACCTGTTCTGTCACCCCGACGGCGTGGTCGACGTCGCTGCGGTGCGTACGGCGGTCGCGAACGCCCAGGGCGCCGGCCTCCAGGTCGTCACCGCCGCGATCATGGGCGCCAAGGCGGACACGTGTTTCATGGTGCTCGGCGAGAACCTCTGGGACCTGCGAAAGTTCCAGTCGAAGATTCAGGCCGCCGGTTTCAAGGTGGCCGAGAGTTACGTCTCGGTCACCGAGATCAGTGAGTACGCGGCGGGAATGCCCGAGAAGATGATCAACGACCGGCTGTTTCCGGTCCTGCCACCGGGCGGGATGAAGGCCTTCTGCTTCTATCCAATGTCCAAACGTCGCGGCGAGGAGCACAACTGGTACGCGTTGCCTTACGCGGAGCGCGAGCAGTTGATGCGCCAGCACGGCAAGTCCGGTCGCGATTTCAAGGGTCGGGTCCTCCAGGTCATCACCGGCTCGACGGGACTCGACGACTGGGAGTGGGGCGTCACCCTGTTCGGCGTCCACGTCGACGACCTGAAGGACTGCGTGTACACGATGCGCTTCGACGAGGCGTCGACCCTCTACGCGGAGTTCGGCGCGTTCTACACCGGCCTGGTCGGATCCGTCGACGAGGTCCTCGACGCGTCGTTGGCCTAGCGGTCGTTGCTAGCGTCGAAGCGTGAGTGAGGACATCCCCGAGAAGACCCTGCGCCGTTGGGCCGAGTCACTCGCCGGGGTGGCGCGAACGGGCCTCGGCTTCACCCAGAGCCAGTACGAACGCGAACGCTTCGAGGAGATCTTGAAGATCGCGGGTGACATCAAGGTGGCCGCGGAGTTCGGGATGGACGGCGTCGCGGACGCCGACGGGTACGTCAGCGAATGGATGAAGGACGTCGGACGCGGCGTTCCCGGCTACGCGACGCCCAAGGTCGCCGTCGGCGCCGCGGTCACCAACGACGACGGAGAGCTGTTGCTGATTCAGCGAGCGGACTCGGGGGTCTGGCTCTATCCCACGGGATGGTGCGACGTTGGCTACTCCGCGCCCGAGGTGGTTGTGAAGGAGGTGTTCGAAGAGACCGGCATCGAGGTTGAGCCGGTGCGACTCATCGGCGTGCTCGACGGCATGCGCCTCGGCGCGTCGCGCATACCTCTGTACTCGCTGCTGTTCTTCTGCCGGGCTACCGGCGGGTCGCTCAACATCCACCCCCTCGAGTGCACGGACGCCGGTTGGTTCACGCGTGACAACTTTCCGACGCCCACGCTGGGCGCTGATCGCTGGGCCGGACCCATCTTCGCCGCGATCGACGGGGAGCGGCGCGACGTCTTCTACGACGATCTCCGTCGACCAGTCTGGCGGGGCGAGCAATGAGTATCACGGTCAACTTCGCCGGCGAGGTGACAGAAGAGTTACTTGACGGCCTCAATCGACTCCTGCCCCAACTCTCGTCAACCGCCTCGCCGTTGACCTTCGGTGACCTCGAGAAGATCGTGAGCTCGACGTCATGTCATCTCCTCGTCGCTAGAAATGAGGATGTCATTGTTGGGTCGCTCACACTGGTGATATTCGCCATTCCGACGGGAGTGCGCGCGTGGATCGAGGACGTCGTCGTCGACGAGGGGTCTCGCGGCGCGGGGGTGGGCGAAGCCCTGTCGATCGCGGCAATCGACGAGGCCCGTCGACGCGGGGTTCGATCGATTGACTTGACGAGCCGACCTTCGCGCGAAGCGGCGAATGCCCTCTATCGAAAACTTGGTTTTGAGCTACGTGACACGAATGTATTTCGCTTAAGTCTCTAACGGGCAAGTACTCCGCGACCGTTGGGAGGTCGTGAAGGTGCGAGAAGTCATAAAGGCGATTGAGGCCGATGGCTGGTTTCAGGTTCGCCAAACGGGTGGTCATCGACAGTTTCACCATCCAACCCGTCGAGGTTGCGTCACGGTGGCGGGCCATCTGAGTCGGGATCTACCGGATTGGATGGTGAATAGCATTATGAAACAGGCGGGAATCAGTCAGAGGAAGAAATGACGGAATATACGATCATCATTGAAGACGCCGGCTCTAACTTCGCGGCCTACGCTCCGGACGTTCCAGGCTGTGTCGCGGCTGGCGAAACTGCCGAAGAGACGTTGCGGTTGATGGAAGAAGCCCTGGCACTGCATATTGAGATGCTTCGTGAGATGGGCGAGCCTGTTCCTGAGCCTCATGTTCGAGCTGCCGTGGTCCAAATTGCTTCGTGAGCGATTGAGGCCATGAAGGGAAGTGATGTGGTCTTTGTGCGCGAGGATGACCCTCGCTGTGCAGAACTTGAGACCGAGGGGTACGAAGTCGTTGGTTATTCGTGGGGCACGAACCTTCGACTTGACGTTTCGAGTGACCTCGCAGTCTTTGACGAGCGAGTACGACGGGTGCGCAACGAAGGCTTCACTATTCGCGAGTTGAGTGCCGATGACCTCGCAATTGTTGGCGAAGTGGAGTTCGCGAATGTCAATGACTACCCACAGTCCGCGGCGACTCATCACGAGATGCCAACCCTTGAGAACCTCGTTGGCATGATTCATGCCGGCGTTCGCTTCTGGGGTGTGTTCCTCGAAGGAAGACTGGTGGCGGTTACCAGTCTTGAGCGGAAAGGCAAACGATGGAACACCAAGTTCACTTCAGTTCTCGCGGAATACCGCGGACGAGGACTTGGTGCCGCAGTGAAAGCTGCCTCGATTTCGACACTCTTCAATGAGGGCGTGCGGTGGTTTTCTACCGGAGGGGCTGCATCCAACGAGGCCAGCCTCGGCGCGAACAGAACACTTGGCTACGTCCTCGAGCCGACGTGGCGAACCTACTCAATAACCCGTACACAGTAGCGTCGGGTCTTTCTATGAACAAAGAGTAGACAAATGTCTACAGATTCTTAATAGAACCCTGAAATCCTTCGACCGATGCTGTGCTGGAGGGATTGAAATTGTATGACAAAACGTGATACACCAGGCGCATGACGATCGCCATTTCGGTTCGGCTCGATGACGAAGCGCAGAGGGCGCTTGCCCAGCTGGAAGCAACTGGCCTTTCGCGCTCCGAGGCGATCAGAACTGCCTTGGTGAAGAGCGCCCAACAGGTGCGACGGCGCGAAACTCTCCGCGAAGAGATGGCCGCACTCGAGGCGGACGAAGACGACCGACAAGAAATGTTGGAAGTTGCTCAGTTCATGGAGTTGCTGCGTGCGGAGGGGTGACGTCGTCGAGCTTCGATTACCTAAGGGCGTGGGGAGTGAACAACGCGGGCGTCGATTTGGCGTCATCGTTCAATCCGACGCCCTGTACCTCGTTCGGTGGTGTTGATTGCACCCACATCTACAGCGGCGCGCGAAGCCACCGTGCGACCCATAATTAAGATCCTGGGTAGTCGAACGAAGGTTCTGGTGGAACAACTTTCCGCACTCGATGTCAACTGCCTTGGCGAGAAAGTCGAGACTCTTCATGGCCACGCACTGTGGGCCATCGATGACGCATTGGAATTGGTACCTGGTCTCAACTAGGAGAAGCCGACGAATCTCTAACGTCTATCGTTCCTTCGTAGAAAGTCGATAGACCTTCGGGCGCAGAAGTGGTACATGACGCGGCCTCAACCTTCTACTACGTAATCTGATATAGTCGCCTCAAAGCGGATAGAGGACTGCAATGGCCGTAAAGGGATGGCAGCGTGCCCAGGACCCGGCGCTCCTCGTTCTCACCTCCCTTGCTGCTGGCCCCATGCACGGCTACGCCCTGATCAAGGATATTGAGGCCATTGCGGGCGTGACCCTAGGTCCGGGAACCCTGTACGGGGTTCTGAGCCGTCTCGAAGAGGAGGGACTCGTTGAGCCGCTTCCCGCGGTGGACCGACGTCGTCCCTACCGGATTACTGGAGTTGGCGCGAGTGCTCTGCGAGAGCGGCTGCAGGTCACCTCGACAGTCGCGGCCATTGGATTGCGTCGGCTGGGGACCGCCCTGACATGAAGAGCATCCCAAGGGTCACCGAGCTTTCACTGCGCACGTATCCCACGTGGTGGCAAGAACGCTACCGCGATGAAATGCAAGCGGTGGTTGAGGGTCTTATCGAAGAGGGAACGTCGTCCATCAGTGTTGCCGTCAATCTCATCGGAGGATCGTTGCGAGCACGAATGCTGGGAACAGGTGCGCCGACCTCAGCGAGACTGTGGACTCGACGGACTCAAACGGCATTGTTGGTCGCGACGTTGCCGTGGTTCGCAATGATTCCTCTGATCGCCGTCTTCGCCGCAACGACTGGCGAGTACGGCTCCTTTCACGGTGGCACGAATGTGCAACTCGGTCAAGCGGGAGCGATGGCCCGCGACCTTGAATCAATCGTCTTCATGCTCCTTCTCGGAAGTCTCATCACTGTCTTGACCGGTTGGAGCCGACTGCGCGGTGCACTGGCGCATGGAAAGAGAGGTTCGTGGCTCCCGCGAGTCTCCTTCGTGGCGTTCATCGCGGGAGTTGTCTTGATTCTTGTCGTCCTCCCGTTTGGTCATGGTACGGCGACGACCACTTGTTTGCGCGTCGTAGGGAGTACGTCAACGTACAACTGTCCAACGACGGCACCCGGGCTGACGATCGCACAGATGGTTGCCCGCATCGGACTCGGCTTCACTGTTATCGCTTTTCTACTCGCTCCCTTCGTCATCGCACGCTCGGTGCGCGCGAGCGAACTTCAGCTTGAGGTCTTGCGCTCGGGGTCGAGGGTCGCGACGGCGCTCTCAACGCTTCTGATCCTGATGACGTTGGCGATCTCGGCCTGCGGTGTGGCCATATCGCTGCAACCGACCCCACAAAAGGGAATGAGTTTCTTGTCAGAGAGATCCGCACTTGGCGGTTGGTTGGTTCTGCTGGTCGTGGGCTTCGTGATCACGGCAGTGATCAGCAGCCTTGGAACATTCGCGGCGCGAAAATCGTACAGGCGGACCGTTTCGTTAGAGGTGTGAATTCTCTTCGGGCAGACTGGCTTTCTCCTTTGCGAAATTGGTGGGGTTGCGTGACGAGCACCGATCGGCATCCCACCGGCGAGTGCCTGTCGTGAACTGGCCGCGGCGGGCAAACGCGTGCAGACTCGTCAACTCTGAGTCTGCACGCGAACATTGTGTTGCGCCGACCCCTTGAGGCCGCCGAAATTGAGAAGGGAAGATCGTTTCGGGTCCGTCAGACAGGAAGTGATCGTCAGTTCCATCATCCGAAGTGCTGAAGAACCCCGTTTGGCAGTAGTCGGGTTGTCTACTTGCGAGTTGAGGGTCAATGGGCGGCTCACGCTCGTGCCCAATCGATGCGTGCGCCCCCCATCGAACCCGCTCGCGATCGACACTGCACGCTCGATCGCTCAACTGATTGATTCGTTTGGCAATGTCTTCGATCTTGGACGGCGTCGACGTCGTCAGCTGTCGCCGGCCGGATGGTCGCGGGACGTTGCATCATGGGTTGAATCTACGACCACTGACGGGATTGATGCTGGCGACGTCGCGCGCTAGTTCGCCTTTGGAGGAACCGGAGTGAAACCGGCCGGACAGTGTTGCACGCCACTCACGAGCTGCCACCAGGGGCCAGAGAGATGCACCACACAGAAGCCGTACTGCAGTTTCCAGTCACTCGACTCGGGCATGTAGAGAAGTTCCTTCTGACCCGACGTGGTGATCTTGACGAAACGGAAGTTGAGTTCGTGGCCGGATCTCGACGTCCAGCAGTACGATTCAACCGATCCGAAACCGGGAAGGTATTGCCCTGTGCCACCAAGAGTCCAGCAACTCGACGGGGCGGACTGACGTCCCTTCAAGAGTTCGTCGACACGGTGCTGCCACGTCGTCTCGTAGGTCGTGAAGTCCAAGGTTCGCGCGGGTCGACTTCGCGGAGCGAAGTTCCAGACCAGCGCCGCCGCCACGGCGACGACGACGACGACGCCAATAATGAGCTTCGTGGTACCCGACCGCATCACGCTCCACTGTAGGAGACGGTCGTGGACACTTCGCGGTGCCTTGTACTCGTTGAGCCACGTGAGTCGCTCTAATAGCATTCAACCTATGAGCATGACATCAGACGAAAAGACCAACCCGTACCGCCTTTCCCGGGCCGTCGTTCCTTCGGCCTATCGGCTGGCTT
>Ga0207927_1001093_pt1 | contig 11593 bp, 13 predicted proteins | sample NGESurdeep072012_2_FD_184456 | JGI IMG/M metagenome (GOLD analysis project Ga0207927, IMG submission 184456) | Arctic peat soil microbial communities from Barrow, Alaska - NGEE Surface sample 210-2 deep-072012 (SPAdes) | ecosystem: Environmental > Terrestrial > Soil > Wetlands > Peat ... | reverse complement strand
GCCATGGTCGTGGTGATCTTCGCGGGGCTCATCCACCACGCCGGCAAGATGGCGTTCGGCGAGCCCGACGAGGCCGTGCGGCGCGGAGGTGAGGCGCTATCGGGGGTGCTCGCGATGGGGCTGCTCGCGGCGGTGATGCTGCTCCTCGGGCTCACCGTGCCCCCCGGGCTCGACCGCATCCTCACGCGCGCCACCGAGGTGACCCTTGGCTCCTGAGCTTCACACCATCCCCGCGCTCTCCACCGCCGTCGTGAACAAGCGTCTCGGCTCCCGGTTGGGTGGCCGTGTCGCCTTTTCGAGCGCGCCCCGGGAGCGGGACGTCACCGCGCGCCTCGAGCGGGCCGACGATCTCCTCGAGGCCGTTCGCGAGCTCTCGGGCGGCCTCGGCATGGGGCTCGCGACCGTGGTCGCCACCGACGAGCGGCGGGAGAGGGAAGGCGATTTCAAGGTGCGCTACGTCTTCGAGCCCGCCCGGCCTACCGGAGAGCCGCTCGCCGACCTGTTCGTGTCGGTGGTCGTGTCCGCCGGCGCCGCCCGGCCCGAGGTGCCCTCGATTACGCCGCTCCTGCCAGCGGCGGATTGGCACGAACGAGAGATGCGCGATCTCTTCGGCATCGAGCCGATCGGACACCCCGACCCGAGGACGCTGGTCCTGCACGACGGCTGGCCCGCCGGGCTCTACCCGCTGCGGAAGGACTTCGACGCGCGCATGCAGCCGGAGAGGCTGCCGGCTCCGGAGTTCCCGCACGTCGTCGTGGAAGGGGAAGGCGTCTTCGAGATCCCGGTCGGCCCGATCCACGCGGGCATCATCGAGCCGGGACACTTCCGATTCAGCTCCGTCGGCGAGACCGTGCTCCACCTCGACGCGAGGCTGTTCTTCACGCACCGTGGACTCGAAAAGAGGGTCGAAGGCCTCACGCCGCGCGACGCGTTCTTCATCGCCGAACGGCTGTGCGGCGCGTGCTCGGTCGCGCACGGGCTCGCTTTCGCCGAGGCGGTGGAGCAGATCGCCGGCGTCGCGGCGCCCCCGCGCGCGAGGTTCCTGCGGGTCGTCGCGCTCGAGCTCGAACGGCTCTACAACCACGTGGGAGACATCGGCAACATCTGCGCCGGCGCGAGCTATCACGCGGGCACGTCGGCCGGGGCCCGGCTGAAGGAGACGCTCCAGCGCGAGAACGAGCGGCTGACGGGCAACAGATTTCTGCGCGGCTTCGTGGTCCCTGGCGGCGTGTGCCAGGACGGAGGAGCCCGGGCCGCCGCGATCGACCGCGTCGCTCGCGAGACGGGCGACCGGCTCTCGGAGCTGATGCTGAGCCTCGAGCGCAACCCGTCGGTCGTGGACCGCCTCGACGACACGGGGATCCTGACCCACGAGGAGGCCCGCGATCTCGGTGTGACCGGCGTCGCGGCCCGCGCGAGCGGGATCGACCGGGACGCGCGCCGCGACCACCCGCACGCGGCGTTCGAAGGGCCGGGCGCGGTCGTCCCGCACGTTTCGACCGACGCCGCCGGCGACGTGCATGCCCGCGTTACGGTGCGCGCGGCCGAGGCGGCCGAATCGGTGCGACTGCTCAGACAGCTCGTGGCGAGCCTTCCACCCGGGCCACTTTGCGCGCCGCTCCCCGACGTGCTCCCGGCGTGGCGAACCGGGATCGCGGCCGTCGAGTCGCCGCGGGGCGCGTCGATCCATTGGTTGCGCACCGACGGTGCCGGGCGCGTCGACCGCTACCACGTCCGCTCCGCGAGCTACGCGAACTGGCCGGCCGTCCCGGTCGCGGCCTTGCGCGCGATCGTCCCGGACTTCCCTCTCGTCAACAAGAGCTTCGAGCTCTGCTATGCCTGCACCGATCGCTAGGTCGAGGTGACGCCATGCTGCGAACCCTGATGCAGAGCCTGCGCGACGGCGTCGTGACCACGCGCTACCCGGACGCGCCGGCCGAGACGCCCGAGCGCTTCCGCGGCGCTCCGGAGCCTGAGGTCGGGCGTCCGTTTGCGACGCTCCCGCCAGCGTCGGTCTGTCCGACGGGCGCAATCGCCGCCGGGGAGGGCGCGGCCTACACGATCGACCTCGGGCGCTGCATCTTCTGCGGTCGCTGCGCGGACGACCCGCCTGATGGGGCAATTCGGATTGGCCGGGAGTTCGAGCTTTCTGCCCGCCGACGCGAGGATCTGCTGGTCCGAATCGGGCGCGATGCCGACGGCCGCGTGGTCGAGCTTGCGCCGGAGCCGGCGGACACCGCGGCGCTCGGCGAGCGCGTCGCGGAGCGTATCCACAGGACGCTCGGGCGCTCGCTGCACCTTCGCCACCTCGACGCCGGTTCGTGCAACGCGTGCGACTGGGAGCTCGTGGCCTTGCTCGCTCCCCACTACGACGTCCGCCGGCTCGGCATCGACTTCGTGGCTTCCCCGCGCCACGCCGACGGCGTCATCGTAACTGGCTCCGTCACGCGTAACCTCGAGCCGGCGGTGCGCCGCACGTTTGAGGCGGTCCCGGAGCCGCGCGTCGTCATCGCCGTCGGCGCGTGCGCCTGCTCGGGCGGCATCGCCCCGGCCAGCTATGCCAGCGCGGGAGGCGTCGACCAGATACTGCCGGTGGACGTCTACGTGCCGGGCTGTCCCCCGCGGCCCGAGGCGATCCTGTTTGGGATCCTGCTCGCCGTCGGCCGGATCGAGGCGAAGCGCGGGCCCGCTCCCGCTCGCTAAACCCGACCCTTCAAGTACTCCCGTCACGCATGCGATTCGGCTCTCTTTACCGCCTGAATCGGCAAGGCGTGCCGACTGTGAAGTGAGACGGGGACAGGAAAGCGGCAAACGACCAATGAAATCGGCGACGCAGACTGGCATACTGTGTGCTTTAGGCCACTATGTGCTCGAGCGGCTCAACTCCCTCCTGCGTGTCGAGCTCGCCGCGGTGGCGGGATATCAGAAGGCCCTCCGTACGATGAAGACGAAGGCCCTCGCCGACAGCGACCACATCCTCCGGCTCGCCTCCGATCACCAGCGAACGGTCGCAGCCCTTCAGGGATCTGTTCACGCCCGGGGCGGCGCGCCTGCGGTCGCGGCGGACCCCTGGGAGGGCGCCGCCGCGCTCACGGACGAGGGCGCGTTGGCGATGCTGGAAAACAAGGAGTTCGTCGGCGCGCTCCTCGAGGTCGAGCGGCGCGGTCTCGCCGAGTACGAGGCCGCCTTGAGCTCGCTCGACGACGACGCCCGAGAGCTCGTCGAGCTCGAGCTGATCCCGCGGCAGCGGAGACACGTCGCTCAGCTCTCGGCCATGCTCGGCCACCTCGCGGCGTGATACGCCGCCCACCCTAGAACGAGGCGCGCCCCGGGGCGGGTGTGCTAGTTTCGACGTTTGTCGACATGGATGCCGAGTCACCTCCCGACCCCGCCGGCGAATCCGCTCATATCCTGCGTGCTCTCCGGCATGCCCTGGCCGATCCGCTCTCGGCCGCCGCGCTGAAGCTCGACCTCGTGCATCGGCGGCTCATGGCGCCGTCCGGAGCCGATCCGTCGTGGGTGGTGGAGCGGGTTCGGGCGGCACAGGCCGATGTGGGCGCGGCGAGCCGGCTCCTCGACCTCTTGCTTCGCCTCGCGGAGATCGCCGGCGAACGGCCGGAAGAGACGTCTCTCGGCGACGTCTGCCGCACCGCGGGCGTTCCGCTCCAAGAGGCGGCCGTGGCCGTTCCCCGGCTGCCGCTGCGGCACAGGTCGTCGGCCGAGGCCATCCAGAGTGTCGCGTCGTTCGCCGCACGCGGCGACGGCGTCGCTTCGCCGATCGGACGAGCGGGACTCGAGAACGGGCGGGTGACCCTGGCCCTCGAAGGGTCGCGGGTGACAGCCGATGGGCGTCCCGAGCGGCTCCTCGATCTGCCTCACGGGATCGAGGAAGCGGAGGCTCTGTTCGTGGCCCGGGCCGCCACCCTGGCCGATGGCGGTCGCCTGGAGCTGACCGAGCGCGGCGGACGCCTCGTGGCTCTCTTCTCGTGGCCCCTCCGGCTTGAAAGCGACGCCAAGCGGAAGGGCGGGCAATGAAGGTCCTCGTGGTGGAGGACGAGCCAGGGGTCCGAGCGTCGCTCGTCGAGCTCATCCAGGAGCTCGGATACGAGGCATCCGCCGTGGGCTCGGTGGCTGACGCGCGCGACGCGTTGACCCGTGGAGCGCCGGATGTCTGCATCACCGACCTCGGGCTGCCGGACGGCAGCGGGCTCGACGTCGTGCGCGCCGCGAAGGCGGCTCGGCCGGACTCTGCCGTCCTCGTGCTCACGGGGAAGGGCTCGATCCTCGCCGCGGTCGAGGCGATGAGGGCCGGCGCTCACGACTTCCTGCTCAAGCCGCTCAAGCCCGCCCTCCTCGCATCAGCTCTCGCGCGCCTTTCGGAGCACCACTCTCCACACTCCGCGGTGCGCTCCGAGCCGGCGGCCGCGGGTCAGCTCGGGGAGATGGTCGGCCGATCATCGGCGATGCAGGAGGTCTTCCGTCTGATCGCCCGCGTGGCGGGCTCCGAAGCGCCCGTGATGATCACCGGGGAGAGCGGCACGGGCAAGGAGGTCGCGGCCCGTACCGTACACGCGCTCTCGCGCCGCATTCGGGGGCCGTTCGTCGCGGTCAACTGCGGCGCGATCTCGCCGACCCTCGTCGAGAGCGAGCTCTTCGGGCACGAGAAGGGCGCGTTCACGGGGGCGGAGCGGCGCCGTGCCGGCACCTTCGAGATGGCCCATGGAGGAACCATTTTCCTCGACGAGGTGACGGAGATGCCGCCCGAGCTGCAGGTGAAGTTCCTTCGTGTCCTCGACACCCGCACCTTTCGGCGTGTCGGCGGAAACGAGGAGCTGGACGTCGACGTCCGTCTCGTGGCGAGCTCGAACCGCGATCTGGCCGAGGCGGTGAAGAGCAGGTCGTTCCGGCCCGACCTCTTCTATCGGCTCAACGTCTTCCCGCTCCTGATGCCGCCCTTGCGCGAGCGCAATGCGGATGTTCCGGCTCTCGCGGGCCATTTCCTGTCACAGGTCGAGGAGAAGGAACGACGCGGCTTCAAGTCGTTCGAGGCCCGGGCGCTCGACGTGCTGGAGCGGCACGACTGGCCCGGTAATGTGCGCGAGCTCCGGAATGCAGTGCATCGGGCCTATGTCCTGAGCGACCCGCCTGTCATTCAGACAGAGGCTGTGGAGGCCGTCCTCGATGTGCCGCACCTGGTCGAGCGGCCGCCAGCCGCGGACCGGGACGAGGAGTCGTGGCCCGCCGTGCCGGTGCGCGTCGGAGAGAAGCTGGAGGCGGTCGAGCGCAAGCTGCTTATCGCCACTCTGCAGGCTGTGAAGGGAGACAGGAAGACGGCGGCCGAGCTCCTCGGAATCAGCCTCAAGACGGTCTACAACCGGCTCAAGCATTACGGCCTCGATCAACCCACGCTTCCAGGAGGACGAGCTCGAGGCTCTTGAGCTGGACCGGCTTGGCGAGGTGATGGTCGAAGCCAGCCTCGCGGGACCGTGCCCGATCGTCCGGTTGGACCCAGCCCGAGAGAGCCACGAGGAGGAGTCCTTTCAGTTCCGGCTCCGCCCGGAGGCGACGCGCCACCTCGAGGCCGTCGAACCCGGGCAGACCGATGTCGAGGATCGCGACGTCGGGGCTCAGGCGCCGCGCCGCGTCGACGGCGGACGGGCCATCGTGCGCGACGTGCGTCTCGTGCCCCTCGAGCGCCAGGAGCTCGGCGAGCGTGAGAGCGGCCTCGACGTTGTCGTCGACAATGAGTATCCGCCGTGGCGGCGGCGTCGCGCTCGGCGGAGCCTGCGTGGCCACCGGAGCGGCGGAGTCGTTGGCCGCGCACGCGAGGCGTAGCGTGAAGACACTCCCCTTGCCCTCGCCCTCGCTCGCCGCGGTCAGGCTGCCACCGTGCAGCTCGGCGAGGCTCTTCGCGAGCGCCAGGCCGATCCCGAGCCCTCCGTAGACCGCCGCGCGCGCCCGGTGCCCCTGCCCGAACATCGTGAAGACGTGCGCGAGGTGCGCCGCCCGGATCCCGATGCCGGAGTCGATGACCGATACCACGACATCCTCGCCGTCTCGCACGGCCTCGAGACGGATTCGCCCGCCCGGCTCGGTGTACTTGGCGGCGTTCGAAAGGAGGTTCGACAGGACCTGCGCGAGCCGCATCGGATCGACATGCAAGAGCACCGGCGTCTCGGGCACGATCAGCTCGAACGCCTGCCGGCGACCGAGGAGGAGAGGCCCGGCTGTCTCGAGCGCGCTCTCGATGACGGCCGCGAGGGACACCCGCTCGCGGCGCAGATCCAGCTTCCCGTGCGTGATGCGGGAAAGGTCGAGAAGCTCGTCGATCAGGCGCACCATGTGCGCGATCTGCCGCTCGATCACGCGCAGCGCGCGTTCGCGCCTCGCCTGTTCCTCGGGCGTTTCACCCGTTCGCGACAAGATCTCGGCCGCGAACGACAGCGGCGCGAGCGGGTTGCGGAGCTCGTGCGCCAGCGTGGCGAAGAACGCGTCCTTCCGGCGGTCAGCCTCGCGCAGCGCGCGCTCGGCCGCGCGCCGCTCGGCCACCTCGGCCGCCAGCGCTTCGTTCATTGTCTCGAGCGCGTCGGTCCGCTCGGCAACCCGAGTCTCCAGCTCCTCACGAACGCGGCGGAGCGCCGCCGCGCGCCGCGACGCCTCGATCGCGTATCGGATCGAGCGCTCGAGCAGCGTCGCGTCGAGACGATCCCTGACGAGGTAGCCCGCGGCGCCGCTCTCCGCGGCCGCGAGGTCCTCGTTTCGCTCCGCGTCATCGGCGATCAAGATCACGGGACCGGTGCCGCCGGACTCGCGATAGGCGCGCAAGAGGTCGATGCCGCTCCTTGCGCCGAGCCGGGCGTCTACGAGGTGGGCGTCGTGCCGACCGGCACTCATCGCCTTGAGCCCCGCCTCGAACGTCCCGGCCCATTCGAGCTCGATACGGCCCGGCATCTTGGCGACGAGGTCGCGGAACAGGGCAACATCCTCCTCCTCGTTGCCGACGAGGAGGACTCGGAGACGCCGGGTCTCCGTCGAGGTCGACATGGCATCCAGAGGCTAGCCGATCGGGTCGATCGTGGCCAGCCTCGCTGTTCGGAACGAACTCCGTTCGCTCTCCGGGGGCCGGGTTACTTGCGGATGGCGCTGCCGAGATTCGTCAGAGCCTCGCCGACTTTGCGGTGCGCCTTGCCGAGCTTCTCCTGGACCGCGCCCTCGGCACGCTGAAGGGAACCCTCTTGTTCCAGCTTCCTGTCGCCTGAGAGGATTCCGACGGCCTCTTTCACCTTCCCCTTGGCCTTCTTCACTTTTCCGCCGATTTCCTGCTGACTCATCGGTTCTTCCTTTCGGGTGAGGCGTGCGATTTCTCGGCTGCCTCCGCGTCTGCCTTCGTCTTGTGCACCGTTCCGTCCGGATGGTTCGGCGGCGAGTAGATCGTGTAGAGCTTCAACGGTGCCGTCTTCGACGCGTTGATCACGTTGTGAAAAGTCCCCGCCGGCACCACGACCCCGCCTCCGTCGCGCACCAGGCGTTCCGTCTTCTCGTCGAAGACAAACCGGGCCTCGCCCCGCTCGATGCGGAAGAACTGATCGACGTTCGCGTGGACCTCGTCGCCGATGTCTTCGCCAGGCAGAAGGCACATCACCACGAGTTGGCTGTGCTTGGCCGTGAAGAGCACCTGCCGGAAGTAGGTGTTCGTCAGGGTCAGCTCCTCGATCGATCCGACGTATTCGGTCATTGTGGTGCCCTCTTTCTCTTCGGAATCAGCATCGGTGGTAACACTGCAAGCGGCAGGCCACGAGTTCGGGAGTAAAGCGTGGGAGCGCGAAGGAGCCCTCGGCGTCGATCCCACCGCCGACCGGTATGCTTTTCCTCGGAGATCGGCAAATCGTGCCGGGGCGCACGTCCGGGTCGATGGCTGGGCGATCTCCGCTCGGCATCGTTATTGCGGAAGCGGTTGGGGGCTGGCCCCAGCCCCATGCGAGAGGGGACTAAACGCGATGAGCACGTCAGAAACCCTGATGCAAAAGATGGAGAGCGGCACCAAGAACACGACCATGAAGGCCCTCGTCTTCCACGGTCCCGGCAAGCGCGCCTGGGAGGACAAACCGAGGCCGACGATCAAGGACGCCACGGACGCCATCGTCCGAATCACGACATCCACGATCTGCGGCAGCGATCTCCACATCCTCAAAGGCGACCTTCCCGCGGTCACCGACGGGCGAATACTCGGGCACGAGGGCGTGGGCATCGTCGAAGAGGTGGGAAAGGCCGTTTCGAATTTCCGCAAAGGGGACGAGGTCGTGATCTCCTGCGTCACCGCATGCGGGAAGTGTGAGTTCTGCAGGAAGGGGATGTACTCGCACTGCAAGGACGGCGGCTGGATACTGGGCTATCTCATCGACGGGACCCAGGCCGAGTATGTCCGTATCCCGCACGCCGACACGAGCCTCTACGCTTTGCCGCCGGGCGCCGACGCGGAAGCGTACACGATGCTCAGCGACATCCTTCCCACAGGTTTCGAGTGCGGGGTCCTGAACGGCCAGGTGAAGCCGGGAGACACCGTGGCGATCGTGGGCTCCGGCCCCATCGGCCTCGCCGCGCTCCTCACGGCGCAGCTCTACTCCCCCGCCGAGATCGTGATGATCGACGTCGACCAGAACCGTCTCGCCGTCGCCAAGTCCTTCGGCGCCACGAGCGTCGTCGATTCTACCGACGGCAAGGCCGTCGAGAAGGTCATGGCCCTCACCGGTGGCAAAGGCGTCGACGTGGCGATCGAGGCCGTGGGCGCTCCCGCGACCTTCGACATCTGCCAGTCGATCCTGGCGCCGGGCGGGCATCTCGCGAACATCGGAGTCCACGGCAAGCCGGTCGAGCTGCACCTCGAGAAGCTCTGGGATCGCAACATCACGCTGACCACCCGCCTCGTGGACACGATCACGACTCCGATGCTCTTCAAGCTCGTGCAGTCCGGCCGCCTCGAACCGAAGAAGCTCGTGACCCACCGCTTCGCGCTGGCGGACGTCATGAAGGCCTACGACACGTTCGGCAACGCCGCGAAGGAGCGGGCCCTGAAGGTCATCCTGAATAGCGCCCAGCTTTAGAGGTCCCACGCGGCCTCGATGGCCGCCAGAAAGGAAACATGACGATGAAACCACGCTATTTCAAAGTCCTCGTTCCTGGCATCTTCGCCGCTACCGCGCTCGCGCTGGCCGTGAGCGCTGGCGCGCAAACGCCTCCGCCTGCTGCCCCGCCCCCGGCCACCAAGAGCCCTCAGGCGGCCACCATGACCGGCCACCACAAGGGCAGCGCTGCAACCGCCAAGCACGACGCTGAGATGAAGACCATGAAGACGCAGTGCGAGGCCATGATGGCCACAAAGCAGGAGATGCAGGACAAGCGCCAGGCGATGGACGCCACGCTGGACAAGCTGGTGGCGGAAATGAACGCCGCCAAGGGGTCCAAAGAGGTCGACGCCTTGGAGAAACCAATGGCGGCGGTCATCAACGAGCTCGTCGCCCAGCGCAAGGCCTTCGACGCCATGATGATGCAGATGCAACCCGCGATGATGGCGCACATGATGCATCACGTGCACATGCACGGCGCGAAGGGCGCAATGGAATGCCCGATGATGAAGACGGGCCATGCTCCCGAAGCGAAGACAGAAGAGCAGAAGCCCAAGATGTGAGCTTCATGACGGCGGGGCGTCTCGCTCGGAGCCCCCGCCGCCCGGCTCGTTCTCGTTCCCAGGCGAAGGCGCATGGAACCACGCGAGGCGCCTTATCGTCCTTTTGGTGGCCAGCGCGGTTTCTCTCTCGCTGGGAGACCGGGTCGGCGGACTGATCATCATCGCGATGGTCTTGCTCAGCGTCCTGCTGAACTTCTTCATGGAGTTCCAGGCCCGCCATGCCGTGGAGGAGATTCGCAAGCAGGTCGCGACGTGCGCCGTTGTTCCGCACCGGATGGTTCGTGGAATCCCTGGCCACGCAGACGCTGGTGGTGTTAGTGATCCGGACGGCGGCTCAACCCGCTCAAGAGCCGTCCCGACTGATCCTTGTTGATCGGCGTGCTGGCCGTCGTGGCGATTGCCGCGGTGCTGCCGTATACGCCGCTCAGGAGCCTGCTGCGGTTCGTTCCGCCACCCGTCACGTTGCTGGCCACGATCGCGGGTCTCGCTCTGACGTACCTCCTGCTCGTGCAGGCCGTCAAGACGTGGTTCTATCGTCGCCATGCGTTGCTCTAGATGTCCCATGCCGGTGAGCGAGAGAGTGCTCCGGATGGCATACCACGTGCGTATCCCTCTCACGGAAAGTACGGAAAGGAGAACCCCATGGGACAGCAGGAAGTCGGCGGAAAAGTCAAGAAGACCAAAGGGAAAATGAAAGAGGCCGTCGGGATCCTCTCAGGCAACAAGAAGATGGAACGGGAGGGTTCCCTCCAGCGCGCCGAGGGCGCGGTCCAGGAGGGGCTCGGCCAGGCGCGCCGCAAAGTCGGCGAGGTCCTGACGAACCTCGGCAAGGCCGTCAACAAGAAGTAGCCCGGTCCGCCCCGGCAGGACGTGCGCTTGAGTCAGGCACTTTCTACAAGGCGCGCGCCCCTCGGCCTGCAGCAGCGTGTAAGTCTGCCGATCGCCTTTCTGGCGAGTCCCGTTCAGAACAGCGAATCGGTCGTGATCAGGTAGATGGGCTTTCCGCCGCGATCCGGAAGCGCCACCTCGAAGCGGAGGATGCGCACGAGAGACGCGCGGGTGAGCTCCATGAGGACACCGGCCCCGACGTCGCCGCGCCACCCTTCGGTGGACGGCCCGACCCGCGCTCCCCATGTCTTCCCGCCATCGGCAAACGCCGTGAGACCCAGCGCCGCCACGTGCAGCAGCTCGCCGGTGATGCGGTGCCTCCACTCCACGTTCGCCACTACCCGCGACGTGCCGTCGAAGGTGTTCGGGTCGTAGCCGCGCAGGCCGGTGTCGGCTCCGAGGGTGAGCTGCCTCTCGCCATCGAGGGCGTAGCCGAGGTCGGCGGCGACGCGGACCCGAAGGCCCGCCGACCCGGTGATGGCGCCCCCGACCTCGAGGTGGCTGATCACGTTGCCCAGGCCACGGCTCTCGACTCGTCCCGAGAGGTCGATGCGCTGCCAGGTGTAGGTCCGCCCCGCGAACTGGCCCGCCTCGAACGCTCCGTGGTAACGAAGCCGTACGCTGTCGCCGCCGAGGAGCGGCAGCGAGAGCCCGGTTGTGACCGTCCAGTTGGGCCCGAGCGGCAGGTCTTCTTGTCGAAGCCAGGCCCGGAACCCTTGCACGAGCTTCCAGCGAAACGTCCTATGGTCCCAGCCCGCCTCGACGCCCACCAGGTTGCGATCCTGCGGCTGCGGGTAGGACGGACCGGTGAGGCTGTGCCAGTCGCTGAAAATGGCTCGCTCGCCGAACGCACCCACGAGGAGGCGGTCGGTGCGGATGCCGCCGCCCGGCAGCCGGAGCCCGCCCCAGACTTCCCAGTCTCGCGTGTTCGCCTCGCCCGTGACACGTCGTTCCCCGTCCGACCAGAGGTACTTCAGGGACTGATCCCGCCTCCAGTCGACGCCCCCGGCCCGCGGCGTC
>Ga0207927_1001090_pt1 | contig 11617 bp, 9 predicted proteins | sample NGESurdeep072012_2_FD_184456 | JGI IMG/M metagenome (GOLD analysis project Ga0207927, IMG submission 184456) | Arctic peat soil microbial communities from Barrow, Alaska - NGEE Surface sample 210-2 deep-072012 (SPAdes) | ecosystem: Environmental > Terrestrial > Soil > Wetlands > Peat ... | reverse complement strand
GCGGCGATAGCCGGCGAGAGCATGAGCGAGCTCGTGCGCTGGCTGGACGCGCGTGACTTCACCGACGCAATCTCCTGCCTGAAGGGCGCGGGCGCCTCGGCCGCCGCCGACCAGCTTGAGGGTGTCAGCCGCCGCGACGAGCGCAACCGCGAGACGACCGTGATGAGCGCCCTGAATCTGCTGCGCGCCTACCGCTATCCCCAGGTGGCGGCTTGTGCGGTCGGGGATCTCACGCCCGAGCGGTTCCTCGATGGCAAAGCCAACACGATCTACGTCGTCGCGGCCGGACACGACCAGGACGCGCTGCGGCCCGTGATCCTGGCGCTCGTCGCGGCGATGTACGAGGCGGCGATCGTCAAGGCGCGCAAGGAGGGTGTGCTTGACCCGCGGCTGTTCATCCTGATGGACGAGGCGGCGAACATCGCGCCGGTGCGAAACCTCGCACCGTGGCTGTCGCAATGTGGGGATCACGGCATCGTGATCGCAACGATCTGGCAGTCGATCGCACAGATCGACCAGCGCTACGGACGCGCGGCGCGCGACGCCATCTGCGCAGCATCCACAGCACAGGTGTTCATTCCGCCCTTGGCTGAGCCGACGAGCGCGGGCTATCTCACGGAGCTGCTCGGCGAGGAGCCGGTCGCCAACGCCTCCAGTTCAACCGGGCTGGCACGGCACACCTTGAGCATCGGTCATCAGAAGGCCGGGCCGTCGCCGTGGCTGAGGCAGATCGCCCGCGGGCGCGCGGTGCTCGTCTACCGCGACCTGCCGCCCGCGATCGTGCGCGCCCCCGGCTGGTTCGAGGACCCCCGATTCGCGCGCCTATGGGGATCTCCCCATAGGCGAGCTTAGGCCGACCCCGCAACCATGCCGACGCTCTCGCTGCGATGCTGAATTGGGCGGGCTGAGGAGGCCAGGACACGTCGGCATAGTTGGCCCCCGTGCCGTTTCTTAGGGCTGGAGCCGGCTTCTGCTCTTCGTGGAAAGAAGCGACCAACCAAAGCGCGATCCCAGCTTCCGTAGCTCGTCCAACGCAGGAGAATTTCATGTCCCCCGCCTAGCCTAACCTGCGGACAATGGGCCGGGCAAACGATCGTAGCGCCGTCACCGACCGGCGTAGGCGTCTGCGCTCGCTCGACGTCGTGCTATGCGGTGAGCTCGAAGATGCGGGCGGACTGACGTTCATTGCGCTGCGCGAGCAGGTCGTTAGCCGCGAGCTAATGTCCACCGCGGTAAGCGACGATACCCTCTGGGAGTGGTGGCACTATGCGCGCCGTCGTCAGATCCTAGAGCCAGGACCCAACGAGAACGAGATGGCGCTCTCCGACCGCGGTCGGGTTGCGCTGTCCGAGGCGCGGCGGGCGGCGGCGCCGGTCAGCGCACCCAAAGCGCGTGCGGTCCTGCAGTACCTCGTCCCTTCTGGCATCATCGGATTGGTAGCAGTGGCCGTCGGCATTGTAAGCGCGAATGTGCTGGTTGCCGTCGGAGTTGCCATTGCCATCGGCGTCGTGTTGTTGTATTGGCTGCTCGCCGAGGTCACCGATCGTCTCTTCGCAAAGTATGTCAACCCGCGGTTCCAGCGCACGGAACTCAAAGCATACGTTGCCTGGCTTGATGGCAAGGAGGTCCGATGGCTCGGCCGCGTCTCGTACGAAGCGGTCGATGCGACGAAAATCAAGCGGCTGGACACGCCCGAGCTTCCGCCGAACCTCGCTTCCACCACAGCAGCAGATCCATTACCTACTCGGAGTGGCGACTAGTCAGAGTCACCACAGCGCGACCGCTTTGCCCGAGCAGGAGCACCGCGTACACCGAGACGCGACACTTCTGCATTGCGCCGTGTAAGCACGCGCGGACCAATCCTCAGGCGACGCGCTCGGTCCTCGTCCAAGGCAGCAGTCAGTTGCGGGCAACGCTGGTGCACTGGCTCCCCGGCCCATCGTCGGGCGTATGCGCCACGCACGCCTCTCGTCGAGAGCTGCTGTGCCCGTAAGCTGCACCAATGTCGAGATGGCGTGTAGCCACGACGCGGCGCGATCTGGCCAAGACGTTCGCCTCCACGCGAAGCGCCAAGGATCAAATCTGCCACGGACAAATACGATTCTGTGATGGAGCTGCGAATCCACGACGAGGATCTGCGCGCCAAGGCCGTGCGCTGGATGGGCGCGCTGCAGCGCCAGACGCGCGCCGTCTGGACTGCGCAGGGAGAGGATCCTGAGGCGGTCGCGATCGAGTGCTCGTTCGCGGCGACGGCAGTCCGCGTGCTCGACCTCGAGGTCTTCCAGAGGGTCCACGGGAGCGACTACGAACAACTTCGTGCCTCGCACCCCGCAGGACGCGTGGTCGACGGAATGACGCTCGTGCGCAACGCAGAGATGCACCTCCCGGTGGTGCTCACGCCCGCATCGAAAACGATCGTCGGCGTCGAGACCAGAAGGAACGGAGACCCCCGTCACTTCGTGTTCTGCGACGCGACCTGGCCACGCTACGACGACGTGCCGCACGCTGTGCGATCCGACCCGAGGACAACAGCGCGCTGCCACAATGGCTACCGGCAGGCGCTCGCCGGCAAGCCGGTTGCCGAGACGTTCATTATCGCGCTCTCGCTGTTCCGTGAGCTCGACCCGACGCTTCCGTCGCGGAATCCGGCGGGAGAGCTTGTCGGTTTTCCGCTAGCGCGGCCCAAGGGCCCACTTCACAGCTATCACCGCCTGCATCCCGATGAGCCTCCGCTCGATGAGGTGGTCGCCAGGCTGCGCGCCGCCGTCGAGCAGCGGAGCCCAAGAGGCGGATGGCGGGAGATCCACTACATCATCCGAGCCCCTCACGACGGCCATGTCGCTCGCTTCGCCGGATTCGAGGAGGCCCGATTGGCCTGGGCTGGAGAGCGGGAAGGCGTGACGTCCTGGGTCGACTACCCCGCGCTCGTGGCGCGAGACGTGGAGCGCGGTTACCCCTGCTACGTGGTCGACGGCGACGCCAGAACTCCCCTGACCGTACGCGACGGCACGCTGGAGGTCGAGGGATCAAGCCTCTCCTCGATTCTCCTGCCCGAGGCCCCTGCTCGCCCGGACTGGTGGCAGATTGGCCTTGCGCTCAGCTTCGACCCCTGCGCCCACGCGTCCTCTCGCGGCATCGACTGGCGTGACGTTGTCGCCAGTGATCGACTCGCGGTTCTGCGGTAGTAAAGCTTGCGCACCTCCACGACTTCGGAGCGCTGGCCGATGCGGTCGCTCTTGCTTTGGCGAAACGCAGCACGTTCACTTAATAAAACATTCGGAGAGTTGTGCTCTGCGCGAGAAGGAGGCGTCCGAATCCATGCGACAGGACTCCCGGATTGGACGAGCTGCGAGTAAGAGACACGGCGAGGCAAGTGCTTGCGCTTTGCCCAGCGCGAGCGGGCGTGGCGGATCCTCAGTCGGCGTGCTCGGAAGTCGTCCAATCCGGTCGTGTACGGGCGCTCGCTTGGACGCTCGCTCATCGTGTAAAGCGCGAGGCGGCACACATTAATTCACCTGATCTCAAGGCCTAGCGCGCTCGTGCGTAGCCGCGGAATTGGGTCGTTGTGACGGGATGCTCAGGAGCCACCGCGGACTCTAGAACGAGTGTCACGCAGTACGCGCTCGGCGAGTTCTAGACGACGCCTGAGTTGGCTGTGCGACAGGCCTACGTGGGGGCGAAAGGCGCTGGCTGCACCAGTGATGCCATCAAAGGACGGGCCGGGCTCAGACTCAAGAGCCCACTTCGCTGCCGGGGCCGGGAAATCGCTTGGTGTCGCCTCCGCTTGTTCCCAGACGACAAGCAGCTGTTCGGCGACGCCGTCAATCAGCTCGCCGACCAGCAAGAGAAGCGCTGGGAGAGTGTCGGCGGCCGGCTCCTTCATCCAGAGATCGGCCAGCGCTCCGGCGCGCGTGAACTCCTGCATATCGGGGAGCGACGGCCGCTTACGCAGGTGCAGGTCAAAACGCCATGTGTCCGTCACATCGCTCGGAGTATCGGTCACCACGGCTAGCTGCGGCCTGCCGTCTTCGATCGTCTGCTGGAGCAAGATGCGCTCCTGACGAGCGCGATGGGTCATAAGGTTCCGCATCGCCATTAGCCAGTCGAACCATCCGGCTGGGAGCAGCGCACGATGCCTCGCCACTAGCGCGGCCACATCGTCCCATGCCTGTCGCTGAGCGGCTGTGCCCGTCGCGTGCAGCTTGGGTGCCAGCGAGTCAAGATGGTTGATATCTGCCTTGGTAATGGACCGCGGTAGACGACAGACGCCGATGGCTACGGCCGCCAGGCAGTCCAGAGCCGAGGGCAGCGCGCCGAAGAACCCAGTAAGGCCGATGTCGATCTCGGTGCTACCGCGCAGGACCGCTACAGCGTCTGGTCCTCGAGGCAACGACCGACCACCTCCCACGAGTTGCGCGATGCGCTCTTGATGCAAGCAGGCAGCCAGCACGTTGTCGCCGATTGCGTTCACGGTCCGCAGCAACTGGTCTGAAGCGACCGCTCGCAACCGAAGGTCAGTCAGGTCGCTGAACTGCGCATACCCATAGCAATCAACAGCGTAATCGGCGTCGAGGCGTTCCTCTAGGGTACGAAGGTGCTTGTGCGGGACGCCGAACTCGCCAAGGAGGTACCACCGAGCATCTTCAATGGTGGGGGTGCCGCTCATGGGCAACAAGGAGTCGACATCCCCCCATGGTCGCAGGACCGGGACAACGACAACGTTGGCGTCGCTCTCTCTCGATATTGTCACGGGCGTCCGTGTCCGCGCTCCTTATCGGCATCGTCTTCTTCGGCGTCGTCTTCTCAGCTCTGCTGTCTCCCTGGCTCATAATCGGGATACACGAGCGGGCGCACGCCGTTGTCGCTCGGAAGCACACAAGGCTTGGAGCGCCTACCGCGATTCGCATTGGAAAGCGAGTGCTATGCCGCTTGCCAGTCAAATACGGTCAGCGCTTTGGGCTCACACGGGTCGAAATCCTCGTTGGACGGGTTCCGTCAGGTGGCCGTTGTGGTCACGCGCATATCGCCGACCACCAAGCGCTGGTTGAGCTGTACGCCGCCGGAGTAAAGGCCACCGGCAAAGCAAGCCTTGTTGCTGGCGCTTCGTGTTGGCTCCTAGTCAGAGCGGCCTATGTCCTGCCGACAGCGGGTAGACACATTGTCCTTTGCATTCCCGGTGCTGTCCTAGCGTTCGCCATAATCTCGCTCGCCGATTGTGTTTTCAATCTCGTACCGCGTGGCCCGAAATTGCCTCGCAGACCTGAGGGATCCGATGGTTATGTCTTGTACCGCCTAGCTCGCGACTCAACGTACGTGCCCGAGCAACAGTCGGCAGAGGAACTGCTACGGGAACACGGATACACGCCGAGATAGCTCTAAGAAGCCCCTCACCCCACTAGGAATCGCGGGAGTACATTTTGTTGTTTATGGCTATGACCAGCTCCGGATCGGGCCATTTCAGCTCGTGATGGCAGACGAGTAGCGCCTGCGCATAGAGCGGGACAACAAGGGACGGGTACGAGGTCGGCTCGTGTTTGGCAAGACGCACGATGTTGGGATAGCTCTCGAAATCGCAGTAGGGGTCGATTGCGTGGGGTTTCGCGTGCGCGTTTCTGCTGGCAACGCGATAGATGGCGACGTAGAGACCACGAAAGTTGAGGATGTCCGCAGGTGTAGCGGACTCTCCTTTCGGCGGCCGGAAGCCGGGGATTCGGGCCGACCAGTGCTCATCTACAGCTTCCGCGAGCTGAGCGACGTTCGGTAGTTTCTGGGCTGTCTTGGCTTCCTCAACCTCGCTTTTCGTCAGGACTTTTTGTCCGACAAAAGCAACAGTGTCGTTATGGAGCTTGAGCTGCTGATATTCGGCGTCTGAAATCCAGCGCTTGAGATGGTCGTCGGGCGCAATCGCAATCCAGCAATACACGACCACCTGCTCGTAGAGGCCACGCAAGAGCGCCATCGCATCGCCGTCGAGCCCCATCGCCCGGAGCACAATGATGCTTCGTACAGTGTCGGCCATACGAACCACCATCGCCGCGCCAAGCATCCGCCAACGATTCTCCCGGTAAAAACGCTGAGGCAAGCAAGCCTCCACCAGCCCGACAAGTTCCCCCGCCGCTTCCGCCGCCTTCTCCTCAGTCGGAGGAACCCACCCCAACTCTTTCTTTTTGGCTCGGCTCGATCGTGGTTTCCGTGGGGCTGGCACGGCCGAGGACACTACGCCCTCGCCCGGCTGCCACTCGCGTTAGGGATGCGCGAATCGTCATGTGCGCACTTCGTCTACCCTCACGCTAATGGCGGGATACCCTCCGGGGTAGTCCGACCTTCTCGACCCAGATCTAGAACCGCCCCGGCTTTCTTTCGCTTCCCGACATCGTCGTACCTCCTGTCGGAGCACGCGCCTCCGACGGTCAGAAATGGCTAGTCGGGCCATGAAACTATGCCGACGGCTGCACCAACGACGAGGACGAGAACCACAGCCGACACAGGCCCTCCACGGCCGATCCGACCGCAACGTCGGCATAGTCGCGGGGTCGGCCTAAGCACGCTACGCGCAGCTACTCGCGGAACGTGGCCTCGCCGCAACAGCCGGGCGCTGAGTTCGCTACGTCGGACCAGGTGCCCGCTTCGCGTCGGATGCAAGAGCGCCTACGCACCTCAGCTTGAAAATAGCGCGGCGATGCGCTCGTGCAGCAGTCGCACGCTCGCGCCGTATTGCGGGTCAAGCAAGGTCGCGCTCTGTGCCAGATCGATGACCTTGTTCGCCACAACGATCTTCGACGGTGGACGTACCTGCCGCTCGGCGCACCATGCTTCAAGGGCCTCATGCCGCCTGCACATCTCTGCGGGCAGATCAGCTTGCGTAAACGTCTGTGACGCACCGACGTCGTCGAGGTAGCGCTGCACACCTGTGGCGTATGTCTCGGGCGCGATCAGATCCTCGATCTCGATGTCTGTGTCGTCGGCGAGAAGCAGGATGCGATCCTCGGGGATGTTGCTGCCGATGAGCTGCACCCGACGAGCGCGCCCGCCGTCATCGGCGTCGAGCACCCATACGGTTCGCACGCCCTGGAGCCCGAGACCAGCGACGCGGTCAGGCGGGGTCGTCGCGGCGCCAGGCACGATCGCGAACCCGAGCGAATCTTTGTCGATCGCTTCGCGAAATAGCGTCGGAAGCAGGATGAGGTCAGAGCCACCCTCGGCGATGATGGATGGACGCAGCGTGACGAAGACGAGCGACGACGCACCCATCGCCATGAGAAGCGCAGCAAGACCGGGATGCTCGTCTCGCCAGAAGTTCTGGCGCACGGTGCTCGCAGTGCGCTCGCCGAGTCCTTCGACGACGCGCACTCCTAGACCGAGGTCTTGCGGCAAGCAGGCTGCGGAGTGCGTCGTGTAGACGATTTGCCTCGCGGCGTTCTGTTCAGTGAGGACCTCGATGAGGTCAGCCTGCGCGTTGTAATGCAGATGCGTCTCGACCTCGTCAATGAGAAGAATCGGCGGCACGGGGTTGGGCTGATGTGCCGACAGCGCGACCAGGGCGACGAACTGGCGCAAGCCATCGCTTCGCTCGCGGAATGGCATCGTGGGTCCAGTGCCGGACTTGACGTGGATGCGCAGCAGCGGACCGTCGTTCTCCAGCGAGACGGTGATCGGCGGGTCTTGTTGCCACGCTTCCATCTTCTTGGCGAGCGTGTCGTTGGCCTTCTCGCGGATGTCACGGACCGTCCCGGTCTCCTCGTTGGCAACGGCGGTGCGCAAGGCGCTGAGATCCAACTCGGCAAGCTGGACGAGATTGCTCAGCGCTGTTCCTGGCGAAGAATCCGCCGCGTTGATGTCGTACTCGCTGTCTAGTTCCCTCGCTCGATTGTTGAAGCGAACGAATCGAGGCATTCGCTGCCAGAGCTGCTGGCTGGCTTGGGTGTAGGGAGCTTCCGCGGCCTCGACCTCGGCGAGCTGGCGCAGGTTCGCGGCGAGGTCGGGATCGTGCGGATCGACTTCATCGGCGAGGTCCCGTAGCTGTTGTGGGACATCGTCTGCCAGCGTCGACTCGTCGCTGGCCAGCGCATTGAGAAGCTGGTGCACGCGACCCTGATCCGGCGTGAAGGAAGGCTCGACCTCGGTCTCCTCGGCTCCGTTATCCTCGTCATGCTCAGCGGCGTCGTCTTGGGGCGGCCACCACTCCTGAGCATGCTGGGCCAGCGTTGCCCGGATGGCTCGTCTCGGTGCACGATCACGGATCAACTCCGGAAAGGCGTAGTAGCTGACCCGTCCGCCGCCAGTTCGCTCCACCGTGAACGATCGGACTTGCTGAGGTCCGTCGCTGTCGCGGGCAACGCCCGAGAGCGCCGCACGATCGCTGTCGTCTAGGCGGAACTGAAGCTTGACGATGGCTCGATCGTCGGGGACGGCCTCGCCGCGGGTCCTATCTGCGGCCGGCACGGCGTCCGCACCTTGCACGTACTCCAAGGCGTCGAGGATCGTAGACTTGCCCGCCTCATTGGCACCGATGAGACAGACGAGCTTTGCATCGACGCGAACGCGGTGCGGGTTCTCTCCGCCGAATCGGCGAAGTCCATGTATCCAGCAGTCGGTCAGCCACATGGGAGAAGATGATGAACGACGTGGAGCGACGGCAGTCCCGCGGTGCTGGTTCCTTGGAAGTCTGGCTCGCAAGTGAGCGCGCGCCAAACCCGAATCCGAGCTGGTATTGGAGCCCAACTACGTGGTCATCGCGGTGCTTGTGGAGTCGCGACGCACCTAGCGAGGCTTCCCGCCGGGGAAATCGACGACCGTTTGCCCAGCTCAGATAAGTTGGTCGAAGAGTCGTTGGCTGTGTAGGTCGGGAGGCATTCGATACTCCTCCCGAAGCCAATTGTCAAAAGCCTCGGAGATCTCTTCGGCTAGGAACTTTCGGAGTGCGTCGATCGCCTTGTAGGCGTCGGCGATGTCGGCCATGTCGTAGTTCGGCACCAGCAGGTCGTTGGCGTTCTCGACCAGCATGCGGTCCCGGGACGCAGCGTGGGCGCGCTCGTCACGGTCGCGTTCATCGAAGGCGCTCGGCCAGGGCATACCGCCATCGCCGGAGAACTCGTCGTACCAAAGCGCTTCGATCACGATGCGGTCGACTCGCCTGGCGGCACCCGCCGCCGCCTTGCACAGAGCCGCGAACCGCTCAGACTCGTCCTCCGGCAAGAGGATCTCGGCTACATCTTCAGCCGACTTTGCGCCCGCGAGCTCGGTTACCTGCGTCTCTAGCGTGCGACGTGTCTTCTCGGAGTCCACGAGCGCCTGACGGGCGCCGTCTAGTTCGGTCTGTAGTCGCGTTACATCACCGATGGTGGCCGTCTCGGGCTCGGGGAGGGCTTCCACATAGCTCTTTACGTTCGCCAGCCACTGCTCCTTGTAGCGACCCCAAGTCGATGCTTCGGTGGGATGCCCCGTAGCCTCGCCGATGCGGTCATGGAGCTCGTCGAGAGCCGAGCTTTCGTCGAGGAAGCGCACTGTCATGCCGGCCAGGACACCATCGAGGTCCGTGCGATCCATCCCCGGGAGGGCGATGGGCATGAGCTTTCCGATTTGGGCCCAAGCCACTCCCAGCTCCGCAACGCAGAACGGGCGCGTCTGAAATGCGGGCGTTATGACGGCGACCACCAGCTCGGCGTCCGCAACCCTGTCCCGGACGAAGGTGTTGAGGTTTTCGCCCGACGGTACGCCCGTGTCCTCGCCGGATGAATAGAAGATCTGGTTCGGCGAGAGACCGCAGCCCAGTCGTATCAGCGTGTCGACAAACGGGTCAGTGAGGGTACCGTCGGCTGACGCGTGACTGACAAAGACCCCGGCCATCAGTCCGCAGAATAGGTGTTTGGACCTCCCCGGGTTCTATGACAGGCACTCGCTATCGCCCGCTCACCCGAGCGAGCGTGTCGCGATGGACACCTGACACTGCTGCATGGGACGAGCGACGAGCGAGCGACGAGCGTCTCCACGGGTCGCGGCTCGCTCTTGCCTCCCACGCGAAGCAGGCGCCTGCTGAGCCGACGCAGCAGCCGTAGGTAGACGGCGTCGGGCCTCGCCGGCCTGCCGCCGAGCGCGCGGTGCCCGCCGGAGCGCTCGCGAGCCGATGCTGCGGCCACGGTAGGCGACCGAGAAATTCGTTGGCCGGTTTGCGGCGGTTGAGGTCAGTAACCGTCGATGACCGACAGAACCGCATCGTCAGGTCGCGTGGTCGCGCGTGCCAAGTCCGCTCGTCGGGGTGGCCCTTCGGGTCGCCAGGCGGTCGGCGACTATGTTGGGCAGCCAGCCGGCGATGCCGCGCAGGCGGTGCGCCGCGCTGGGCTGCGCCCGGGTCTCGATCGCTCGTTCGGTTGCGCGGAGGAGCTGATCGGGCTCGTCGTGGCGCAGGAGCCGACGGCCGGCAGCAGCCTGGCTCGCAACGGGATGGTGACGCTGTACGTCGCCGCACCGGGAAGCGAGCCGATAGACGACGACACTGAGGCCGCGCGGGTTGAGAGCGGTGGTCCAGAGCCGGCGGCGGTCGCGTCGGTCGAGGCGGAGCAGGTGGAGGGTGCGAGCGCGCCAGCGCGAGTGCGGCGACGCAAGCGGGGCCGTGCCCGGCGAGCTGCGCCGGTGGTTGATGCTCCGCCGGCGCCCGCGCTTCCCGATCGCGCTTCGGCGTCCGACCTGCCTACGGTCGTGCTCGCTCAGCCAGCGGTCGAGCCGCCGTGGGAGTTGCAGCCAGAGCCGGGCGAGCCGGATGGCGAACCGCTCGACGACGAAGCGCCAGAGGAGCTAGGCGAGGAGGGGGCCGCAGACGAGGAGTTCGTGGTGCATGTGGAGGATGTGCTGGCCGGGCGCAGCGGCCCGGTGAGGTGGCGCGGGGTGTATCCGCGCCGGCGCGCGGCCCGCGAGCTGGGCGCTGGCCGCGGTGTTCGTGGATGGTTGGGCGAGCATCGCCTGGCAGGCGCCGCTGTCGGCGCGGCGATCCTTCTGTGGGCGATCGTCGGCTTCGCTTCTGCGCTGGACGGCCAGCACTCGCACGCTCCGGCTGCGAGCGCGATCACGCGCAGCGGGCGGCTCGCCACGAGGCATCCCCTACCGCCTCGGAGGAGCTGGCGGGAAGGCCGACCAGGAGGGCGGGCTATCGACAACCGATGCGCTCGGCCTCTCAGGTGGAGCTGCGCCGGGGACGAGCGCCGGGTGGACGTTTACGGCACCGGTGGGCACAACGATCACCGCGATTAGCTACGAACGGTACATCGGACACAAGATTGATCCCGACAACTACTGGTCCCCCGCGCTGCGGGCGGACGGGACGATTGTGCCAGGAGAAACTTGCCTCGATACGGTCGGAAATGGCGAGACGTGTTCTGTCGGCAGCCCGCCCGGAGAGGGAGGCGGATCGGCAGTAATCACGTGGCTGTCAGCTCACGAACTCTCACTGGATGTCGTCTGCGAGGCACCCGTGGACGAGGAATGTGTCACGGGCGCAACCGAGCACAAGGTTTGGGCGACTATGTGACGGCCGCAGGCACATCGTTTACGTCTAGCCGCAGGCACATCGTTTACGCGGCTGGCTTTTGAGCCGCAGGCACATCGTTTACATCGGGTGTGGCGT
>Ga0207927_1001089_pt1 | contig 11617 bp, 5 predicted proteins | sample NGESurdeep072012_2_FD_184456 | JGI IMG/M metagenome (GOLD analysis project Ga0207927, IMG submission 184456) | Arctic peat soil microbial communities from Barrow, Alaska - NGEE Surface sample 210-2 deep-072012 (SPAdes) | ecosystem: Environmental > Terrestrial > Soil > Wetlands > Peat ... | reverse complement strand
CGGATTCTGTCACCAGACCCTTGCAGGAAAATCCCTCTCAGCCCTCAACTTGGCCGGCTCCCACATCGCCTACACCAGTTTGTGAGACATAGCGGCTAGAATTGAACCACCTCGACCTAGCCTCCTTCGCCAGCAGTCGCCGGGCGCGAGAAGAAAGTTCAAAGGCGACTACCCAGGAAGAAGATTCGCTGGTCTCCCGACCAAAACGACTGTCTTTGAGGCAAGATCGCTCGGCCACTGCCGGCGGCGAATGAAAGGGCTGCTCGGATAGCGCCATTTGGCCACGAAGTGCAGAACCGCCCAGAGACCCAGCACAATCGACAGCACCGTGGGCACAGCGATAAGGGACAACACGACACCGAACCAGAGGAACCTAATGAGTTGCTTCTTCAGCACTCCCCAACGAGACAGCCGCCTTCCATTGAGGTCGGTGACATAGGTGCCCAGAGCTCGCATACCCAGCGACGCTTGCATGTTCGAGCCCTCCGTCATTACGTGATAGATGCACAATGCCATGAACCAGGCTAGGTATCCGAACAAGGCCAGGTTTTCGTTCTTCATCACGCCAAAGGCCACCCCAACAGTCAAGGTAAGAAGAACGGATCCGATTAGAAAGTCGATCGCTAAAGCAAGGCCTCGTCGCCACCAGGGGGCGTACGTCACACCTTCGACCAATGTTGGCGCTCGTACCTGCTGTCTTACGGCGGGCGACGCCTGTACGGGATTGCGAACGGAACTGAGAATCGCGGGCAGCGCAAATCTCCGATGTACCCTCTTTCCGAGGCGTAGAGCCCCGCTGTAGAGGAGTGCAAACGCGAGAGTCAGCCCGCCTACCTTCAGGAAGGACTTGGCGAGTTCCTTCCTCGCATCCTTGGCGACTTCGGTATTCCCGCTGAACGTCTGGCGCGCGAGGTCGGCGGCTACCTCGCCGACTTTGCTATCCGCATTTTGCGTCTGCTGTCTCTGTTCGATGGGACGGGGAAGCAGACTGTCACGATTCAAGAGCAGGACGATCAAGAACCCGAGTGCAACCACGGCGAATATGAGCGGCTGCCAGCGTAGTTGCCACCGGCGATCCAACTCCCGATCGGCCTTCTCGGTAACGCGACGTTCTTCGCTTTGGCTAAGGAAATCAATCGTCTGGTCGAAGCCGCCTCCATACAGGTCCGCCCAGGCGGTCGTGGGATCCTGTCGAGCACGGAAGTCGAGAGCGGTTTGCAGATCCGGGTCCTGCATCAGGCCGAAACGCTTCGAACGGAAACCTTCTGCGCGGTCAGACAATCGGCGGTACTCGCGCGCCGCCTCTGCTTCCTCATCCGCCCACGTATTAAGCCGGCGCCATACGCGCATCAGGCTCTCGTGCGAGATGTCGACGACATTATCCGGGTCCAGCGGGTCTGATAACGGAGGCATTACGAATGAGCGGCTCGGCTTGCGAAAGACGCTAATGACCTGCTTCACTTCGTCCTCGGTCGCGCCAGTCAGAAGAGCCAGAGTCTTCAAGCTCAGAGGGCGGCGTATGCCACGCGGATCAGTCGCCTTGTCGGTAAGTCCCTTAAATATCTTCTCGCACAGTTTCTTTTGTCCCTCGCGCGTCAGTTCACCGTAAGCCTTGTCGGCATGGAGATCGAGGGCATGCGCCATGCCTCCGATCGCCTCATAGTGCGACAGCGACATTGGACCTTCACCCTGCCCGTCGTGCTGCCAGTATGCCCATGTACGATTCAGCGCGTGCTGCAAAATGGAAAGCTGGTCTGGATTGTCGCCCACATCATTGACCAGCCGGGTAAGCAACACCGGGCTGATGTCCCCACCGGCCACTCCCACCGGTCCTGCGATGGCCGCTCTGCGTTCTTCTCGGGTCAAGCGCGGCACCAGAAACTGGCCCTGATTGATGGCTTCCGGCAGTCCGTGGAATTGAGAGCAGTCCCCCAGGAAATCGGAGCGCATGGTCAACGCGACAAAGATGGCCGGGTCGGAACTGGTCTGCGCCTCCAGTAGCAGGTTGACGAATGCCGTAGCATCTTGACCAACGTTGAACTGGTCTTTCTCGGTGGCATTCAGGTTGCGGTAACGGAACAATTCTTCGAACTGGTCGACAACGATAAGCAGGTTGGACTGCCTGGACAATGACGCTTTGCGAACGATATCGACGAGTCCCCGATTGCTCAAACGCAGGTGAGTGTCAATGATGTCTGCGAGGGGAGTATTGCCTTCGTAATCTGAATACAGGACGCCGCGTTCGGCCAGCGCCCTCCCCATGGCCTTGAGCGGATCGTTGCCAGGACGAAACTGTACTATGCGCCACGCCGATCCTGCGCTAGCCAACAGCCCACGATGTAAGGCGGGACGCAAACCACAGTTGACCAAGGACGACTTGCCACTCCCCGACGTGCCCACCACGGCAAGGAAACGGGACTTTGCCAGTTTGTCGACCATGGCGTAGACCTGACGCTCACGTCCAAAGAAGAGATGTTCTTCCTCTTCCTGATACGGCCTGAGTCCGGGAAATGGGTTGCCCCCGACCAGAGGCTTCGCGGAACTGGAGACGTCGCTCGCCTGAGGCGAGGCCACAGCATTCTTAGTTTCCTCCGACATTTGCTCCATCGACTCTGCCTCTTGGTATCCGGTGTAGATCTCTCGTTCGATAAAATGCCTACTTCTTCACTCCTACGGTCCGCAGGAAGTTCTCCATCTTCTCCGCTGAGAAGCCTTCAATCCCGTTAATTAGATTTGGTTCTTTCTTCAGGACCAGGCCTTTCTTATCGCCAGTCATGGGAGCGGCGAGATAGGTGAAGGTGGCGACTGGCGCCTCGTCGCGCATCAGGCCCCGAATACGCTTGAGTTCGCTCTGCTGGTGAGATTCCCACGCACCGTCCCCTGCACCAAAAAAGAGAACAGCAGCCCGACAGTTCCTCACTTTTGCCTCATTCGCCTCGCTGACGGCTTCGGCGCTTCCAGAAAAGACGGGCAGCTCCACCTCAAACCCCTGCCCTCGCAGGAAATCCATCAGCGGCTCGACCGCATCGAGATCTTGCTCAATGCAGATCAGGTAGATGGTCGGCGGCCCCTCTTTCGAAGCCACTTGCGGCTTCGGGTTCTCCAGCTTCGTCAACACGGCCCGAATCGCACCTTTCAATTCCTCCAGATCACCGGTAATTAGATCGGCCCCAAACTGCATTTCTGGATCGGTCTGCAAACCCCCCAGGAACGCGCGGTGTCCCGGTTTCTCGGAGTGCGTACCCTCTGGCAGCCAGATAACTCGCTGCAAGCGGCCCTCTTTGCTCTTCTTAGCCGCTAATTCGTTTTGCAGTTGGACCGCCGACTTCCCACTTTCACCATCGGGCACCTTTCCGCCGGACGAACCCACCAAATGGACGGAAAGCTGACAGCGGTTAAGAAGATCACTGGCTTCCTTGACATATTCCGTTTCCACGTTGGGGAAATGGTGCATCTGATCCGGAAGAATCGTGCAGCCGTGTGCCCTTAATTCGCCCCGTATCCTTTCCTGATCAGCTGCCCGGTCATAGCCGCATTCCGCCAGGTAGATAACCGGCCCGGAAGCAGAGGGCGCCTCGCCAGTAGTTCCAATACCCTCCAGCTTCATAATTACGGCAGCCGCATCTTCTGCAAGAAAGTAGATCTGCTGACGATAAAGGGTTTCGTTCCCCAACATGGGGTCGAGCGGCAAGATGTGACCACCATCCGCCTCTTGAAAGAACTTGTAGCCCAGGGCTTCACCCAGGCCGCTCGCCAATTTCTCCCGTTGCTCTTTTGGGATTGGCTTCAGCATTACCTGGATCACCCTCGTCTTACCGTCAACGATCAATCCACCGGTTTGCTCGGCCGCTTGACAGAAAGCCTTTACCTCATCGCAACACCATTTTGATACGAGATAGCGATCCGACAGAACAGAGACCAGCACTGCTGTATGGGGAAATTGCTTAAAGATCTCCTTGGCGAAAATGTCGTTCCCTTGGAGCCTGTCATCTCGCCAGATCCTGGCACTCTCTGGGAGGTTGGTGCTGAGGTAGTCCGAAAGTTGCTCATGGAACCGCGTAACCCAGCCCTCGGGTTCGGCCTTGTCTTCGTTGTTAGTGTGGGCGTAACTGATAAAGATGTGCTTTTCGAAATGCATGGCCAAGCTGCCCCTAACGTAATCTCATAGGTTTCCGTTCCGGAACCGCGCACATCTTAGCACTCAACTAAAAGTTCCCCGATAGTCACCGGGGTCCCACGAATATATACCCATCGAAGGAATACATCGAACTATTTTTTTTTAGCTGTTGCATGGCGCGAGTCGTGGCCTACCTGTGACCGCGCCAGCCTGAAAGGGCTAACCGTGATTCCTCCAGCAAGCTTCGGACTCCCCTCCGATTTCCTGGTTCCCAATGCCCTTTCGATCCCGAAGTAAGTTACAGCTAAGCGATCCGCCGAGCCTACGGCCAGACCATCGTTTCTTTGGTGGCTCTCCGTCCAAATCTCGCACAGGTTAGCCAGGCTGATTTAGTGGCGAGGAAGCCAGAAGCTTCCCTAACTTCTCCAGTTGCTCAGTTGTGCTGTCTCGCATCCACTGACCGGGGCTCGGTTGTAGTGCGAACGCTGCATCCAGGGTCTCTTTGGATTTGCCGGCATCCCCTAAGCCGAGCCAGGCTTCGGCCATCGTCGCCCGAATCCAATACTCGTCCTGCCCCGGAAGCGTGCGCCCCGATTGCAGCAGCGAATCGCAGATTGCAAGTACCCTCGTGCGAGCACGCTCCGCACATACGAAATCGGCGACCGATTCTGGTGGTTGGGACACGGCTGCGCGTTCGTTGAACAGGTAGGCTAGGTTGATTCCGTTGTAGTAATCGTTCTTTAGGTAGAAACCTTTTTCATACGCGAAGATAGAGATGTCCAAATAGGATCGGTTACCAGTTATTTCCCACAATCTTTTGTGGACGGCACCCCATAGCCCCAGAGTTTCAGTGTCGGTCGAAATCTCGGGATTGAGCTCGGTCAAGATAGCATGCGCATCCTTAAGAGCCTGCGTGGGATCAGGCAGCTTGCTCTTGTAGGTAGCCAACGCCAGCTTCTGGGCCACATAAGGATCGCTAGGCATCATGGTTCTCACCACAGCCAATAACGACTTCGCTGTCAGGAAGTCACTCTTGTCCAGCGCGGTTTGCGCTTGGGCCATCAAGGTGCTGACGGTTGCGGTATTGGCTGCGTCCTGCCCGGCTGGCGGTCCATCCGCGATCCCCGCCATAGCTAATTTCAGGCCGGCTTCTTTCGCCCCGCGCACCGGAGGACGCAAGTCCTTCAAAAACGTGTACACCGGGCTGTCATCCGTCGGCTTGGCGGCAATGGTTTGAATAGCCTGTTTCAGCGCCGCCTTCATGCGCATCACTTCACCGAAATCGATGCCATCGCCCAGGTGCTGGTACTTGCGGATCGCGATGTGGTTCACATCGAACGGAAACACCATCTTGTCTTCGGCGATGGTGATGGTGGTGTAGGGACGCAAAGCGTGTCTTACTCCCAATTCGTAAAAAGCATTGCAGTTGGACGTCGAGACGTCTGCGACAACCACGTCAGCATTCAACAATTGTTCGTACATCGGGACGTCGATGGTTCCCGAATGAATGATCTCATCGGCTCGAATGCATTCCAATCCTGCTTCCTCGGCGGCGGGTTTAATGATGTACTGATACGACTTGTCGAGGTCGATGACGCGTCCCGTCGGGTAGTCCGTCTTCTTGCCAAAGCCCATTACCACGAAGCAGACCTGCTTTTCAGCCATATTGTCCCCCTTACCGTTCAGCGTCTTCACACCCGCACTGAGCGGTTCTCGGATGCGGTCATACTATACCGAACCGCCCGAAAGGACAGATACTTCCGCGCTGCTGACCAAATCCGCACAACGTCGCGGGAAACGTTTCGCTCGCCTTGCGAGCCGCAGTGTGCAGGACTAGAATTTTGCTCACAGAGACACTTGAAGCACGACACCTCGGTGGGGAAGGCGTCGCGGGAGGGTATTATGACCGCTACTCCTCGCTACCCGGGTATTCGGGTCACCGCCAACGGCAATCAGCTCGTTTCCTATCACACTGAAACCAGGATCGCGGACGCGGGCATCTTCTACCCCATCACACCCTCCACCGAGCAAGGCGAACTCTACCAGCAGTCTTTCGCTGAGGGACGTCTGAATGTTTTCGGCGGCAGCACCCTCGCCATCGAAGCCGAGGGAGAGCACGCCGCACAAGGCGGAGCCATCGCTCACTCCGTCTGTGGCAAGCGGGTGGTGAACTTCACTTCGGGACAAGGCATCCTCTATGGCGTCGAGCAGTACTATCACGCTCCCGGCAAGTGCTCCACCATGGTTCTGGAGGTCGTGGCTCGCGCTCTAACCAAGCACGCGCTCAACGTGCACTGCGGACACGACGATGTGTACGGCGCGCTCGACACGGGATGGATCATTTTGTTCGGCAAGGACGCGCAGCAGGCTGCTGACCAGGCCCTCATTTTGCGGCACGTGACCGAGTTGAGCCTGACTCCCGGCATGAATTGTCAGGATGGATTTCTCACCTCCCACCTCGAGCGCACCTTTTACAAGCACGAAGCAGAATTGATCCGTGAATTTCTGGGCGCGCCCGATGACCTGATTGACTGCCCAACCGAAAGTCAGCGCGCGTTGTTTGGGCCAAAGCGCCGCCGGGTGCCGCGCATGATCGATCTCACCAATCCCGTGCTGCTCGGTCCGGTGCAGAACCAGGAACACTACATGCAAGGTGTGGCAGCGCGCCGCAACCACTTCACCGAGCCCATCCTGCCTTTCCTCGAAACGGCCTATGCTGAGTTCGGCAATCTCACCGGACGCCACTATGGACTGGTGACCTGCTACAAGACCGCCGACGCCGACACTGTTTTCGTCTCACTGGGCTCGGCGGCTGAGAACATCGAGGCGGCAGTCGACTACCTGCGCGACAAGCGCGGCGTGAAAGTCGGCTCAATCCACCTCACCGTCATCCGTCCCTTCCCTGAAACAGCGGTCGTCAACGCGCTGGCCGACAAGAAGAATGTCATCGTGCTTGAGCGCACCGACGAAGCCATGGCGGGCGACAACCCGATGGGCCGCGACATCCGCACCGCGCTCAACAAAGCTCTGCAGACCGACGGCCATCCCGCAGTCGCCGGACTGCCCGCGATTACACCTGCCCAGATGCCACGACTTTTCTCCGGCATTTACGGCCTCGGATCGCGCGACTTCCGCCCCGAGCACATTTTCGGCGCTTACGAGTTCGCCACCGGAATGCGCCCCCGCAAGGACGGCAAGCATGCCTCTGACGGCACGTCGTTCTTCGTGCTCGGAATTGATCATCCCTACGAGGTGAAGTCGGAAGACACTCCCTCGCTGTTGCCTGAAGGCGCGGTCGCAGTGCGTTTTCACTCCATTGGCGGATGGGGCGCCATCACCACCGGTAAGAACCTCGGCGCGATCATCGGCGACTTGAATGACCTGCTCTACGAGCGCGACAAAATCGTTGACGAATTGGGCAATCCCAAGGAAATCATTCACGTAAGCGCCAATCCCAAGTACGGCTCCGAGAAGAAGGGAGCCCCCACCGCTTACTTCATGGTGGCTGCGCCGGAACGCATTCGCATGAATTGCGACTTGCGTCACGTTACCGTCGTGCTGTGTTGCGATCCCAAAGCCTTCACCCACACCAATCCGCTCGACGGAATGGCCGAGGGCGGAAGCCTGGTGTGGGAGTCCGACCAGGAAGGCGAACTCGCGTGGGAGCAGTTGCCGCTGTGGGCGCGCAAACAAATCATCGAAAAGAAGATCCGCGTGTTCACCCTGCCGGGATTTCAGATCGCCCGCAAAGCCACGGACCGCGCCGACCTGCCACTCCGCATGCAGGGCAATGCTTTCCTCGGTGCATTCTTCCAGGTGTCGCCACTGCTGGGAGAATTCCGAATCACCCACGAGCAATTTCTCGAAGTGGTTCACGCGCAGTATGTGAAGAAGTTCGGCCGGCTGGGCAGCGCGGTGGTTAAGTCGAACATGGAAGTCATGACCCAGGGCTTCGAGCAGGTGCGCGAAATTCGCGTTGGCGAACTCAGTGCGCCCGATCATTCGAGTCTGCGCGGCGTAGCCCTGCTGCCATCCTTCAGTGATGAGGGCGACGCGTGCAGCATCGGATGCCGCTCCTACCCTGTTCCCGAGGGACAGACTGAGCGCACTCCGGTGACCCGGATCGCGACCTTCGACGGGCAATTCCGCGCCGGCCTCGGCTATAACCAGCCATCGAATGCCTACGCGTCGGTCGGCGTCATGGCCGCGGGCACCGGGGATACCGCGTCCAAGTATGTCGCGCGTCGTGAAACTCCGCTCTACATCGCCGAAAATTGCACTCAGTGCATGGAGTGCATCGCGGTGTGTCCTGACACGGCGCTGCCCAACTGCGCGCAGGACTTGCAGACAATCTTGAACACCGCCGCGACCCGCTACGTCACCGACCCGAGCGAACGCAGGAAGATGATGCAGTCCATCCCCGAGATCGACAAGCGCGCTCGGCAGAGGATGGCTGACTCCGCCGCGAAAAATGTCGGAACACCATTGCCAGAAATACTCCGCGAGGTCATGACCGACGTGGATGGCTTCTCGCCCGAGGCCAAGCGCCAGTTCTTCGCCATCATCGACAAGGTTCCCATGGCCTACCAGAAGGTCAATGCCATCTTCTCCACTCCCGAGCGCAAGAAGCCGGGGACGGGCGGCATCTTCTCTATTTTCGTCTCCGACCTGTGCAAGGGCTGTGCCGCTTGCGTCACCGCTTGTGGTGACCACGACGCGCTGCGGATGGTGGACGAAACCGAAGCGGTCAATGCCGAACACGAAACTGGCACGGCCTTCCTGAATCTGTTGCCCGACACGCCGCAAAAATTCCTCGGACTTTACAATGACACGCATCCCCAGGACTCGAAGACTGCAACCCTGCGCAACATGTTGATGGTCCGCCACAACTACGACGCCCTGGTCTGCGGCGACGGTTCCTGTGCAGGCTGCGGCGAGAAGAGCGTGCTGCGCGCACTGGCCGCCTGCACCGAAGCCTACATGCGTCCGCTCTACCACGCCAAGGCCGATCGCCTGCGAACGAAAGCCGACGAACTCGAGGAGTCGGGAGTTGAGAAGCTCTCCGCGCTGAAGCTTCGCAATCCCGAGGAGTACGAACTGTTCCGCCAGGCCGTGGCCCACTTGCTCATGGGACTGGGAGGCGAAGACGACCGCGACACCAAGGCGCGGATGGCGAGCCATGGCGCGATCACCGACGCGGAAATCGTCAACGCGATCTGTACCGTCCTGCGACAGGAAGCCTTCAACCACCGCGATCTACAGGCCGTCGATGGCCGACTCGCCAACGGAATGTGTGTGATGGCGATGACTGCCCACACAGGCTGCAACACTGTATACGGCTCCACGCCGCCCAACAATCCGCATCCTTATCCCTGGATGAACTCGCTCTTCCAGGACGGAGTCACCATCGGCTGGCTGCTCGGCGAGAGTCTCATCGTCGATCACGGACGGCGGTCGGTTGTTCCAGAGCGGCTGGCGGACGCGCTGCTCCAGCGCCAGGAAGAGGTCATGACGCCGCGCGACTTCTACGCCTACACCCACTTCAGCGACCTACTGAGGACCGACCAGGAAATTCTCGAACTGCCCAAGGTCTGGGCCATCGGCGGAGACGGCGGCATGGGCGACATCGGCTACCAGAACACCTCGAAGGTCGTTTTGCAGAACCGGCCCAACGTCAAAGTGCTGATGCTCGATACCCAGGTCTATTCCAACACCGGCGGCCAAAACTCCGACTCGACGCCCATGCTTGGCGGCAGCGACATGAACGTGTTTGGCGAGGCCACGCAGGGCAAGAGCAGCGAGAAGAAGACGGTGGCCGAGACATTCCTCGCGGGGCACGGTTCTCCCTTCGTTGCTCAAATCTCGATTGCCAACGCGCCTAAGTTGTTCCGCGCGATCCTCGATGGATTGGAGTACCGCGGCACCGCGTTTCTGCAATGTTTCACCACCTGCCAGCCGGAGCATGGCGTAGGCGACGACATGGCGCTCACCCAGGCACAGCGCGTGCGGGACTCCCGCTGCTCTCCCGAGTTTGTCTTCAATCCGCGGCTGGGAGAAACCTATCCCGAGGCCCTCGATCTCAAGGGCAATCCCTCACTTGACCGCGACTGGTACGAGGCCAAGTCGAAGGGCAGCGACGACGTCGCGCGTTTCACCGTCGCCCACTGGTGTGCCACCGAGGCCCGCTTCCGCAACCATCTCAAGAAGATTAAAGAGGAGCAGGCCGCGACCCTGGTCCCGCTCGACAACATGCTGGTCCGCATCACCCAGCAGGATGTGGTGTACCGCCGCTATCTGCAGCCCGAACACCGCTCCTTCATCCCCGACTTCGGCGTGTATATCAAGCTGCAGGGCGAGAATGGCAAACCGGAATACCGCGCCATCTCGCGGCAACTCGTGCTGTTCTGCGTCGAGCGCCGCAAAGCCTGGAGGCTACTGCAAAGCAAGGCGGGCATCATTAATAGAGACTACATCGCACAGAAGGCGCTACTAGCCGAAGTCGATGCTGGCAAACTCTCCAAGGCGGAGTTGTTCGCCCGCGGCGAGCACCTGGCGAAAGAACGTCAGCAGTCCGCGGTACTCACCCATTAGCGACGCGCGCGGGATCGACGGTGTGACCCGATCCGCAGCGGTCAGCGACTCGTCGGATTCCCTTGCAAGCAATTGTTTGCTTACTTCGCGATCGCGACAGACACCAATACAGCACCACGGCGACCAACGCTGCCAGCGGTACCAATCCCCAGATGAGACCCGCGCAGTCATGCTTTCCCGCGAAATCTCTTGGCACAAGCCCTCTGCCGCAGTATGCTTTCGCCACTGAAGTACCGTGCAGGCTGGCGTTCCCTGAACCAGAATATTGCTTATGACTACTGCTCCGAATTCCGGAATTGATTCGCCCCGCGCATGGCTGATCGTCATCGCGGCGTTTTTCGGATCGTTTGTCGCCTTCGGCGTCACTTACAGCTTCGGAGTGTTTCTCAAGCCTATGGGAGCAACCTTCGGGGCCACCCATGCCTCGATGACCGCCATCTTCTCGACCCTGACGGTACTATCGTTTTTCCTCGCCCCTATCACCGGTGACCTTGCTGACCGCATCGGCCCGCGTTACGTTGTCGGCGCTGGCGCCTTGTTCATGGGTGCGGGCTTGCTCTTAACGGCTCGTATTCATTGGTTTCCACTGCTTTTCCTGACCTACGGGGCTAGCGTGGGGACAGCGGTGGCTTGCATCTACATCCCCTTGGTGGCGTCCGTGGGCGAATGGTTCAAGCTGCGCCGTGACATTGCGCTCGGCATCGCCATCAGTGGCATCGGATGTGGCACGCTCACCGCTGCTCCGCTCGCCGCCTTGCTGACGGAGCGCTTCGGCCGGCGTGCCGCCTTCGAAATCTTCGGCTGGACGAGCATCATCATCCTCTTATGTTGCGCCGCTCTCGTCTCTCGCCCGGCCATTCTCCGGGCGAAGGACACGGCCAACGTGATGGGAATGCTGCGCACCCGAAC
>Ga0207927_1001080_pt1 | contig 11642 bp, 12 predicted proteins | sample NGESurdeep072012_2_FD_184456 | JGI IMG/M metagenome (GOLD analysis project Ga0207927, IMG submission 184456) | Arctic peat soil microbial communities from Barrow, Alaska - NGEE Surface sample 210-2 deep-072012 (SPAdes) | ecosystem: Environmental > Terrestrial > Soil > Wetlands > Peat ... | reverse complement strand
CCAACGATTCGGGAATGTTGCCTGGTGCGCCCGGAGGGATTCGAACCCCCAACCCTCAGATCCGAAGTCTGATGCTCTATCCAGTTGAGCTACGGGCGCGCTATTGAAAACAAAGGGTTTTTGCGATTGTCGATCGGATGGAATCAGATTTGACGACCATTTTGACGACCATTGGTGTCGGAATCGGTTGAAATCGGTGCTCGGCTCAGGGTACGTCGCGCGTCAGGGACGGTGCAATACCGGGGCGAGTAGATGAACAAGCAGAGGGTCGGTTGCTCTGGTTGTCTGGTTGCTCATTCATGGCTTGCCTTGATCAACCAGACAAAAGCTAACTCAGTCAAGGCGAATTCTCCGCTTGTTCACCATTCCACTGTATCAGGGGGTTGATCAACCGGATGCCGGCTCGCTTTTCGGGCTTTCGAGGATCCCGTCCATCTTCTCGACTAGGCCGCGCCTCATGCCTTGGGTGACGTGGCTGTAAATGTCTGCCGTGATTGCGATGCCGGCGTGTCCTAGCAGCTTTGAAACTTGAAACATATCCGCGCCGCTTTCGAGTAACAGAGTCGCGGCCGTGTGTCGAAGATCGTGGAATCGGGTCGTCTCGGGCAGCCCGGCCCGTTTGAGCAATCGCTTGAAGATGGAATCGACGGCCCGCGGTTCGAGCGGCTTGCCGACTGTGTTCGGGAACACCAGGTCCTGATCGTGCCACGCCGAGCCTTGGCCGAGGCGATCTTCCGCCTGACGGGCGCGATGCGCTCGCAATGCCCTGAGCACTTCTTCCGGCAACGCGATGTTTCGACGCGAGCCTTTGGTTTTGAGAGGTGCCGACGCGAGCGGCTGGCCCGCAACGCGCTGAATCGCGCGAACAACTTCAAGTTGGCGATCTTCAAAACGGACATCGGACCATTGGAGCCCGAGCAACTCCCCGCGGCGCAAGCCGAGCCGGATCGCGAGGACAAATAGCGCCTCTGCACGATGGCTCTTTGCGGCCGTGAGTAGCTTGCGCGCATCCTCGGCCGCGAGTGGTTGCACTTCAGGGTTATCGGCATCGGGAAGATCGATAAGCGTGGCTGGATTGTATGCTATCAGTCGCCACTTGACGGCCAGATTGAGCGCGCGCCGAAGCACCGTGCGCACGTGGCGGGTCGTCGTCGCTGACAAATGCGCCGGTTTCGCAACGTCGGCGCGAAGCTGTTGCGCCTTCTCGGGAGATTTGCGAGCGATGCGCCGCAGATACTTTTCCGCGGCCTCTTCGTTCTGCCGGCGAAGATGGCGCAATCGAACGAGCTGGCGCGATTCTCTCGACTGTGCGCCGGCCAACTTTCCGGCAAATACCGCCAGTTCGATTGTCGGGGCGTCGAGTTTGGAGAGTTGGATTTGGCCGATCGCCGGTTCGATATGGAGCGCACTGATCGATTTGTAATTCTGGTAAGTGCGCGGTCGAATGATCGGCGGCTTTATGGTGTCGAGCCATCGCGTCATGAACTGCGCGACGGTGAGGCGGCCGATCGAGATCGGCACTCCCTGTGCCTGCTTGGTGATGGCATCGTTCAATTTCGCGGCGACATCGGCGCGCTTCTTGCCATAGAAGCACTTGCGGCGGCGCCTACCGTTGACCCATCCGAGATTTAGTTTTGCTTCCCAGCGGCCGTCCGGGCGCTGGCCGATGTAGCCTTCCGTTTTGCCTCTGCTCTTTCGTGCCATGTTAATCACCCTTCCTTTTGAATCGGGCTAATTGAATTTTGAACACTTCGGAATCGCGCACCTGAACCGCATTGGGATGGCGCACCTGGTTGTGCCTGCGCAGGTCGGCGCACTGGCGCGAGCATTCCTGCTGATCGCGGCGCAGTGCGAGAAAGAGGCGACAGCACCGCGAGTGCGTGCGTCGATATTGAGCCCGGCAGATTCGCACACGGCCTAGGTCGAGTTGGGCGAGCATTGCCAGCAGCGCGGCGGAGATGTCCCGATGTTCGATCGTAATCCGCCCATCCGTGCCGACGCTGATTCTATCACGGGCAGCGGATATGCCTGCCGATGGCACGCCAACGTCGAAAGATCGCGCATCCCGATGCGCATAGGCCAGCGCGACACGCCATAGAGTCGAGCGCACGGTCCAGATCGTTGCAGCAAGATGCTCGACATCCATACGGACGGTTGCGGGGTTGAATCCGGTTCCTGATTCGACGGGGACCAACACCGCGCCCGGCACCGTGGGATGCGGGAATTGGTCGCGTGCGCGTATCCAGATCACCTTGAGTGCGACCGGCATACACAGGTCGCCAAGTGGATACGGCGCCCGCTCGAGCAGCGTGGGATCGGCGGCGACGGCTGCTAGAGCGCGACGGGCTTCGTTCAGTGTGGATAATGCTGAACGCCTCTCTGAAATTGGCATGGGCAGGTTCGCAAAGTCGATCAGTCGCATGAGCGGACGGTCGAGAGCGGCGACCTTGCGGCCCGTGGTTGTAAGCATGACAGATGGTTTTTTATTTGTCATGCTTCCACGTTCGTTTTAATCTTCAAAGCAGCGGGGTTGCGGCACGCGGATGGGTATATAATACTCCATGTAACGGGTTGATTCCCTGAGTGCCCACGAACAAAAGGATAACAACGATTATGGCTAAAAGCAAGACATCAATAGTGATTGGCGAATCGCAATGGCGGGCCTTGTCAGTCATTGAGGTTGCCCAGGAAATTGGCGTATCGGAGCAATTGGTCAGGCTTGAGATTCAACGCGAGATGCTGAAGGCGTCCCGGTTCGGTCGTCGCATCATCATCCAGCGTGCCGACCTTGACGCCTATCTCGCCGCTCGGCAGGTGGGCTGACATGGAAGCCGAGCGACCCTTGTTTCTGCGACCTATCGAGGTCTCGAAGTTGCTGCAGGTCTCGCGCAGCAAGGTCTACGAGCTGATCGCCGCAGGCCAAATTCCGGCTCGCAAGATCGGCGCATCGCTGCGCATTCCACGCGCCGCGCTTGAAGCGATGGCGGCCGAGACGGTGGCGGCCGACCGACCCGCGGAAGAGTAGCCGGGCATGTCGGACCTGATCGAACAGTTTCGTGCGGCGATGGCTGCCGCCGGGCTCGAGTGCGACGGCGAGATAATCGCTGACGGCAAACTACATCGGTATCGCGGTCCCGGCGACGATCCGAGCGAACGCACGGGTTTCTACGTGCTCCATTCAGACGGCGTTGCCGCGGGCGCGTTCGGGCATTGGCGCTTGCATCCAGAGCCCATCAAATGGAAGGCGGAGGGCGCTGACGATATCGCGCCGCAGGTCCGCACCGCGATCACAAAGCAAATTTCGGCGGCGAAGGTCGAGCGCGAAAAGGAATACGCGGCGGCGGCTGAACAGTCGCGGCAGGTATGGGCGGAAGCAAAGAACGCTGATCCCGATCATCCCTATCTCTGCGCCAAGCGCGTGCGTGTGCACGGGATCAAAGAAGATTCAAAAGGCCGGCTACTCGTCCCGGTGTACGTCGACGGTGCGCTCACGTCGCTGCAGTCGATTGACGAGCACGGTGAGAAAAAATTTGCCAAAGGCGGCAAGGTCGCCGGCGGCTCCTATCGACTCGGCGGCGAGCCGGGCGAACTCATTTACATCGCGGAAGGTTACGCGACGGCCGCAAGCATTTATGAGGCAATCGACGGTGCGGCGCCGGTCGAGATCGCGTTCTGCGCCGGCAACATACTTCCAGTCGCACAATCGCTGCGCAAGAAACATCCAAAGGCGTCGATCGTCATCGCGGCCGACAACGATTCTGAAACCAAAGGCAACCCTGGCATCACACACGCTCGCGAAGCGGAGAAGGCTGTTCACGGTCGCGTTGCTATTCCGAAGCTGAAGGGCAACGCGGCTGCGAAATGCGACTTCAATGACGTAGCGAAAATCGACGGTGCCGATGCGGTTCGCGCGGCGCTTGATGAAGCACGCGGCCTGCTCGGTGTATCAGCAGCATCGATCATCGTGACGCCGACAAAATGGGAGTGGTGGCAAAAGTTTCCACGCGACGAAGTCGTCATACTCGATTCGGATCCGGGCGTAGGCAAGACGACCCTTGCGCTCGACTTCGCGGCGCGTAAGAGCAAGGGCAATCCGTGGCCAGACGGCGAGCCGTGCGAGATCGGCAACGTGATCGTAGTGAGTGCTGAAGACAGTCCGAACACGCTCGCTGCACGGCTCGAAGTGCACGGTGCTGACCTGAATCGGATCCGAATCGTCCCGAGCGCATTCGATCGCGCCGGCGAGTTGCATGTGCTTACGCTTCCCGAACACGTCCGCGAGTTGGAGCGAATCATCCGAGCCGATGGCGCCCGGATGCTGATTCTGGATCCGTTGAGCGGTTTCGTCTCCGAGCGCGTTGACTCGCATCGTGACGCCAGCGTGAGGCGCGTGATGGCGGTCCTGTCGCGCCTGGCGCAATCAACGGGCTGTACCATTATCTGCATCCGCCATTTGACAAAGCAGGCGGCGCTGGAAAACGCGCTCTACCGGGGAAGCGGTAGCATCGCGATCATCGGCGCCGCTCGCGCCGGCTTCATTGTTGGATACGATCCGAACGACAAGGCGCCGGAGGCTGAGCGTGTTCGCGTCTTCGCACACCACAAGGCGAACCTGGGGCCGAAAACGTCGAGCTTGGCTTTCCGCATCCGGGCTGAGGCTGGCGAAAGCATCGCGCGTGTCGAATGGGTAGCGGGCGAATGTTCACTTCGCGCAGACGACCTGCTGCGCGCACCGCGACAGCACCGAAATACTGACGCGCTGAACGAGGCGGTCGAATTCCTGCAAGACAAGTTAGGCGCCGGTCCCATGTTGGCGAAGGAGATGGCAGCGCTCGCCGGTGATCTCGAGATCAGCTCCGCCACGTTGCGGCGAGCCAAGGAAAAAATCGGCGTCCGAGCTTCGCAGCGCGGAAAGCTGCGAGGTCCTTATTGGTTGGGGATCGGCGACTGGGAAAAAACGTCCATGCTGGTCGCTTAGGCGACCGTGAAAAACCGAGGTGAGGGAAAATGTTGATGGAAGAAATCGAGAAACTGATCGAGGCGGCTCACAGCCGCGACGTCAGCGTGACGTTGACGCCTGACAAAAAGGTGCTGATAGACGGTCCGAAGATCGCAGCGAGAGAAACCGCAAAGGCGATCGGGCGCGACAGCGCCGCTGTCATTAAATACCTGAAGACGTTTCCGTCCGCACCGAAATCCGCGACGGCATCCGCATCCGAGTTGAGCGACGATGAGGCTATCGAGGTGTCTGTCCAAGACGACGCGCCGACGGAGGCTCCGGCCGAGCCGAAGCAGGAGCAGCCTGTGTTCACGCATTGCCCCAAGTGCCACGAGATACTTACCGCGCCGGCGCCGAAGCTACAGGTCCAAAACTTCGATCGCGGTCAGCATGAGCGAACCTCATATTTTTGGTGGAGCGAGACGCAGCTCAAGCGGCTCGAAGATCACCTCGAGGCGCATCCGGGCCATGTACTCGTTTTGCCGGCCTTCGCGCATTCCGTAAACATTCGGCGACCAGATGGGTCCGTCTATACGTTCAATCGGGTGAAGTGAGATGGATTTGAGTGTAGCGATCTGCGCGCGAACACACGCGACGCCGGAGTATCCGATTGTCCTGGCGTTCCGGCATCAGCGGCGCGCATACGGATTCGAACTGGCCTGGCCCTGCCCTTTCTGCCGCGAGGCCGGGCACCGGCATGAGCGGGTCGGCTTGCAGCGCAGCGCATGCGGCCGGGGAATGTACCTGGTGCGCTCCAATGGCGGCCGAATCCATGAGGTCTGATGTCTGCATGACACCCCGGCAGGCACGCCGCGTTTCATACACTATCAGGCCGATGAATACTGGACGCGCCAAAACAGGGCTTCTTCTTTCGCTGCCAAAGGCCGCCGCGGAGATTGGCGTTGACGTGCGGACTGTCCGCACTGCAATTGCCGAGGGACAACTGCCTGCTCGTCAAATCGGAAGGCGGCTAATGATCCCGAGGCGAGCGATCGAACGATTGGTTGAACCGGAATAGTAGGACGAGGACGAGGGGAACAATGAGCAGCATCGAACAAAGGTTTTCAAAAGAATTCGTCGAACAGATCCACGCGATTCCATCCGAGCTTGAGCACAACCTGATGGTGTTCGCAAAGAACATCGAGCGCGAGACTGACGGCTTGCCGGCGGAGCTCGCCTCGAAAATTCGGCACGACGGCGAGAAACTGTTCCTCGAGCGAGCCCAAGAAGCGATCCCGCGCGGTGCCCGGCTCGCGCCGCTTGTCGCCGAGGTCGTCGCCGAGGCTCGCGAGTCGGCGCGACTTGAGCGCGAGCGCTTAAAGCCGCCGAGCGTAGCCGACGCGCTTGAGCCCTGGTTTGGTCCGCTCGATGACCACGGATGGCGCGCCGCGGAAAAAGCCGCGATCGAATCGATGCTTGAACAGGGCGAAAAGCCCACAGCGGTCGATTTCCGCGCCATGACGACGAACCGCCGAACGATCACGCGCGACGATGTCCGTCAATTCGCACTCGGGCAGCGCCCTCGCTGGCAGGTTGATCTGCCGGATAGCCTGCGGCCGTCCGAATTTCTGGCGCGCGCGGGATTCCCGACCGACGAGGCGATAATGATGACGGCGAGCTGTGCAGCTCGATCGACGCCGTGCGCCGGCTGGCTGCCACGCAAGCCGATCTGCTACGTCATTGCGGTTTGACTGCGGCATCAATTTCCGATCACGGTGACCGTGCGCTCGATGCGGTGTTCGAACGGATTTCAAAAGTGCGCAAGGTGCGAGAGGCAGGTAGTGAGCAGAGCAGCCCAGCTTGACCACGCGCGCACGGATCTCGCGAGCTACGCCGCCGCCATGTATCCGCGTTTCGAACTGCCGCCTCACCTGCGGATTCTTGTCGGCGTCCTCGAGCGCGTCGAACGCGGAGAACTGGATCGCGCGATCGTCGCGATGCCACCGAGACACGGCAAGTCGCTGCTCACGTCAACTTTGTTTCCGGCCTGGTATTTAGGACGCCATCCCGACCGATCGATCGTCGCGAGTTCTTATGGCGCAGAACTGGCCGCCGATTTCGGACGGCGGGTCCGCAACTTCGCGAGCGAACGGCTGCACCGTCAAATTTTCCCCGACTGCGTGATCGCTGACGATAGCGATAGCGTCCATAGGTTTCACACGACCCAAGGCGGCGCGTACTACGCCGTCGGCGCCGGCGGACCGATCACCGGGCGCGGCGCTGACCTGCTGTTGATCGACGATCCGATCAAGTCCAGCGAGGATGCCCGCTCAGCCGCGTTCCGACGTTCGCTTCAGGAGTGGTACGAAAGCGTTGCGTACACCCGCCTCGAGCCAGGCGGCGCCGTCGTTTTGATTCAAACCCGTTGGCACGAAGCCGATCTCGCGGGCTGGTTATTGAAGGAGCACGCGAGCGAAGGCTGGAAGGTTATTTCGCTGCCAGCGATCTGCGAGACGAACGAAGGTTGGAGAAAAGAAGGCGATGCGTTGTGGCCAGCGAGATTCCCGCTTGAAGCGCTCGAACGGATCCGCGAAGCGATCGGATCGAGTGCGTTTCTGTCACTCTATCAGCAGCGGCCGGCGCCCGAACAAGGCGCCATCTTCCGGCGCGAATGGTGGCGGTCCTACGCCGGGCCCGTCGAGTGTCACCGAACAATTTTCTCCCTCGACTGTGCTTTCAAGACCGGACAATCGAACGACTACTCAGTGATCGCCGTGGTCGCTGAGACAAAGGAAGGCTACTACGTCCGCCATGTCAGCCGCGGCCGATGGGAATTTCCCGAGCTTAAGCGCCAGGCGGTTGCGCTCGCCGAGGTATGGAGACCGCACTGCGTTTTAATCGAGGACGCCGCGAGCGGACAGAGCCTCATCCAAGCGCTCAAGGCTGAAACCCGACTGCCGATCCTTCCGGTCCGGCCGATGGGCGATAAAGTGAGCCGGGCGCACGCAGTCAGCCCATTGATCGAATCCGGGCGAGTTTTCGTTCCGTCCGAAGCGCCTTGGTTGGCCGATTTTCTTGACGAGGCGACGAGTTTCCCCGCAGCACCGCACGATGATCAGGTCGATGCGATTACCCAGGCACTCAATTTCCTCCGCGGCGAAGGGCGCGGGGCATATGAATTTATCTCGCTGCGCGACTGTGCGGCACCTGCCGGCGTAAACACGCTCGGGCGCCAACAGAAGCTGGACCGGGCCGATGACCTGGGCCAGGAGCAAGCCCGCTTCGCGCGGCAAAGGCAACGCCTCAAACATTCCCGCTGGGGAAGTTACTGATGAGGCGTAAACGCGCCGATGGCCGGCACCGCGTCATGGTCGAGCGCGAAATCTGCCCGCGGTGTGAGATAGACCCGTCCCGCGCTCCTGAGCTCATATGCGGGATCGCGGACTGTCCCCAACGAACCGTGAAAATCACCAAAAGCTGGCGCGAGTGGCACTCGCGCCCGGCCGCGGCGGCGTGGCGGATGCCCTCATTTCGTTCGGCTCCGCTTCGGCGCGCTACCGCCGCCTTTGAGCGCAATCCGGCCGCCGGCCGGCTTTTCGACCTCGGCGTTGGTCGTCACGATAAGCTGGCCGGTGTCGCTCTGGTCCTTTGTCACCGCCGGCGGCGTGAACTCAATTGCAATGTAACAGGCCCGTCCGGGCGCAAGCGAATCCCCCGCCGCGCAACTCGATGACAGTGCATCCCAAGCATAATCGCCGCCGCTCACCGAAATCCCCTCGATCAAAACCGGCAGCCGATTCGATTTCTTCGCACTGACCTTCACGGACTTTTCGATTGTCGAGCCGACCCGATGCTTTCCGAACGCAACCGCGTGAGGCGAAATCACGATTTTGGCGTACACCGGCGTCGCGGTTGCAGTTGGCGTGGCCGTACGAGTTGCAGTTGCCGTTGACGTTGCGGTTACAGTCGCGGTCGGTGTCGATGTTGAAGTCGCAGTTGGAGTCGTGGTTTGAGTTGCGGTTGCCGTTGCGGGTGGCTGTCGGCGTCGCAGTCGAGGTTGCTGTCTGAGTTGCGGTTGCCGTCGCAGTCGCAGTCGCAGTCGCCGTTGGCGTTGGCGTTGCAGTAGCCGTTGCGGTCGGTGTCGCAGCCGCTGTCAGTGTCGACTCGAACGCGCCGACGTCGCAAGCAGAGGCGGAGCCTTCCGGATCTGGACGCGGATCACCGCGCTGGTCGGTGGCCGGACATTGATGAGCAATCGGGATCGCGTCGATAGCCGGGCTGTTCGGTTGAAGCGCGATCGTCTGCGTTGGCCCGCCGTTATTCTGCAGCCCATTGGAGGCGAGCAGCGGATTGACGTTATCGCCTATGGTCTGGCCATTGGTGACATTGGTGCCAGTGAAACTGCAGGTGTCGTCGTCGGAGATATTGTAGCCGCCATCGGTGACGGGACCTGAGCAGTTTCCGCCCGAGGTGCTGTTAGCCAATATACTGTTGTAGACAGTCAGCGTACCGCGACTGTTGTAGATGCCGCCACCGCCGGAGCCCGCGCTGTTGCCCGAGAAAGTGCTGTTTGTGACTGTCAACAGGCCGTAGTTCCAGATGCCGCCGCCGGTGTAGCCCGCGCTGTTATCCGAGAAAGTGCTGTTGGTGACCGCCAGCGCGCCTTCGTTGGCGATGCCGCCGCCCTCGCCGTAATCGCCGTACGCGCTGTTGCCGGAGAAGGTGCTGTTGGTGACCGTCAGCGTGCCCCCGCCGTTATAGATGCCGCCGGCGACGGAGGCCGAGTTACCGAAAAAAGTGCTGTTGGTGACCGTGCCGCCGCCGGTATCGAAATAGATGCCGCCGCCGACGGAAGCCGAGTTACCGGAGAAAGTGCTGTTGGTGACCGTGCCGGGGCCTAAGATGCCGCCGCCGTACTGCCCCCCCGAGTTGCCGGAAAAGGTGCTGTTGGTGACCGTGCCGCCGCCTCCGATGCCGCCACCGCCCTTGAAGGCCGAATTACCGGAGAAGGTGCTGTTGGTGACCGTCAGCGTGCCGCCGTTGAAGATGCCGCCGCCAAGGCCCGAAGGCGCGCTGTTGCCCGAGAAAGTGCTGTTCGCGACGGTCAGCGTGCCGACGCTATAGATGCCGCCGCCCCAGCCAGCGCCGACGAAGGGTGATGCATAGCCGTCGGCAATCGTCAGGTCATTCAGGTTGAGCGTGGCGCCCCCGTTCACCAAAAGTACCTGATAAGTACCACCGCCGTTGACAGTAACGCTTTCCCCGCTGCCATCAATCGTCAGCGTGTTAACGATGGCGGGGAGAGTGCTGCCAAGCGTGACCGTGCCGCTGACGCTGAAGGTAATGGTGTCGGTGCCGGTGCCTGCCGCGCATCCGTTCACGGCGACCTGAGTGTTGGCTGCGGTGATCGCGTCGCGCAGGGCGCAAACTCCCGCCGAGCCTGGGTCAGCCGTCGTGTTGACGATTATCGGCCCAGACGCAAAGTGGAGCGCGCGGACCAAATAGGACGACGCCCGCAACGGCGATCAGCCCGAGAACAGCCGCTATCTCCAAGCGCACTTTCGCGGCTTTGAAACTCGCAACTGCCATCGATTTTTCCCCCAAGGCGGTACTGCCCGCGAAGAGCTACTAAGCATCGACGTTTGTTCACGGTCAATTTGTTCACTGTCAAGTGGAGTGTCTCAACGAATCCATCTCGCCTCACCCCGAGCAAAGAGTACCAGCCTGCGCTCGGGCGCGTCACCTAAGCAAGCAGAAACCGCGCAATCCCGTCAGTGGAATTGGGAGCCGACCCGCCCGCGCACGACGAAAAAAGCATAGACGGGGGGACTCGCGCGCCATCGGCCCGTAATCGCGCGCTGCCCGCCTCGAGCCGCGTTCGTCGCGCAGAGTGTGACCGGACATGCCAGCCGGCGCCCCGCGGCGCGACGTGGGTAGCCGGACGCGCGGTGCGATAGCGACTAGCGCGGCTTCGCTTTGGGCGCGGGCAAGAAAACTACCCGGATCGATTTGAGCTTCCAGTGTCCGACCTCATCGTCGCGCGTTCGCTTATCGCCTAGAACCGTCTCGCCTACAAAATCCGCAAGACGATCAGCCGAACTGCGGTGCTGCTTTGGTATCCGATGCTGCGTCACCGGACTGTCGCCGGGCTTCCCCACTACCTCAAGGACAATATTCAAAAAGTCGGCGGTAAGGGTCTCGGGTTTTTTCTTCAGTAGTCCGAATACTCCTGCCCTAATCCCCGTGGAATCGTTCGGCCAGCTCAAATCTAAGTGAGCGATCTCCCGCTCATGTCTCTGCTTGATCATTCTCTACTTCAAAGTTTTTTCTGGTCATTCATAGGAATTATCTATTATTTATTTACTCTTTTCTCTGATTGTTCAATGAGCGAGCAGAGCAAGCAGAGAAAATAAGTTGACGACCCACCTGACGACCCACACCCGCGCCGCAAGACCGCTGACGACCGAACCGACGACCTAACCCAAAATCAGGTCTGGACGCGGGCGCGAGAAAGTCACTGTCCGCCAGAGGGTTTGCGGATTGCTCGCTCGCGGCGTGTACGCGACTGGATATGGTCGGATGCGGTTGGAAGGTACGCCAGCGAATCCGAAGTCTGATGCTCTATCCAGTTGAGCTACGGGCGCTTGGCTTGATGGACGCTCGAACCTGACGAGTCTAGGCACGCATCCCGGGACGCGCAACC
>Ga0207927_1001079_pt1 | contig 11644 bp, 12 predicted proteins | sample NGESurdeep072012_2_FD_184456 | JGI IMG/M metagenome (GOLD analysis project Ga0207927, IMG submission 184456) | Arctic peat soil microbial communities from Barrow, Alaska - NGEE Surface sample 210-2 deep-072012 (SPAdes) | ecosystem: Environmental > Terrestrial > Soil > Wetlands > Peat ... | reverse complement strand
CCCTTCGTCGCCAAGGCGACCGGCGTGGCACTCGCCCAAGTGGCCGTGCGCGTCACGATGGGCCAACGACTGGCTGCGTTGCGTGCTGAGGGGATCGTACCGGCCCAGACGCCCGAGCCGGCGTACGTCAGCGTGAAGGAAGCGGTCTTGCCGTTCTCGCGCTTCCCGGGTGTCGACACGGTGCTCGGACCAGAGATGCGCTCGACGGGAGAGGTGATGGGCGTGGGGGAGAGTTTCGGGATCGCCTTTGCGAAGGCCCAACTCGCCGCCGGCACCAAACTGCCCGACAGCGGTCAGGTCTTCATGTCGCTCGCCGACCGAGACAAGATCCAGGGTCTCGAACTGGCCCGTCAGCTCGAGGCGCTCGGCTTCACCATCGCCGCGACGGTCGGCACTGCCGGATTCCTTCGCGCGAACGCCGTGTCGGTCGCCACACTCGTGGGCAAGGTCGGTCTCGCCGACATGGGCGCGAACGCCGTGTCGATGATTGGTGACCACGAGGTCCAATTAGTCGTCAACACGCCTTCGGGCAGCGGCGCGCGCGCCGACGGCGCCCTGATTCGAGCCGCCTGCGTCGTGCACGCGGTGCCGTGCCTGACGACCCTCAACGCCGGTCTGGCGGCGGCGAAGGGGATCGCGGACACCCGCGCCCACGGTTGGCGGGTTCGCTCGCTACAGGAGCTGCACGGGTGAGTGGCGTCGACCTGACCACGCACGTCGGATCGCTGACGTTGCGCACGCCGGTCTTGACGGCGGCGGGCACCTCGGGCCACGGCGACGAGTTGAGTGGCTACGGTGAGTTGTCCCGACTCGGCGGCGTCGTCGTGAAGTCGCTCGCGGCCTTCGCGTGGGAGGGCAACCCGCCACCGCGAGTGGTGGCGTCGGGTGAACACATGCTCAACAGCGTCGGCCTCGCCGGACCAGGGGTCGCGGCATGGCGCGCGACGTACCTGCCCGGACTGCTCGAGCGCGGTTGCCTGGTCATCGGTTCGATCTGGGGTCGCAACGTGGCCGAATTCGCCGAGGCGGCGAGGCAGATGCTCGGGGCCGACGTCGCCGCGATCGAAGTGAACGCCAGTTGCCCGAACCTGGACGACCGTTCGGCGATCTTCGCCCATTCGTCGGGTGCCACCAGTGACGTCGTCAGCGCGAGCCGGGTCGCGGGTGTGCCACTGTGGGTAAAGCTCAGTCCCAACACCCCGGACCTGGTGGCGATCGCGGGCGCGGCGATCGACGCGGGCGCCGACGCGCTCGTGCTCGTCAACACGGTCCTCGGCATGGCGATCGACATAGAGCGGCGTCGTGCGGCGCTCGGCAACGGAGGTGGTGGAGTGAGTGGACCAGGCATCTTGCCCGTCGCGCTACGCGCGGTGTACGAATGTCGTGCGGCGTATCCGACGACACCGATCGTCGGGGTCGGCGGCGTCAGTACGGGCGAGGACGCCGTGGCGATGCTGATGGCGGGGGCGAACGCAGTCGAGGTCGGTACGGCCACCTTCGCCAACCCCCGTGCGCCGTGGCTCGTCCAGTCGGGCCTCGTCGAATGGATGGAGCGTCACGGCGTCACGTCACCCGGCGAGATCGTGGGAGCCGCCCATGGTTGAGTCCTTCGGCACGAGGCTCCAGGAGCGCATCCGTGCGCTCGGACCGCTCTGTGCGGGCATCGACCCGAGTCGTCAGTTGCTCGAATCGTGGGGGCGGGCCGATTCGGTCGAAGGCCTCGAGTTCTGCGCCCTGGCCGTGCTCGAAGCGGTGCTCGACACGGCGGCCGCGATCAAACCCCAGGTCGCCTTCTTCGAGCGATTCGGATCGGCCGGTTTCCGGGTCCTCGAGCGGCTGATGAGCGACGCGCGTGACGCCGACGTCCTTGTGGTCGCCGACGCTAAGCGTGGCGACATCGGGGTAACGAACGAGGGCTACGCCGAAGCCTGGCTGGCCGATCGCTCGCCGGTGGTCGCCGACGCCGTTACGTTGCACCCCTACCTCGGCGTCGGCGCCCTGTCGCCGATGATCGACATGGCGACGGCCACGGGTCGGGGAGTGTTCGTGCTGGTAGCCACCTCGAACACCGAGGGCCGAGCGATGCAGGCGGCACGTGGCGAGGACGGTGAGCGGGTCGAGGACCTGGTGTTGCGCATGGTCGCCGAGATCAACCAGCGCAGCGACGGGCGAGGTTCGGTGGGCGTCGTGCTGGGCGCGACCCGCGACCGTCCCGAGTTCGATCTCGCGTCACTCGGCGGCCCGTTCCTCGTGCCCGGGGTCGGCGCACAGGGCGCGAGCGCGGAGAACGTCGCGCGACTCTTTGACCGCTGTCCCCAGGGCACCGTTCTCGTGAACGTGAGTCGGTCGATCCTTCAGGCCGGCCCCGAGCGCTCGGCCCTGCGCGACGCGGCCCAACGCTGGCGCGACGATCTGAGTTCGGCACTTCTCTGAACACGCGCCACCGGCGAGGAGTATTCTTTGCTCGTGGGTCCGACGCCGCCATCTCTATCGCACGAGCAACGTGTGGAGGCGTCACGTCTCGCGGTCACGAACCGGCGCCGACGCGCCGAGGTGAAGCGGATGGTGAAGTCGGGCGACCTCTCACTCGAGGAGTTGTTCGAGCTCGCCAAGCATGAGGAGTGCGTGGCCCAGATGCGCGCGCACGACCTCATCAGCGCGTTGCCCGCGATCGGTGAGGTGAAGGCCGAGCGGATCATGACCAAGGCCTCCATCGCCAAGACGCGACGCATCCGCGGTCTGGGTCCCAAACAGCGCGCAGAACTGTTCCGGGCCCTTGTCCGCTGAGCCGCTCGTCACCGTACTTATCGGACCGGGTGGCGTAGGAAAGGGTTCGCTCGCCGAGCGACTCGTTGCGGCTGACGATCGACTGTGGCTCAGTCGCAGTTGGACCACGCGGCCCAAGCGCGCCACCGAAAGCGGTGACGAGTACGTCTTCGTCGACCGGGCCAAGTTCGAAGAGGCGATCGACGACGATCGATTCCTCGAGTGGGCGGAATTCCACGGCAACCTCTACGGGACACCCCTTCCCGAGGCCGCCCAGGGATCCGACGTTCTGCTCGAAATCGAGGTCCAGGGTGCCGAGCAGGTACTGCGCCAGAACGAGGACGCGGTCGTCTTCTTGATCCTGCCGCCGTCGATGGAACAGCTGGAGGACCGCCTGAAGGGTCGCGGTGACAGCGCACTGCACGTGCACAAGCGCCTCGCCAGCGCCCCGGCGGAACTGGCCAAGGGCCACGAACTCGCCTCGTACGTCGTTGTCAATGACGACCTCGATCGTGCCGCGGGCGAAATCCTCTCTATACTGGAAGAACTCCGCCGTCAGCGGCGCACCCCCTCGAAAAAGGACTAGAACCATGGCCGACCGCCCCACCCTCGTTGACCCACCCATTGAGAACCTGCTGGGCAAGGTAGGCGACTCCAAGTTCACGCTCGTTGCGGTGGCCGCAATCCGGGCGCGCGAGATCAACGAGTACTACAACGGTCTCGGTTCGGGCCACGGCGCCCTGATCCCGCCGCAGGTCACGTCGCTGTCGAACAAATCACTCTCGCTCGCGCTCGAGGAACTCTACGAAGGCAAGCTCGAATTCCATCGACCCACTCCCGAGGAGATCGAAGCCGAGCAGCTCCAGATTGCCGCACTGGAGCAGGCTCGCCAGGACGCCAACAACGATCTGGACGCCTTCACCGATGCCCTCCGCGACGCCTGATTCGTTCGGTCCTCGTGTTGTCTTAGGGGTTGCTGGCGGCATCGCCGCTTACAAGTCCGTTGAATTGTTACGTCGCCTTTGCGCGGCCGGTTACCACGTCGCTCCGGTCCTCACGCCCGACGCCACCCGTTTCGTCGGCGCCGTGACGTTCTCGGCACTGGCGAGCGAGCCGGTGCGCACCAGTCTCTACGGCGATCCCACGACGCCCATTCCCCACACGTACCTGGGTCAGAGCGCCGACCTCATCGTGGTCGTGCCCGCCACGGCGCACCTCATCGCTCGCTACGCCATGGGTCTCGCCGACGACCTGTTGACGGCCACCCTGCTGGCGTCAAGCGCGCCGGTGCTGCTCTGTCCGGCGATGCACACCGAGATGTGGGAACAGCCCTCGGTCCAGGAGAACCTCGCCACGCTGCGTCGACGCGGCGTGATGGTGCTCGAACCCGTCGCCGGACGCCTGGCGGGCGGGGACGTGGGCACCGGTCGACTGTGCGAGCCCGACGTGATCTTCGATCTGATCGAGAAGATCGTGCACGGCTACCGCGGACCCTTGAGTGGGCGTCGCGTGCTCATCAGCGCCGGGGGCACGCGGGAACCGATCGACCCGGTACGCGTCATCACGAATCGGTCCTCGGGTCGTCAGGGCTACGCCCTCGCCGAGGTGGCGCACCGACTCGGCGCCGAGGTGACGTTACTCTCGACCGTTGAGCTCAACCTGGCTCTCGACGTCGTGCGAGGCGTCGAGGTCGTCGAGGTTGAAACGGCCGCGCAGTTGCACGAAGCGACGATGGCGCGCACCGACGACTACGACGCCGTCATCATGGCCGCCGCCGTCGCGGACTTCACGCTGAAGCCGTCGCCCGAGAAGCTCAAACGGCGCGACGGCGTTCCCCGTCTGCAGTTCGAACCGACCGCCGATATCGTCGCGGATCTGGTCGCGCGACGTCACGCGGATCAGGTGATCGTCGCCTTCGCCGCCGAGTCGACCGACGTCCAGACGAACGCGCTCGCCAAACTACGCGCCAAGGGCGTCGACGTACTCGTCGTCAATGACGTGAGCGCCCCGGGGGTCGGATTCGAGCACCGGACCAATGAGGTGACGATCTACGGGCGCGACGAAAGCGCCATTACGGTCTCGTTGCGCTCCAAAGAAGCCATTTCGCTGGAGATCTTGACTAGGGTGGCCTCATTGTTATCGCAAGGAGCCCAATGAGTGACCGGACCCTCTTCACCTCGGAGTCGGTGACCGAAGGACATCCCGACAAGATCGCCGATCAGGTCTCTGACGGCGTCTTGGACGCGATTCTCAGTCAAGACCCCCTCGCTCGCGTGGCGTGCGAGACACTCTTGACGACCGGGCTCTGTGTCGTGGCGGGTGAGATCACGACGAGCGCTCTCGTGGACATCACCGCCATCGCACGCAAGACCATCCTCGACATCGGATATGACGACACGGCCAAGGGCTTTGACGGCAGGACCTGTGCGGTGCTGGTGTCACTCGACAAGCAGAGTTCCGACATCGCCGGCGGCGTTGACACCGCGCTCGAGCACCGCGACGGGTCGGGCGGCGAAGACGAGTTGAACGCGCTCGGCGCGGGCGACCAGGGAATGATGTTCGGTTACGCGTGCAGCGACAACGACGACTACATGCCCCTGCCGATCTGGTTGGCCCATCGCTTGTCGATGCGTCTCACCCAGGTGCGCCGTTCGGGTCAGATTCCCTACCTGCGCCCCGACGGCAAGACCCAGGTGACGATCGCCTACGAGCACGGACGCCCCGTCGCGATCGACACCGTGCTGGTCTCGACCCAGCACGAGGACGGCTACGACTCACAGACAACCATCAAGCGCGACGTGCTTGAGCACGTGATTCGTCCGATGTTGCCCGCCGACCTCGACGTCAGTTCGATGAACGTCTACGTGAACCCGTCGGGCAAGTTCGTGCTCGGCGGGCCCCACGCCGACGCCGGGCTGACGGGCAGAAAGATCATCGTCGACACCTACGGCGGGATGGCGCGCCACGGTGGGGGCGCGTTCTCGGGCAAGGATCCGTCCAAGGTCGACCGCTCCGCCGCCTACGCGGCTCGTTGGGTCGCCAAACACGTGGTCGCGTCGGGCGCGGCCGAGCGCTGCGAGGTCCAGGTCGCCTACGCCATCGGCGTCGCGCGTCCGGTGTCGGTACTCGTCGAGACGTTCGGAACCGAGCGGGTCGACCGTGCCAAGATCGCCAAGGCCGTCGACGCCATCTTCGACCTGCGTCCCGCGGCCATCATCCGCGACCTCGATCTGCGTCGTCCCATCTATCAGCGCACCGCGGCCTACGGGCACTTCGGGCGTAGCGATCAAGGCTTTACCTGGGAGCAGACGCCCCGACTCGACGATCTGCGCCGGGAACTGTCGCTCGCGTAGTGACCGCGTCGCGCGCGGTTCGCATCATCACTGAAGTGGCGGCGGTCGATCGACCCTTCGACTACCTCGTCGGCGAGAACACCGCGCAGGTCGCCGTGGGCGACCGCGTGCGCGTTGACTTCAACCACCGGTCGGTGCGTGGGTGGGTCGTCAGCGAGGTCGAAGCGGTCGGTGATCTCAAAGCACTCGGCAAGTGGCTGGGCTACGGACCGCCCCCGTCACTGCTCAACGTCATGCGTTGGGCCAGTGCGCGCTGGTGCAGCCCGATGTCGAGATTCCTGATCTCATCATCGCCCCACCGGCTCGTCACGTCACTGCCCGTCGCTTCGCACGCGAACGCGCTGGCGGCGAATGTCGCGCCGGCGGCGGCGACCGAACCCGGCGTGTGGCAGCTGTCGCCCACGAGCGACCCGTTGCCGTTGATCCTCAGTGCCTTCGAAGCCTGTCGTGCGCGAGAGGGATCCCTGCTCGTGCTGGTACCCACTGAGTCGTGGGCCCGGCGCCTTCGCGGTCGGCTCGAACAGCGCGGTTGCGCGGTCGCGTCGGGTGAGACCGAGTGGGACCGCATGCGCGCGCAGTGGCCCGTGATCGTGGGCGCCCGCGGTGTCGCCCTCGCACCGACACCGCGCGTCGCCGGGGCGGTCATCGTCGACGCCGACGACGAGGCCTACCGGTCGGAGGCGGCTCCCACCTGGGACGCGGTGACGATGCTGCGTAAACGATGCGAGCTCGATGACGCGCCACTGTGGATGACCTCGATGATCCCGTCACCGGCGCTGCTGGATCGTGGCGCGTACCGCGAGGGCGGCGATCTCGTAGGGGGTTGGCCGCGCGTGGTGGTGGTCGACCGGCGCCAGAGCGACCCGCGTGACGGGGCACTCTCACGCGAGGCGCTGGACGCGGCGCACCGGGCGCTGGGCGGTGACGAAGCGGTGGCGGTCGCGGTCGTCTTGCAGCGACTCGGCACCGGGCGTCTCTTCGCCTGTCGTCGCTGCGGCGAGCTGGCTCGCTGCGCCGTATGCGGCCAAGGTGAAGAGGAGTTCGACGGCCAACTCGCCTGCGCACAACGCCACGCGTTGCGTGCGAACTTCTGCCAGGTCTGCGGCGCGACGAATCTGCGGCGCGTGCGCGTCGGGGTGACGACCCTGGCGCGCGACGTCGCCGCCCAGCTCTCCCAGAGCGTCAGTGAGATTACTGCCGCGAGTGACGCCGACGCGCCGCTCAACCGCGTCGTCGTCGGCACCGAGGCGATCTGGCAGCGGGTGCGGCGCTGCGGCGTGGTGATCTTCATTGACTTCGACCAGTACCTTCTCGCGCCGCGCGAGTCCGCCCGTCGCGCCGCCGTCACGGCGGTCGGCAAGGCCGGACGCCTCGTCGGCTCGCGACGCGAAGGGAGAGGAGAGGTCGTCCTGCAGACCCGGCGCGGCGAGGATCCCGTGACGCTCGCGCTCACGTCAGGCGATTTCGCCCAGCTGATTCGAGACGACGTCGAGACCGCCGAGCTGCTCGAACTGCCGCCCTACGGCGCGGTCGCCGAAGTGACGGGCGAGGGTGCCGCGCAATTCCTCGCGGGCTTGGATGACCCCGACGTGACGGTGTATCCGTCGCCCACGGGCTTCACCGTGCGAGCTCGCGACGTCACGATATTGAGTGAGGCCCTCGGCGCGCTCACGCGGCCGAGCGCCAAGGTGCGGGTGGCGGTCCTCTAGTGGGCGGTAGCGTGGAATCGTGAGTACTCTGCCCATTCGCGTCTACGGCGACCCGGTGTTGAACCAGGTGACGACCACGGTGGAGAACATCGATGGCCGCGTCGCCGCCCTCGCGGCTTCGATGATCGAGACCATGTACGAGGCGCCGGGCGTGGGTCTGGCGGCCAATCAGATCGGCGTGCAGAAGCGACTCTTCGTCTACGACAAGGGCGACGGTCCCGTCGTCGTCGTCAACCCGATCATCGTCGAGTCCGACGGCGAGTGGACCTACGAGGAGGGCTGTCTTTCCGTGCCCGGGCTGAGTTGGGAGATCACCCGGGCCAACGCCGTCCACCTGACCGGTTTTGACCTGGACGGTAATGAGATCGACGTGCAGACTGACGAATTCGAGGGCCGCATCTTCCAACACGAATTGGACCACCTCGACGGCGTGTTGCTGATCGAACGCCTCGACGCCGACCAACGTCGCGAAGCGAAGAAGGTCCTTCGCGCCCGGCTCGTCCAACCCGGCGCGAACGACCCCGACGGCCTCCACCGACTCCTGGGTGAGTAGATGCGCCTGGTGTTCTTCGGGACTCCCGACGCGGCCGTCCCGTCACTGCGTGCGCTCGCCGACGCGGGGCACACCATTGAGTTGGTCGTGACCCGTCCCGACCGCCGCCGCGGGCGCGGCGGCGGACTGAGTGCCAGTGCGGTGAAGCTGGCGGCAGAGGAGATGGGACTGCCCGTCGCGCACCGCGTGAGTGACGTCGACGCCAACGACGTGGAGCGTGGTGTCGTCGTTGCCTACGGCGCCTTGATCCCCGCGACGCTACTCGAGCGCGTGCCGATGCTGAACGTCCATTTCTCCCTGCTCCCACGATGGCGCGGTGCCGCTCCGGTCGAACGGGCGATCCTCGCCGGCGACGAGGAGACCGGCGTCGACGTCATGTCACTTGAAGCCGAGCTCGACACGGGCCCGATTCATCTCGAGCGTCGGGTGAGCGTGGACGAGAAGACGGCGCGACAGTTGACGAGCGAACTCGCAGAACTCGGCTCGCGCGCGCTCGTGGAAGTGCTCGACTCACCTTTGTTGCTCGCGAACCCACGTCCTCAGGAAGGCGAGGCGACCTACGCGGCGAAACTGACCAAGGAGACCTTCCATCTAGTTCCTTCGATGTCACCAGCGCTGTTGCTGCGCACCGTTCGTTTGGAGCGGGCGTTCACGTTCGTCAACGGACGACGCCTCGGCGTGATGAGAGCGCACCTCGTCGACGTCGGAAGTGGAGCCCCGGGCTCGATTCGCGCCGTCGGTGGCGTGGTGACCCTCGTTGGCGAGGGCGGCGGCGTGGCCCTTGACGAAGTCCGGCCCGAGGGAGCACGCGCGATGACCGCGGGGTCGTGGTGGACCGGTGCTCGCCTCGACGAAGCGACCGCGCGGTGGACGTGATGAACGACGCGGACCTCTAGGCTGAAATTGTGACGTTGATCAACGCTGGCCCGTCGGGTTCCCTGCGACTGGCCCCTTCGATTCTCGCCGCCGATTTTGGTGCGCTGGCCAGCGCGGTCCACGACATCGATGCCGAGACCGACTGGCTGCACGTGGACGTGATGGACGGTCACTTCGTGCCGAACGTGTCGATCGGACCGCCCGTCGTCCAGTCGCTACGTCGTTACAGCTCGAAGTTCTTCGACTGCCATTTGATGATGAGCGAACCGGGCCGATACCTCGAGGCCTTCGCCAAGGCCGGCGCCGATGGCTGCACCGTGCACGTTGAAGTGGGGGGTACCGAGAACCTCATTCATGACGCTCGCGCGCTCGGGCTGCGCGTGGGTCTCGCGGCCAATCCCGACACGCCGTTCGAGAAGGTCGCGCCGTTTCTCGGTGACGTCGATCTCTTGTTGCTCATGACGGTGTATCCCGGCTTCGGGGGACAGTCCTTCATGGGCGACGTCATGGGAAAGGTCGAAGAGGCCCGCCGCGAGGTGGACGCGAACTCCCTACCGATCGACATCGAGGTCGACGGCGGTATCGACGCGTCGACCGCCGTGACGGCAGTGCGCGCCGGCGCGAACGTCCTGGTCGCCGGTTCGGCGATTTTCGGGCGAAGTGATCCCCTCGAGGCGGCGCACGCGCTTCGTGCGGCCGCACTCGCGGGTCGCCAATGATCTTCTCCAATACCGAACTGATGCTTCAGGCCGTTGCGGCTGGTGAGAAGGCCCGCTACCTGGCGCCGCCCAACCCCTGGGTCGGCGCGGTGATCGTGAACGAACGCGGGCTCGTCGTCGCCGAGGGACACACGCAGGTCCCCGGAGAGTCGCACGCCGAGATCGCGGCGTTGCGTCGAGCCGGTGACGCGGCGCGAGGAGCGACGATGGTCGTCACGCTCGAGCCGTGTTGTCACGTCGGACGCACCGGACCCTGCACCGACGCCATCATCGCCGCGGGCATCGCACGGGTTGTGATCGGGACCCTCGATCCCGACACGCGCGTCGCGGGCCAGGGCGTCGAGCAGCTGCGCGCGTCGGGTGTGGACGTGGAAATCGGAATCGAAGAGGACGTCGTGCAGGCCCAGCTCGCCGCCTACCTCTGGCACCGCGTGACCGGTCGTCCCTACGTCGTCGCCAAAGTGGCCGCAACGCTCGACGGCGCGGTGGCGATGGCCGACGGCTCGAGTCAATGGATCACGGGCGAACCGGCGCGGCGAGACGCGCACGTGGTGCGCGCCCAGAGCCAGGCGATCATCATCGGCGCGGGCACCGTGCGCAGCGACGATCCCCGGCTCACCGCGCGACTCGACGACATCGTGCTCGAGCCCTTGCGCGTCGTGCTCGGCGAAGCACCGGCGGGCGCCAAGGTGCGACCGTGCCTCGAGCGCCACGGTGACATCGGCCTGGTGTTGGACGAACTCGGGCAACTCGAGGTGCTCCAGGTGCTCGTCGAAGGGGGCCCGAGTACCACGAGCGCCTTCCTCGAAGCGGGGCTCGTGAACCACGTCGTGTGGTACGTGGCGCCCGCGTTCGCCGGCAGCGACGGCACCGTGGGGGCCTTGAGGAACCTTTCCACACCAACGATCAAGGCGCTTCGACGGGGCCGAATGGTCGGCGTGACGCGAATCGGCGAAGATATACGGGTGGACGTGGAGGTCTGATGGCGTTGTCAACGATCGAAGAGGCGGTTGCCGCTTTGCGCAACGGGGGCATGGTCGTGGTCGTCGACGACGAGGACCGCGAGAACGAGGGTGACCTCATCATGGCCGGCGAGGACGTGACGGCCGAGAGCATGGCCTTCTTCCTCGAGCACACCTCGGGGGTGTTCTGCGTGCCCCTCGAGTCCAGTCGTGCCGACGAGCTCGATCTGCCCCTAATGGTGGTCGCCAACACCGAGGCCCAGCGCACGGCCTTCACGGTGACGGTGGACTACCGCCACGGCACCACCACCGGCATCTCGGCGAGCGACCGCGCGGCGACGGTACGCGCCCTGATCGATCCCGCCACGCGACCGACCGACCTCAACCGGCCCGGTCATATCTTTCCGCTGCGCTACCGACCCGGCGGCGTCCTCAAGCGCGCGGGCCACACCGAGGCGACCGTCGACCTGTGCCGCCTGGCGGGCAAGTACCCCTCGGGCGTGCTCTGTGAGATCGTGACGGCCGACAAGGCCGGCATGGCCCGACTGCCCGAGCTCGAGGCGTTCAGCCAACGCCACGGACTGCCCCTGATCTCGATCGCCGACCTGATCCGCTACCGGCGTCATCACGAGAAGTTGGTCCGTCGCGTCGCCGACGCCACGCTGCCGACCGAGCACGGCGCGTTTCAGGCGTTCGTCTTTGAGTC
>Ga0207927_1001075_pt1 | contig 11671 bp, 11 predicted proteins | sample NGESurdeep072012_2_FD_184456 | JGI IMG/M metagenome (GOLD analysis project Ga0207927, IMG submission 184456) | Arctic peat soil microbial communities from Barrow, Alaska - NGEE Surface sample 210-2 deep-072012 (SPAdes) | ecosystem: Environmental > Terrestrial > Soil > Wetlands > Peat ... | reverse complement strand
CGCCGTCGCGCTGTTCATCGGCGGCCTCGAGGTCACGCAGGTCATCGCATCCGAGCTGGACCTGCGGGGCGGGTTCTGGAGCTTCGCGAGCGGCTTCGATCTGAACAAGGCCGGTGTGGTGATCGTCGGGCTCTTCGTCGCCGTGTGGGTACTGGCGCTCGCCATCTGGCGGTTCGGGCGGGTCGAGGCGCGGTGGGACGCGGCCGTGCTGCGTGCCCGCACCGACGAGGCCTGAGCGCCGCGGCGCCCAGTACCGCGGACTCAGAACATGGTGGCGTTCCACGGCGCCAGTGTCGTCGCGAACATCGCGTCGGCGCGGAGGAGCGCTCCGGCTGTCTGCTCGACGACGCGCCCGACCGCCGCGAGCTCCGAGAACCGGAACGTGCCGAGATAGGTCGCTCCCAGGTCGCTCGCGTCGAGCGCGAGGTCGGCCGCCGCGGTCGTCGGCTCGGCGCGTCCGTGGCCGTTCTCCGCGACGTCGAGGCGCCACCGGCCGGCGTTCCACGGGCAGAAGCCGTCGCGGACCTCGAGCACCAGCGAGCCCGGGCGCCCATAGGTCCGCGCCGCCAGCGCGGACGGGACGTCGACGACCCGGAGCCAGATCGCGTCACCGACGGTGAAGCCCAGGCGGCGCGGCTCGGCGAGCAGAAGCTGGAGCGGGTGCGGGACGGGTCCCCGGACCGCGCGAACCACGCGGACCAGGTCGACCTCGAGGAGCCAGCGCCAGAGATCGCGCGTCGCGCGCGGGGTTGCCGCGAGCACCTCGATCGCCGTGAGCCGGCCGTTCGGTCCGCGATCGTCCCAGTCGGGCTTCACGCGGTAGACCGCGGTCCCTTCCACCTCGCCGCCCGCTTCGTAGACGGCCAGGAACTTCATGCCACTGGCGCCCCGCGCGTGGTCCGAGTCGTGGAGCGCAATCCATCGCCACCACGTCTCGCTGCGCCCGACCATCCCCGGCGTCTCGACTCGGACCCGGTCATAGAGCGGCGGAAAGAGCCCCATCGCCGCATCGTGGTCCACCAGCCGGACGGCTCCCTCCGCCGGGCTCGGGCGCACGAAGGCGGCGTCGCCGCGCTCGATCTCGAACGTGCCGTTGAGCGTGGCCAGCCCGTACCCGAAGCGCTGGTAGATGGCCCCCTCGGACGCCCACAGGATTGCGAGGGGCTCGCCGCGGGCGCGGACGTCGTCGAGCTGGTGGCGCATCATCGAGCGGAGAATCCCCCGCCGGCGATGGGACGGGCTGACCCCGACAAGCGTCACGCCGGCCGCGGCCGCCTCGCCGCCCGGCACGCTCATGCGGAACGTCAGGGCGCCCGCCGACGCGACCGGCTGATCGCCGTCGAATGCCGCGAGGATCCGGTCGGGCTCGAAGGTGCGGTGCTCCTCGTCCGTCGGGTCGGGCATCTCGGCGAACGCGAGGTTGAGCGGGGCGATGAACGCCCGCATCGTTTCGGGGGTCGCCGTCCGGATGGGATAGCGCTCCGCCGTCCCCGGGAGGTCCGTCATGCGTCCGTCCTCCCGCGCGCCAGCGTCGTCACCATGGCCGATACCTCCTCGATCTGGTCGGGCGAGACGCGACAGCAGCCGCCCACGATGGTCGCGCCCTCCTCGATCCAGCGGCGCGCCGCCGACCCGTCGACCGTGGGACCGGCCGCCCGGATCCACCGCCGCGCGACCGGATCCCATCCCTCACCGCTGTTCGGATAGACGACGAGCGGCTTGGACGTCACGCTCCGGGCGCGGGCGAGCAGCTCGTCGATGTGCTCCGGCGCCGTGCAGTTGACCCCGACGGCGAGCACCCGCGACGACTGCCCGGCCAGCGCGAACGCCTCCTCCACGGCCGCGCCGCTCCGGAGATGCGCGCCGTCGGCGCACGAGAAGCTGAGCCAGCCTCGCGCGCCGGGCGTCGCCTCGAGCAGCTCCACGAGCGCCATCCCCTCCTCGAGCTCGGGGATCGTCTCGCAGGCGAGCAGGTCGGCCTCCGTGGCGACGAGGACCTCGAGCCGCTCGCGATGGAAATCGCGGAGCTGGGCGACGCTGCGACCATAGCGGCCGGTGTACTCGCCGCCGTTCGCGAGGAATGCGCCATACGGCCCGATGGACGCCGCCACGAGCAGCGCGCTGCGGTCGTCGGGCGGCCGCTCGGCGCGCCAGGCCGCGCGCGCCTCGGACGCGAGCGTCACGCTCCGCCGCAGGAGCCCGACGGCGGCCGCCCGGTCGATCCCGCGCGCGGCGAAGCCCTCGAACGTGGCCTGGTAGCTGGCCGTCGTCGCGACCGCTGCGCCTGCCCGGTAGAAGGCGAGATGGGCACGCACGATCTCGGCCGGGTTCTCCAGCAGAAGGCGCGCCGACCAGAGCGGGTCGGCCAGGCTGTTCCCCTGGGCCTCGAGCTGCGTCGCGAGCCCGCCGTCGAGGACCACGACGCCGCGCAGCGCGAGGAGGGGCGCGAACGGGTTGTCGGCGAACTGGTCCCCGGCGAACCGGTCCCCGGCAGACCGGGCCGGGTCGGGCGTTCCCGGCGGGCGGCGGTGGGTGGCGCGCATTCAGCCGGCGCCGCCGATGTCCAGCTCGTAGGCCTCCCAGACCAGGTCCGCACCGTGCTGGCGATGGCGGACGAGGCGCCCCATCAGCCGCTGCAGGTCGTCGCGCAGGGCGTCCAGGTCGGTTCCTTCCGGGAACGGCGCGGCGAACCGCACCTCGGCGTCGGCGATCGCGCCGGTCAGCCGGGGGTGCTCCTCGCGCAGCCGGCGGGCCTTGCCCTGCACGTTCGGCGCAATCTCCTCCATCTCATCGTAGAGCCCGCCCGGGGCCTCCGTCTCCGCGACGTGCTCGGCGAACGCCACGCCCAGCTCGGCGATGCGCGCAGCCACGAGCCGCCGCCACCGGTCGGAATCGTGGACGGACGACGCGACCGTGTCCTCGAGCGCCACGAGCGCGTCGCGCAGCTCGCGACGCCGTCGGGCTGCCGCCTCCAGTGCCTGGGTCGCCTGGTGCTCCTCGTTCACGGAATCGCCTCCGCATGGCGGGCTGTCTCCCGTCCATGGTAGGCCCGGTCAGACCTCCCGGCGAGGACGGACGGCGATCGGCCCGATCACCTCGCGCCAGGCCCGCGTCAGGGCGCGGAACTCATCGGCCGGGATCCGATCCACGGCGACCACGGCGGCCGCGGTCTCGGCGGCGCACTCGGCGGCGAGGCGTCGCAGCGCCGGATCGGGGAGGGCGACGAGGGCCGCCATCGCGGCGTCCCGTGCCGCGCTCGCGGCCGCGAGCGCCACGACGTCGCGCTCGTTCGCGAACGCGCGGTCGCGGGCCCGTCTCGCCGCGGCCGGCGCCCTGCGCGCCCGCGGGTCGTATTCGAGCGCGACGCGCCTGGCCGCTTCCAGCCGCGGCGCCTCATCCGGCGCGAGGGTGCCGGCCCGCGCCACGATCGCGGAGACGATCTCGGCGCGGGGACCGTAGGCGCCGGTCGCGCAGATCTCCACGACGCGCCGCCGCCTGCGCCGCCCGTCAATGAGATGGATCGCCAGGAGGATCCCGAACCCACCGAGCAGGGCGACCCAGACGACGAGCTCGGATGCGAGGTCGCGGACCTGGGCGGCAGTCATGGAGGGATTGTGGGGGACGCAGGCCAGGAGGGTTCCGCGCCCTCTCGAGGTCCTCGGCGCCGCCCCGGATCGTCGGCCGAGCGCTGGGGCGTCAGCCCCGCATGCAGGATCCAGCGGCAGCCCCAGCGCCGGGTGGCGGCACCGACCCCATCGGCGTCAGCGCCGCCGCGCCGGGTCAGCGCCGGCGGGCCGCGTCGAAGCGCTCGGACTCGGCGGTCAGCCGCGCCAGCTCATCGGGCGCCAGGACCAGGTCGGCGGCGGCGACGTTCTGCTCCAGCTGCTCCAGCGTGCGGGCTCCCGGGATCGCGACCGTGTTCGGATGCGCGATGACCCACGCGAGCGCCACCTGCGCCGGAGTGGCGCCGTGGGCGGCCGCGATCTCGCGGACGGCCGCGAGGAGCGGTCGAGCGTGCCGCAGCGCGGCGTCGCCGAAGAGCGGGTTCATGCGCCGGGTCCCCGTGCGGCGCCCCGCCGGATCGTCGGCCGCAAGGAACCCCTGGCCGAGCGGGCTGAAGGCGATGACGATCCGACCGCGCTCGGCGGCGTATACGGCACGCGTTCACCCTACCCCGTGTCGGCCGCGGACGGACCGCCCGGTCCCTCGGGCGAGAGCGACCGCAGGTCAGTACGAGTGTTCGTCGAGACGAACAGGACCCCGGAACGTCCGGTAGACCCAGGCCGTGTACGCCAGCACGAATGGGAAGCCGACCACGGTGATGATCAGCATGACGGTCAGGGTCAGGTCAGACGAGGCGGTCGTCGCGACGGCCAGCGATACCCCCTGGTCGCGTGCCGGGACCAGGTTCGGCCACAGGCCGATCCCGAGCGTCGCCACCACCGCCGCGATCGCCGCCGACGATGCCGCGAACGCGGCGACAGACCGGCCGCGCCGGACCAGGACCGGGAATGCCAGCAGGGCCACGACCACGGCGAGCGGTGCCAGCCAGGCCGGGATGAACCCGAACCCGTCCCAGAGCGCGGGCGCCTCGGCTCGGGACCAGGCTGTCACGACGACCCACAGGACGAGCGTCGCGGCTATGCCGATGTTCGCCGTCCGTCGGGCCCGGTCCCTGACCTCGCCCTCCGTCTTCATGAGCAGCCAGGCGGAACCCTGCATCAGGAACATCGCCGCCGACAGCAGGCCCACGGCGAGCGCGAACGGCGACAGCAGCCCCGTGAAGGTGCCCGCGTAGTCGCCCTGGCCGTCCAGCGGGACGCCGCGCATGAGGTTGCCGATCGCGACCCCGAACAGGACGGCCGGCAGGAGCGAGCCGATGCAGAACGCGATGTCCCAGGTCGTCCGCCATGCCCGCCCGCGTTCCTTCGAGCGGAACTCCAGGGAGACCGCCCGCAGGATCAGGGCCGCCAGCACCAGCATGAGGGCCAGGTAGAAGCCCGAGAAGACCGTTGCGTAGACCTTCGGGAAGGCCGCGAACAGGGCGCCCCCGGCCGTGATGAGCCAGACCTCGTTCCCGTCCCAGACCGGCCCGATGCTGTTCATGAGGATCCGGCGCTCGTCGTCCGTGCGTGCCGTGGTCAGGTGCTGCATGCCGACGCCCAGGTCGAACCCGTCGAGCATCGCGTAGCCGACCAGGAGCACGCCGATGAGCACGAACCACGCGGCCTGGAGGAATCCGTTCTCGGCCATCGTCGTGCCTCCCTACGCCACCGTCTGGCCGGGCTGGACCGCGATCCCGTGCCGCGGCAGCTCGTCGAGCGCGGCCTCATCGCCCCCATCGCCCGGTGCCGGCGCCGGGCCGTGCCCCAGCTCGCGACGCATGAGGTAGAGCCACAGCGCCCCGAGGAGGACGTACAGCCCGACGAGCAGGCCCAGCGAGATGGCGACCTGCTCGGCGGGAACGATCCTGCTCACGCCATCCGCCGTGCGCATCACACCGTAGACGATCCACGGCTGGCGACCGATCTCCGCCGTGGCCCAGCCCAGCTGGATCGCGATCAGCGGGAGTGGCGTCGCCAGCACCGCCGCGCGGAGCCAGAAGGGGCGCCGGAAGAGGCTGCGTCGCCAGAGGTAGTAGGCGCCGAAGGCCATCACGAGCAGCATCAACGTGCCGAGCAGGACCATGTTGTGGTACGAGAGGAAGCTCAGCGCGATCGGCGGCCAGTCCTGCGCCGGGAACTGGTCGAGCCCCGTGACCGGCGCGTTCCAATCACCGTACGTCATGAACGAGAGGAGGCGCGCCACCTGGAGCTCCGGTCCCTGGGGGATGTCGGCCGGGCTCTGTGTCGGCGGCAGCGCGAAGATCGTCATCGGGACGCCGGTCGAGGTCGAGTAGATGGCCATGATTCCGGCGAACTTCGCGGGCTGCGTCCTGGCCACCTGCTTGGCGCTCATGTCGCCGGTGGCGAACATGGCGGCCGACCCGACGAAGGCGGTGACGAGCGCGATCGGCACGACGGCCCGCGCCACCGAGAGGTGTCGACGCTTGAGGACATGCCAGGCCGAGACGCCCAGGGCCAGGAACGCGCCCGCCGTCAGGGCCGAGGCCACGGTGTGGAGATAGCGCGGGACGAACGACGGATTGAGGGCCGCGGCGAAGAAGTCGGTCAGCCGGGCGCGCCCGTCGACGATCTCGTAGCCGGCAGGTGTCTGCATCCAGCTGTTCGCGATCAGGATCCAGACGGCCGAGAGCAGGGTTCCGAGGACGACCATGAGCGCCGCGAACCAGCGGACCCTGGAGCTGATCCGCCCGCGGCCGAAGAGAAGCAGGCCAAGGAACGTCGATTCGAGGAAGAACGCCAGGATTCCCTCCGCCGCCAGCGGAGCGCCGAAGATGTCGCCGACGAACGCCGAGTACTGGGCCCAGTTGGTCCCGAACTGGAACTCCATGACGAGGCCGGAGGCGACCCCGACGACGAAGGTCAGGGCGAAGATCCGGGTCCAGAACGCGGCGGCCCGGTCGTACGTCTCGGCCTTCCCGTGGCGATTCCGGACCCGCAGCGTCTCGAGCACGAGGACGATCGCCCCGATCCCGATCGAGATGCTCGGGAAGAAGAAGTGGAACCCGATCGTGATCGCGAACTGGATCCGGGCGAGCTGTTCGACGTCCACGCGCTGACCTCCAGGAGTGCGGCGGATGCACTCTGGCCCGGCGGTCGCGCGCCCCGATAGCGCCGCGAGGCCCGGACCGCCGGGCCGAAGGGCACCCTACCCCTGCCGATGGGCCCGTCCCGATCGGGTCAGTCGGCGTCGGTCCGCACGTAGCGCCGGCCGATCAGGGCGAAAGCGGGAAGCCGCCCAAGCCAGGCCGAGAGCGGCTGTGTCGGGCGCCCTTCCCTCCCGGCGATCGCCAGCCGCGCGTTCGCCTCGTCGCCGCTCGGCCGCGCGTCCACGATCGCCAGGTCGATCGCGACCCGACCGGGCACGCCCGTCCCGAGGGTGGCGATCGCCTCGGCCGGGGGCGGTCCGACCTCGTACTCGGCTCGAACCTCCGCCTCGGCACGCCAGCGCGGCCGACGGAGCAGGATCCGCGACCATGCCGCGGCCACGTCCGGCGTCACGCGTCCGTCGCCCGGCCTGGGGGCCTGCCCGATCTCCAGCCCGCGGGCCCAGCGGGCGGCGCGGTGGAGGAGCGCGTACTCGTCGAGGTCCGCGAACCCGGCCAGGTCGTCCGCGGGGGAGCCGTCCCCGAACAGCGCGCCGATCGACGGCGCGAAGACATCGGCAAGGTCGAGGTCGATGCCCCGCACCGTCCGGTGAAAGTAGACCTGCTGGTACATGAAGAGGCGCGCCGTCAGGAACATCTCGAGTGCGCTCAGGCCGGACTCGTAGAGGGTGAGCCCGCGCTCGGAGATGAAGGCATAGCGCCGCAGCCGCTCGGCGTCCACCGGCCCGGCCGACACGCCGGTCAGGTAGGCGTCGCGGCGGACGTAGTCGAGGTTGTCGACCGTGAAGACGCCCGAGAGGAGGGGCTGCAGCCAGCGGACCCAGAGCGGCATCGCCGCGTCGTCGAGGGGCGGCTTCGAGATGAGGAACGCCACCCAGGCCGGGTCGATCTCCTCGCCCGGGGCGATCGCGTCGCGCCCGGGCACGCCGCCGGGCGCCCGCCGCAGCCCCCGGATGAGGGGTGCCAGCTCCCGGGTCACGATGAGCTGGGAGAGGTCCTCGTGCGTGAGCGCCTTCGGGACGCCGCGTCGCTCGTCGGGCGGCGCCGGGAATCGCGCCAGGACGTGCTCGTCGTAGAAGTGGGCGAACGGCCCGTGGCCGACGTCGTGGAGCAGGCCGGCGACGCGGAGCGTCTCGACCACCAGCCCCTCCGAGGGAGCGGGCGCGCCATCGGCACGGGTGGAGAGCGCATCGACAAGCGAAGGGTAGAGCTGGCGGGCCCAGAGCCCCGCCTCGTGCATGACGCCCAGGCCATGCGTGAACCGTGAATGCTCCGCGGTCGGAAAGACCCAGCGGGCGCTCTGGAGCTGGCTGATCCGGCGCAGCCGCTGCAGCCAGACGGTGTCGAGGAGGTCCTCCTCCGCCGTCTCCTCGTCCGGCAACCCCGCCGATGTCGCGGCCGCCGACGAGAGCCGCTTCGTCAGCTCGATGTAGCCGTGGATCGGGTCGCTGATCAGGTTGACTGCCGCGAAGCGGGCCGGTCGCATGGCGCGATTGTGGCCCTTCGCGATCACCCCCGTGGATAGCGAGCGGCCGCCGCGTGGACGATCCCGCCGATCTCGGCCCGGAGCGCCTCGGGCTCGAGGACTTCGACGTCCGCGCCCCAGCCCAGGATCCACGGCCGGATCTCGAGCGTGCCCGAGACCCGGGCGCGCCAGGTCAGCGAGCCGTCGGCGTTCCTCACGACCGCCTGGGTCGGGTGCCACGTCGTCTCGGCAACGCGCGACGCGACCGACGGGGCGAAGCGGAGGCCGACCTCCACCACGGGCTGGTCGGCGACGATGCCCCACGCGCGGTCGAGGGCCGCCTCGATCTCGCCGTCCGGCGGCGGCTCGAACGCGACGGGCGAGATCGCGAGGCTCCGGATCCGCTCGAGCTTGAAGGTGCGCAGGCCGCCCTTCGTCTCGTCGAAGCCGATCAGGTAGAGCGCGTGCGAGTCGGCCGACGGCTCGATGAGGTACGGCCGCACGCGGGCTTCGCGCGGCTGGCGGGTGGGATCGTAGGTGCTGGGGTCGTAGGTCAGCTCCACGACGCGTCGCTCCGCCCACGCCTGCGTGAGCAGATGCAGGTTCCGGCTTCCGACGGGATCGAGGGGCCGGGCCGCCATCACGTCGAGCGTTCGCTGCACGTGGCGGGCCAGGACCGGCGGCAGGGCCTCGCCGAGCTTCTGGAACGCCGCCGCCAGGTCGGGGTCGTACGCGTCGGCGTAGCGGGCCATCAGGCGAGCCGCGAGGAAGACGGCCATCGCCTCGGCCCGGGTGAGCCGGAACGCCGGCAGGAACGCCCGGTCGGAGATGCCCCAGCGTCCGCGTTCCGCCCAGAGCGGGATGTCCAGCTCCTCCTGCAGCGCGCGAAGGTCCCGGTAGGCGTTGCGCCGCGACATCCCGACGAAGGCCGCGATCTGGTCCGGTGTCGCGCCCTCCGGATGGGACTCGAGGTACGTCGTCACCCGGTAGAAGCGCGCCAGCCGGTCGCGCTTGCGACCCACGGCGTCGGCGCCCGAATCCCAGCGATCCATGCCTGCGATCCTCCCCCTCAGGGCGCCGGCGGCACGATCGTGATCGAGCTGCCGCGCTCGGTGGCGGTCAGGCTCGCCTCGAGGCGGCCGTGGATGGCGCCAGGCTCGAGCGTGAATCCCTCGCCCTCGATCCACGCGTCGGCCTGGCCGAGCTGGTCGTCCGTGAAGATCCAGTAGTCCAGCTCGCCCCGCCAGCGGTGCAGATCGGCGTTCCCCGCCAGCCACCGCACCTGCGGGAACGTTCGCCGGAAGGTGTCCCCGTCGATCGCCACCCGGCAGTGACGCGCCCGCGCCCCATCCACGTAGTCGATCCCGATCTCCTCCGCGGCCGCCCGCGCCTGGGTGTCGAGGGCCTGGCTCAGGACGGCCAGGTCGAGGGATTCGTTCTCGACCGCAAGTCCGGGCACGCGGTCCCAGGAGCCCCCGGGCTCGCGCAGCCAGCCCTGCGTCGCGACGAGCGCGGCCCCGCCGAGCCCGAGCTCGGAGACGGTGGCGACCTCGGAGGTCCAAGAGAAGTCGAGGCCGTCTCGTGCGCCGCGCACCCGGGCCCCGCCCATCGAGCGCCCGTCGATGGAGCCGGCGAGCGTCAGGGCGAGCCGGGCGCTGCCGCCCGCGGTGATCGCGGTGTCACAGGTCGGCGGGAGCGCCTTCGGGTCGGTCGGGCCGAACTGGGACGATCCTGCCGGCTTCCCGGCGAGCGCCAGGTCGTTCGCGACCGCGACGGACGCCAGCAGGCTCGCCGTGAAGATCGCGACCGCGAACCCGGCGCCGAGCGATGCGGCCAGCCTGGGCCGGCGCGGCGCACCCGGCCCAAGGACCCGCCGAGCGACGCCGAGCGCCGCGAAGAGCGAGGTCCCCAGGATCGCCAGCGCCCACGGGTAGCCCGCCTCGAGCGAGGGCAGGAGCGTCTGGAGGCCGCGATCCGCGATCTGGCGCCAGAGGCTCGCCAGGGACGGCAGGAGGATGAGGCCGGTCCCCACCGCCAGGCCCGCGATCAGCCGGAACGCCTGCGGCCCGTGCGTCGCGGGCGGCCAGGCGATCGCCGCCGACGCGATCCCGACCGGCACGAGCAGGGCCACACCGACCAGGAGATCGGCGGGTCCGCCGGGCCGGTACCCCACCAGGACGAGGATGCACGTGGCGGCCCACAGGGCGGTGAGGCTCGCCGCGAGGAGCCGCATCTCGAAGACCCGGACGCGCACCTCCCGAGTCTAGCCGAGCGTTCGGCGCGACGACGCTCGCTGCGGCCCCCGGGGCCCCCGGCGGGGTTGGCCGCTCGGGTACACTCTCGCCGGTCCCGACACGGAGGAGAATCTGCGCACCATGCGAACCCCAATCCGCCCCGCGGTGGCTCTCGCGCTCGTCGGCGTGCTGGTTGCCGCATGCTCAGGCGCGGCGACGCCCACGCCCGCCCCATCCACCGCGCCGTCGCCGGCGGCCTCGGTCGCCCCGTCGGCCGCCGCCTCCCCGAGCGAGGCCGCGGCGGCGAGCCCGAGCCCGTCGCCCGACCCGTGCGCCCCGGCGAACCTGACGACGCTGACGGCCGGCACGCTGACCATCGGCACCGACAACCCGGCCTATCCGCCGTACTACGCGGTTCCGGCAAGCGGGAACGCGCCCAAGCCGTGGCAGCTCGGCGACCCGACCAACGGCCAGGGCTTCGAGAGCGCCTTCGCCTACGCCCTCGCCGCGAAGCTGGGCTTCAGCAAGGACAAGGTCACCTGGATCGTGGTGCCTTTTGACTCGTCGTATGCCCCGGGCGCCAAGAAGTTCGATCTCGACGTCAACCAGGTCTCCTACACGCCGGAGCGTGCGACCGCCGTCGACATGACGGACGGCTACTACTTCCTGTCGCAGTCGGTCGTCGCCCTCAAGACCAACCCGATCGTGAAGGTCACCTCGATCGCGGCCCTCAAGACCTACAAGTTCGGTGCCCAGCAGGGCACCACCAGCTACGACACGATCCAGAACGTGATCAAGCCGACCACCAAGACGTCGGTCTACTCGTCGAACGACGACGCGATCTCGGCCCTCAAGGCGAAGCAGATCGACGCCCTCGTGGTCGACCTGCCGACCGCCTTCTACGTCACCGCGGCGCAGATCACGGACGCCAAGGGCAACGCGCTCGCGAACATCGTCGGCCAGTTCCCGGTGCAGGCCGGGGCGACCGCCGAGCACTTCAGCGCCGTCCTCGCGAAGGGCAGCCCGCTCACCGCGTGCGTCAACGGGGCGATCGCGGCGATGAAGGCGGACGGCAGCCTGGACCAGATCACGAAGGAGTGGCTCGCCGACAAGGCGTCGGCCCCGATCTTCGGGCCCTAGCGGACGTCGGTCCCACCCACTGATGTCGCTTCTCGGCGGCCCACTCGACACCGGCGGCATGCTCGCCGTCGGCCCACCGGGTGAGCCGCTTCGCGCTCGGGG
>Ga0207927_1001070_pt1 | contig 11694 bp, 10 predicted proteins | sample NGESurdeep072012_2_FD_184456 | JGI IMG/M metagenome (GOLD analysis project Ga0207927, IMG submission 184456) | Arctic peat soil microbial communities from Barrow, Alaska - NGEE Surface sample 210-2 deep-072012 (SPAdes) | ecosystem: Environmental > Terrestrial > Soil > Wetlands > Peat ... | reverse complement strand
CTCCACCCGACCCGACCTCGTGCTGGCGTACTAGAGAGGAGTCGAGACGATGCGCGAGCCCAACTTCCTGCAGACCCTGTGGTTCGGCCTGATCGGCGTCCTGTGGGTCGGCTACTTCGTGCTCGAGGGATTCGACTTCGGCGTCGGCATGCTGTTGCGTGCGCTCTCGCGCGACGAGACCGACAAGCGCATCATCATCCACACGATCGGGCCCGTCTGGGACGGCAACGAGGTGTGGCTCCTGACCGCCGGCGGCGCCACGTTCGCGGCCTTTCCGGGCTGGTACGCGAGTCTCTTCTCCGGGTTCTACATCGCCCTCTTCCTGATCCTCGCCGCGCTGATCATCCGTGGCGTCTCGTTCGAGTTCTGGGGCAAGGAAGACTCGCCCCGGTGGCGTGCGAGCTGGGAGTGGGCCGCGGTCATCGGCAGCTTCCTCGCGGCGCTGCTATGGGGCGTCGGCTGGGCCGACATCGTGCACGGCGTTCCCATGAACGCTGCACACAACGTGACGGCGTCGCTGTGGGACCTGCTGCACCCCTACGCACTGCTCGGCGGCCTCGTCACACTGTCGCTGTTCCTGACCCACGGAGCCGTATTCCTCGCCCTGCGCACGAGCGGTGAGCTCGTCGATAGGGCGCGCGCGGTCGCCCGGCCGGCGTCGATCGCGAGCGTCGTGCTGATGTCCGCCTTCCTGCTGTGGACGGCGCTCGAGGAGAACAGCGGCGGCGTCAAGGTCTCGGCGCAGATCCTCGCCGTCCTCGCCGTCGCTCTCGCGGCCGCCGTGCCCGCGATGCTCGCCCGCCGGCGCGAGGGCCGCGCGTTCGCATTCAGCGCAGGAGCGATCGCGCTCCTGTTCGTGAGCCTGTTCGTCGAGCTGTTCCCGACCGCGCTGCCCTCGAGCACGAGCCATGCGTTCAACCTGACGCTCGTCGCCGCATCCTCGACTCACTACACCCTGACGGTCATGACCGTCGTGGCGATCATCTTCGTGCCGATCGTCCTGGCCTACCAGGCATGGACGTACTGGGTCTTCCGCCACCGTCTCGGCCGCGACGACTTCGAGGGAACGCCGACACCGCTGGCGGTGATCGAGCAGATGGGCTCCAAAGGTCGCGACGGAGGCGGCGGCGAGCCGCCGCCGCTCTCCAGGCCGGCAGGCTCCTCGCCCTGAGATGGCGGCGCCGGTGGATCGCAGGCTGCTCGGCGAGAGCCGCAACGCCCGTACCCACATGGCGCTCGCATGCGTGCTCGGCGTGCTCTCGGCCGTCCTGATCCTCGCCCAGGCGGCGCTGCTCGCATTCATCATCGAGCGCTCCGCGATGCATCACGCGACGCTCTCCTCGCTGCGTGGAGAGCTGACCGCGCTGGCCGGCGTCCTCACCCTCCGGGCGGTCGGGGGCGGCGCGTTCGAGCTGTCCGGGCGGTGGGGAGCCGCACGGATCATGTCCGAGCTGCGCGGTCGTCTCGTGCGCCGGCTCATGCTCGAGAGCCCCGGGCAGCGACCGGAGCGCAGCGGCGAGCTGGCGACGACGGCCGTCAACGGCGTGGACGCCCTGGAGGCCTACTTCGCCGGTTATCTCCCGCAGCTGATCCTCGCCTCGGTCGTGCCCGTCGCGGTGATCGCATGGGTGCTGGTGCTCGACCCCATCACGGCGGCGATCCTCGCGATGACGGTGCCCGTGCTGATCCTCTTCATGATCCTGATCGGCCGTGGCGCCCGCTCCCAGGCCGAGGGGCGCTGGCGCGCTCTGAGCCTGCTCGGGGCACATTTCCTCGACGTCGTCCGGGGCCTCGCCACGCTGCGGGCCTACAACCGCGCGAGCGCGCAGGAGCGGACCCTGGCCGAGGTCGGCGAGGGCTATCGCTCCGAGACGATGGCCACCCTGCGGATCGCGTTCCTCTCGGCCCTCGTGCTCGAGCTGTGCGCGATGATCGGCACAGCCCTCCTCGCCGCCACGATCGGCGTCCAGCTCGTCCAGGGCGCGCTGGGGCTGCGTGCCGGGCTGACGGTGCTGCTGCTCGCGCCCGAGCTGTACGGCCCGCTGCGCCTCGTCGGTCAGCAGTTCCACGCCAGCGCCGACGCCGGCGCGGCGTCGCAGCGGATCTTCGCGGCGCTCGATACGCCCGCGGCCGTCCTCGCCGGTTCCGCGCGGCGGGTACCGGACCCGGCGCGCGAGCCGATCGCCTTCGCCGGCGTCACCTACGAGTATCCGCGGCGAGCGGGCCGGGCGCTCGACGGGCTCGACCTCCAGCTCGAGCCGGGCACGACGACTGCCCTCGCGGGCGCGAGCGGCGCCGGCAAGAGCACCGTCGCCCGGCTGCTCCTGCGCTTGGACGACCCCGCGGCGGGCTCACTGGCCTGTGGCGGCGTCGAGCTGCGGGAGCTGGACCCGGTGGCGTGGCGCGCACAGATCGCCTGGGTGGCGCAGCGGCCGACGATCCTCTCGGCGACGGTCGCCGAGAACATCGCTCTGTATGCACCCGGCGCCGAACGCGGGGAGATCCTGAGAGCGGCCCGGGCGGCCAACGCCGAGGAGTTCGTGGGCGCCCTCCCGGAAGGGCTCGACACGCCGCTCGGCGAGGGCGCCAGGCGGCTGTCGGCCGGTCAGGCGCAGCGGATCGCGCTGGCGCGCGCCTTCCTCGCCGACCGCCCACTGCTGCTGCTCGACGAGCCGACCGCCCATCTCGACGGCGACAGCGTGGAGGCTGTGTGCGAGGCGATCGTGCGCCTCGCGGCGGGGCGCACGACGCTGCTGATCGCCCATCACCCCCTTCTCAGTGGTCTCGCCGACGCGGTGCTCGAGATGGATCACGGACGGATGCGCGCAGCGACTCGGATCGAGCGTGAGGTGCCCTCGTTGCCACAGATGGCGCATGCGGGGGTCAGGACATGAGCGGGGCCGGGCTTCGGGCGCTCATGCGCGTCGCGCGTCCCCGGCGCGGCGAGCGCGCGCGCCTGGCGCTCGCGGTCGCGCTGGCCGGCGGTGCGGCGGCAGCGGCGGTCGCCCTGCTGGCGACCTCGGGCTATCTGATCTCGCGGGCCGCGCAGCGTCCGGAGATTCTCACCCTGATGGTCACGATCGTCGCGGTGCGCGCGTTCGGCATCGTGCGCGCCGGGCTGCGCTATGGCGAACGCCTCGCCACTCACGACCTCGCATTGCGCAGGCTCGCATGGCTGCGACTCGACTTCTTCCGCTCGCTCGTCCCGCGCGTCCCCGGGCGGGTTGCAGGTCGCGGCGGTGAGATGCTGAGCCGGTTCGTCTCCGACGTCGACACGCTCGGCGACCTGCACCCACGGGTCATGGTCCCCGCTTCGCTCGCTGTCCTGGTCGTTCTCGGCGCGGCGGTCGCCGCCTGGACGATCCTGCCGGCAGCGGGAGTGACCGTCCTCGTCTCGCTGGCGCTGAGCGCCGTCCTCCTGTTCGCTCTCAGCGCGCGTGCCAGCGCTCGAGCGGCGCGCCGTCAGGCTCCCGCGCGAGCCCGTCTGACGAGTGAGCTGCTCGAGGGCATCGACGGTGCCGTCGAGCTGTCGGTGGCCGGCAGGGTCGAGGAGCACATCGACCGTGTGGCCGCGAGCGACGCCCGGCTCGCCCGGATCGCTCGCGGTGACGCCCTGGCCGGCGCGCTGGCGAGTGTCGTCGGAGAGCTGCTGGCAGGCGCCGGCGTTATCGCGATCCTGATCGTGGCGGTCCCGGCGGTCCACTCCGGCGCGCTCGCCGGCGTGATGGTGGCCGCGGTCGTGTTCCTTCTGCTCGCCGCCCAGGAGAGCATCCTTCCGCTCGCCGGTGCCGCCCGGACGCTCAACCTGTGCGCGACCGCCGCAGGGCGCCTGGCCGAGGTGGGCGCGAGCGCCCCGACGGTCCTCGATCCCGCCGTTGCGGTCGAGCTCCCCGCGGGCCGGGAGCTGAGCATGCACGGGGTCGTCTTCGGCTACGGCGCAGAGGAGCCGCTGGTGCTCGACGGAATCGAGCTGCGTATCGGCACGGGCGAACGGGTCGCCCTGACCGGTCCGAGCGGTGGCGGCAAGAGCACGCTCGGCGAGCTGCTCGTCCGCTTCCACGATCCTCTCGTCGGGTCGGTCGAGATCGACGGGGTCGACCTGCGCGAGCTGGCCCAGGAGGACGTCCGCTCGCTCGTGCTGGTGTGCTCACAGGACTGCCACGTGTTCAACACCACCCTCCGCGAGAACCTGCTGCTCGCGCGGCGCGACGCGGATGAGGATGCGATCTCCCGGGCGCTCGGTGCCGTCGAGCTCGACCTCTGGGCGGCCGCGCTGCCGCTCGGGCTGGACACCCTCGTCGGGCAGGACGGCGAGCTCGTCTCGGGCGGCCAGCGCACCCGCATCGCGCTCGCTCGCGCGCTTCTGCGCGACGCCCGCTTCCTCGTGCTCGACGAGCCGACGGCGCACCTCGACCCGGACCTGGCGGCGCGCGTTCTCCACAACGTGCTCGAGGTCTGCGACGATCGCGGCCTGCTGGTGATCACACACGAGCTCGTCGCACTGGAGGGCTTTGACCGTATCCTCACCCTGGAGCATGGCGCGATCGAGACGCGTGAGCCGCTCGGCCCCGTGGCCGTCGGCGCTTGAACGCGCGCCCACCTCGACGTGCACCGAGGTCTCGTGAGCTTCGGCACCCTCGTGGCGATCGTCCTCGCCGGCCTGGGCGGGCCGCTGCTCGGCCTCCTCGGAAGGCGCTTCGTGCCGGTCGTGATCGGCGAGATCCTCGCGGGGATACTTGTCGGCCCGGCGGTCCTCAACGTGGTCGACCCCGCGAACGGGATGGTCTCGTTCCTCGGCGACATCGGCTTCGCGATGCTGATGCTGACCGTGGGGATGCACCTGCCGCTGCGCGACCGCAGGCTGGCGGCGTCGGTGCGCGACGGCGCGCTGCTGGCGGCGCTCGTGTGCCTGCTGGCGGTGCCCGGCGGGATCCTCGCGGCGAGCATCGCCGGCACCGGTCACGCGGCGGTCTACGCGGTCGTGCTGGCGTCAGGCTCGGCGGCGGTCCTGCTGCCCGCGATCGAGGAGACGGGCATGGAGGGACGCGCGGTGATGACCGTCATGGCCCAGGTGACGATCGCCGACGTCATCACGATCCTGTCGGTGCCGATCGTGCTGGCGCCCGGGAGGGTCGCTCACGCCGCCCTCGGCGCGGCGCTCGTGGCGCTCGCCGCTGCCGCGCTGTTCCTTGGGGCGCGTCTGGTGAGCCGCGGCGAATGGGTCCATCGCGTGCGCCACCTCTCCAAGCAGCGCCACTGGGCGCTCGATCTGCGCCTCTCGCTGCTCTCGCTGTTCCTGCTCGCGTGGCTCGCCGAGCGCGGTGGCACGAGCATCCTGATCGCGGGCTTCGGAGCGGGTGTCGTGGTCGCACTCGTCGGTGGGCCCAAACGGCTCTCGACACAGATGCGGGGCGTCGCCGAGGGCTTCTTCATACCGCTCTACTTCGTCGTGCTGGGCGCGCGCCTGGACGTCGGCGGCCTGGCTCAGGAACCGTCGATGCTGGCCCTCGCCGTCGCCCTGGCCGTGCTCAACGTCCTCATCCGCGTGATTGCGGCGGTCGTGATGCGCGGGGGGATGGCCGGCGCCCTCGCCGCGTCGGCGCAGCTGGGCGTACCGGCCGCCGTCGCGTCGCTCGGCCTGGCTGCCGGCGTGCTTTCGGCGGTGACCGCCACGGCGATCGTGGTGTCGGCTCTGGCAAGCCTCGCGGTCTGCACGGTCGGGGTCGAGATGCTCGCCCGGGCGAATCCGGGCGCCATCGCAGCGGCCGGGTCCGGAGCACTCTCGGAGGCGGCGCCCGTCGAGGCCGCGGGCTGAGCCTCAGGCGACGCTCGGCGCCGGCTCGAGGCGGGGCACCGACAGACCGGCGGCGGCGTAGGCCTCGCGGGCATCCAGCGTCTCGGTAGCGAGCAGGGCGCGGGTCAGGCTCTCGAGCTGCTCGCGGTGCTCCTCGAGCAGGCTCGTGACCTCCGTGTGGGCCGTCTCGACGATCCTGTGGACCTCGTCGTCGATCACGCGTTGGGTGTGCTCGGAGGTGTCGCTGACTCCGGGCAGCAGCGGGCCGTGACCGTCTTCATAGATGACCGACACGGGACCGATCGCCGGGCTCATGCCCCAGCGCCCGACCATGTGGCGGGCGATCTGGGTGAGCTGCTGGATGTCGGACTCGGCGCCCGTGGTGATCGTGCCGTAGACGATCTCCTCGGCGACGCGTCCGCCGAGGGCGACGTTGATCTTTGCCTGCAGGTCCTCGAGCGAGTACGACACACGGTCGCTGTCGGGTGTCGAGAGCGTGACGCCGAGCGCCATGCCACGCGGGATGATCGAGACCTTGCGGACGGGGTCGGCGCCGGGGGTGAGCATGCCCACCAGAGCGTGACCGGCCTCGTGGTGCGCGGTGCGCTCACGGTCGGCCGGCGAGAGCAGGATGCCGCGCGGGGAGCCGAGCATGATCTTCTCGAGCGAGTCGGTGAAGTCGCCCATCTGGACCTTGTCGTGGTCGCGGCGGGCCGCCAGCAGGGCGGCCTCGTTGGCGAGGCTGGCGAGGTCCGCGCCGACCATCCCGGGCGTGCTCGCGGCGATGGCCTCCAGATCGGCGCTGTCGTCCAGCGGGATCGAGCGCGTGTGCACCTTGAGGATCGCCACGCGCCCGGCGCGGTCTGGTGCCTGGACGGTCACGCGCCGGTCGAAGCGCCCGGCCCGCAGCAGCGCCGGGTCGAGGATGTCGGGGCGGTTGGTTGCCGCCAGCACGATCACGGCCTCGGAGGAGTCGAACCCGTCGATCTCGGTCAGGATCTGGTCGAGCGTCTGCTCGCGCTCGTCGTTGGCGCCGGTGACCGAGACCGAGCCCTGCCGCGAGCGCCCGATCGCATCGAGCTCGTCGATGAAGATGATGGCCGGGGCAGCCTCCTTGGCCTTGGCGAACAGGTCGCGCACACGCGAAGCGCCGACCCCGACGATCGCCTCTATGAACTCGGATGCCGAGATCGAGAAGAACGCGGCGTGCGCCTCCCCGGCGACCGCGCGGGCGAGCAGCGTCTTGCCGGTGCCGGGCGCTCCCGAGAGCAGAACGCCGTGGGGCATGCGCCCGCCGAGTCGCCCGTAGCGCTCGGGGTTGCGCAGGAAGTCGACGATCTCCGACAGCTCGGCCTTGGCCTCCTCGATCCCGGCGACGTCATCGAAGGTGACCCGGATCTGGTCGGGGTCGGCGCGGCGCGCCTGTGAGCGACCGAAGTTGCCGAGCGCGCCCATCGCGCCCCCGGCCTTGGCCGCACGGCGGGCGATCAGGACGAACAGGCCGACGATCAGCAGCGTCGGCCCGAACCCGATCAGCAGCTCGGCGAGCAGCGACTGGCTCGTGCTCGTCGACTTGGCGTTGATGCGGACGCCCCTTTCCTGCAGCAGCGCCGAGAGCTGGCTGCCGTTCCAGAACGTCGGTACCTCGGTCGCGAACAGCTTCGTGGGCTTCACCTTCTTGTCGCTTTCGGGGTAGCGCAGCTTGGCCTTGAACGTGCCCTCGATCGTGTCGCCTTTGGAGGAGATCGAGGTGACCTGGCCACCCTTCACCTGGGACAGGAAGTACGGGCTGAACGCCACCGTGACCCGCGGTTCGCCGGTCGAGGGCTGGAACACGAAGACCGACACCCAGTTGAGCGTGATGAGGATCAGGACGAACCACAGGAAGCCCGGTCGGCGGTGGGCTGGTGGGCCGCTCGGCGGCTTCTCGGGGCTGCCGCGCCCGTCGGGGGCCGGTGAGACATGCCAGCCGCGCTTGTCGCGGGGCATCGGGGGGTGCGGCTGGGAGCGCTCGCTGCGTCCTGCCTCCGGCGCGGCTGACGGTTCGTCGGGCATTCGCTCCATGCTACGGCCTCTCGCAGCGGGCCCGGCTCGGGGAGGCCGGGCGCTGCGGGCGTCCGGCGACGTGCGTAGGACTCCGCAACAGCCCGGGTGGCTATCCCGGAGGCCGCTTTGACGGCGCGGCCCTAGCATCGCGGTTAGCGATCCAAAGGAGCTGAGCCAAAATGTTCAAGAACGTTCTCGTGGGAGTCGATGGCAGCCTGAACGGGCGCGACGCCATCGCCCTTGCGACCCGAATGGCCGGTGAGGGGTCCCGTCTGACCCTCGTTCACGTCCACCCGGGCGAGCTGCATCCGCTGCACGCCGTCACCCCCGGCCTGCTGGCCGAAGAGCACGAGGCATCGGAGAAGCTGCTCCGTGATGAGCGTGCGGGGGGCGAGGTCGAGGCTGAGCTCGTGAGCCTCGTCGCGGCCTCGCCGGGCGCGGGACTGCACCGCCAGGCCGAGGAGCAGGGCGCCGAGCTGATCGTCGTCGGCTCGTGCTCCAGGGGCGCGTTCGGTCGCGCGATGATCGGCGATGACACACGCGCTGCGCTCAACGGCGCGCCCTGCGCGGTCGCGATCGCATCGCGCGGCTACGCCGAGCACCCGCGTCCGATCGCGAACGTCGGCGTGGGCTACAACGACTCAGCCGAGAGCCGTGCCGCGCTGGAGCTCGCTCGCGAGGTCGCGGCGCCGACACGGGCCGAGATACAGGTCCTCGAAGTCGTCTCGATACCCACCTATGCCTACACCGGGCTGATGCCTCCCCTGGTCGGCGAGGGCATCAACTCGATGCTCTCCGAGGCCCGTGAGCGGCTCGAGAAGATCCCCGAGGTCCGTGCCCGTGCGGTCTACGGCCTGACGGGCGAGGAGCTGGCCGCGTTCAGCGATGATGTCGACGTGCTGGTCGTCGGCTCGCGCAGCTACGGGCCGGTCAAGCGCCTCGTGCTGGGCAGCACCTCCGACTATCTCGAGCGCCACGCCCGCTGCTCGCTGCTCGTCCTGCCGCGAGCCACGGCGACCGGGGGCGAGGCTCCGGACCGGGAGTCGGAGGCAGCGGCGGCGGGCGCGGTCTAGCCTCGCGGGCGATGAGCCCAACATTCCGCTTGCCGAGCGGGTACCTTCATGCTCGTGAGCGATCAGTCGAGCGAGCAGGACAGCGCCGCAGAGGCGCCCGCCGTAGAACCTATACGGATCGTCCTGGCCGATGACCATCAGGTCGTGCGCAGCGGCCTGCGGCTGCTGCTCGACGGTGAGGATGACTTCGAAGTCGTGGCCGAGGCCAGCGACATCGACAGCGCCAGGCGCTATGTGCGCGGGCACCATCCCCGCGTGCTCGTGCTCGACCTGAACATGCCGGGCGGTTCGAGCCTCGAGGCTGTGCCGCTGCTGCGAGAAGAGGCGCCGGAGACGCAGATCGTGATCCTCACGATGCAGCAGGAGCCGGCCTTCGCGCGTGAGGCGCTGGGGGCGGGCGCGCTCGGATACGTGCTCAAGGAGGCTGCCGACGAGGAGCTCGTCGAAGCCGTTCGGCGCGCGGCCGTCGGCGAGAGCTATCTGAACCCGAGGCTCGGCGCGCGGATCGCCTCCGAGCCGGCGCCCGGGCCGCCCGACGACCTGTCCGAGCGCGAGGTCGACGTCCTGCGCCTGATCGCGCTCGGCCACACCAACGCCGAGATCGCCGAACAGCTCTACCTGTCGGTGCGTACCGTCGAGACGCACCGCTCGCACATCCAGCAGAAGCTCCGCCTCTCCACTCGCGCCGAGCTCGTCGGATACGCGCTCGAGCGCGGCCTCATCGCGCACTAGTCGTCCTCGCCGACTATGCGGCCGGCCGGCCCTCGCTCACTCTGGGGAGCCGGAGCGGTAGTGCTCGCGCCAGATCAGGCGGTGGATCGGAATCTTGCGCGGCAGGCTGCGGACTCCGGGGATGAACGGTACGCAGACGAACGCCAGGCTGAGGACGCTCATCATGAGCATCACGAGGATGTCAGCGTTTTCTGATGACTTGAAGGGTTCGACCTGGTACCAGAGGGCATACAGCCACAGCCACGCCTGGCCGGGGTAGCTGCCGGTCTCGTTCATCATGCCCCACTGATCGCCCAGCAGGTGCTGGCCCTGCGCGCGTTCTTCGAGCAGGCCGCCGTCGGCCATGAACAGGAGCGGCTTGGTGTAGTCGGTCTGGAAGAACTGGCGGCTGGTCAGCAGGCTTCCGTCCAGGCCGCCGCTCTTGGCGAGGCTGAGCAGTGCGGTCATCAGGCTCGGGACCGGCCCCGCTTCGGCCGCCTTCACGGTGACGGTTCCGTTGCTCTGATCGAGCGACACCGACTGCGGCGGAGCCTTGCCTGCTTCGACGGCGGCTTCATATTCTTCAAGCGGCTTGGCGAAGGCTTCACCCCAGGCCTTCTGTGTCTTTTCAGGCGCGGCCTCATAGCTGGCGATCGCGCTCTGGAGGGCCGGGTCGTTAGGGACCGTCCTCAGAGGATCGATGACGAAGTCGTTGGCCGTGTTGATCGGATGGCTGACACCCAGCCATTTCTGCGGATAGAGGAACGCCGCGTGCACGCCCTTGCTGTTGTGGTTGTACGGGGGGCCGTATTCCGCCGTGCCGCTCGTCCCATCGAGCTCTTTGGCGGCAGCGGCCACGAAGTTGACGGGCTTGCCGCGCGACCACTGCGCGATCGTGCTGGGCTTGTCGTCGGGGGAGGAGAAGAGGACGGTCAACAGGAGGGCCAGCAGCGCGACGACGCCTACGGCCAGGCTGGCCTCCTTGACGAGGTCATACGGCTGATAGCGCCCGGTCCAGGGCTTGGTGTCATCGCGACCGCGCAGCAGCGCGCCCAGGCGGCTCACGACGGGTCTCCCGCCCCAGAGGCGCTGGTCCCGTGGGCAGGCGCGGGGGGTGCGTGCAGGGCGGGGCGCCGCTCGAGCTCGAACGGCGGGACGACGCCGTGGCGGCGCACGAGCAGGACGTGGGCCGAGACCAGGCCGACGACCGCGAGCGGCAACAGGAGCACGTGGTAGCTGTACATCTGGCCGAAGTTGGTGACGTTGAAGAAGGCGCCCACCCCGACCGAGTTGAGCCCGTCCTTGGCCTGCGTGGAGATCCACTGGGCGTCGAAGTTCTGCTGAGAGACGTAGCCGGTCAGCGCGGTGGGTATGGCGATGAGGAACGTCACCGCGCCGGTCATCCACACGCGGGCGCGGCCTCCGCGCCAGGCTGCCATCCAGTACTTGCCCCACAGGTGCACGACCATCACGAAGAAGAACAGCTCAACCGCCCACATGTGGATGCTGTTGAAGAAGTGCCCGACTCCCGTGTAGTGCCACCACGCTGGCCCCTTGAGGGCGAGGATCGAGCCGGAGATCAAGATCACGACCAGCGAGGCGATGGTGGCCACGCCGAACACGTAGATCCAGGAGGCGACGTAGGTCGGCTGGCCGTCGGGCAGCAGCTTCTCGGGCGGCAGGGCGGCGACCCCGGCTTCGCGGACGCGGACCGTCCACGAGCTCGGCCGCTGCGGCTTCGGCGGGGCGGCGCTCATGAGCCACCTCCCCGCCTGTGTGCGGCGCCGGGGAACGGCAGCAGGAGCGCCAGCACGAACACCACGAGCATCAGGACGATGACCACGACATTGGCCACCGCCATGTGGATGAAGCTCCAGTCCACTGTATGGGCGGGGTGATTCAGGTTGAACACCGCGCCGAGCACGCTTGACCCTAGGAAATTCAAGACCGGCCTCCTCGGTTTGCTGAGAACTCCATCATTCGAGGAGCCTAGGTGTGCACCTGCCCGGCACGCATCCGTACTTCTCCGCCATCGAGACTCGGCAATACGCCCCGCTAGTCTGGGCTGCG
>Ga0207927_1001068_pt1 | contig 11707 bp, 10 predicted proteins | sample NGESurdeep072012_2_FD_184456 | JGI IMG/M metagenome (GOLD analysis project Ga0207927, IMG submission 184456) | Arctic peat soil microbial communities from Barrow, Alaska - NGEE Surface sample 210-2 deep-072012 (SPAdes) | ecosystem: Environmental > Terrestrial > Soil > Wetlands > Peat ... | reverse complement strand
ATTGGTACGCGAAGGTAAAGAGCAGCCTCTGAAAGGCCGTACATGGGGAGCTCGGCGCTGTCGTGCAGTATCGCCATCTTCATAAGGTCACCTCCCCACGCCCATTCTAACCCCGTTTCGCAGGTCGACAAACACAATCCTGTGAGAGCCAAGCACTCCCCTAGAACGGCGAGAACCCCAGCGTCTTATCCGATTTCTCCACCCAGACGTGGGCCTTCTGGGCGACGCGTTCGTTGACCGTCACCACCACCACCACGCCACTGCTGGCCACGTCGAACTTGGTGCCGTTGCCGCCCGTGGGAACCGCCGACCCGTCCACGTGATAGGTCTTAATGAGGCCCCACTCGCCGCCCGGTCCCCAGTCCTGCATGAAATTCTGGAAGGTGTACTTGGCGTACTGCTGCGGATGCTGCTTCCACTCGGGATCGTGATTCCAGATGCCGTAGGCCTTCTCGTAATCCTGCTGCTGCAGCGCCGCGAAAAACGTGTCAACCGCGTGTTCTTGAGGATAATGCCGGAAGTTCCATGCCAGTATCGCGCACACCAACACGATGGCGACGATCGCGATGATGCGGTTGCGCCGCTTGCGCGCCTGCACGAAGTCGTACGGCTTGGTTTCGAACAAGGTCATGACGAGTACAGTTTACTACCCGCCGGACAAAAAAGTGGTCAGTGGACAGTGGTTAGTGGGCAGGCGATGTACTCGATACAAAGCCAGCGTTAGGCGATGCGGGACACCGACGTGCACAGGCCGAGGCGCCCAGCATCTCGCGCACTTTACGCGTCAAGTAAGCCGTGCTGTCGCTGCAGTCCTGAGCAATGCGATGGCGCGGTTTCCGGGATCTCCTACAACTTGCCCACGTGAATGCTGCCGTCGCCGGTAGTGATCTCCAACAACTCGCCGCCGCCGTTCAGCTTGCCGCGAACCCGCGAGCGCTCCATGGAACCGTTGATCGTGACCGGGAAGTCGAGCGTAATACGCCCGTCGCCGGTGTGAGCTGACAGTTCCGCTGCGAAGTCATCCGGCAGCTTAACTTCCACCCGGCCATCGCTGGTATGCAGTAGCCAGCCTCGAGCCATCTTCGATCCTGGTCGCGCGGTGAACTCAATGTGCCCGTCGCCGCTGCTCAGGTACACTTCGCTGACCACACCATCGACCGTGATGTGTCCGTCACTGGTACGGGCGCGGATGTTGCCGGTGAAATTGTGCACTTCGACCGCTCCGTCGCTGGTATCGATTTTGGCCGGGCCAGTGGTTCCGTCCACATTGATGTGGCCGTCGCTGGAGTGGAGATCGAGTGCGGTCTCAACTGGTACCTGCACTTCGATACGGGCCCGACGGTTGTTCCAGCCGAAGTGAATCCCGCTTTCGTTGGGAAACCGGACAGAAAGCTCGATCTTGTCGCCATCTTGATGTTCGGTGATGTGCAGGTCGGCGGCACCGTTTTTGTATCCCTGGGTGACCACGCGAGCGGAGACGGTATTGCTCGTACCGCGGGTGACTTCGATGGCGGCATCATTGGTATCGACGCGAACCGAGGCCTTCGCGCCTACGGAGTAGGTCTTAGACCAATCCTGGGCAACGGCCGATAGGGCCAGCAAGGGGAGAGAGAAAGTTAGAACCAGAATGAGTTTGCGCACAGGCTCCTCCACGATTTGATACGTGAAGGAGCCTGGCTTGGTTCCATGCGAAAGGAGAGTGCAGCTCGCGGTGCCTGGGGCATGCCATTCCAGCGGAGAGGAAGCCAGCACATGCCCCTTACAGCATCGCTCCCTGCAAGAAAATAGACGGGACACGCTCGAAACGGTTAGCGGAGAGATGAACTTCTGACGTCTTGAACGCTGCCACAGCGCGGACATGTATCGCAGTCTTTGGATCTTGCTCGAAACTCGAAACTCGAAACTGTCTTCCCCTAACGGCTGTACTGGTTCTGCTTCTTTTCCGCGTGGCGCTCCAACCCGAACAGAATGAGCCGGTCGATTAGTTCCGCATACGGCACGCCGCTGGCTGCCCATAGCTTGGGATACATGCTGATCGAGGTGAATCCCGGCATGGTATTGATCTCATTGACGTACATTTTTCCCGAACGCGGATCCATCAGGAAGTCCACCCGCGCCAGTCCTGCGCAATCGACCGCCTGGAACGCGGCGACGGCCAGCCGCTGCACCTCTCTCAGTTTGCCTTTCGGCAGCTTGGCCGGAATGATCGGACGCGAACCTTCGACCAGGTACTTGGCGTCGTAGTCATAAAACTCCTTGATGGGAACGATCTCTCCCGGAACCGAGGCCATGGGATTGTCATTGCCCAGCACCGAACACTCGATCTCGCGCGCCTTGGCCTTGCTGCCACCCACGCCCTGCTCAATGACTAGCTTGCGATCGAATTGCGCCGCGTCGTCCATCGCCGCTGCTAGTTCAGAAGAATCGTGCACCTTGCTGATGCCCACCGACGATCCCAGATTCGCCGGCTTCACAAACACGGGATACTTCAGCGCGCTCTCGATCAGCTTGCGCGCTTTTTTCGGCTGCTCGCGCCACGCGCTGCGCAGCACGGTGACGTGCTTCACGATAGGCAGCCCGGCATCGCGAAACAGGCGCTTCATCACGTCCTTGTCCATGCCGGCAGCCGAGCCCAGTACGCCCGCACCCACGTAGGGAATGTCCGCCAGCTCCAGCAGGCCCTGGATGGTTCCATCTTCACCGAAGGTGCCATGCAGCACGGGAAAGATGACGTCCACGTTGACCGAATTCGCAGCATGAACTTGCGCAACATCGGTCTCAAACGGAACGAGCGAAGAGTGATCATGTCCCGGCATCGGCGGCACTACGACGCCCTCGCCTTTCGCGAGCACGGCAGCAGCCGAGGTGGCTTGCGGATCGCCCGCTCGCAGATGCCGCGCCTCTGGATCAGTAGCCGCACCGCCCTTTAGCAGACGCTCGGCGTGAGCGGCCGTCACCCAGCGGCCTTCCTTGGTGATGCCAATGGGAACCACGTCGTACTTCTTTTTGTCGATTGCATTCAGCACCGAGGCCGCCGACAGCAGCGAGACTTCGTGCTCGCCACTGCGCCCGCCAAACAGCACACCTATCCGGAGTTTCTTCATGGCTAAATACTAAACCGCTGGAGATGCGGACTGAGATGGGAGTGCCAAGCAGCGCAATACGGACCTGAACCAGCTATACTGCGGCATGTTCATCCGTCTCGGCTACGAGATCGACTTCGAAATTCCAGCGCCCGTGGCGATGGTCTCCATGCTGAGTGTGCATCCTTCCCGCGTGCCTGACCTGCGCGCACCCGATGAACTCGCAATTGAGCCCGAGGTCGCGCTCACCAGCTACATAGATGGTTTCGGCAATCGCTGCACCCGCTTCGTCGCGCCCGCTGGAACACTCCGCATGCGCAGTGCAACTCTGATCGAAGACCCTGGGCTTCCCGATCCGGTCGCGCCCCAGGCCCGCGAACATCCAGTAGGGGAGTTGCCCAATGAGGCTCTCATCTTTCTCTTGAACAGCCGCTACTGCGAAGTCGATCGCCTGTCGAACATTGCCACCGAGTTGTTCGGCACCGTCCCACCCGGGTGGGGACGCGTGCAGGCCATCTGCAACTGGGTGAACTCCCGTGTAATGTTCGGCTATCATCACGCGCGCTCTACTCGCACTGCCTTGGATGTTTTCACCGACCGCGTCGGAGTCTGTCGCGATTATCAACACCTGGCCATCGCCTTCTGTCGCGCCTTGAACATCCCAGCGCGCTACGCCACCGGGTACTTGGGCGACATTGGTGTTCCGGTCATACTGCCGATGGATTTCAGTGCATGGTTCGAGGTCTATCTGGAAGATCGCTGGTGGGTGTTCGACGCGCGCAACAACACTCCGCGCGTGGGCCGCGTGCTGATTGCCACCGGACGTGATGCTTCCGACGTCGCTATCACCACATCGTTCGGCGCCGCCAACCTTACACGATTCGCGGTGCTAGCCGAGGAAACGGCTGCTCCAACGGCCAATTCTCTGGAATGTTGAGCTTCACTTAGACGTACTGGCAGGTTTAAAAATGGGTTATTACTTTAGACCGCGCCGCAAATCCTCGTCCGCCTGTTGCAGACTCGAACTTGTCCCCAAGTCGCGCCAATACGACCCATCCGCGCGAAAAGCCAGAAGCTTCTCTCCACTCCCGGCCAATCGAAGATACGCATCGATGATCGAGAACGCTCCATCCTCCGTCATCATCGTAAGAAATCGAGGAGAGACCACGTGGATGCCGGAAAATGCGAGTGGCGTAAGCGGCTGCGCGTTTCGGGACAACTCCGTGCGGTCTTCGCGCTCGAACCGCCGCCCGCAAAGCTGTAACTGCTCGTCAAACAGCAGGTAGCGTGAACTCTTGCGTTCCTGCACTGCCAGTGTGGCCAGCGCGTGATGCTCGTAGTGAAACCGCACCATGGCGGCGAGGTCAATCGTGCTCAGCACGTCCACGTTGTGCAGCAGAAACGGCTCGTCGCGCGAGTCCTCCAGGAAAAACCACGCGGCCTGTTTCAATCCGCCACCGGTGTCGAGCAGGATATCCTCGCGCGAAACTTCAATCCGCATCCCGAAGTTCTGCTTGGCCTTGAGATACTCAACCACCATGTTAGCGAAGTGATGCACGTTAACGATCACCTCGCGAATGCCAAACTCGCGCAATCGTGTGAGCGTGATCTCCAGCAGCGTTTGGCCGTTGATCTCCACCAGCGCCTTGGGACGGTCATCAGTGAGCGGACGAAGTCGCGTGCCCAGGCCCGCTGCGAGCACCATCGCCTTCATTGGCTGGAGCCTTCCAGCTCGCGATGTTGCAACACCACGTCAACGCCTTTGCGGCCACGCACATGATTTGCTAACTGCTCGGCCAGATACACCGAGCGATGCTGGCCTCCGGTGCATCCGAACGATACCGCCAGGTGCTTGAAGCCGCGCTCCTGGTAGTTGCTTATACTGGCATCGACCAGCGACAGAGCGCTGGCGAGGTACTGGTGGACGCTGTCGTGCTGATTCAGGTACTCCGCGACCGGCGCGTCTTTGCCAGTGAGCGGCTTGAAGTACTCTTCGCGTCCGGGGTTAGGCAGGCTGCGCGCATCGAAAACAAATCCGCCGCCATGACCGCTGTCATCCTTCGGCATACCCCGGTGAAAGGAGAAACTGGTGATCCGCACAGTGAGGTTATCGGATTCGCTGGTGACATCCTGCAGCGTTTCCGAGGCAAGCGTGCTCGTAAAAGCAGCCATCAGCGCCGGCAGCTTGATGGGCAGCGCCGCATTGTGCAACAGCCAGCGAATATTTTTCAGCGCATAGGGCACGCTCTGCAGAAAGTGCGGCTTGCGCTCGTAGTAGCCGCGAAACCCATACGCGCCCAGCGCCTGCATCATGCGCACGTAAACGTAGCTGTAGTAGTAGTGCATGAACCCGTCACGATCCAACGGAATGAACCCGGCGAGCGTGTCGAGGTAATGATCGAGCAGTCGCTGGCGGAGTTGCGGCGGCAGGTCGGCCTTTGAGTCGAACAGCAGGGACGCGATGTCATATTGCAGCGCGCCCTTGCGGCCACCCTGGTAGTCCACGAAGAACGGCTCGCCGTCGACCAGCATGACGTTGCGCGATTGGAAGTCGCGATAGAGAAAATAATCACGGTCGGCCTCTAGCAGGAGCTTTGTCAGGCGGGAGAAATCATTCTCCAGCGCCTGTTCATTAAACGGAATTCCCGCCAGCCGCAGGAAGTAGTACTTGAAATAATTCAGGTCCCAGGCGATGGACTGGCGATCGAAGCTGGTTCGCGGATAGCAGACTTTGTAATTGATGTCTTGACGAGCTTCGACCTGAAAGCGCGGCAGCACCTCGACGGCCTTCTTGTACGCTGCGATCACCTCGAGAGAAATTCTGTCGCCGTCGCGATTCTGCGACAGAAACTCATACAGCGTGGTGTCGCCCAGGTCTTGCTCCAGGTAAGCGCCCTGGCTCAAATCTTCCGCATAGATTTCCGGCACAGGAAGTCCGTGGCGTCGAAAACACCGCGAGAACTCGACAAACGCGACATTCTCTTCGCGCACGCTATATAGAATGCCAATCGCAGAGTTTTGATCGTCGGCGAGCCGGATGATCCTTCGTCCCGATCCACCGAGATTTCCCTGCAACGGCTGCACCCGCGTGGCCGGAGCGTGAAAGTGCTGTTCGAAGAGTTGCTTGAGGACGTCCATAGGTGTGGGTACGCGCGGCCGGGTTGGCTTTACAGGATCTTCTTCCCGAACGCCGAGAGTGCCAGCTCCACCGCCAGCTCGGCCGTCTGGTTACGCTCGTCGAGCACGGGATTCACTTCGACAATTTCGAAGCTCAGCATGCGTCCGTGATCGGCGATGATTTCCATCGCCAGGTGGCCTTCACGATAGGTCGCCCCGCCCCATACCGGCGTTCCTACCCCTGGCGCGTCTTCCGGATCGATCCAGTCCATGTCGAGCGAGACGTGATAGCCCACGGTGCCGCGCCCCGCGAGACGCAACGCCTCTTCCATGACCGTGCGCATGCCGCGCTCGTCAATGTCACGCATGGTGAAGACGTGCACGCCCGAGTGTTTAATGTTCTCGCGCTCATGGCTGTCGACATCGCGAATGCCGACCAGCACGCAGTTGTTGGGATGCACCTTGGGGGCGAATCCAAAGAGGTTGGTGAGGGGCGAGTCGAACATTCCCATAATGGCGCCCAAGGGCATGCCATGCACATTGCCGCTGGGAGAACTGTCGGGGGTGTTGATGTCGCTGTGGGCGTCGATCCAGATGAGGCCGACCTTCTGATTCTGGCGGCGGTAGAACTCAGCCACGCCGGAGACCGTGCCGGCGGCGATGGAATGGTCTCCGCCGAGCACGATGGGAATCTGGCCCGACCCCAGCGCCTTTATCACCAACTCAGCTTCCTTGGAGCAGGTTTCGGTGATCTCGGTGAGGTACTTGGCGCGCGGGTCGCCTTCCGGTCGCGTCTCCAGCACGGCGACGGAGACGTTGCCGCCGTCGGTCACCACGTAGCCGAGTTCTTCGAGCTTGCTCTCGAGGCCAGCAACGCGGACGGCCGATGGCCCCATGTCAACCCCGCGGCGCGATTGCCCGAGATCGAGCGGAACGCCGATGATGCGAATCTGCCTGGGTACGTCAACGTGTTGCAGCGGTTTTGTGGCCGGACTGGTTGCCATGGTTGTTGTCTTCCGAATATGTTCTTGCCACTGCGTGGTGCAAGCATTCTGTCACGGTCACTGCTATGGATACAACCGATGCAGCGTACGGGCAAACGGAATCGTCTCGCGCACGTGATCGAGGCCGCAGATCCACGCCACCGCGCGCTCGATGCCCATGCCGAATCCGCTGTGCGGGACGCCGCCGAACTTGCGCAAGTCAAGGTACCACTGGAAGGCCTCTTCCGGCAGCTCGTGCTCGTGAATTCGCTTTAGCAGCAGTTCGTAGGACGCCATGCGCTGCGAGCCGCCGATGATTTCGCCGTAGCCCTCCGGCGCGAGTACGTCCATGCACAACGCGAGGTCGGGCCGCTCGGGATCGGGCTCCATGTAAAACGCCTTCACCGCCGCGGGATAGCGATTCACTATGACCGGACGATCGAATTGCGACGAAATGTAGGTCTCGTCAGGCGAGCCAAAATCGCCGCCGTACTCAAAATTGTTCTCGATCAGTCCCTTGGCGTGCGCGTCCTGCAGCATCTTGACCGCATCGCCATAGCCGATGCGCGGGAACGGCGTGTCGATTTTCTCCAGCTTGCTGAGGTCGCGGCCAATCGTCTCCAACTCCGGACGCCGCTTCTCCAGGCAGCGCTTCACGATGAACGTGATGAATTCCTCAGCCAGCACCATCAAGTCGTCGAGCGTGGCGTAAGCGACCTCGGGTTCGACCATCCAGAACTCGGTGAGGTGGCGGCGCGTCTTCGATTTCTCCGCGCGAAACGTCGGACCAAAGCTGTACACTTTGCCCAGCGCCATCGCCGTGGCCTCGATATAGAGCTGCCCCGACTGCGTGAGGTACGCCTGCTCGTCAAAGTAATCCACCGGAAACAGCGTGGTGGTGCCTTCGCACGCGGCGGGCGTCAGGATCGGCGGATCGGTGAGCGTGAATCCGCGCTCGTCGAAGAAGTCACGGGCCGCCTTGATGATCTCGGCGCGCACCCGCAAAATGGCTGCCTGCCGCGGCGAGCGCATCCACAGGTGACGGTGCTCCATCAGGAAATCGACGCCATGTTCTTTCGGCGTGATGGGATACGGATCGTCGGGATTCACCCGCTGCACTACTTGCGCATCGGTGACGTCGAGTTCATACCCGCCGGGAGCGCGTTGATCGGCGCGTACTGTGCCGGTGACGATCACGCTCGATTCCTGCGTGAGTCCCTTGATCGCCTCGAACAGTTCAGGCGTGACGGCGTTCTTCGCCACCACTCCCTGGATGACGCCGCTGCCGTCGCGGAACTGCGGGAACAGCAGCTTGCCGCTGGCGCGTAGGTTATACAGCCAGCCGCGGATTGTGACACTCTGTCCTTCGTGCTTGCCGACTTCGCGGATCGTAGAAATAGTTGCTGTCGATGTATCCATGAGTCCTGTCTTTCGGTGTTAATCCTAAGTAGACTTTAGAGCAGATTTGAAGGGGCACGGCTTCAGCCGTGCCGTACCGACGCTCTATGTGTGTTTGTCATTCCTCGCGGGCTTCAGTCCGCGGGGAATCTGCTCTTGCACCCCATACCAATCTGACACTGCCCTACCCTTCCAACTCGCTAAACGCTTCTGCCATCTTTTCTGAAACATTCTCGCCCTCGACGCCCTCGATCTCCAACAGTAGCCGAGGAACATGGGGCGCCGTGCGCAACAGCGCCAGCGTTTCTTTCCAATCGACTGTGCCTTGTCCCGGCCACAGATGCGCGTCGCGTTGCTGATCGTTGTCATGCACGTGAGTGGTGCGAATGAACTGCTTCAGCGTTTCAAACGCTTGCGGAATCCCCGGCCCCATGTGTGCGTGTCCCACGTCGAAACACACGCCGACGTCGGTAAAGCGCGCAGCCCGCAGCAACTCCACCAGGCTCTCAGGAGTCGAGAGATCGTTGGGAATATTCTCCACCACAATCTGCACTCCCAGGGGCTTGGCGAAGGCGCGCAAATGTTCCAGCGACGTCATGGCCGATTCCAGCTTCTGCTCTGTAGACGATTCCTTGCTGACGCCGATGTGCTGCACGAGGAACTGAAACGGTATTTGCTCCGCAACTTCGAGAGCGCGCTTGATCTCGTCCATGGCGGCGATGCGATCGCGCTTTTCGAGGGCTGCAATGTTGAGCGGCGGTGCACCGCTGCGTCCCCACTCATCGTCCGCGTGCATCGGCGAATGCATCGAGTGAAACGCAAAGCCGGTGCTACGAAACCAGTTGCCAATCTCGCGCACATGCTGGCGGTCGGAGTAGTTAAAGTGTCCGCGCGCGGCGAAAATTTCAATCGCCTCTGCCCCGCCGGAAACCAATTTGTCGAGCAGTCCAGGATGCAGGCGCTCGCGCCGCGCATACACCAGAGTAGACATGGCGCGTCGCATCAGAATCCCACGGCCTTTCCGTTGTTGCGGCCATCGCTGGCGCCCAGGCGCTCTCCGGTCTTCTCGTCGATGGCGATGCACTCGGCGTCGCCCCAGAAATCGCGGTCGTTTTTGATCTTGTGCCCCATGTGCTCAAGAATGCTCACCGTGTCGGGCGAGAGGCCGTACCGCTCCATCATCAACAGATCGGGGAGCCACTGCTCGTGAAAGCGTTCCGCGTTCACCGCTTCCTGGATGTTCATTCCGTAATCGATAACGCCCATCAGCACGTTGGCCACGGTGGTGATGATGGTCGGTCCGCCCGGCGACCCGAGCACCAGAAACAGCTTGCCATCCTTGAGCACGATGGTCGGCGTCATGGCCGATAGCGGACGCTTGTTCGCGCCCACCGAGTTCGCCGGCCCCTGGATCAGCCCGTACATGTTGGGCACGCCCTGCTTGACCGCGAAGTCGTCCATCTCGTTGTTCATCAGGAAGCCCAACCCTTCGGCGGTTACGTGCGATCCGAAGCTGTCGTTGAGTGTGGTTGTTACCGACACAGCGTTGCCTTCGGGATCGACCACCGAGTAATGCGTCGTGTGCTCCGGCTCGCGAATGTACTGCGGCCGGGGATGCGTGCTGGCGTATTCGTCAAGCTTGGTGAAAATTGCCGGACGCTTCAACTCACTAGCGGGGGTGGCGCGCCGCAGAGGAATGGTCTCGCGCCAGGCCGCCCCATAACGCTTGTCAATCAGTTGCGCCACCGGAATCTTCGAGAAATCCGGATCACCCAAAAACTCGGTACGATCGAAGAACGCGCGCTGAAAAGCTTCGGCGGTCAGGTGAATGCTCGCGGCCGAACGGTTTCCCTGCTTGGCCAGGTCGTAGCCTTCAAGAATGTTGAGGATCTCGACCAGCGCCACGCCTCCCGACGACGGCGGTGGGGCGCTGATCACATCGTAACCGCGATACGTCTCGCGGATGGGCTGCCGCTCCTTCACTTCGTAGGTCGCAAGGTCCTGGGCCGTGATCGGGCCCCCACCCTTCTGCATTGCAGCCGCGAGTTCGCGCGCCAGGTCGCCATGGTAGAAGTCGTCAGGGTCCTTTGCGATGCGCTCCAGCGTACGCGCCAGTTCCGGCTGCTTGAACACGTCACCCGGCTGATAGAAATTGCCATCGCGCTGAAAAATGCGCCGCGACTCCGCGAACTTCGTCAGGTCATCGTCGCGCAGGTCCATTGCGGTTCCGTAATCGAGCACGAAACCATCGCGGGCCAGCCGGATGGCCGGCTCCATCACCCGCGCCAGCGACAGCTTGCCCCAATGCTGCTGCGCATACGCCAGTCCCGCCACCGATCCCGGCACCGCAATCGCCTTGTACCCCAGCGTGCTCATGTCCTTGATCACGTTGCCGTTCTTGTCGAGATACATGTTGGCGGTGGCCTTCGACGGCGCCTTCTCGCGGTAGTCGAGGAAATGCACTTCGCCATTCGGACGGCGAAAGAGCATGAAGCCACCGCCTCCGATATTGCCCGCTTGGGGATGGGTGACGGTCAGCGCAAAGCCGACCGCGACCGCGGCATCCACCGCATTCCCGCCCGCCTTCATCACTTCGACTCCGGCGTTGGAAGCGTCGCCTTGCACCGTGGCCACCATCGCCTTGGGAGCGTGCGTCGGTTGCACCATGGTGCCAGCCAGTGCCGGTACGCCGAGGACAAAGAACAGCGCGAATTTCAGGACGTGCCGAGTCGTTTTCATTGAACGCGCAGCAGAGAAGCCGATTGCGTGACGGGAGTACAAGTATTCGAGGCTAGAACAGGGCGAGAGGAGAGTCAAATGAGAAGGGGGTCGATCAGGCCGCGATTTTGCCCGATGATTGTGAGTCTGGCAAGAACCAACAGCGGGTCAGCGGGAAGTAGTATTAGTATTACGATTCGATTTGCAGATGCCCCATCCTTGTCGTCCTTCTTGAGGACGACAGGGTGGCCCCCGGGTTCTATAAAAGGGGATGTCAAGAGAAAACACTTCTCCCTGCGCGGGAGCAGCGGTACTTCTCTGACATCCAGCCCCTTCTGGTCGCGCTTGCTGGCGGTGATCCGCAGTTCTGGGGTCGGTTTCATCTCCGCGCTACTGCATGCTTCGCTA
>Ga0207927_1001065_pt1 | contig 11724 bp, 14 predicted proteins | sample NGESurdeep072012_2_FD_184456 | JGI IMG/M metagenome (GOLD analysis project Ga0207927, IMG submission 184456) | Arctic peat soil microbial communities from Barrow, Alaska - NGEE Surface sample 210-2 deep-072012 (SPAdes) | ecosystem: Environmental > Terrestrial > Soil > Wetlands > Peat ... | reverse complement strand
CCGAGCAGCTGCTCAGCGTGCTCTAGACGTCCGCCGCCCTATTGGCAAGCTGATGTCGCGCACGTCAGCGATGCGGCGCCCGCGCGCGCTTTTCGGCCGTGCGTTGCCGCGCGTGCACGCCGTGGCCGCCCAGGACGTCGCCGACCACGACCGAGATGCCGGCGAACGCGGCCACGCCGGGCGCGGCCTGGCTCAGGCCGATCTGCATCCCGCCGTCCAGCGCCAGGCGCGGATTGACGGTGTAGATCGCGCCGACATCCATCGCGGTCATCGCGCCGGCGTTCGGATCCTGCCGCGAGAACCAGAACACTTCCGCATAGGGATTCCACGCGTCCGTCGCGGCCACACTCGCCGACGCCGACACCAGGTGCTGCACGAAGTGCGGCCGTCCGCCTCCGGCGCCGATCGCGCCGATGCCGTAGTTGATGTCGACGTGGCCGCGTACGAGGAAATCGGTGCCCGTCAGCACGGCGATGGTGTAGTCGGCGTCGCCCGATCCCAGCCCCTTGTCCACACTCGCCGTCGGCAGGTTCACCGTCGGCAGGATCGACAGCACCGGGATGCCTCCGGGATCGGCCCACAGCCGGAGCTTGGCGCCGATCTGCACGTTGCCGAATCCGGTCGCGCGCGAACCGCCGTCGACCTGCGACAGCAGCCCGTCCGCGCCGATGCGCCCTTCGAGCCACTCGGTGAGGCCCACGCGCGCCGTGAACGGCGAGCCCCAGCTGCGCTGATCCGCCGAGACACGTGTGTAGAGTCCGCCGAACTCCACCTGCAGCAGGCCCGTGTCGATAATGTGCGTGCCATTGGTGACGTCGGGTCGATCGGGCTCAATCGGTGTTTGAGCCGGCGGCGCCGGCGTCTGGGCGCGCGCCGACGCCGTGATCGCCAGCAGCAAGAAGAAAAAGCCCGCCGCGCGCCGAATCATGATCGATCGCGTTCGACGAGCAGCTTCGATGCCGCCCGCGCGCCGATGGTAATCGCGCGATCGTCCTTGCCGCGCAGCCGCACTGAATCGGCGGCGGCGTCGCGCCGCTCGACTTCAACCGGCTGGCCCGGCTTCAGGTGGTTGTTCTCGATGAAGCGCAGGAACGCCGGATCCTGATCGGCGATGCGCGTGACGCGCAGTTTCTCGCCGATCGGACAGGTGAGCAGGCTGTCCAGCTCGCGCGGCGTGATCGCGCCGTCCGGGTTGGGAATCGGGTCGCCGTGCGGATCGTGCGTCGGATGACCGAGCATGTCGTCCATCCGTTCGATCAGCCGCTCGGAGACGACGTGCTCGAGCAGTTCGGCTTCCTCGTGCACCTCCGCCCAGCTCATGCCCATCACCTGCACGAGAAACAGCTCCACCAGGCGATGGCGCCGCAGGACGAGCCCCGCCAGCGCTTCGCCGGCGCCGGTGAGCCGCACGCCGCTGTAGGGTTCGTATTCGGCGAGTCCCGACTCCGACAGCGCCTTGACCATCGTCGTCGCCGTGCCGGGCGTGACGCCGAGCGCCGCGGCCACCTGGCCCATGGGCACGAGTCGCTCCCCGGGCGGAAGCGCAGACTGTCCCTGGTAGATCGCCTTCAGGTAGTTCTCGACGGTGCTCGAAGGGAGCATGCGGAGATATTATCAGTCACTCATGTCTGTGCGTGACCGCATTGCCACGCCTGAAGGCAAGCGCCGATACGTGCGCGGGCTGTTCGCGACGATCGCGGACCGCTACGACTTCATCACGGTCGCCTTGTCGTACGGGCGCGATCGGCGGTGGAAACGGCGGCTGATCGATCTCGCGGCGCCCTCGCCGGGGATGCGGGCGGCGGACCTGGCGACCGGCACCGGCGACCTCGCGTTCGCGCTGGCGGCGCGCGGCGCCTTCGTCGTGGGACTCGACGTCACGACACGCATGATCGAGCTGGCGCGGGGGAAGATCACGGCGAGCCCCGCGCCCGAGTTTCTCGTCGGCGACATGGTCGCGCTGCCCTTTGCCAGCGGCGCCTTCGACATCGTGACCACCGGCTACGGCATCCGCAACGTGCCCGATCTGCAGGCGTCGATCGACGAGATACTGCGCGTGTTGAAGCCGGGCGGACAGGCGCTTTCCCTCGACTTCGATCGGCCGTCGAACGCCCTGGTGCGAGCGGTGTATCTGTCGTACTTGACGATCGTCGGCGGGGCGGTGGGATGGATGCTGCACCGCGATCCCGACACGTACCGCTACATCCCCGCGTCGATCCGCAACTATCCCGGAGCCGAGGCCGTGGCGCGCCTGATGGAGGCACGCGGCTTCTCGCGCGTGCGCCACTACCGCGTCCTCGGCGGTCTCATGGCGATCCATCAGGCGTTCAAATGAGCCTCGATACGTCAAAATGGTCCGGGGAAGGGACCTTCACGCAGCTGTTGGTGGATCATCTGCAGCGGGTCGACGGCGTGGCGCTCGTGCGGGTCGAAGACGCGCCGGCCAGCCGGTCGGAAGCCGACTACAACTTCATCAGCAACGAGGTGTACGTCGCGTTCGCGACGGTGACGCGCCGCGAGCGCGTGCTGCGGTTCGGGTTTCTGCCCGGCTCGAAGACCAGCGTCGACAAGGCGATGACGATCGCCGGCCTCGAAGCGGCGCTGGCGCGGATCCCGGACATCGGCGCGCCCGACTACAGCGATGAAGCCATGATGCAGTTTCTCCGCGCCGAGCGAATCGTGCCGCCGTATCAGACGCGCGGATATAAACTGGTGGAGCTCGTGCGGGTGTACGAGGTCGGAGCCGTTCCTCGCGCCTAATGCGCCGGCCCGCTCGCGCCGACACAGAGCGTGTGCAACACTTTCGTGCGCATCGGCAAGACTGTGCAATCGTGCGCACACACGCGGCCCTAAGACCATGAGCCTGGTTCCGTCACTGCTTCAGGCGATCGTCAGCCTCGACGGCGAGGCGTGCGTGATCCATGTCGGCGACAAGCCGTACGTGGTCGCGCCGTCCGGCCAGGTCGACCTGGCGACGCGCGGCCTGACGTTCGAAGCGGTGAACGGCATCCTCGAACAGTTGCTGCCGGTGGAAACGCTGAGTGCGCTCGACGAGTTCGGCGCAATCCAGTACGAGCTGCCCGCGCGGCCCGAATTCCGCCACGAACACTTCACCGTCGTCGCCGCCCGCGGGGGAGAGGACGTGTGGGTCGAGATTCGGCGCAAGCGTGCGCCGGAAGAGGACCGCGTGCCGATCGAGGCCTTCGTCACGCCGGAGCCCATCGCCGCGCACGATCCCCAGTCGATGCGACAGGATCCTGGCGAGGACCTGTTGATGCCGGATTCCGCTGACTTGTGGCCGGACGTGGCGGAGGCGCCGGTCGAGGTGCCGCTCAACAACGAGACGGAGTGGGAGCCGGTGCAGGAATCGGCGGTCGAGGAGATCCATCTTCCTTCGTCGATCGAAATCGATCAGCCGCCGCGGCCGTCGCTGTACGCCGTGCCGCGGCTCGAGCCGGAGACGCCTCTCGAGAACGAGGCGCCGATCGCGCCGGGGCTGCAGTACGCGCCGCCGCCGGTGCAGTACGCGCCACCGCCGGTGCAGTACGCGCCACCGCCGGTGCAGTACGCGCCGCCGCCAGTGCAGTACGCGCCGCCGCCAGTGCAGTACGCGCCGCCGCCGGTGCTCGAGCGCGCCGAACTGGCGCAACCTGCGGTGGTCCTGCCGCTGTCGCGCAACCCGGTTCGCGGCGAAGCGCCGCCGCTCCTGACCGGATCGTTTTCTGGCACAGGGCTCGACCGGCTGTTGCGGGTCGCGGCGGCTCGCGGGGCGTCCACGCTGTACCTCGCCTCGCTGGCTCGGCCGTCGATGCGGGTCGACGGCGAGATTCAGATGCTCGACGAGGGGGCGCTCGGGCCGAGCGACGTCGAGGCGCTGCTCATCGATCTGATGCCGGAGCGCAACCGCGAGGCGCTTCGGAGCGGCGTCAGCACCGAGTGGATTTGCGACGTGCCGGACGTGGGCCGCGTGCGCTGCATGACGTTCCGCGATCATCGCGGCGCCGGCGGCATCTTCCGCATGATGCCGGTCCGCGCGATCTCGGCCGATCAGCTCGGGCTGTCGCGCGAAATCCAGGCGCTGGCCGCCGAGCCCGAGGGCCTCGTGCTGGTGGCGGGACCGCGCTCGAGCGGCAAGAGCACGCTCATCTCGGCGTTCGTCGATTTGATCAACCGGACGCGCCGCGATCACGTCATCACGATCGAGAGCGAGATCAAGATCGTGCACGAGAACCGCAACTCGCTCGTCAGCCAGCGCGAAGTCCGTGGCGACGCCGAGGAGATGCTGGCGGTCGCGCGCGCCGCGATCCGCGAGAACCCGGACGTGCTCGTCATCGAAGAGCTGCGGACGGCCGACATGGTCACCGTCGCGCTCGACGCCGCCAATTCCGGCCACCTGGTCATCGGCGCGCTCCCGGCGCACACCGCGTCCGGCGCCGTCGATCGCATCATCGATTTGTATCAGCCCGAGTACCGCCGCCACGTGCAGCTCGCACTGGCCGAAAATCTGCGCGGCATCGTCGCGCAAGTCCTCGTCCGCAAGCCCGGCGGCGGTCGGGTCGCCGCGCGCGAGGTGCTGCTGAATACGTCGGCCGTGGCCAGCGTCATCGCGGAAGGGAAGACGTCGCAGCTGCCGATGGCGATCGAGGGCGGCCGAAAGCACGGGATGGTGCCGCTCAACGACTCACTGGTCGGCTTCGTGCAGAGCGGCACGATTGACGCGCGCGAGGCCTACCGCCGCGCCGCCGATCGAACCGGGTTCCTCGCGCTCCTCAAACGGCAGGGCATCGACATCTCCTTCGCGGAGCGGCTGGCTTAAACACCCCCTACCCGACGAACTGTTCCAGTTCCTTCATCACAAACCGCAACACGTCGTCCTCGGTGAGATCGCGGATGGCGCCGCTGTCGGCGAGCGGCCACTCCGACTCCCGCACGCGGCGGCCGCGGCTGCGGCTGGCGTGCCCGATCACCCGTGGATCGTCGCCCTCGGTGTCGAGCCGGAGCTCGATGTAGTCCTCCGCCGACCGGTCCGACATCAACCTGACGCTGCCGCCCGGCGTGAAGACGTTGAACAGGTGCCCTTCGGCGCGCAGCACGTTGGCGATCTGCCGGAACATCGGCACCGCGATCTGCGCGAGGAACGCCTCGTACTCGCGCGCCGCTTCGTCGACCCGCGCGCGCCGCGCCGCCGACGCCCGTTTGGCGCGGTCGATCGTATCGAGGACTCGTTTCTTGACGTCTGAAATTTCCATGGTTCTACTTTACCGGCATCATAATGAAGGAATGATTATCGTCTATGCGGGCAGTGCCTGACAGAGCTGCGAACAGGTGAAAGAGTTGCTTTCACACGCAGGCGTCGCGTTCATCGCGAAAAACGTCGACGAGGACGACCGGGCGTACGACGAGCTGCTGGCCCTGAAGTTCCGCACCGTGCCGGTCACCGTCATCGGCGATCGCATCGTCAAAGGCTTCGATCCCGAGGCGATCAAGAGCGCGCTCGCCGGGCTGACGGGCGGCCCCGGGGGCCATTGACGTCCCGGCCGATCGTGATGAAGTCCGACAGCAGCGCGTAGGCGGTCTGTGTGAGGCCGCTGCCTCGCTGCACGATCGCCACCTCGCCGAGCAGATCCGTGTGCAGGATGATCGCGTTCTGCTGACCCTCGAGGCCGGCGAGCAGGTCGTCGTCCGGCAGCTCCTCAGGGGCGACGCGCGCCGTGATGCGCCCGTCCTCGCGAGCCGCCCGCGCCACCAGCTTCAGCCGCCGCCCCGCCGCCCGCGCTTCCATCGCCGACCAGCCGAGCCCGGCCGAAATGCCGACGCGCTCGACATCCCGAGGCGTGAGCCGCGCATCGAGCAGCACGTTGGCGAGCGCCGCGGTCTTGGCAGCCGCGTCCCAGCCGTCGACGTCGAGCGAGGCGTCCGATTCGGCGATGCCCATCGCCTGCATTTCCGACAGCGCCTCGGCGAACGGTTGTCCCTGCTCCATCGCGGTCAAAATGAAATTGGTCGTGCTGTTGACCACGCCGCGGAATCCGAGGATCGTGACGGCGGGCAGCGTCTCGCGCACGAGATTGAAGATCGGAACGCCGTCCATCACGGCGCCCTCGAACAGGAATCGCCGGTCGGCGCGCGAGGCGGCCGCGGCCAGCGCGTGATACGAGAACGCGACCGGCCCCTTGTTCGCGGTGATGACGTGCGCGCCACTGGCCAGGCCGGCGCGGACGTGCTCGATCGCCGGCTGCCCGCGCGTGATGTCGAGCGTCGTCGTTTCGACGACGATGAGGCGCCGCTCGCGCGCGGCGTCGCTCGCGGCCGCGACGTCGGCGATGAAGTCCGCCGCGGGCCGCTCCTCCCGGCTTCTGCCGATCCGCTCGCCGCGCGCCACGCCGTCGATGAGCGCCACGGCGTTGAGCCCGCGCACCTCGGACGCCGCCCCGTGCCGGCGCGTCGTGATGCCCACGACGCGCGCGGCAATTCGCTCTCGCGCGAGCGCCGTGCGTTGTTCCTCCAGAAGCGTGACGAACCGCTGCGCGACGTGCCCGAAGCCGACGAGCACCAGCTCGAACGTCGTCATGTGGGCGCCGACGCCGGCAACGTGTCCGACACCGGCTTCGCGCCCGACACCGGCTTCGTGTTGGACACGCCAAGCTCGACGAGCAGCTCCTGCAGCCGGTTCAGCCCCTGCCGCATGTAGTCGGTCTCGTCGCCGAAGCCGATCCGCAGATAGCCGTCCATGCCGAAGTGATCGCCCGGCACGATCAACACGCTCTTCTGCTCGCGCAAGCGGTTGACCAGGTCCGTCGAGTTGATCGGATGGTGATACTGCACGTAGACGATCGCTCCGGCGTCTGGCGGCGCATAGCTGAAGAGCGCGCCGTGGCTGTCGAGCCACCCGGCCATGATCGGATAGTTCGCGTTCAGAATCGTGCGCGTCCGCGCGAGAATCTGCGCGCGGCGGGCCGGCTCGAGCGCCCGGCGGGCAAGCGCGTCGCTCAGCGCGCCCGGCGAAATCGTCGTGTAGTCGTGGTACGACCACAGCGAGGCGACGAGCGCCGGCGGCCCCGCGATCCATCCGATGCGCAGCCCCGGGAGGCCGTACGCTTTCGACAGCCCGCTCGTCACAATCGTGCGATCGTACCGGCCCCACATCGACGGCGTCTCGCGGCCGTCACGTTCCGCGCCGCGGTAAATTTCATCGGACAGCACCCAGCTCCCATGCCGGCCGGCGATCGCCGCGACGGCGTCGAGGTCGCTCGCCTCGATCCGCGCGCCGGTCGGGTTGTTCGGATTGCAGATGATGATGAGCTTGGTGCGCGCCGACACGATCTGCTCGAGCGCGCCGAGATCCACCTGCCACCGCGCTGGAGATCCCGCCAGCACGAGCGGCCATTCCTTCACCGTGCCGCCGAACGCGCGCGCCAGGCCGCGCGTCTGCATGTAGTTGGGCACCATCAGCACCACGTCGTCGCCGGGCTCGACGAGCCGCCACGTCGTGATGTAGTTGGCCTCGGAACCGCCGTTGGTCACCTGGATGTGATCGGTCGTCGCCCCCGGATAGATCCGCGCAATCGAGGTGCGCAGGGCAATCGTGCCGTTCGACTGGATGTAGCGGAGGGGCTCGGCCAGCAGCAGCTCGCGCGCCGCCGCGTCCTCCACCAGATCGCCGAGACGCAGCGCGTGCACGCCGCTCTCAGACAGGTTGAAGGCCACCTGGTTTTCATAGGTGGATTGCATGCGTTCCATGGCAAACGGTTCGAGTTTCATGGCGCTTACTTTACTCCGTTTTTTTCGGCGAAAGACGCCCTGGCTACCTGGACTATACTGGCGTCTTCGTGACAAGTAACGACACGCACGGACCACGACCCGGCGGCGGGACGGGCCGGGCGGTGGCTGCCACCTCGGCGCCAAATCTGGCGCGTATCCCCGCCGGCGAATTCCTCATGGGGGCGTCTGACGCCGAGGAAGACGAACGCCCGGTCCATCGCGTCAACATCAGCGAGTTCTTCATCGGCCGCTTTCCCGTGACCCACGACGAGTACGCGCGCTTCGTGCGCGCGACCGGCCACCCGGCGCCGGCCATCCGTGGGCTGCCGCTCATCGCCGCCGCCGGGCGCGACGCCCTGTTCAAGGAGATGGCCGCTCCGTACGTGTGGGAAAAGAACGAGCCGCCCGTCGGGCACGGCAGCCACCCCATCGTCCTCGTGCAGTACGACGATGCGCTCGCGTACTGCCGGTGGCTGTCCGACTCGCTCGGACGCGCCGTGCGTCTGCCGACCGAAGCGGAGTGGGAGAAGGCGGCACGCGGCGGCGTCGAAGGCCACCGGTACCCCTGGGGCAACGACATCGATCCCGCGCGCTGCAACTTCCTCGTGGATCCGTCCGTGAAGCGGCAGCGCGGCACGCGGCCGACCGGCACCTTTCCGCCCAATCCTTACGGCTTGTACGACATGTGCGGCAACGTGTGGGAATGGGTGTCGGACTGGTACGGCGCGGAGTACTACGGCAACGGCGACCCGCGCGATCCGCGCGGCCCGTCGTCAGGCGCCATGCGCATCGTCCGCGGCGGATCGTGGGTGAACGACGACGTGTCGATGCTCCGCTGCGCGTATCGGCACAAAGTCCCGCCCGACACCTACGCCTACAGCGTCGGCTTCCGCATCGTCTGCGCGGCGTAGGCGATGGCGTCCCGTTCTCTGACACCCGAAGGCTACGCGCGCGCCCGGCGGCTGCTGATGCGCCGCGACCCGGTCCTCGGCGCCGCCATCAAGCGCATCGGTCCGTGCGCGCTCGCCTCGCGCCAGCGCAACGATCATCTGTCCGCGCTCGTCGGCGCGATCGTCAGCCAGCAGCTCTCGACCAAGGCGGCCGCGACGATCTTCGGACGCTTCCTCGCGCTGTTTCCCGGCGGAGAGATCCCCGGCGCGGCGGCGATCGCCGCAATCGACGACGGGGCGCTGCGCGGCGTCGGCTTGAGCGGGCAGAAGGTCGGCTACGTGCGCGATCTGTGCGGACGGATTGCGGACGGCCGGCTGCGCCTCGACGAGCTCGACGCGCTGCCCGACGATGACGTCATCGAGCGGCTGACGTCGGTGAAGGGCTTCGGCCGCTGGACCGCGGAGATGTTTCTGATGTTCAGATTGCACCGGCCCGACGTGCTGCCGGCGGACGATCTTGGAATCGTCAAGGCGGTGCAGAAGCTCTACGGCCTGCGGAAGACGCCCGACGCCAAACGGATTCTGAGAATCGGCGAGGCCTGGCGGCCGTATCGATCGGTCGCGTCGTGGTATCTGTGGCAGAGCCTCACACGGTGAGCTTCAGGTAGATCAAGCCAAAGCCGGCCGCGATCGCGATGAGCGTGCCGCGCTCGCTGAAGAACGTCTCTCGCCAGGAAAAAGCCACCCGTGGAGTCGAAGAAGTCGGAGAGAATTGTCCGCGACGGCTTTTTGGCAGCCAGCGCGGCACGCGCGCGATGTACGCGCGGTACTCCTCGCCGCGGCGCGACTCGAGCAGCGTTTCTTCCCACCGCACGATCGCGTGGTACTCGAAGCCCAGGATCACGATGATGATCGGCACCGTCCAGAGCAGGCGCAGGGCCAGCGCGAAGCCGACCCACAGCGCGATGTTGCCGAGGTAGAGCGGATTGCGAACGAGGGCGAACGGTCCGGTCGACACGAGCGGCCCGAGCCGATCGCTTCGCGTGCGCGAGATGGCGCCGATGTGATGCACGCCCCACAGCCGGATGCATTCCCCGAGCGCGACGACGGCTGCACCGAGGAGGAATGGGGGCGGGGATATGTCCTTGCGGGCGGGAATCAGCAGCAAGGCGATGGCCAGCGGCAGCGGGAGCCAGGTGCGGCGCTCGAAGAGCCACGCGCCGATGCGGACCATCGCGGCCGTCGCAACGATCCCGCCAGGGGCGTCCGGATCTCGTTGCTGGTGTGAGGTTTGCGGCGCAGAAGCCGAGGTCATCGCGAGCGGTCAGAGTATAGCAAGGATTGACAGCGGAACAGGCCTTGATATAATTCGGACTAGTTCGGTCGTATATAAATTAGTGATGTTTTCATCCACAGATTGCCTGGTCCTCGATCGGAGCGCGGGATCGTCGGTCGTCGACTTGATCGGCCGGACGCCGCTCGTGCGGCTCCACCGCTTCGAGCGCGAGACGCCCGGGGTCGAGCTGTACGCGAAAGCGGAGTGGCAGAATCCGGGCGGCTCGGTGAAGGATCGCGCCGCGGCGCGGATGATCCTCGAAGGCGAGGCATCGGGCGCGCTGACGCACGGCCGCACCATTCTCGACGCCACCTCGGGCAACACCGGCATCGCGTACGCGACGATCGGCGCGGCGCGCGGGTACGCGGTGACGTTGTGCGTCCCCGAGAATGCGAGCGCCGAACGCAAGCTGATTCTTCGCGCGCTCGGCGCCACGCTCGTGTTCACCAGCCCGCTCGAAGGCACCGACGGCGCGATTCGCGAAGCGCGCCGCATGCACGCGTCCGACCCGGATCGGTACTTCTATCCCGATCAATACAACAATGACGGTAACTGGCGGGCGCACTACGATACGACCGGCCCCGAGATCATCGAGCAGACGAGCGGCCGGCTCACGCATTTCGTGGCCGGGCTCGGCACGAGCGGCACGTTCATGGGCACCGGCCGCCGGCTGCGCGCCTTCAACCCCGCGATCACGCTGATCTCGGTTCAGCCGGATGGTCCGATGCACGGCCTCGAGGGGCTCAAGCACATGGAGTCGGCGATCGTGCCGGGGATCTATGATCCGTCGCTCGCCGACGAGGATCTGCGCATCGACACCGAGTCGGCGTACGTGATGGTCCGGCGGCTCGCGCGCGAGGAAGGGCTGCTCGGCGGCATTTCCTCTGGCGCGGCGCTCGCGGCCACCCTCATCGTCGCGCGCCGGCTGCGAGCGGGCGTCGTGGTGACGGTGTTTCCCGACGGCGCCGAGAAATATCTGAGCGAGCCGTTCTGGCACGTCGATGTCTGAGCGCGATCTGTCTCTGGCGGCCGCCGTCGAAGATGCGATCCGGCGGCATGGTGAAGAGACGTATCCGCACGAGTGCTGCGGCGCGCTCGTGGGCCGCGACGGGCGCGTCGAGGCGGCCGTGGCGCTGCCGAACACGACCGACGAAGGTCCGCGGCGGCGCTTCCTGGTCCGGCCGTCGGATTACCGCCAGGCCGAGCAGCGCGCGCGCGAGCTGGGGGGCGAGTTGCTCGGGTTCTACCACTCGCATCCGGATCATCCGGCGCGGCCATCGCAGTACGATCTCGATCACGCGTGGCCGACGTTCTCCTACGTGATCGTGTCGGTCGCCGCCGGCGCGGCGGGCGACATCACGGTCTGGCGGCTCAAAGACGATCGCTCCACATTCGAAGAGGGCACGCTCCAACATGGCGACGAGAATCCTGATTCCCACTCCGCTGCGGCCGTACACCGATAAGCAGGACGCGGTCGACGCCGAAGGGCGGACCGTCGGCGAGCTGCTGGAGAATCTGACGCAGAAGCACGCCGGGCTGAAGGCGCATCTGTTCAACGAGCAAGGCAAGCTGCGCAGCTTCGTGAACGTGTACGTGAACGACGAGGACATCCGGTATCTGCAGAAAGAACAGACGCCGGTCGCGCCGGGCGACACGATCAGCATCATTCCGTCGGTGGCGGGCGGCGCAGAGAGGGTGTCGGGTGATAGGGTGTCGGGAACCTTTTTCACGGGAGCG
>Ga0207927_1001064_pt1 | contig 11726 bp, 10 predicted proteins | sample NGESurdeep072012_2_FD_184456 | JGI IMG/M metagenome (GOLD analysis project Ga0207927, IMG submission 184456) | Arctic peat soil microbial communities from Barrow, Alaska - NGEE Surface sample 210-2 deep-072012 (SPAdes) | ecosystem: Environmental > Terrestrial > Soil > Wetlands > Peat ... | reverse complement strand
TTTTAGTTCCCAACAGCACTGCACTATATCCGTGCATGGGATAGCTCGTCGGTGATTTGGCTCACACATCGATGTTTCCCAGCGCCCAATGTTTTCTTTGGCTCGGCACGGGGTCCCATCTGCCACAACGAGAGTCCCGCTACTGCTGACTACGGCCTTCCCATCCGGTTTTCTCAGACACCCCTCCGTCCCCTCTTGGCCCTGGATCGATTTCTCGGTTCCCGCAGCCCCAGCTATCCTGCCGGAAGCGACAGCCCGGCAATCCGCCGTAGCATGCTGGCAAACAACCGTTTTGTCAGGTGGCTCTCCGCCAACAGTAGCCAGTAGTAGCGGGCATGTTTCACTAACCTTCCACCCGTTTTCACCAGCCGCTGCTGCAAGCTCGTCAGCGACCAGTTCTCGATGCGCTTGGGCAACGTCAGCCGCCGCCACAAATTCCCCAGGTTGTAGGCCAGCAGGCTCAGCGCGAGCCGTACTTGGTTGGAGCGGAAACGGTGACAGGAGAGGCGGGTCATCTTCACCGCCTGCTTGCCCTCCTTGATCCATTGCTCTGCCGTCCCCCGCTTGTTATAGAACCGCACTACCGCTCGGCTCGGAGTTTCCAGGTTGGTCACGATGAATCCGACTCGGGGGAATAACTCCCCGGCATGGAACTCCACCTTCGCCACTACTCGTCGTGCGGTCTTCCAACTCGCCGCCTGGTAGAGGAAGCCCTTGTACCAGACCACAGGTTTGTGGCTCGGTCTTCCCACGGGCCGCGTCAGCAACTCCGCGATGTCGCGCTCCAGGCTGTCATTGGCGGGTATGCGAATGACATACTTCACGCCCCGCTCCTCCAGCGCCTCGTAGATCTCCGGCTTGGCAAAGGCCGCATCCGCCCGAAACATTACTTCCTTACCCAGTTCTTGTTGGCGTTCGATCTCCGGCAGTAACAGTTGTGCCCAATCTTCCGCACTATGCACGTTGCCCGGTCGCAGCTTCGCCGCCACACAATCGCCCTCGGCGTTGAACATCAATAGCGGGTGGTAGCACGTGGTCTCGAAGTGGCCGTTGTATGAGCTTTGCTCCTGCTGGCCATAGACTGGAATCTCGGTCGAGTCCATGTCCAGCACCACTCGGCGCGGCGAATCGATCGCTTCCGCTCGTGCAATCAGCTCCCGGTTGATCACGGCCAGCCCAGAGAGGATTGTCTACTGCTGCAACCCGCAGACCTTGTGGCTTACGAGAACTTCAAAGAGGCGGAAGGGCGAGAGGTTGATCGAAAACGCCGCAAAACACTGGAGCTTTTGCTAAGCCTAGAATCCTTCGGAGCGAAGGCCAAGAGAATCAATCGCGACAATCTTACGGAGCTTGTTAAGATGCGCGGATGGACGAAGCCCCGCTGAGTATTGTGGTCACCGAAGAGGACGTACGAACCCAGAAATTCCTTCGCGATTTCGCTACTGCCTGTCGCAAGATGTCTCCGTTGGTGGGGTTCACGACGAGGGCGTTCCTGATCGGTGGCGCTGAAGCCGATTGCACCGCGCTCGGTACCGCTCATAGATCAGTGGACTGACGGGTGTTGTTGATTCCACTGTTTTTGTGCTTTCTTCTGCGACTTCTGTGCGTTCTTCTGCGCTTTCTTTTGCGATTTCTCCGCGCTCTTCTGAGCCTTCTTTTGCGACTTCTGCGCGTCCTCGCGTTGCTGCTCTTGCGCCAGTGCTTGCGCCTTCTCTTGCTTAGTGGGCTGCGAGGAAGACACCTCGGTTTGGGCAACTCCCTGAACGGAAAGAGTCAGACCGAGAAGGATGCACAGGATATAAGTTGTAATCTTCACTGGTTCTCCATGAGATGCGCTTGGCTCTGCCCCGCGAATCCACCCGTCAGTCTTTCACCCTTGCTGATGTCGCGATGTGACGCTGGTCACGGCTTTTGCAGACGAGCACCAAACATTGACCGCAGGACGGTGTCGGAGTACAAGGAATCCAGATAAGAAAGGAAAGTCACGTCTGGTCTGGCGATGACGACCTCATCTGACGACTCGGTGGAACTGGAAGCGCCGACGATGCGAACTCCGCGCATTTCGCGCCACAGCGCCCGTCGCCGAAAGCGAGTCGCAGCGCGGACTTTACTCATTCTGGGTATCGTCGTTGGCGTCTTGGCCGTCGATGACTTTATCTATAACGCTTATGAGAGAGCCAGCGTTCTGGACGTAATCAGTGTTGTGGACGAAAATGGGCGGCGAGTGGCAAAAGACGACGGCTCCAATTTCTCTGACGCCTATCTGAGTCACTTCGAAGAACTCCAACAACTGGACGCCGCCGCTGCGTTGCTTGCGGCTGCATGCGTGATCACATCCAAGGTGATCTCTCGAAGGATAAAAAGACACCGCAGATGACCATGCGGCAATCGTCTGGCGGTGGGAAAGTCACGTGTCACATACAGAGCGGCTCGGGTTGTTGATCAGTTAACTTCCGAAAAGTGATCGGACAGTTCTAGATCAGATGGCTTTTGTCGTTCACGGGCTCGCCTCTCTGGGATGCTGCCGTCACCCCATGCCCATCCGCACTCGCAATTCAGGATTTCGTTCAGGTGCTCTTTCATCAGGACTCGATGACATTGAGGGCAGGTGCGATACCACACGGATTGGCCTTCTCTGGCTCTTGAGCGACGAAGCGACGTTCGAGAACTTAGTCTAATTAGCGACATCTCACCCAGAATTAGGAGGCCGTGAAGAGCCTCTGGTCGACGTCAAGCGACCTCGCCGACGGCTGACCGCAGCGCACAAGTTGTTCTGGGTTGTGTTGCGAAGGGTTTGGGCTGGATGGAAACAGCCTCTCGTCGTGGTTACGCCCAGAACCGTTGTCGGCTGGCATCGCGCTGGCTTTCGGCTGTATTGGAAATGGCTTTCGCGAGCCCGATCGACGGGAGGTCGAAAGCCGGTGAGCAAAGAAGTGCGAGCGCTGATCTTCCAGATGGTCGCTGAAAATCCGACTTGGGGAGCACCGCGCATTCATGGCGAGTTGCTCATGCTGGGCTTCGACGTATCGGAGCCAACCGTGTCGCGATGGCTCCGGCGAGCACCGAAACCTCCAGATGTGGCGAAGCGATGGCTGACCTTCCTGCGGAACCATCGCGCGGCGATCGCAGCGATGGACTTCTTCACCGTGCCGACGCTCACCTTTGGCATCCTGTACTGCTTCTTCGTAATCGATCACGACCGTCGCCGCATCCTGCACTGCAACGTCACCCGCAATCCCAACGCTCTCTGGGTCACACTGCAGCTGCACGAGACTTGGGAATACGGCCAGCAGCCGCAACGTTTCCTGATCTTCGATCGCGACTCGAAGTTCAGTGCTGATGTCGTTTCGACGGTGAAAGCCATTGGTCCGGAGCCCATCAGAACCGCATTCCGCAGTCCCTGGCAGAACGGAATTGCGGAGCGCTGGATTGGCAGCGTGCGGCGGGACTTGCTCGACCACGTGATCGTTCTCAACGAGCGGCACCTCCGACGGTTGCTGAAAGACTACGTGCGTTATTACCACGAGGACAGAACTCATCTCGGACTAGGAAAGGACACGCCCGGAGGTCGAGCTGCGGCGTCGCAACCTTCGAGCCATAAGATTGTCTCTTTCCCGCGACTCGGCGGCCTGCATCACCGGTATAGCGTCGCGGCCTAACAAACTGTGCTGGAAATTATGGTCGTTCTCGGAGGCAGGGAGCTCCATGTCTGGCATCTTCGGCGATCGAGTTCGTCGGCCTTGTTTCTGGCAAGGTATAGCCGTCGAAGGCCGCCACGCCGAGCCGCTTCTGGCGAAGGCAGCGACTCTCGCAGCGAAACCGGGACGCGTTTAGTTTTGACGAAGCACAGCGGAAGAGCATGCCATTTTCCGTCATGGCGAACCATTACTGCTGTTCAGGCGAAATCGCGCATTGAGCGTCCTTGAGACGAACAAGTCTAGTGTTTCGTCTCTCCAGCGCCCGTGATTTGCATGGGCACATCGCCATGACCCAGTCGGCGATGAAAAAAATCAAAGACCAGCCCGTATAGCTGATACGCCAGTTCAGGGTCATAACGGACACCCTCATCGCGCATGAAGGCGTGAGCGCCGTTCACCTCATGCCAGCTGAACCGGGCGTCTATCTCATTCAGTCGGGCCAGCACTTTCATCCTCCCCTCCAGAGGGATGTGCGGGTCCTGCCGCCCCCACATCATCAGCAACTCTCCCTTGATCTCTTTCGCCCGCTCAAGCGAATCATCCTTCATGCCCTTACCAAGACCACCCTTGTGGATATCGGTTGCATAGAAGCAGGCCGCCAGCACGTCGGGATTCATGGCAGCGCGAAACGCCAAATGGCCGCCGATGCAGATTCCCATCGCTCCCAATCGGCCAGTGCAATCAAAACGCGACTTTAAGTAGTCCAGCGCCGCACGCGCGTCCGCGTCGAAGCTCGCAAGTTCCTTGGTCGTCTTCAGCACATTACCGCGGTCAGAACCGGCCTGGTCATACGCCAACACCGTCCCGGCAGCCTCAAACTCGTGATAAATCTCCGGAATCGCAACCATGTATCCATGCCCCGCAAGCATTGCAGCAGTTCTGCGAATCGGCCCGGTCACTTGGAAAATCTCAGTAAAAAAGACAATTCCGGGATATTTACCGGGCGCTGCCGGCCGGACGAGGTGCGTCCGCATCGGTCCGTAAGCTGTTGAGAGTTCCACTCGTTCATCGTCGATAACGATCATAGTCCGTTGCCTCCATTCTCAACCGAGGGGATGATCATGGCGTGTCATACGACGTTCAGGGACTTCGCGTTCACGTCCCATCGAACGGGTCTCGAAATCTGCTGGATTGCGGTGAACGGAGTGCGTTGATCGTCACAAAGTCGTCCGCATTTAGCCACACTAACAGAAATCGAAGACATCGGACCTTGCCTCAACCACCTGGAAAAGGAACCAAGCCGAAGCTCCCGCACGATTCGGCGTTGCCATGGCGGTTCGGCGCGGCGACGCTCACGCGGTCGGCGAACGACGCCGCGCATTCCGTTTATCGATAAGTCCGCGCCTGGGACAGAATATTTGCGCACTACAGGTCGTGATCAGGCACAATCCGCAGCCACAGGTTCATTGATTGCGCCCGTGGGCCAATGCAAGTGCTAGTCTTGACCCGGTAACCGATGAAGAACCGAGACATCCAGGCAACTTGGAAGTATCACGATGGCACGAAACACTCGTACTGGAGTATTCGTAACAATCCTCACGTCCTGGACTGGGCGAATCGGCCGCTACCTTTCAAAATCTATCCCACGATAGAGCCGCTTCCGTTGCCGCGGGACGTGCCGCAAACAGGGGTGGCCGCGCTCTCTGCGATCTCAGAGTCCGTGCCCTCGTCGAGTACTGATTCCGTCCCTACCCTCCAAGACCTAGCGCGCATCCTGTACTTCTCGGCGGGAATTACCAAACAGCGAGAACATTCGGGTGAACAATTTTACTTTCGCGCCTCGGCCTGCACTGGAGCGCTGTACGAGATCGAACTGTACGTCGTAACTGGCGGCCTCCCTGGGCTGGATGCGGGCGCATATCACTTCAATCCGGCGGACGTGGCATTACGGCTCCTGCGAAAGGGTGATTCTCGCGGGAATTTGGCCCGAGCGACGGCGATGAAACCCGCGGTGGCACAAGCGCCCGTTACGATCATCTGCACGGGAACGTATTGGCGAAACGCCTGGAAATACCAGGCGCGCACCTATCGCCATTTCGGCTGGGACAGCGGCACCTTGCTGGCAAACATGCTGGCCGTTTCTGCAGCTTCGGGACTGGCCGCCGAAATCGTAGTTGGGTTCGTGGACGGCGAGGTGAACCGCCTGCTTGATCTCGATACGCGGCGTGAGGTTTCCTTGTGCCTGGTGCCTATCGGGCGCACATCGGAGAGTCCGCTGCCATTCCCGAGAGAGGCTCCAGTACTCGGCCTAGAGACAGTCACTCTGTCGAAAAATGAGGCTGAGTATCCCGCCATGTTCGAGATGCATGACGCGTCTTCGCTTGAGTCCGAAGAGGAAGTAGCTCAGTGGCGCGAGAAGCAACCGATCTTCCCATCTCCCGCTATGGCTGGTGAGGCAGTTTGCCTCCAGCCGCTGCCGCATGAAGAACAACCGAAGGACACGATCGAGCAGGTGATCCTGCGTCGCGGCTCGACCCGAACGTTCGACAAGGCAGCATCTATTACACTGGCGCAACTCTCAACCATTATCGACTGCGCCACCCGAGGTCTTTCGGCTGACTTTCTTGAGCCTCCCGGCGCGCAGCTCAACGATCTTTACCTGATCGTGCATTCAGTGCACGCGCTCAAGGCGGGTGCTTACTTCTTCCACCGTGAACGGAACACCCTGGAGCTTTTGAAGGAGGGGGCGTTCCGCGCCGAAGCCTACCACCTTGGTCTGGAGCAAGCGCTTCCGGCGGACGCCTGCGTGGATATCTTCTTTCTCGCCGATTTGAAACTCATCCTGGAACGATACGGGAACCGCGGCTACCGCGCCGTCCAGTTGGAAGCGGGCTCCATCGGCGGCAGGATGTACCTGGCCTCGCATGCCCAGGGCTTGGGTGCGACCGGGCTGACGTTTTTTGATGATGACGTTATGAACTTCTTTTCGCCGCACGCGACAGGCAAGGCTGCGATCTTCCTGCTCGCAATTGGCAAACCGCTGAAACGCAACCCACACTAGCACTTCGCAAGCAATGATTTTTCGGTCCCCTCACGTGAGACAATCTGGTCCTCCAACACTCAATGACACTGCTCGCGTTGGTGTCCCTTCTGTCGCGGCTTCGGTCGCTGCGAGCGTCTCGCCTGAACCTCAGAATTGGACTTGCGAGCGTTGAGTCCATGCGGATAGACCTCCGCGTGCGCGCCTAATTGAGTCCTCCCCGCCGTAGCGCCCGTCGTTTTAGGAGCAAGAAGAATACTGGCACCAATATCAGGACGTGAATGGTTGATGTGATCATGCCGCCGACAATCGGCGCGGCAATCGGTTTCATCACGTCCGAGCCAATTCCTGATTCCCACAATATCGGGGCAAGGCTGAGAATGACGGCGGTAACGGTCATCAGTTTCGGGCGTAGCCGCTGGACGGCGCCGTTGATCGTAGCCTCTTCTAGGTCGCTGTCCGTTAACGGCTTCCCCTCTGCGAGCCGATGCTGAAACGCTTCGTGCAGGTAAACCACCATGACCACCCCGGTCTCGACCGCGATCCCAAACAACGCAATGTATCCGACCCACACTGCCACGCTGAAGTTGTAGCCTAGCGCCCATTGCAGCAGAAGGCCGCCCGACATCGCATACAGCGTCGGGAAAATCAGCACCGCAGCCTCGGTGGCGGACTTGAAGACGATGTAGAGCAGCAAGAAGATCACGAAGAATACGATGGGCAAGATGAGCTTGAGCCGTTCTTTGGCGCGCAGTTCGAATTCGTACTCTCCCGCCCAGCGATAGCTGTAGCCCGAGGGCAGAACCAGCCGCTCCTTCAAAAGCCTGTTCGCCCGGTTTACGAAGCCGCCATAGTTGTGGTTCGCCATAATCTTGCGCATCTTCAGAATCAATAACTTGGCCACAGCCTCTCTTGGGGCAATCGAATAAGGGTTTCACCGGTCTATAGAGACGAAGCGCCAGCCTTCTTCCTCTCAGCCCACCGCACTTTCGCGAGCGCAGACAATTTCTTCCGAGCCGCTGCACTCATCGGCTTCCGGTTAGTGACTTTCTTTTCTGGGGCTGCGGTCTTCTTCGGTGCAGACTTGCCCTTCCGCTGTGCCCATCTAAGCTTCATTGCCGCCGATATGCGCTTCCGAGCCGCGGTGCTCATCGTTCGTTTGCGGTGTGTTGTCTTCTGTGGGCGGCCACGACGAGAGAGTGACCCTTCGAGGGCGGCGATAGCTTGATCGAGCCGGGCAAGTCCTGCTTTGAGATCAGAGAGTATTTCGGCGATGCTCATTCAAAGCCTCCAATTTGCGATCAGTGTAGCAGGATGAGGGCAATGAGCATCCTAAGCTGCGCCACCCGCATGACCAAGGCTAGGTGATGCTATCCAACACTGGCACGCGGGCGGCGTGGTTCGCCGAGACTCCGAACATGCCAATAATAATGAGTGACTTGGGACAAGCCTCCTCGCCGAGACTTCAGGTTTCGAGTCGCTCGTCAACCGCTTTAACGAGCGCCGAAAGCTAGGTCCTCCGGGTTCGCGCAGTTGTTTTGGCGCAAACCCGGCAACCTGTGTCCCTCGTTGTGACTTACGGTTGGACGGGTGGCAGCGTATTCGATCCCGACGTGTTGAGACAGGTCGGATGCCCGAACCCGCCGGCGCTGATACCGGTTCCGCCGTACGGATTGGGCGTGATATCGAAGACGATGTTATCGGGACGTGCGGGATCGCCCGAGACTCCGCCCACGCCAGATAGATGGTCGAGTCCGAGGTTGTTGCGCACCCGCCACCCGATATTGTGGTCGGCACACGATGTGTCACCGCTCACGCCGACTCCCCCCACCACAACCTTGCCCGGAGCGTAGAGCGCGAGTCCTCCGCCGAATACGTTGACTCCGCCAACCTTGTTGCCCACCATGGGGTCCTGCGCGGTACCAATCTGATTTGATGGACCGGAATAGGCCTCCTGGGGATCCACCGGATTACTGTGTTGCAGACCGTAGAGGCTGCCTCCGGGCTGCACTGCGGAATACAAGTTCGCAGTCGACAGCGCCAAGCCGTTGGGCTGTCCCGAACCTCCGCTAAAGGAGGATGAGTCGAGGCTAAATGCGTTCGCGGTGTTGGCTTTCTGCGCCGAGATCACCCGGCTTCCCGGCCATTGCGCCCCGCGATTTACTCCGGAAAATGCAACTGCGCACACCACGCCGTCGCGATCGACAATGGTGGCCCACATTTGATTGTTAAGTCCACTGGTCTCTGCCGCCGTGGCTGCCACGAGCGCCGCTTTCAGCGCATTGTAGTCGGGCAGCCCCTTGCATCCGTTGTTACCATTTCCGGCGTTGACGGTTGCGGCATTGCACATCAAAGCCAAGCTCAGAACGAGCGATTCACCTAGGTGTCGTTTCGACAACATCGTAATTCTCCTTCTCGACATTGACTTGTTCCGTTCGGAAGGCCCAGAAAGCAGCAACAACTCTACACCAAAACGGTTGCCAGGAAAGATTAGAACTTGGGTAGACTTCAAGTCGTCTGAGTGCACCGCCTGGCTGCTCCAGCTTTGTCGCGCAGCGACAAGGCCGGCGCCGAGTCCGTCTCCCCGAAGATTGCCCAGAAGTCGGCTCCGAGGAAACCCTCCTGCGATCTCCCCGAAGCCGGTTTCGGGCTAACTTCGGTTGACCGACCCATCGGGAACGCCCCGATTCGTAGAGATGAGCGCGTTTATGGGATCAATCTGGAGGCATTGTATAGAGATCGTGCAGTTCGCTTGTAGACAACAGATGCGTCCGGCGGCTGCGCCAGCCAGTGAATTGACTGATTGGGAGTTCGCTCTTACCATCACCATGCCACTTCAATCGTACGGGCAGGATGATCGAAACAACCATCTCGCACTACCGCATCCTCGAAAAGCTGGGTGGCGGCGGAATGGGCGTGGTGTACAAAGCCGAAGACATGCGGCTGCACCGCTTTGTCGCGCTCAAGTTTCTGCCCGACGGCGTCGCCCAGGATCCCCAGGCTCTCGCCCGTTTTACGCGGGAGGCCCAGGCCGCCTCGGCGCTCAATCATCCCAACATCTGCACGATTTACGACATCGGTGAAGAGGACGCGCGTGCCTTCATCGCCATGGAGTTTCTGGAGGGGCAGACCTTAAAGCACCGCATCGCGAGGCGGCCGCTCGAATCGGAACAACTGCTTCCCATCGCGATCGACATCGCCGATGCGCTTGATGCGGCGCACGCCAAAGGCATCGTCCACCGCGATATCAAGCCCGCCAACATCTTCGTAACAGAACGCGGCCATGGCAAGATTCTCGACTTTGGACTAGCCAAAGTGACATTCAAATACGCCGCAGGCAGCGCTGAATCCAAAACCGTGATGTCAGACCCTGATCCTCAGCACCTGACAAGTCCGGGAGCGATGCTGGGTACGGTGGCTTACATGTCGCCGGAGCAGGTGCGCGCGAAGGAACTGGATGCGCGTACCGACCTGTTCTCGTTCGGCGCGGTGCTCTACGAGATGGCAACGGGCAAGTTGCCGTTCGACGGCTCGAGCTCGGGAGAGATCTGCGGCGCGATTCTGCACAAGGAGCCACCGCCGCCGTCACAGGTCAACCCGCAGGTTTCCGCGGGGCTGGAAGCGGTGATCGGCAAGGCGCTGGAAAAGGACCGCAATCTGCGTTACCAACACGCCGCAGACCTTCGCGCCGACCTGCAGCGGCTGAAACGCGACACTGACTCATCGCAACATTCGGCTGCTGTTGCCCCGGAAATAGGAGTGGAAGCGGCGCACGCCGGGATCACAAGCAGGGGTTCCAGCTCAAAGCAGCGGGTTGCACCGTCGAGTGTGCCCGGGGCCGAATCTTCGCCTGCCGTTCAACAAGTGCGCGGCATTCGTTGGAAGATCGTCGGGCCTGCATTTTTTCTGCTTGCGGCCATTGTCGCGGGCGGATTGTACTGGCGCTCGCACCGCGCTCCGATACTTACCGAGCAGGACACGGTGGTGCTGGCTGACTTCAACAATACGACCGGCGACGCCGTCTTCGACGACACCTTGAAGCAGGCGATCTCGGCACAACTGGGGCAGTCGCCGTTCCTGAACATCCTCTCGGACGCAAGAACTCGCGCCACGTTGCGGCTGATGGCCAAGCCGCCGAATACCAAGCTGACACCGGAGGTGGCACGCGATCTCTGCCAGCGCGCCGACGGCAAGGTTTACATTGCCGGTTCGATTGCGAGCCTGGGGAGCCAGTATGTGATCGGCCTGGATGCCATCAATTGCAAGACGGGAGACTTCCTGGCGCAGGAACAGGTGACTGCGGGAAGCAAGGAGCAAGTCCTGCGGGCCCTGGACGAAGCGGCGACTAAGCTGCGGAAAAAACTCGGCGAATCGCTGAGCAGCGTGGATAAGTTCGACGCTCCTCTCGATCAAGTCACTACGCCTTCCCTTGAAGCCTTGAAGGCGTTGTCGGTGGGAAGGAAAAACCTGCAGGAGAAAGGCCCAGAGGCGGCGATTCCCTTCTTCAAGCGAGCAGTCGAACTGGACCCGAATTTTGCGGCCGCGTATTCGGCGCTGGGAATCTCGTATACCAACCTGCGAGAGCCGGGATTGGCCAGTGAAAACTTGCAGAAGGCCTATGATCTCCGCGACAAGGTAAGCGAGCGGGAGAAATTCCGCATCTCAGCGAACTACTATCTCCTGGTCACCGGCGAACTGGAAAAAGCGGTCCAGACCTATGAGACCTGGGCCCAGACCTATCCTCGAAACAATGAACCGTACGGCAACCTGGGAGTCGATTACACCTACCTGGGCCAATATGAGTCAGCGGTCAACGCTAGCCTGGAAGATCTCCGTCTATTTCCGGGCAGCGCCCCTGCCTATACCAACCTCGTTGGTCTTTATACTGCATTGAACCGTCCAGACGAAGCGAAGGCCAAGTATCAGGAGGCTGTCGCGCACAAAGTGAGCAACCCCCTCGTGCGCGGCAATCGCTACGGGGTTGCGTTTTATGAAGGCGACACGGCTGAAATGCAGCGGCAGGTCGACGCGACGAAAGATAAACCGGG
>Ga0207927_1001062_pt1 | contig 11735 bp, 8 predicted proteins | sample NGESurdeep072012_2_FD_184456 | JGI IMG/M metagenome (GOLD analysis project Ga0207927, IMG submission 184456) | Arctic peat soil microbial communities from Barrow, Alaska - NGEE Surface sample 210-2 deep-072012 (SPAdes) | ecosystem: Environmental > Terrestrial > Soil > Wetlands > Peat ... | reverse complement strand
CCCGTCGCCTGTCAGTGCCCAACCCTGACCGCCGCCACTCGATCGAGGGCAAGATCCAGCCGCCGCACGAACTCCGCGATGGTCTGAACGCACCGGTAGTAGAACCCCGGCTCGATGTGCTCCACCTTGTCCCCGGGCTTGTGATAGTCGGGATGATCCTCAACGCCGAAGTACACGAACGGAATCTTCTTTGTGTCGAACGGCCCCTGATCGGACTGCTGGATCCAGTTGGACTCGCCGACCCCGGTGTCGTGTCCGAGCAGGAGCTTCACGGGCGCGATCGCCGCGATGCTGTCGAGCAGCGGCTTCATCACGGGAAATGGTGACGCCCCCGAGGCGTACAGCTCGCCCTTCACGTTGCGGCTCACCATGTCGAGGTTCACGTTCGCGACGATGCGCTCGATCGGCACCGGCGGCTTTTCCAGGAATGCCTTGGCGCCGAGAAGGCCCGTCTCTTCTCCGTCGAAGAGCGCGAAGATGACCGAGTTCTCCGGCGGGTGCGACTTGAACCACTGCGCCATCGCGAGCACGGCGGCGGTGCCGGAGGCGTTGTCGTCCGCACCGTTGTAGATGACCCCGTTGCGCACGCCGAGGTGGTCGTAGTGCGCCGAAACGACGAGATAGCGGTCGGCGTGCTTCGTGCCGCGAATCATGCCGACGAGATTCACTCCGGTGAGTTCGGCGGCGCGGGTCTTCGCGACGAACGGCGCGGGGAAGCTGTCGCGCACGGGGGCGAGCCCGATCCGCGTGAAGGCGCGCAGCAGGTAGGCCCGCGCCCGAGCGCCGCCCGGCGTGGCGATCCGCCGCCCTTCCATGGAGTCGGCGGCGAGCGCGGAGAGGTCCGCGATGAGGCGCGCCGAATCGAGCGCGGGCACCGGCTGCGTGCCCTGCAGCTGCACGGCGGTGGCGAGAGCGGCGATCGTTCGACAAAAGGCCACGGTATCCTCAGTTCGCGTTCGGGGTAAACATCGTGGCGGGACGCCGAAGGCGCTATCTTATGGGTCGTACAATCAGCCCGAGTCTTCCAATGACCGCACCACGCCACGCCGCGCTCAAGCTGGCCGGCGCCGACCCGGATCCGGCGGACGAACGCCGCGAAGTTCCCGGCGGGCACGTCACCCGAAATCCGGGGATGCCCCTGGATCTCGACCTCGTGCTCGCGCAGCGCGTGAACCGCAGCGCAGTCGAGCGGCGCGCGGCCACGCTGCCCGGCCGCCGCACGGTGAAGAAGCAGTGGCAGGCTGCGTGGCTGCTGCGGGCGGTCTCATGCATCGATCTCACCACGCTGTCCGGCGACGACACCGCCGGAAACGTCCGCCGGCTCTGCGCGAAGGCGATGCACCCGATCCGCCCGGATCTCGAGCGCACGCTTGGCGTCGAGCAGCTCCACATCACCACCGGCGCGGTATGCGTCTATCACCAGCTCGTCGCGGTCGCGGTCGAGGCGCTGGCCGGTTCGAACGTTCCGGTCGCCGCGGTGAGCACCGGTTTCCCGGCCGGGCTCTCTCCGCTCGCCACGCGGATCGCGGAAGTGAAAGCGAGCGTCGCAGCGGGCGCGCGCGAGATCGACATCGTCATCACGCGCGGCCACGTGCTCACGGGCAACTGGCACGCGCTCTACGATGAAGTCCGCGCCTTCCGCGACGCGTGCGGCGAATCGCACATGAAGACAATCCTCGGGACCGGTGACCTCGCCACCCTGACGAACGTGGCGCGCGCGTCGATGGTCGCGATGATGGCCGGCGCGGACTTCATCAAGACGAGCACCGGAAAGGAGGGCGTGAACGCGACGCTGCCGATCTCGCTCGTGATGGTGCGCATGATCCGCGAGTACTTCGAACAGACGGGGTTCGCGATCGGATACAAGCCCGCGGGCGGCATTCGCTCGGCGAAGAATTCGCTCGAGTACCTGTACCTGATGAAGGAGGAGCTCGGCGACCGCTGGCTGCGGCCCGATCTGTTCCGATTCGGCGCGTCGGGCCTGCTCACCGACATCGAACGCCAGCTCGAGCACTTCGCCACCGGGCGCTACGCCGCGGCCCATCGCCAGCCCATGGTGTAACCGATGGCAGCCAGCACCGTCGCAGGAATCTTCGAGTCGATGGAGTACGGACCGGCGCCGGAGAGCGACAAGCCGGCGCTCGCATGGATCGCCCAGCACGAGGCGTCGTTCGGGCATTTCATCGGTGGCGCGTGGACGAAGCCGGCGAAGGGCGCGCGATTCGACGTGATCGATCCGGCAACCGGAAAACTTCTCGCGAAGGTCGCGCAGGGGAGCAAGGGTGACGCGGACGCCGCGGTGAAGGCGGCGCGCAAGGCGCTCCCCGCGTGGCGGAAACTCAGCGGACATCAGCGCGCGCGGCACCTCTACGCGCTCGCGCGCAGCGTGCAGCGAAACGCGCGCCTGCTTGCCGTGCTCGAATCGATGGACAACGGCAAGAGCATTCGCGAGACGCGCGACATCGACATTCCGCTCGTGGCGCGCCACTTCTACCACCACGCGGGATGGGCGCAGTTGCTCGAGACGGAATTCCCCGGCTATCACGGCGCGGGAGTCGTCGGTCAGATCATTCCGTGGAACTTCCCCCTGCTGATGCTGGCGTGGAAGGTCGCGCCGGCGCTGGCCGCGGGTTGCACCGTGATTCTCAAGCCGGCGGAGTTCACGCCGCTCACGGCGCTTGCGTTCGCCGAGCTCGCCGCCGAGGCCGGCCTGCCGCCGGGTGTGCTGAACATCCTGACGGGCGACGGCTCCACCGGCGCTGCGCTCGTCGATCATCCGGACGTGGATAAGCTCGCATTCACCGGCAGCACGGACGTGGGCCGCATCATTCGAAAGGCCACGGCGGGGAGCGGCAAGAAACTCTCGCTCGAGCTCGGCGGCAAGAGCCCGTTCATCGTGTTCGAGGACGCCGATCTCGACAGCGTGGTCGAGGGCGTGGTGGACGCGATCTGGTTCAACCAGGGACAGGTCTGCTGCGCCGGGTCGCGCCTCCTGATGCAGGAGGGCATCGCCGACAAGCTCGTCACCAAGCTGCGCGCGCGAATGGAGAAACTTCGCGTCGGCTCACCGCTCGATAAGGCGATCGACATGGGCGCGATCGTCGCGCCGGTGCAGCTCGAGCGCATCCGCTCGCTCGTCGAGCAGGGTGCGAAGGACGGCGCCGAGCTGTGGCAGCCGACCTGGGCGGTGCCGAAAGAAGGATGCTTCTATCCGCCGACGCTGTTCACGAACGTCGCACCGAGCAGCACGATCGCGCAGGTGGAAATCTTCGGACCGGTGCTCGTCTCGATGAGTTTCCGCACGCCCGAAGAAGCGGTCGCGCTCGCGAACAACACGCCGTTCGGGCTCGCGGCGAGCATCTGGAGCGAGAACATCAACCTTGCGCTGGATGTCGCGCCGAAGGTGAAGGCGGGCGTGGTGTGGATCAACTGCACGAATCTGTTCGATGCCGCCGCGGGATTCGGCGGATACCGGGAGAGCGGCTACGGCCGAGAGGGTGGGCGGGAGGGGATGTGGGAGTACCTGAAAGCGGATTGGACGGGCCGGAAGCCGGAAGCCGGAAGCCGGAAGCCGGACAACGCCAAGAAGAAGATAGTTGCGGCCAAAGCCAGGTCATCCTCCGGCCTCCGGCTTCCGGCTTCCGACGCTTCACAGGTTGACCGCACACCCAAGCTCTTCATCGCCGGCAAGCAGGCCCGGCCGGACAGCGGCTACTCGATTCCGATCATCGCGGCCAACGGCGCGCACGCAGGCGATGTCGGAGATGGCAACCGAAAGGACATCCGCAACGCCGTCGAGGCCGCGCGCAACGCCGCGTCGGGCTGGGCGCGGAGCACAGGGCACAACCGCGGACAGATTCTCTACTACATCGCCGAGAACCTTTCTGCGAGAGCCGCCGAATTCGCGGCGCGCATCCGCGATCTCACGGGGCGTGACGGCAAGAGCGAAGTCGACGCGACGATCGCGCGGCTGTTCACCTACGCGGCGTGGGCGGACAAGTGGGATGGCCAGGTGCACCAGACGCCGATTCGCGGCGTGACGCTCGCGATGAACGAGCCGATCGGCGTGGTGGGCGTGGCGGCGCCCGCAGAATATCCGCTGCTCGGATTCGTCTCGACGATCGTGCCGGCGATTGCGACGGGCAATACGGTCGTGGCGATTCCCAGCGAGCATCACCCGCTGGCGGTCACGGACTTCTACCAGGTGCTCGAAACCTCCGACGTGCCGGCGGGTGTGGTGAACATCGTGACGGGCCGGCGCGACGAACTCGCGAAGGTTCTCGCCGAGCACGACGACGTGGATGCGATCTGGTATTTCGGCACGGCGGACGGCGTTCGCGCGTGCGAGATGGCGTCGACGGGGAACATGAAGCAGGCGTGGTGCGAGGGGTTCACCCGAGATTGGAGCGGCGCCGAGCAGGGTGAGGGAAGAGAGTTCCTGCGTCGCGCGACGCAAGTGAAGAACATCTGGATTCCGTACGGCGAATAGCACGGCAGTGGGAGGAGTGAGTTTGAGTTGGAGCAAACTCATCCCTCCGACTCAACCTCACCTCTCCCACTAGTACAGACCCATTCCTTACGACGTCATAGTCGTCGGCCTTGATGCGATGGGAACTTCCACCGCCTATCAGCTCGCGCTGCGCGGACAAGCCGTGCTCGGCATCGACCAGTTCTCACCGCCACATTCGTTCGGATCGTCGCACGGGAAGTCGCGCATCATTCGTGAGACGTACTTCGAGGATCCGCTCTACGTGCCGTTCGTGAAGCGCGCGTACAACGGCTGGGCAGAGCTGCAGGCACGTTCCGGGAAGCGCGTGCTCACGCGCACGGGCGGGCTGATGATCGGGGCACCGGACGGCGCGGTGGTGAGCGGCGCGCGCGCGAGTGCGGTCGAGCATCGCCTCCCGTACGAAGAGCTGAGCGCGGGCGAACTGCGCGACCGCTTCCCTGCCCTGCGACCGCCCGACGACGCCGTCGCGATCTGGGAGCCGCGCGCGGGCGTGCTCGATCCCGAGGCGGCGATCGACGCACAGCTTTCGCTCGCGCGGGCTGCAGGAGCCGAGCTTCGGTTCGGCGAGAAGGTCACCTCGTGGCGCGCGACGGCCGAAGGAGTCGAAGTCACCACGAGCAGCGGGACTTACGCCGCCGCTCGGCTGGTGATCTCCGCCGGCCCGTGGATGGGTGACCTCGTCCCGGAACTCGCGCTCCCGCTGGAGATCGAGCGCAATGCCGTCTACTGGTTCGATCCGCTGAAGGCCGCGGAGTTCACGCCGGACAAGCTCCCGGTCTTCATTCACGAGTACGCACCCGGGCACACCTGGTACGGATTCGCGAACTTCGGCGATGGCGTGAAGGTCGCGCTGCACCATCAGGGCGAGTTGACCACCGCGCAGGCCGTGCGCCGCGCCGTGAGCGACAGCGAGGTTGCGGGCGTTCGCGGCCTCCTAAAGGCGTTCCTCCCCGACGCCAACGGCGCGCTGCGCGCCACCTCGGTGTGCCTCTACACCAATACGCCCGACGAGAACTTCATTCTCGACGTGCATCCCGAACATCCCGCGGTGTTCATCGCGAGCCCCTGCTCGGGCCACGGCTTCAAGTTTTCGATCGCCATCGGCGAGGCGATCGCCGACGTTCTCATGGGGGAGCGGCGCCGGTTCGATCTCTCGCCGTTCCGCCTCGCTCGATTCGCCCGCCCATGACGAACCATCGCGAAAACCGCCGCCCGAGCGACCGCCGCGAGTTCCTGCGCACCACGGGCGCGTTCGCGCTCGGCGCCGCCGGCCTTTCGCGCATCAACATCTTCGATCAGGGAACGCAGGCCGGCGCCAAGAGGAATCGCATGGTGTGGTGGCGCGAGGCGCGCTTCGGGATGTTCGTGCACTGGGGCCTCTACTCGGTGCTCGCCGGCGAGTGGAGCGGCCGCACCGATTACGCGGAGTGGATCCGCAACAACGCGAAAATCCCGATCGACGAGTACGAGAAGCTGCTGGGACGATTCAATCCCACCGAGTTCGATGCCGACCGTCTCGCCTCGCTCGCCGCGGACGCCGGCGCGAAGTACCTCGTGATCACGACGAAGCACCACGACGGATTCTGCCTCTTCGACACGAAGCAGACGGATTTCAGCGTGATGCACACTCCGTACAAGCGCGACATCATGCGCATGGTGGCCGACGCCTGCCGCCGCCACGGCGTGCGTCCGTGCTGGTACCACTCGATCATGGACTGGCACCATCCGGACTACCTGCCGCGCCGCGACTGGGAGCGCGACACGCGTCCGGTGAACGGCGCGCGGTTCGAGCGCTACGTGGGCTATCTCCATTCACAGGTGCAGGAGCTGCTGACGCACTACGGCGACGTCGGCGTCCTCTGGTTCGACGGCGAGTGGGAGAACACGTGGACGCGGGAACTCGGACTCGCACTTGCCGACAGGTGCCGGGCGCTGTCACCCGACCTGATCATCAACAGCCGCGTCGCTCCCAAACAGTCGAGCGGGCTGAACGCAAAGCTCGCGCGCGCCGAGATCGGCGACTTCAGCACGCCCGAGCAGGAGATTCCGGACCGCGGTATTCCGGGCGTCGACTGGGAATCGTGCGTGACGATGAACGGGAACTGGGGCTACAATCGCGCCGACCACAATTTCAAGAGCGTGCCGACACTCGTGAACATGCTCGTCGAGACCGCGTCGAAGGGCGGCAACCTGTTGCTCAACGTGGGGCCGACGGGCGAAGGGCTCGTGCCGAACGAGAGCATCGTCCGCTTAAAGGGCATTGGAGAGTGGATGCGAGTGCACGCGGATGCGATTCGCGGCACCGACGCGTCGCCCTTCGAGAACGCCGGATATCGCGCGACGCGCAAGGACAAGCTGCTCTACTGCTTCGTTCCGGAGTGGCCGTCCTCGCGAGAGCTGCTTCTCCCCGGCGTTCGCGCGCTCCCGCGGCGCGCGTGGATGATGGGCGATGCGAGCCGGCACCCGCTCGCCGTGAGGCAGGTGGATGGCGGAGTCGTGGTCTCACTCTCCGATCACGCGAGCGATCCCGTGTGTTCCGTGCTCGCGTGCGAGTTCGAGGCGCCAGTCAGGGTTTCCTGAGCGGCGTCGGCGTGGTGACGGTCGGATACTTCAGCTTCGCCCATTCGTCGTACGATCCGTCGTACAGTTTCACGGGGTAGCCGAGCAGCCGCGAGATGAAATACGTGCCGCTCGCCCGGTAGCCGATGTAGCAGTACGCGATCACGGTGTCGCCGGGGACGACGCGCTCGCGCCAGAGCGCGCCGAGTTCCTCGATGCTCCTGGGGGAAAAGTCGTTCGTGTCGGTGAACGCCGTCTGCCATTCGAGACGACGCGCTCCTTCGAGATGGCCGGTGCTCTTCAGCCCGCCGCGCGCGCCGGTGCCGACGTACTCGCTGTCCGTTCGCGTGTCGACGAACGAATAGCCCGGCTTGCCGATCCGGTCGAGCACCCACGGCGCCGCCGCGACGATCTCGGGATGCGGCGCCGGCGCGATGTGCCCGCGCCCGCCGGACGGCGCGGCGGTCTCCACCGCGCGGCCTTCGCGTTTCCATTTCGTGAATCCGCCGTCGAGCGCCGACACATGAGTGAGCCCGAGGTAGTCGAGCGTGTAGAACGCACGGGTGACGATCAGCGGCCGTCCGGTGAGCACGACGTGCGTCGCGTTCGACACGCCCACGGACTCGAAAAGATTTCGCAGCGAGTCGGGCGACGGAAGCTCGAGAGTAATGCCGTTCACCGTCTGGCCGATCGTCGCGTAGGGCACGAACCTCGCGCCGGGCACGTGACCCGCGCGATACGCGGAGTCGGTGCGGTCGACCACGAGCACCAGTACCGACCGATCCGTGAGGTTCTTCGCGAGCCAGTCGGTGGTCACGAGGAGCGAAGGATCCGGCTTCCGCGCCGCGGCGGCGCCCATCACGGCGATCAGCGCGATCGCGCCCGCGAAGGCCGCGATCCTCCGAGAAACGAACGGCATTCGACTCCCCGTTGAGATCAAACCCGAGGTTTCTGTGACTCAGCCAGGGGATTCTCGCGGAAGATAGCTGACCCGGGAGCCGTCAGCGGCTCGGATTGACCTTCAGGATGCCCGGCGACGACTTCTGGGCCGCTTTCGGGCCGTCGACCAGAGAGAACACGAACGGCTCCATCACCAGCTGCTTCACCTTGCGCCCGCCGACCATCGCGGGAGCAAAGTGCATGTTCGGCAGCGCGGCGACGACGGAGTTCAGGAACAGCTGATGCGACGACTTGAACACCTTGAGTGATGTGACGTCGGCGAGCCCCATCGTGTCGACCACGAACGACACGTACACTTCGCCTTCGACGCCCGCCATTTTCAGGATATCGGGGTATCGGGGCGCATTGCCCTGCACCGATGTGACGGGCTTCTCGACCTGATATTCGAAATAAACGGCGTCGCTTCCCGGCTGCATGCTCTTGCTCGCCTGCGCCGAGAGGCGCTTGCCACCCATCGGCTGTGGGCTGGTGAGGTCGCTTCCGATGCGTGACGAGCAGGCCGCGATGATCGCGACCACGGCGACGGCGCCCAACGCTGCCGCGCGCAGCGGTTGATGTGAGATGGATTGACGTGTCATGGCGGTGATCCTCCGGCTGAGATGTGAGTTCGACTCGGCCAGCATCGGCGCAAGACGAGTCATGCGCTGGCGCTGGGCGATCAGGAGCAGGAGCTTGCCGTACGTTGGAGCAGCTTCGGTATTGCGCAGCGTGCGCGCGTCGCAATCGAGTTCGAGCGCGAGACGCAGTTGCCGCGCTTGCCACCAGACGGCCGGGTTCCACGGCATCAGCGCGACGGCCGCCTCCCCGAGCCAGAGCAGCACGGTGTCGCGCGCGCTGCAATGTTCGCGCTCGTGGCGCAGCACGAGGGCGCGCAGCGGCTCGTCGAGTTCGGTGAGCCAGGACGGCACCGCAACCCGTGGAGTGGCGATCCCGACGACGGCCGGGCCGACGCTTTCGGTGAGGAGAACCTCGTGCCCGTCGATCTCGGTCGCGCGCGCCGAACGCGACAGGCGCGTGAGCGTGTGTTGAGCGAGAACGAGCCGGGCCGCCAGCAGCACCGACGCGAGCACCCAGAGCGAGATCAGTATCGTATCGAGGTGCGACGCGATAGATGAAGGAAGCGGCGGCAGCCTCTCTGCGATCGATCGCACCGCCCCGCTCCCCACCACGACCGGCGAAAGCCGCACGGTCTTCTGCCGCGCGAGGAGCGGGAGCAGCACCGGCCACGCGAGGCTAGCGCCCAGCGCCGCGACCCACGGCGCACGCCCCTGCCACGAGAGCAGGCGCGCGGCCGACTCCAGCGCGCGCGCGGCCGCACCGAGAAGCAGCGCGAAGAAGGTGGCCGCCAGCATCCATGCAAGGATCATCGCGTCCCCTTGCGGCGTGCGCCGCGCTTGTCGAGTTGTGCCGCCAGCTTCTGGAGTTCCGCGGGCGAGACATCGTGGTCATCCACGAGCCGCGCGATGAGCGCCTCCGGCGATCCGTGGAAGAGCGTGTCGATCAATCGGGTGAGCGCGCTCTTCTGCGCGGTGCCCTGCTGGACGCGCGCAAAGTACCGGTGCGCCCGCCCTTCCTCCTCGTGCCGGAGGAACTTCTTGGCCTCGAGGTTGCGCAGGATGGTGAGCACGGTGGTGTAGGCGAGCTTCACACCGAGCCGGCGCTGCACCTCGCCGACCGTCCCCGAACCGCGCGCCCAGAGCACCGCCATCACATCGAGTTCCCGCTCGCCGAGCGATCGATCGTCAGCCATGCCGCCCTCCGGAGGTCTCGTTACTACTACGGTGATAGTAGTAATGCGGCCGCCGGAGGCGCGTGTCAACTATCCAGGTAGTAGTTAATCGACTTGTAATGCCGACTTAACGAGCCGGGGCGCCCCGTCCTCGAGGCGCCCCGATGGAATCCCGCGCTTCCCTTTGCCGCCGGACATTGCCGAATAACGGCAGGTTGCCGTCGTCAGCGGTTCCGACGATTCCGCTCGGCGGCAACTTCCAGCGCCTCCGTCAGCGTGTCGATGAGTTCAGCGACCTTGACCGGTTTGGTGAGATACCGGAAGAAACCTGCTTTCAGCCCTCTCTCGATGTCTCGCGGCATGGCGTTGGCACTGAGGGCAATGACGGGAATCTGCGACGTAGTGGAGTCCTCGCCAAGAATTCTCAGAGCGTCGAACCCGCTGATGCCGGGCAGACTGATGTCCATCAGGATCACGTCCGGTAGCGAGGTGCGCGCGATCTCGATGCCGTGAAGCGCGTCCCCCGCGCTCAACAGGCGCATGTCGGGGCGGCGCGCGATGAGCTGCTCGACCAGTTTCAGGTTCGCCGGATTGTCCTCCACATACAGCACGGTGCGCAGTCGCGTGCCGTTCGGCAGTTCCGGTTGGGTGCGCTCGTTGGTCTCGGCCGGTTCGCCGTCGATCTCCAGCGCGGCAGCCGAGAACAGTTCGATCCAGAACACGCTGCCCTCGCCGACTGTGCTATCCACTCCGATGACGCCGTTCATCAGTTCGACCAGTCGCTTACTCACGACCAGGCCGATGCCGGTGCCTTCCTCTGCGCCCGTCTCCTGCCCGAGACGATTGAACGACTGAAACAGCTGTGCCAGCTTGTCCGGAGCGAGCCCGGCGCCGGTGTCCGTGACCGTAATGCGAATGCGCTCCGCGGTAATCACCGTGCAGTCTACGGTGACCGTTCCACCCACACGGTTGTACTTGATCGCGTTGGACAGCAGGTTGATGATCACCTGCTTCAGCCGGGTCCGATCGGCGTGGACGACGAGAGGGGCGTCGATCTTGGGGAACGTCGTCCTGACACCACGCTTCAACGCGTGCGGCGCCACCATGTACTCGCATTCCAGCATGACTTCGGCGAGCGACACCGGCTCAAGAGAAAGTGTCAGCCTCCCCGACTCGACGACCGCGAGATCGAGGATCTCGGTGATGAGTGCCAGCAAGTACCATCCGGCCTGAAGAATCTGGTCGATGCTGGTCTTCTGTTTTTCGGTTGGCGGCGGGGAGTCCGATTCCATCATTTGCGCGAAACCGAGGATCGCATTGAGCGGTGAGCGAAGCTCATGGCTCATGCTGGATAGGAAATCCGATTTCGCGAGGTTGGCATCTTCCGCCACGGACTTGGAACTCTCCAGCTCGATGTTCTTCTCGCGGAGCACCTGATCCAGGCGTTTGCGCTCCGTGACGTCGCGCGCCGCGGCGAAGACGCCCTGCAGCGTGCGGCCGCGGTCGTAAAAGGTGGTCGCGTTGTAGGACACCACCGTTTGTTTCCCGTCGCGGGCGCGCGCCGTCAGTTCGTAGTCGGTGACCTTCTTTTCGTTCAGCACGAGCGTGATCGCCGCTTCGGCCCGTTCCGGATCAGTGAAGTAGCTCTTGAACGGGGCGCCGATCAGCTCGTCGCGCGTGCAGCCGGTGAGCGCCTCCATCTGCTTGTTGACGTCGGTGATGATGCCGAACGGGTCGGTGGTCATGATCGCGTCGATGTTGGATTCGATCAGCGAGCGCGTGTAGAACTGCTGGTCGCGCAGGCGCTGATCGAGCTTTCTTTGCTCGGCTTCGACCAGCTTGCGCGCGGTGTTGTCGGTGCCGATCAGCAGGTAGCCGATGATCGCGTTCTGCGCGTCGCGCAGTGCCGTGACCGACACGACCGCCGGGAAACGGCTGCCATCCTTCCGGATGTAGGTCAGCTCGTAGATGTCCTCG